>LNFM01009441.1_pt1 | contig 52376 bp, 37 predicted proteins | sample 596031 | NCBI WGS metagenome assembly LNFM01 (sample SAMN04254537, study PRJNA301005) | activated carbon metagenome | isolation source: dual media filters at the Ann Arbor, Michigan drinking water treatment plant | place: USA: Ann Arbor | reverse complement strand
CGGCTCCCTCACCGCGCTGCAGAGCCTCAACCTCTCGGGCACGAAGGTCGTGGACCTCGGGCCGCTCGGCTCCCTCACCGCGCTGCAGAGCCTCGACCTCTCGTTCACGCAGGTCGTGGACCTCGGGCCGCTCGGCTCCCTCACCGCGCTGCAGAGCCTCGTCCTCTCGTTCACGCAGGTCGTGGACCTCGGGCCGCTCGGCTCCCTCACCGCGCTGCAGAGCCTCGACCTCTCGTCCACGAAGGTCGTGGACCTCGGGCCGCTTTCGAAGGTTCCGAACCTTGAGGATGTTAATGCCCCGCACATCGAGGTATCGGAGCGCAAGGCGTTCGCCAAGGCTCGCCGCGCGTTGGGTCTCAACCCGGTCTTCGCGGACTGAAAGGACACCCGGTCGCGAAAAGAAGGAGGGGGGATTCGGGGGGAGTTCCCTCCCCCCGACCTTGCGACTCTGCCCGCGTGATCTACCCTGCCCACCAGGAGGACCCGCCCCGCCATGACAACGATCCGTGCCATGACCCTCGCGGCGCTGTTGCTCGGTGCCGCGCCGGCCTTCGCGCAGTCGCCCTGCCCGGGTCGCATTTCCGCCAATGCCTTCGCGCCCGTCCCGCGCGATGCCGCCATCGCGGTTCCGGACCGCGCCGGCGGTTCGCCCAACGAACAGCGGTTGCGCGGCGCCGTGCTCGCCGCCTTGCAGGGCACGGGCCGGCGGGTCGTGGCGGACGCGCCCTTCATCCTGTCCTGGCGCGGCGGCGTGAGCGCCGAGGGCGACAATTTCGGCGGCTTCGGCGACACCATGCAGGGTCGCAGCTTCCGCGACAGCGACGACCTGTCCTGGGTACAGAACGTGCCGCGCGCGGGGGGCCGGCGCGTGCCGGTGCTGCGCGTGAGCGGCGTGGTGGAACTGCGCGACCGCGCCGCCAACCGTGTGGTCTGGACCGCCGTGGTCACCTGCGAACGGCATGGCACGGACGACGAGGCGCTGTTCGGCCACCTGGCCACCGCCGTGGCGCCGCTCATCGGTCAGTCGGTGGCCGGGCGCCCGTTCTGACGCGCCTGGGCAATCCCGGCGCGGGGTCGTAGCCTCCCGGTCAAAGGCCAGGGAGAGGAAAACACCATGACCAAACGCCGGACCATTCTTGCGGGCGCCGCCGGGCTGACCGCCGCCCCCTTCGCGGCGCGGGCCTGGGAGCCTGCGCGACCCATCCAGCTCATCATCGGCTTCCCGCCGGGCGGCGGCACGGACCTCCAGGCGCGCGCCCTGGCCGAGGCCGCGGGGCGTTTCTTCCCCACGCCGCTCGTGCCGATCAACCGCCCCGGCGCCGGCGGCGCCATCGCCGCGCAGCAGTTGGCGGGCATGGCGCCGGACGGGCTGAACCTGCTGGTCGGCGGTGGGTCCGAGAGCACCTCGCTCGCTGCCTTCCGCGACCTGCCCTACGACCCCAAGCGGTCGTTCCGCGCGATCATCCGCATCACCCGCCAGCCCATGCTGATCGTGGCGAAGCGCGGCGGCCGCTTCGCCGACATGGCCGCCGCGGTCGCCGCGGCCAAGGCGTCGCCAGGAACCGTGACGCACGCCTCCTCGGGCATCGGGTCGATCTACCACGCGGTCTTCGTGCTGCTCTCGGCCAAGGCGGGGTTCGAGATGCTGCACGTGCCGTTCTCCGGCGGCGCGCCGTCGCTGCAGGCTGTGCTGGCCGGCACGGTGGACCTGGCCGTGCTGGCGCCGGAGGAGACGGGCGGCATGGTGCAGTCGGGCGAGCTCCGCGCGCTGGCGGTCTGTTCGGCGGAGCGCATCCCGATCCTGCCCCAGGTGCCGACGCTGCGAGAGCAGGGCTTCGACGTCGTGGTCGAGAACATGAAGGGGCTGAACGCGCCCGCCGGCCTGCCGGACGAGATCTACACGAGCCTGCACGACCGTTTCCGGCGCGCGCTGCAGGAACCGATCTGGCGCGGCTTCCTCGAACGCACCGGCACCTTCGAGGGCTATCTCGACGGGCCTGGCTACCAGGCGGCGATGGACGCCGTGCTGGACGGGCTGCGCGCCAGCATCAGGCGCTAGCCGGCCGGCACGCCCTTCGTCGTCGAGTATTCGAAATGCAGCGCCTCCCCCGGGAAAACCCGGGGGTGGATGGCATGGGCTGCCATGGCGGCTTCGCTGAAGCCCTGCAGGATCAGCTTCAGCTTGCCAGGATAGGTCGCGATGTCGCCGATGGCGAAGACGCCATCGATATTCGTCGCGCAGGTGGCGGGCTGCACCGCGATGTGGTGGCGATCCAGCCCGAGGCCCCATTCCGCGATCGGCCCCAGTTCCATCGACAGGCCAAAGAAGGCCAGCAGGTGGTCGGCGGGAATGTCGCGTTCCTCACCCTTCAGCGTGGCCAGCGTCACCGCCTCCAGCCGTGATCCGTCGCCCTTGAGGCCATGCAGCTGAAACGGGATGGCCATCTCCACCTCGCCGCGCGCCGCGGCGGCATCGAGCTGCGCGGCGGTCTCGGGTGCTGCGCGGAATTTCGGGCGGCGATGCACCACCGTGACCTTCGCGGCGATGTCCTTGAGCGACAGCGCCCAATCGACCGCGCTGTCGCCGCCGCCGGCGATCACCACGCGCTTGCCGCGGAACTCTTCACGCCTTGCCACCAGGTAGCGCACGGCGCCGGAGGCCTCGTAGCCCGGCAGGCCCTCGAGCGGCGGGCGGTTCGGCCCGAAGGCGCCGGCGCCGGCAGCGATGATCACCGCCTTGCAGCGGATGGTGTCGCCGGCCGAGGTGCCGAGCACGATGGAATCGCTCTCCCGCGCCAGGCGCTCCACGCGGCGGCCGAGCAGGTAGGTGGGCGCGAAGGGCGCGGCCTGTTCCTCCAGTCGTCCGATCAGGTCGGCGCCGGCGATGGAAGGGTGCGCCGGGATGTCGAAGATCGGCTTCTCCGGATACAGCGCGGTGCATTGCCCGCCGACCGCTTCCAGCGCATCGACCACCACCGACTTCATGCGCAGCATGCCGCATTCGAACACCGCGAACAGGCCAACGGGCCCCGCGCCGATAATTGCGACATCCGTATCGATGACGGCCGTCATGGCGACTCCCCCGAATCCTGGGCCGCGTGATAGACGGGACGCCCCGAGGTTCATAGCCGGCGTCATCCGGCAGGCCCCCCCATGCCCCCGACCGTGACATTGGATCTGCCCGACCTTTCCGCCACCCATGCCCTTGCGGCAAGGCTGGCCGCGCTGTTGCGCGCCGGCGATGCGGTGCTGCTGGAAGGGCCGCTGGGCGCGGGGAAAAGCGAACTGGCGCGCGCGGTGCTGCGCGCCGCGGCTGGTGATCCGGCGCTGGAAGTGCCGAGCCCGACCTTCACGCTGGTGCAGTCCTACGACCTGCCGGCGGGCGCGGCGCACCACTTCGACCTGTATCGGCTGGATGGGCCGGGTGGCTTGGCCGAACTTGGCTGGGACGAGGCGCGGGAGGGCATCGTGCTGGTGGAATGGCCGGACCGGCTGGGTGACCTGGCGCCGCCGGACGCGCTGCGCATCGCGCTGGCGCCCCTGGCGGCGGAGGATGCGCGGCGCGCGCGCCTGTCCGGCTGGGATGCACGGCTGGGCGCGCTCGTCGCATGAGGGACTGCACCGCCTTCCTGACGGCGCACGGCTTTGGCGCCGCGCGCGTGGACTGGCTGCCGGGCGATGCCTCCCATCGCCGCTACGCGCGCCTACGCGGTGGGCCACGCCCGGCGCTGCTGATGGATGCGCCGCCGCCGGAGGATGTCCGGCCCTTCGTGGCCGTCGCGCGCCACATCGCCGGCATCGGCCTGTCCGCGCCCGAGATCATCGCCGCCGACGAAGCCGCCGGCCTGCTGCTGATCGAGGATTTCGGCGACGACACCCATGCCGCGCTGCTCGACGGCGGTGCCGACGCACTGCCCTGCTACCTGGAGGCGGCGGAGGCGCTCGCCGCGCTGCATGCCGCGCCGCCGCCCGCCGCGCTGCCCGCCTGGGGCCCGGCCGAGATGGCGCGCGCCACTGCGGCGACCTTCCTCGACTGGTGGTGGCCGGCGGCAATGGGCCGCGCGGCGGATGGCGAGACGCGCGCCCATCTGGATGCCGCGATCCACGCCATGGTGGCGCCCTTCGCGACGGAGGGCTGCTTCGTGCATCGCGATTTTTTCCCGGCGAACCTGATGCGCCTGGCAGACCGTGCCGGACCGTGCCGCACCGGGTTGCTCGACTTCCAGGACGCGGCGCGCGGCAGCCCGGCCTACGATCTGGTCTCGCTGGTCGAGGATGCGCGGCGCGACGTGGCGCCGGCTGTGCGCGATGCCGCCATCGCGCGGTATCTCGAGGCGCGCGGCGGTGTGGATCGCGACCGGTTCCGTGCCGCCATGGCCGCCTGCGCGGCACAGCGGCACCTGCGCGTGGCCGCGCTATGGGTGCGGCTTGCGCGGCGCGACGGCAAGCCCGGCTACCTGGTGCATGGACCGCGCTGCTGGCGGCTGCTGGACACGGCGCTGCACCACCCCGCGACGCGCCCGCTGCGCGACTTCCTCGACGCCCGCATCCCCGGCACGCTGCGCCGCAATCCCCTCGCCGTCACGGAGCCAGCATGATCGACCTGACCCATGCCATGGTGCTCGCCGCCGGGCTCGGCACGCGGATGCGGCCGCTGACCGATGACCGGCCGAAGCCGATGCTCGATCTGGGGGGGCGTTCGCTGCTGGATCATGCGCTGGACCGGCTGGCCGCCGCGGGTGTGACGCAGGCGGTGGTCAACGCGCATTGGCGCGCCGACCAGATCGCCGAGGCGATGTCCTTGCGCGAACATCCCTGTGTCGCGCTGCAGCGCGAGGAGGTGCTGCTGGAGACCGGCGGCGGTGTTGCGCGTGCGCTGCCGCTGCTGGGCGATGCACCCTTCGCGGTGGTGAATGGCGATGCCTTCTGGCTGGACGGACCGACGCCCGCACTGACGCGCCTGGCCGCCGCCTTCGACGCGGCGCAGATGGACGCGCTGCTGCTGATGGTGCGGACCACGCAGGTGGAAGGCGCGGTCGGACAGGGTGATTTCCTGTTGGATCCGCTGGGGCGGATGCGGCGGCCGAAGGAACGCGAGATCGCGCCGTATCTCTATGCCGGCGTGCAGATCCTCTCGCCGGCGCTGTTCGACGGCGCGCCTGGCGGTGCCTTCAGCCTGAACTGTCTGTACGACCGTGCGATCGAGGCAGGGCGGCTGTTCGGCCTGGTGCATGACGGGGTGTGGTTCCACCTCTCGACGCCCGAGGACCTGCGGTATGCGGAGGAGACGCTGCGGGCGGGGCTGGTGAGGGCGCTGTTCTGATGATCCGCGCCGTGGAGTGGGAATGCAGCGTCGGCTTCACCATCCTCGGTGGCGGGATCCCGCCGGTGTCGAGCCAGTGGCCGCAGCGGGTCTGGCACAGACGGGCACCATGAGCCGGCAATGGCGGGTGCGATGACATTGACCATCTTTGCCATCCCGCCCGCCGCGCCCTTTCTCGACACGCTGGCCGCCGGCGTGCTCGCGCGCCTGCCGGATGATGCGCCGGATGCGCTGTCCCGCACCACCATCCTGCTGCCCACGCGCCGCGCTGCGCGCGCCCTGCGCGAGGCCTTCCTGCGCGAAGCCGGCGGCCGCGCGCTGCTGCTGCCGCGCATGCGCGCGCTGGCCGGCCTGTCCACCGAGGATGCGGACGAACTGGCGCTGCCTGACCTGCTCGACTTGCCGCCGGCAGTCGAGCCGCTGACACGCCAGGCGGTCCTGGCGGCCATGGCCGCGCGCATCCCGCGCCGCGCCGGCGGCCCCGCCACGCCCGAACAGGCCTGGCTGCTGGCGGGCGAACTGGCGCGGCTGTTCGACGAGATCGCGCTGGAGGAACACGACCTCGATTCGCTGGCGCGGCTGCCGCCGGCCGATGTGGCGCAGGCCTGGCTGGCGCGGCTCGATGCCTTGGTGCCGGACCGGCACGCCGCGCATTGGCAGATCACCACCACCGTGCTGCGCGCCATCGCGACCGACTGGAACGCCTGGCTGGACGATCACGGGCTGCTCGATATCGGGCTGCGGCGCGTGCGCGCGCTGGCGGCGCAGGCGGCGGCGTGGCGCGCCACGCCACCGGATCATCCGACCATCGCGGCGGGTATCGGTGCGGGCGGCACCATCCCGGCGGCCTCCGCGCTGCTCGGTGTGTTGGCGCGCGCGCCCCACGGCGCGGTGGTTTTCCAGGGCCTGCCGGAACCGATGGATGACGCGCTGTGGGAGGCGGTGCGCACGTCGCCCACGCATCCGCTCGCCGGCCAGGCGCGTCTGCTGGCGGCGATGGGTGCAACGCCTGCCGACCTGCGGCCCTGGCACGAGCCCGCGCCGCGCGGCGCCGCGCCCGACCGCGCCGTGCTGCTGGGCCGAGCGATGGCACCGGCGGAAGGGCTCGACGCCTGGACCAGGCGCGACCCGGCGCGCTGGGATGCGGCGCGTGCCGGCCTCACGCGCCTGGTCGCCGCGGATGCGCAGCAGGAGGCCAGCGCCATCGCGCTGCTGCTGCGCCAGGCGATGGAGACCGACGGCGCGCGCGCTGCGCTGATCACGCCCGATCGCGACCTGGCGCGGCGCGTCTGCGCGGAGCTCGCGCGTCATGGCATCACCGCCGATGACAGCGCCGGCGAACCGCTGGCGGAAACGCCCGCCGCCGCCTTCCTGCGCCTGGTGGCGCGCATGGTGGCGGAGGGCTTCGCGCCGGTGCCGCTGCTGAGCGTGCTGAAGCATCCCTTGTGCGCGGGTGGGATGGCGCGCGACGCCTGGCTGGCGGCGGCGCGCGGGTTGGAACGCATGGCGCTGCGCGGGCCGCGTCCGGCCGCGGGCCTTGCCGGGCTGCGTGCGTCGGTGGCTGCCGCGGGCGATGCGCAGGCCTCGGTCGCGGCACTGATCGATGTGCTGGAGGCCGCGCTGGCGGGCTTCGAATCCTTGCCCGATGCGCCGGCACGTCCGCCCCACGACCTGCTCGCCGCGCATATGGCAGCTGCGGAAGCGCTCGCCGCCACGCCGGACCTCCCCGGCGGGCTGCGGCTCTATGCGGGCGAGGAAGGCGAACCGCTGGCGCGGCACCTCGACGCGCTGTCTTCCGCGCTGCCGCACCTGCCGCCGATCGCGCCCGCCGATTGGCCGGAATTGTTCGAGGGCGCGCTGGCCGGACCGGTTGCGCCATCGCTGCGCGCGTCGCGCGGGCGGGCGTCGGCGGCGCATCCGCGCATCGCCGTCCTCGGCCTGCTGGAAGCGCGGCTGCAATCCTTCGACCGCGTGGTGCTCGGCGCGTTGGAGGAGAGCGTCTGGCCGCAGGCGACCGAACCGGGGCCGTGGATGAGCCGGCCGATGCGTGCCGCCTTCGGGTTGCCGGAGGCGGAATCCCGCATCGGGCGCGTCGCGGCGGATTTCCTGTTCGCCGCGGCATCGGCACCTGAGGCGGTGCTGTCCTCCGCACTGCGCCGTGGCGGGGCGCCGCGCGTGCCGGCGCGCTGGATGGTGCGTCTGGACACCTTCCTGGCCGGGCAGGGCGGGCTGGCGCTGGCGGCCTCGCCCGCGGTGGGCTGGGCGGCGGCGCTGGATGCGCCGGCGGTGGCGGCACCCTGCGCGCGGCCCGCGCCTGTGCCACCCGCGGCAATGCGGCCGCGGCGGCTGACGGTGTCGGACGCGGCGCTGCTGATCGCCGATCCCTATGCCTTCTATGCGAAGCGCGTACTGCGCCTGCAGCCGCTGAAGGCGCTGGAGGAAGATGTCGGCGCCATCGAATACGGCACGCTGGTGCACGAGGCGATGGCGGGATTCCTGCGCGCGCTGCCTCTGGCATGGCCAGGCGAGGACGCCGCCCGCGCGGCCTGGGCGCGCGCGAGCGAGGCGGCGCTGGCAGCGCATGCGGACCGCCCCGGTATCCTGGCCTTCTGGGCGCCGCGGCTGGCGAATATCGGCGACTTCGTCGTCGCCGAGGAAGCCGCCCTGCGCTGCGATGGCGGTCTGATCGCCTGCCATGTCGAAGCCGAGGGGAAGGCAGTGCTGCGTCTGCCCGACGGCGAGGTGGAGATAGAGGCACGCGCCGACCGGCTCGACCACCTCTCCGCCGGCGGCTGGCGCGTGGTGGACTACAAGACCGGCACGGTGCCGAAGGAAGCCGCGCTGGTCGCCGGCGACGCGCCGCAATTGCCGATCGAAGCCTGGCTGCTGCGCGAGGGCGCCTTCCGCGACATGCCCGGCACGGCGCGCGACCTGATCTACTGGCGCCTGACCGGCGGCGAACAGCCGGGCGAGGTCAAGACCATCGACGCCACGGCGCAGGATTACGCGGCCATTGCGCAGGATCGCCTGGAACACCTGGTGGCGCGTTGGCTGCTGGGCGATGCGCCCTTCGCGTCGCGCCCGCATCCCTCGCGCAGTGCCGCGGGTGGCGACTACGACCACCTGGCGCGCATCGAGGAATGGTCGGCCGCGGAGGGCGAGGCATGACGCAATCCCCGCGCGAACGCGCCGAGCACGCGCAGTCGCGCGCCTCGGACCCGGCGGCTTCGGCCTGGGTCGAGGCCTCGGCCGGGTCCGGCAAGACGAAGTTGCTGACCGACCGCGTGCTGCGCCTGCTGCTGGCGGGCGTGGAGCCCGGGCGCATCCTGTGCCTGACCTTCACCAAGGCGGCTGCGGCGGAGATGGCCACGCGCCTTGCACGCGCGCTCGGCGGCTGGGCCACGGCGGAGGACTCGGCGCTGACCGCGACGCTGGCCGCGTTGACCGGGCGCGCGCCTGGTGACGCGGAACGCCGCGCCGCGCGTGCCTTGTTCGTTCGCGTGCTCGAACAGCCGGGCGGGATGCGCATTTCCACCATCCACGCCTTCGCGCAATCGCTGCTGCGCGCCTTCCCGCTGGAAGCCGGGCTCGCGCCGCAATTCGCGGTGGTCGAGGACCAGGATGCACGCGCGATGCTGGCGCGCGAACGCGAGGTGGTGCTGGCGGGTACGCCCGACCGTGCGGCGCTGGAACACCTGGCACGGCTGGTGCCACCAACGCGCTTCGCGGAGGTGGTTGGCACGCTGGCGGCCACGCGCGGGCGGCTGCTGCGCGCCGTGGACTCACGACAGGGGCTGGCGGGGTTCGAGGGTGCCTTGGCGCGGGCGCTCGGCCTGGTGCATGGCGAGGCGACCGAGGATGCGGTGCTGCGCGCGGCGGTGCGCGAGGTCGGCGCCGGCGTTCCGCGCGCCGGCGCCTGCCTGCGCGCGAGCGGCAACGCCAATGACCAGGCGCGGGGGGCGGAGATCGCCGAATGGCTGGCGCGCGATGAAGCACTGCGGCCTGCGCATTGGGAGAGCTGGCGCGCATTGCTTCTGACCAAGGACAACGAGCCGCGCAAGAAATTCGCGACCAGGCAGGCCGGCGCCGACGCGGCCTCCATCCAGGACACGCTGACCGTCGAGGCGGAGCGTGTGCAGGCCGCCGAGCAGGCACGTGCCGCCGCCCGCGTGCTGGCCGCCACCATGGCGCTGCTGGCGATCGGCACGCCGGTGCTGCGCCGCTACGAGGCCGCGAAGGCGCGCGCCGGGATGCTCGACTACGACGACCTGATCCGCGGCGCCGAACGCCTGCTGGAAGACCCCGGCAGCGCCTGGGTGCTGTTCAAGCTGGATGGTGGCCTCGATCACGTGCTGCTCGATGAGGCGCAGGATTCCAACGCCGACCAATGGGGGATCGTGCGCGCGCTGACCGGGGAGTTCTTCGCCGGCGACGGTGCCCGCGACCAGGGCCGCACCATCTTCGCGGTCGGCGACGTGAAGCAGTCGATCTACGGCTTCCAGGGTGCCGATGCCGAAGGCTTCGCGCGGGAACGCACGCATTACGGGGCGGTGGCCCCGCGCGCGGGGCTCGATTTTCGGCCGGTGCCGCTCGATGTGTCGTTCCGGTCCACCGCGCCGGTGCTGGCGCTGGTCGATGCCGTCTTTGCCGGTGGCGAGGCGCGCGCCGGCGTGGTGGAAGGCGATGCGGCCTTGCGCCACTACGCCGACCGCGCCGGCCAGGCTGGCAGCGTGGAACTGTGGCCGCTGCTGCAGGTTGCCGCGGCCGCGGCGCCACCGGCCTGGGCGCCGCCGGAATCTCCCGTGGATGTTGAAGGCGCGGCGCAGCGCCTGGCATCGCTGATCGCGTCGCGCATCCGATACATGCTGGACCACGAGACGCTGCCCGCGCGCGTGGAACGCGGCGCCGAGCAGCCCGAGGGCCGACGCGTACGCGCGGGCGATATCCTGGTGCTGCTGCGGTCGCGTGCGCGCGGTGGCTTCCTGGCCGCGCTGGTGCGCGCGCTGAAGGATCTGCGCGTGCCGGTCGGCGGTGTGGATCGCATGGTACTGGCCGAGCAGATCGCGGTGCAGGACCTGTTGGCACTTGCCGACGTGCTCCTGCTGCCCGAGGACGACCTGACGCTCGCCGCACTGCTCAAGTCGCCGCTGGTCGGGCTGGATGAAGATGAGCTGCTGGCGCTGGCGAGGCCGCGGCAGGGGTCGCTGTGGGGGGCGGTCGCGGCGCATCGTGGCGCGGAGACCCGATTGGGTCGCGTCGCGGACTGGATCGCCGCGCTGATGGCGCGCGCGGATTACGCGACGCCGCACGCGCTGTTCGCGGATGTGCTCGGCGGGCCCGGGCCGCTCGATCCGCGCGCCGGGCGGGCGCGTATGCTCGCGCGCCTTGGCCCGGATGCGGCGGATCCGATGGATGAATTTCTCAATGCCGCGCTGGAGCACGAACGCGCGTATCCGCCTTCGCTGCAGGGCTTCGTGCACCGCCTGCGCCAGGGCGGGGCCGAGGTGAAGCGCGAGGCCGAAGGGGCCGGCGATGCCGTGCGCATCATGACCGTGCATGGTGCGAAGGGGCTGCAGGCGCCCATTGTCATCCTGCCCGATACCACCGGCGCACCGCCCGATCGCGCGGCGCTGCGCTGGCTGGCTGACGACCTGCCCGCCTGGGCCCCCAAGCAGGAGGGCTTTGCCGCCAGCGCATTGTCCGACCGTCGCCAGGCCGACAAGGATGCCGAGGCGCGCGAGCAGCATCGGCTGCTGTATGTCGCGCTGACGCGGGCCGAGGATCGGCTGATCGTCTGCGGCTGGCAGGGCAGGAAGGATGTACCGGCCGGCTGCTGGTATCGCCTGGTCGAGCATGGTTTCTCGCAGCTGGACGGCGTGGATGAACAGCCCTTCGAAGGCCCCGACGACCTGTTCGCGCCCGATGCCGTGGTGCGACGCATGGAAACGGCGCAGGCGGCGCCACCGCGCGTCGACGACCCGCTCCGCGCGCCCACGGCGATGACCGACCTGCCGGCCTGGGCGCGCGTGCCGGCGCGGGTGGAAACGCCGGAGGGCGCCGTCGCGCCCTCCGCCCTGCCGGGCGAGGAGGAAACGCCCGCCGCGCCGCCGCGACCTTCCGACGACCCGCGCGGCCTGCGCTTCCGCCGCGGCCGGCTGGTGCACGCGCTGTTGCAACATCTGCCCGACCATCCTGCCGCGTCGCGCGACGATGTGGCGCGGCGTTTCCTCGCGCGACCTGGCCATGGGCTGGATGATGCGGAGCAGGCGGCGGTGCGCGCCGAAGTGGCGACGCTGCTGGACGCGCCGCTGGTGGCGGCCGCGCTCGGCGTGGGCAGCCTGGCCGAGGCGCCGCTGGCGGGGCGCGTCGGCGGGCGGCTGATCGCTGGCCAGGTGGACCGGCTGCTGGTGGAACCCACGCGCGTGCTGGTGCTGGACTACAAGACCAACCGCCCGCCGCCGACGGATGTCGCGGCTGTGGCGCCGCTGTACCTGCGGCAGATGGCTGCCTATCGCGCGCTGCTGCGCGCGGCCTTCCCGGGGCGGCGCGTGGAGTGCGCGCTGGTCTGGACCTATGGCGCGCGGGTCATGGCGCTGCCCGATGCCCTGCTGGACCGCCACGCGCCGGGGCCGTGAACCACGAAAAGCGCATCGCGCGACGGCGCGATCCCGGAAGCGCAAAGCGCGACCGCGCCCAGGCCCTCAGCCTGGGCGGGCGCGCCAGCGCGGGGCGCGAAGCCTAGCCCGCGGCGTGGGCGCCCGGCGTCTGGGGGCGCCGAAAATCAACGCTCCAGTTCCTGCTCCACGAGCCGCGCAAACACCGAGGACCCGAGCGGGATCAGGTCGTCGTTGAAGTCGAAGCGCGGGTTGTGCAGGCCCACCGTATGCCGTCCGCCATCGCCCTGGCCGATGCCGATGAAGGCGCCGGGGCACTTCTGCAGCATGTAGGAGAAATCCTCCGCCCCCATACGCGGCGGCGCGTTGCGGTGGATGCGCGTGTCGCCCAGCACCGCGGCGGCCGCGGCCTGTGCGCGCAGCGTCTCGGCCTCGTGGTTGATGGTGGGCGGGTAGCCGCGCGTGAAGGCGAGTTCGGCGCGTGCCCCATGCGCTTCCGCGATCGCCGCCACGATGGTGCGCAGGCGCGCCTCCACCATGTCCTGCACCTCGGTCTTGAAGGTGCGCACGGTGCCGTTCAGTTCGGCGATCTCGGGAATGACGTTGCCGGCCGAACCGGCGTGGAACTGGCACAGGCTGATCACCGCCGTGTCGATCGGGTCCATAGAGCGCGAGACGATGGACTGCGCCGCCACCACGATCTGCGCGCCCACCAGCACCGGGTCGATGCAGATGTGCGGACGGGAGGCATGACCGCCCTTGCCGTGCACCGTGATCGTGATGCGGTCGGCCGCGGCCAGCACCGGGCCGGCGGTGATGCGCGCTTCGCCGAGCGGCAGCTCGGGGTCGTTGTGCAGGGCATAGACCTGGTCGGTGGGGAAGCGGTCGAACAGCCCTTCCTCGACCATCACGCGGCCGCCGCCGCCGCCTTCCTCCGCGGGCTGGAAGATGAAGTGGACGGTGCCGTCGAAATTCTTCGTCTCGGCCAGGTAGCGCGCCGCACCCAGCAGCATGGTGGTGTGGCCGTCATGGCCGCAGGCATGCATCTGGCCGGGCGTGGTGGACCGATGCGGCATGTCGTTGGCTTCCTGCATGGGCAGGCAGTCCATGTCGGCGCGCAGGCCGATGCTGCGCTTCGACGTTCCGTTGCGGAGCACGCCGACCAGGCCGGTGCCGGCGATGCCGCGATGCACCTCGATCCCCCAGGATTCGAGCTGCTGCGCCACCAGGGCGGAGGTGCGGTGCTCGTGGAAGCCCATCTCCGGATGCGCATGGATGTCGCGGCGGGTGGCGGCGAGGTCGGGCTGGAAGTCGGCGATACGGTTGTAGATGGGCAAGGTCGGGTCCCCGGGTTTGGCTCAGGTGGCGGCGGGCGTAGCGCGTCGCGCGGCATGCATCCAGGTGGCGCGCGTGCGCGGCGTCACAACCCGGCCACCGCGGCATCCACCGCATCGCCGAAGCGTTCGACGATCATGGCGATCTCGGCGGCGTTGGTGACATAGGGCGGGGCCAGGATGACGTGGTCGCCATGCCTGCCATCGATGGTGCCGCCCATCGGGTAGCAGGCGAGGCCCCGCGCGAAGGCTTCACGCTTGACGCGTTCATTCACCGCGAGTGCGGGGTCGAAGGTGGATTTGCCGGCGCGGTCGGTGACCAGTTCCACCGCCCAGAACAGGCCGCGGCCGCGGATGTCGCCGACCTTCGCGTGGTTGCCGAGGCGGTCGTGCAGGCCCTGTTCCAGCAGCGCGCCCATGGCCTGCACGTTGTCGAGCAGGTTTTCGTCGCGGATGACTTCCTGCACCGCCAGCGCGGCCGCGCAGGCGACCGGATGCGCCTGGTAGGTGTGGCCGTGCTAGCGCCTCGATCACGCGGCCATGCACCAGGATGCCGCCGATCGGCTGGTAGCCGCCGCCCAGGCCCTTGGCGATGACCTGGATGTCGGGGCTGACGCCTTCCTGTTCCCAGGCGTGCAGCGTTCCGGTGCGGCCCATGCCGGACATCACCTCGTCCAGGATCAGCAGCGCGCCGTGGCGTTCACACACCGCTTTCATGGCAGGGAAGTAGCCGGGCAGCGCGGTCGCGCAGCCGAGCGTGGCGCCGACCACCGTCTCGGCGCAGAAAGCGATGACATTGGACGGACCGAGGCGCTGGAATTCCGCTTCGAGTTCGGCGGCGAGGCGCGCGACGTAGTCGGCGTCGGTTTCGCCGTCGCGCCGGTCGCGGTAGGCGAAGCAGGGCGAGACATGGCTGAAGGCGTCCGACAGGATCGGCGCATAGGGCGCGCGGCGCATGGCATTGCCGCCGGCCGCCAGGGCACCGAGCGTGTTGCCATGGTAGGATTGCCGCCGCGCGATGAACTTCGTGCGTTGCGGCTGGCCGGATTCCAGCGCCCATTGGCGCGCGATCTTGAGTGCGGCCTCCATGCCCTCGGACCCGGACGATACGAAATAGGCGTGGGTCAATCCGCCTGGCGCGTGGCCGACCAGCATGTCAGCGAGTTGCTCCGCGCTGCCGGCGCTGAACAACGCGGTATGCGCGTAGCAAAGCCGGTCGATCTGGTCCTTCATGGCCTGGATCACATGCGGGTGGCCGTGGCCGAGGCAGGCGACGGCGGCGCCGCCGGAGCCGTCGATGACCTCATGCCCCGATGCATCACGCAGCCAGATGCCGTGGCCGGAGACGGCGACGGGCGGCGCCTCGCGCAGGTTGCGGTGGACGATATGGGTCATGGAGAGGGCTCCTTCAGGCGCCATCCTGCCCCGGCTTCAGGGCGCTGTCAGCACGCCAACCACCGCGCCGGTCATGCAGCACGCGATCGTGCCCGAGATCAGCGCCGGCAGCCCCAGCTTCACGATGTCCGCCCGCCGTTCCGGGCACATCGCTGTCATGCCGCCGACCATGATCCCGACCGAACCCAGGTTGGTGAAGCCGCACAGCGCAAAGGTCAGGATCAGGCGCGAGCGTTCGGACAGCCCCGCCCCGCCCGATTGCGCGAGTTCGAGGTACGAGACGAACTCGTTGACGATCATCTTGACGCCGAGCGAGGCGCCCACCGTCGCCGCCTCCGCCGCCGACACGCCCATCGCCCAGGCCACCGGCCACAGCACCCAGCCCATCGCGCGCTGCAAGGTGAAGCCTGTCAGCGGTTCCACCGCCAGGTTGATCAGCGCGACGATCGCCACGAAGACGATCAGCGATGCCATGATGCCCAGCAGCAGGTTCAGCCCATCCTGCGTGCCGCGCACCAGCGCATCCATGGAACTGTCGTAGAGCCTCTCCGGGATGCCTTCATCCCCCGCCGTCGCCACCTCGCCTGGTGCCGGCGGGATCATCAGCAGCGCGACCAGGATCGCCGCGGGGGCCGAGACCAGCGACGCCGTCAGCAATTGCCCCGCCGCATCCGGCACCACCGGCGCGATGATCAGCGCATAGACCACCAGCGTATTGCCGCTGATGGTCGCGAGCCCCGCCGTCATCACCACGAACAGTTCGGAGCGCGTGAGGCGCGCGAGCCAGGCGCGGATCATCAGCGGCGCCTCGACCATGCCGACGAACACGTTGGCCGCCACGCCGAACCCCGCCGCGCCGCCCAGGCCGAACACCCAGCCCAGCGCGCGCGCCATGACGCGCACGATCGCCGGCAGCACGCCCCAGTGATACAGCACGGAGGACAGCGCACCGACCACCAGCACCAGCGGCAGTGCCTGGAAGAACAGGATGAAGGACGCGCCGGGGAAGGGTTCCGGGAAGGGCAGCGGCCCGCCGCCCAGATAGCCGAAGACCAGCGACGTGCCGGATTTCGTCGCGGTGGCCAGCGCATTCACGCCATCGCCGATCAGCGCGAAGGCGGCGCGCGCCAGCGGCACGTTCAGCAGCACGGCGGCCAGCGCCATTTGCAGTGCCAGCCCCGCCACGACCACCCGCGGCGCCACGCCGCGACGGAAGCCGCCGAGCGCCCAGGCCAACAGCGTCAGCAGGAGCAACCCCACCGCGGACTGGATCTGCAGCGCGCTCATGCCTCGTCGCCCTCAGTCGGGATGTCCTCGGCCTCGATGTCGAGCAGCGCCGCGGCGCGCGACCCGTCCACCGCATCCACGCCGCGCAGCTTGCGCGCCACCGCCCGCGTACGCACCTGCGCCGCGTCGATGGTATTGCCCACCGCGGCGACCTGCTTGCGCAGCCTGCCCAGCACCTCGTCCATCTTGCCCATCTCGGCCTTGGTGGCGCCGAGGAGTTCGCGGACCATGTCCGCCTTCTCGCCCAGCGCGATGGTCACATGGCCCATCTGGATGGTGCGCAGCATGGCCGGCAGCAGCGAAGGGCCAAGCACCATCACGCGGTTGCTGCGGCCGATATCCTCGATGGCGCCCGGAATGCGCGCGATCTCGGCATAGAGGCCTTCCGTCGGCAGATACAGCACGGCGAATTCCACCGTCAGGGGCGGGCGGATGTATTTCGCGGCGATCTTCGCCGCCTCGGCGCGAACGCGCAGTTCCAGCGCGCGCCGGGCTGCCTTCTCGGCGTCCGCGTCGCCGGCTTCGGAGGCGATGACGAGGCGATCCCAGTCTTCCGTCGGAAACTTCGCATCGACGGCGAGGAAGACTTCCCGCCCGCCTTCGCTGGGCATGCGGATGGCGAATTCCACCAGTTCCCCGCTGTCCTCCGACAGCTTCTTGTTCAGCTCGAAGGAACCCGGCGGGAGGATGTCGTCGAGCAGCGCGCGCACCTGGGCCTCCCCCCAGCCGCCGCGTGTCTTCACGTTGGAGAACAGGCGCTTGATGTCGACGATCTGCGTGGTCACCGCCTGCACGTCCGTCATCGCCTTCAGCACCTGGGCGAACTGGTCGGACACGCGGGCAAAGCTCTCGGTCATCTGCTTCTCGACGGCCGTCTGGAGCTGTTCGTTCACCGTCTTCTGGATCTCGGCGAGCTTCGTCTCGTTGCCCTCCCGCAGCTCCTTCAGCTTGGTGTCGAGCAGATCGCGGCCGCGGGCATTCTCCGCCGCCTGCGTCTCCTGCAATTTCGCAAGACCCTCGGCGAAGGTGATCCGGATGTCGGCTATGCCCTGCGTCACGTCGCGGCGCAGCAGCGCGGTGTCGTCCTTGTGTTCGGTCAGGGCCTTCACGATGGCCGCGCGCTGGTCGGCCATGGCCAGGGCATCCTGTGCCAGGCGTTCGGTCAGGGCGGCGGCATCGGCGGCCAGGCGGTCGAGCACCGCCTTCTCCTGCGCCGAGAGCCGGTCCGCGATGCGCCCGATCCCTTCGCCCAGCGCCCGCGTCTGGTCGATCGCACCTGCACCAACGCGGTCGCCGATCGCCGCGGCTTCGCGCGCCAGGCCGCGCTCGAATTCCGCGGGCAGCGCGGCGATACGCTCGCCCTGGCGGTCGAGCGCGGATTGCAGGTCCGTCAGGCGCTGCGCCAGCACCGGGTCGGTCGCCGGCCGGCGCAGCAGCACCGCCAACAGCAGCGCCGCGACCACCGCCAGGCCGCCCAGGATCGCGAGGCTATCCGGCGCCATCAGGTCCCTCCGATTCGGCAGGCCAAGTCTCGCACCGCCAGGCCCGGCGCGCGAGGCCGGTCAGGACGGCGCCGCAGGCCCTTCGGCCGGCACCAGGACCAACCGCCCTGTCGCCACGCCAAAATGCGCGCCGTGCAGCGTGAGGCGCCCCGTCGCGACCGCCTCCGTCACCCAGGGGAAGGTCATCAGGTTGGCCAGCGATATCCGCACCGCCTCGTGCTCGGCCAGTTCCTGATGCTGGGCCGGATCGTCGCAGCGCAAGGCAACCGCGCGGGCGCGCTGGGCGATGCGGATCCAGCCGGCGACGAAATCCGCTGCCTCCGGCGGGGTACCTTCCAGCAAGGCGCGGATGCCGCCGCACAGCGCATGGCCCATCACCACGATGCGGTCCACCTTCAGCACGCGGACGCCGAATTCGACCGCCGCGCTGGTGCCGTGGAACAGCGCGTCGGGCATGTAGGGCGGCACCAGGTTCGCCACGTTGCGCAGGACAAAAAGCTCGCCGGGGCCGGCCGAGAAGATCATCTGCGGATCGACCCGGCTGTCGGAACAGGCAATGACCATGGTGTGCGGCCGCTGGCCCTTGGATGCCAGGTCCTCGAAGCGCGCGCGTTCGCGCGGCCAGGTCTCGGCGCGGAAGCGCCGGTAGCCGGCGATCAATTCATCCAGGACACGCACCCCTTCTGGCGGATCGCGCGGTGGCGCCGCCCGGAGGCGCAAAGCGCGATCGCGCCCAGCCGGCCAGCCGCATCGGTGCGTGGCGCGAAAGCGAGCCGGCCGGATGCCCGGCGCCCGTCCGAGGGCATCATCAGTGCCTGAAATGCCGCATGCCCGTGAACACCATCGCGAGCCCCGCCTTGTCGGCGGCGGCGATCACCTCGGCATCGCGCATCGACCCGCCGGGCTGGATCACCGCGGTCGCGCCCGCCGCCGCTGCCGTCTCGAGCCCGTCGGCGAAGGGGAAGAACGCGTCGGAGGCGACCACGGAACCCTCCGCCAGCGGCCGCTCGATCCCCGCCGCCTTGGCTGCTGCCTCGGATTTCCAGGCGGCGATGCGGCTGCTCTCCACGCGGTTCATCTGCCCGGCGCCGATCCCCACCGTCGCCAGGCCCTTCGCATAGACGATGGCGTTCGACTTCACGTGCTTGCAGACGCGGAAGGCGAAGATCATGTCGGCCATCTCGGCACGCGAGGGCGCGCGCTGCGTCACCACCTTCAGCATCGCCTCGCTCACGCGGCCCGCGTCGCGCGACTGCGCGAGGAAGCCGCCCGACACCGACTTGAAGGCGAGCCCCGGCGCCGTCGCATCCGGCAGGCCGCCGGTCAGCAGCAGGCGCAGGTTCTTCTTGCGCGCGAAGATCGCCTTCGCGGCGTCGTCGGCATCGGGCGCGATCACCACCTCGGTGAAGATGGCGGTGATCTTCTCCGCCGCCGCCGCGTCCAGCACCCGGTTCGCCGCGACGATGCCGCCGAAGGCCGAGACCGGGTCGCACAGCAGCGCCGCATCCCACGCGCCGGCAAGGTCACCCGCCACGGCAACGCCGCAGGGGTTGGCATGCTTCACGATGACGATGGCGGGACGGTCGAATTCCGCGACGCATTCATACGCCGCGTCGGTGTCGTTCAGGTTGTTGTAGGACAGTTCCTTGCCCTGAACCTGGCGCGCCGTCGCGATGCCCGGACGGTTCGTGCCGTCGACGTAGAAGGCGGCCTGCTGGTGCGGGTTCTCGCCATAGCGCAGGCCCTGGCGCAGAACGCCCGGCAATGCGAGGCGCGGCGGGAAGGCCTGGCCCTGTTGCAGCGCAAACCAGCCGGCGATCGCTGCGTCATAGGCGGCCGTGCGCGCGTAGGCCTCCGCCGCCAGCCGCCGGCGCGTCGCCAGCGTGGTGCCGCCCTCGGCCTCGATCTCGGCCTGTACCTGTTCGAAATGCGCGGGTTCCGTCAGCACCGCCACGGCCGCGTGGTTCTTGGCGGCGGAGCGGATCATCGCCGGGCCGCCGATGTCGATGTTCTCGATGCAGTCGTCGAAGGACGCGCCCTGCGCGACAGTGGCCTCGAACGGGTACAGGTTCACGGCCACCAGGTCGATCGGCGCGATGCCGTGCCGGTCCATCTGCGCCAGGTGCTCGGCCAGGTCGCGCCGGCCAAGCAGCCCGCCATGAACCTGCGGCACCAGCGTCTTGACGCGCCCGTCCAGGATCTCGGGGAAGCCGGTGTGCTCGGAGACGTCCTTGACCGGCACGCCGGCCTCGCGAAGCGCGTGGGCGGTGCCGCCGGTGGACAGGATCTCGACCCCGGCTGCTGCGAGGAAGCGGCCGAATTCGACCAGCCCCGCCTTGTTGGACACCGAGAGCAGGGCGCGGCGGATAGGGAGGATGTCGTTCATGGCCGGCGCATTAGCCCCGGGCGGGCGGGACGTCCATCGCGGGCAGGGCGATCGTGGCGGTGTCCTAACGGTCTGGCGGGGGTCGCGCGGCGAAGACCGCCCGGCACTGCCGCGGGCGGCGGAGGCCCTGCATGCGCTGCCCAACGGCCCGGTCGGGGCGGATCGGGCGGAGGCCTGGTTCACCGGGCCGCTGCCCGGCGCGTAGCCGGACGCGCCCACCAGGCGGCCACGCGCGGTGCTGCGCTCCCGTGGATGGCGCTACGGCAGCGCCACCCGCCGCCAGCGCCCGGCGCGCGCCGACGCCAGCCGGTCCAGCGCCAGGTACACCACGGGCGTCGTGTAGAGCGTGATCACCTGCGACAGGATCATCCCGCCGATGATGGTGATGCCGAGCGGCGCCCGCAGCTCGGCCCCAGGGCCGGTCGCCAGGGCCAGCGGGATGGCGCCGAACACCGCGGCCAGCGTGGTCATGAGGATCGGCCGGAAACGTTCGCGACAGGCGAGCAGAATCGCGTCCTCGGCCGCCGCGCCGTCGTCGCGTCGATGCTCGATGGCGAAGTCCACCATCATGATCGCGTTCTTCTTCACGATGCCCATCAGCAGTATCACGCCGATCAGCGCGATCAGCGTGAAGGAGAGCCCCGTGACCAGCAGCGCGATCAGCGCGCCGATCCCCGCCGTCGGCAGCGTCGACAGGATGGTGATGGGGTGGACGAGACTTTCGTAGAGCACGCCGAGCACGATGTAGATCGCCAGCACCGCCGCCAGGATCAGCAGCGGCAGCCCGGCCTGGAAATTCTGGAAGGTCCGCGCATTGCCGGCGAATTCCCCCCGGATGGACGCGGGCATCTGGATGTCCAGCGCGGCCTTCTCGATCGCCGCCGCCGCCTGCCCCAACGAGACGCCCTCGGCCAGGTTGAAGCTGATGGTGGCGGCGGGAAACAGGCCCTGGTGCGTGATCGATCGCGGCGAGATGCCGCGTTCCAGCCGCGCGACGGCACCGAGCGGCACCGGCCCGTCGCGACCGGGCAGGAAGATGCGGTCGAGGTCCTCGGGCGACTGCGTCAGCAGGGGATCGACCTCGAGCACCACGCGATACTGGTTGCGCGATCGGTAGATGGTGGAGACCTGGCGCTGCGAGAAGGCGTTGTTGAGCGCCGTGCCGAAGGCCGCGATGGAGACACCCAGGCGCGCCGCCGCGTCGCGATCGATGATGAGCCGGCTGACCAGGCCGGTGCGCTGCTGGTCGGAGGAGATATCCGCCACCTGCGGCACCGTGCGCAGCTGGCGGACCAGCGCCTCGCTCCAGGTGAACAGCTCCTCGATGTTCGGGCTGAGCAGGACGTATTGGTAGGATGAATTGCCCTGCCGCCCGCCGACCACGATGTCGGAGACCGGGCGCATGAAGGTCTGCACGCCCGACACCGCCGTGAGCGGGCGGCGCAGCCGGTTGATGACGTCGTTTGCCTTCACGCCGGGGCGCTGCGCTTCCGGCACCAGCGAGATCTGCAGCCGCACATTGGCCGAGCTGCCGAAGAAGCCGCCGCCGCCCACCGCGGCCGAGACGTTCTCGACCGCGGGATCGGCGCGGATCACGTCCATCACCAGCCGCTGGTAGATCGTCATCTGCTGGAACGACGTGTCGGGCTGCGCCTGCACCGAACCGAAGATCAGCCCGCTGTCCTGGTCCGGCATGAAGCCGCGCGGCACCACGGTATAGAGCCACACCGTCACGCCGATCAGCCCGATGGTGAAGACCAGCATGGTCCGCCGCCAGCGCAGCGCGACCGCCAGGCTGCGCAGATAGGCCGCGGTCAGCCCCGCCATCGCCCGTTCGAAGCCGCGGCCCAGCGCGCCGGGCGGGCGCGGGCTGCTGCGGGCCAGGTGCGCCGCCACCATCGGCGTGACGGTCAGCGAGATCAACGCCGAGATCGCCACCGCGATCGACAGCGTGGCCGCGAATTCCCGCAACATGCGCCCGACGATCCCGGCCATGAACAGCAGCGGGATGAAGACGGCAATGAGGGAAAGGCTGATCGACACCACGGTGAAGCCGATCTGCCTGGCACCTTCCAGCGCCGCCCGCATCGGCTTCATGCCGCGGTCTCATCACGATGGCGTCGTCGATCACGAAGCCGACCGAGATGGTCAGCGCCATCAGCGTGAAGTTGTTGAGCGAGAACCCCGCCAGCCACATGCACCCGAGCGTGCCGAGCAGCGACAGCGGCACCGCCACGCCCGCCGCGAGGATGGCTGAAGGTTGCCGCAGGAACAGCGCCACCACCAGCACCACCAGCACGATGCTGATGATAAGGGCGTGCTCCACTTCCTTCACCGAGGCGCGGATGGTAAGCGAGCGGTCGCGCATGACCGTGACGTCGATGCCTGCGGGCATCCAGCGCTGCAGGTCGGGCAGCAGGTCGCGGATGCCGTCCACCACTTCCAGCACATTCGCGTCGGCCTGCTTGAAGACCGTGACGATCACCGCCGGACGGCCGTTGTACAGGCCGGTCTGGCGGCGGTCCCGCGGGCCCTGGTCGACGCGCGCGACGCCATCCAGGCGCACCAGCGCATCGCCCTGGCGCCGCACGATGATGGCGCCGAACTCCTCGGGCGTGGTCAGCCGGTCGTTCACCGATATGGTCGCGGCCTGGTCCGGCCCATCGATGAAGCCCGTCGCCTGGGTGACGTTGGCGCGCGCGATGGCGGTGCGGATCTGGTCGAAGGAGACGCCGGCGGCAGCGGCCGCGGCGGGATCGACCGAGACGCGGATGGCCGGCTGCTCGGCACCCGACAGGCTGACCTGCGCCGTGCCTGGCACCTGCGCGATGCGCGGGGCGAGCAGGCTGTCCGCCGCGTCGTAGATCGCGCCCGGCGCCACCGTGTCCGAGGTGAGCGCCAGGATCAGCACCGGCGCATCGGCCGGGTTCAGCCGGCGGAAGGTGGGCGGCGCGGTCAGGCCCGAGGGCAGGTCCGGTCCCGCCGCATTGATCGCCGCCTGGACGTCGCGCGCGGCGGAGGCGATCGAGCGCGACAGGTCGAACTGCACGATGACGTTGGTGGTGCCGAGGCTGGAGGTGGAGGTGAGTTCGGTCACACCCGGGATCTCGCCAAGCCGCCGTTCGAGCGGTGCCGCGACGGACGAGGCCATGATGACCGGATCGGCGCCAGGCTGGCTCGCGCTGACCGCGATGGTCGGGAAATCCACCCGCGGCAGCGGTGCGACCGCGAGGTTCAGGTAGGCGACGATGCCGGCCAGCGCGAGGCCGATCGCCAGCAGCGTGGTGCCGATCGGCCGTGCGATGAAGGGGGCGGAGATCGACACCGCGCTATTCCGCCGGTGCGGCGCGCGGGCCGTGCACCATGGCAACGACGCGCGCGCGCAGCGCCTCCATCGCCAGGTAGATCACCGGCGTGGTGTAGAGCGTGATCACCTGGCTCAGCAGCAGCCCGCCGATCACCGAGATGCCCAGCGGCAGGCGCAGCTCGCTGCCCGCACCGTGGCCGAGCACCAGCGGCACCGCGCCGAGAATGGCGGCAAGGGTCGTCATCATGATCGGGCGGAAGCGCAGGATACAGGGTCATGCCGTGGTCGCGCTGCGCCTCGATCGCGAAGTCGATCATCATGATCGCGTTCTTCTTCACGATGCCCATCAGCAGCACGATGCCGATCAGCCCCACCACATTGAGGTCGAGGCCGAACATCTCCAGCGCCAGCAGCGCGCCGATGCCCGCCGAAGGCAGCGTCGAGAGGATGGTGATCGGGTGGATCACGCTCTCGTACAGCACCCCAAGCACGATGTAGATGACGACGATGGCGGCGAGGATCAGCCAGCCCTGGCCGGCCAGCGACCGCGTGAATTCCGCCGCGTCGCCGCCATAGCTGCCGACCATGGTGTCGGGCATGCCAAGCGCCTGCTCGGCCCGCGCGATGGCCTGCACCGCCTGGCCCAGCGAAGCCCCGGGTGCCAGGTTGAAGGACAGTGTCACCGCCGGGAACTGGTCCTGCCGCGTGACGGTGAGCGGCCCGGGCACGCGGCTGATGGTCGCCAATTCGGCCAGCGGCACCTGGGCGGTGGTGGTGGTCGTCGCGCCGGCCACGGTGACGCTGCCGCTGCCCGGCACGCGCAGCTGGCCGATCACCGCGGGGTCGCCGGCGAGGGCGGGGTCGACCTCCAGCACCACGCGGTACTGGTTGGACTGGCCGTAGATGGTGCTGATCTGGCGCTGGCCGAAGGCGCTGTAGAGCGCATCGTCGATCGCCTGCATCGTGACGCCCAGCCGTGCGGCGCGGGTGCGGTCGACATCCAGTGCCAGGCGCAAGCCATCCTCGCGCTGGTCGGTGGCGACGTCGCGCAGTTCCGGCAGGGCGCGCAGCGCATCCAGCAGGCGCGGTGCCCATGTGGTCAGCTCGGCCGGCGAGGCGTTCATCACCGTGTACTGGTACTGCGTGCTGGACGCGCGCGTGCCGATCTGGACGTCCTGCACCACCTGCGGATAGGTGATGATGCCCGGCAGCGCGGCGAGGCGCGGCGCCAGGCGATCGAGCACGGCCTGGGTATCGACGCTGCGCTCGGCGCGCGGCCGCAGCACCACGGTCAGCCGCCCGGTGTTCTGCGCCGCGTTGATGGTGCCCGCACCGGCGACGGACGCCACCGAGACGACCTCCGGGTCCTGCGCCACCAGGTCCGCCACCTGGCGCTGCAAGGCGGACATGCGGCGGAAGGAGACGTCCTGCGGCGCCTCGGTGGTGATGACGATGATCCCGGTGTCCTGCAGCGGCAGGAAGCCCTTGGGCATGGCGATGTAGAGCCAGACCGTGCCGGCCAGCGTCAGCACCGCGAGCACCAGCATCATCCCTTCCCGCCGCAGCGCCCAGGCCAGCGTCACGGCGTAGCCGCGGCGGAGCGATTCGAAGCCGGCCTCGAAGGCGCGATTGATGGCGCCCGGGCGTTCCTCGGCGGCGGGGCGCAGCAGGTAGGCGCACATCATCGGCGTGAGTGTGAGGGAGACCACCATCGACACCAGAACCGAGACCGACAGCACGATGGCGAATTCCCGGAACAACCGCCCGACCACGCCCTCCATGAACAGCAGCGGGATGAACACCGCGATGAGGGAAACGGTCAGCGAGACGATCGTGAAGCCGATCTGCCGCGCGCCCTCGTAGGCGGCCTGGAGCGGCGGCATGCCCTTTTCGACGAAGCGCACCACGTTCTCGATCATCACGATGGCGTCGTCGACGATGAAGCCGGTGGCGATGACGAGCGCCATCAGCGACAGGTTGTCGATGGTGTACCCGGCCAGCGCCATGATTCCGAAGGTGCCGACGATCGACAGCGGCAGCGCGACACCCGGAACGATGGTGGCGCGCAGCGTGCGCAGGAACAGGAAGATCACCAACACCACCAGCACGATGGCGAGGATGAGGGTGAGCTGCACCTCGGCGACCGAGGCACGGATCATCTCGGTGCGGTCGGCCACCACCGACAGGTGCGTGCCGGCCGGCAGCGCGCGTTCCAGCGACTGCAGCTGCGCGCGCAGTGCCGCCACCGTCGCCACGATGTTCGCCCCCGGCTGCCGCTGCACGTCGAGCAGGATGGCCGGGCGGCCATTGTACCAGGCGGCGGTCAGCGTGTTCTCGAGGTCCTCGACCGCCGCGCCGACATCGCGCAGGCGCACCGGCGCATCGCCGCGCCAGGCGATGATGATCTCCTCGAACCCCGCCGCCGAGGTCACCTGGTCGTTGGCCATGACGGCGGAGGCCTGCTGCGGCCCGTCCACCGATCCCTTCGGCCCGGCCACGTTGGCGGCGGCGATGGCCGTGCGAACATCCTCCAGCCCCAGGTTATAGGCGGCGAGCCGGCGCGGATCGACCTGCAGGCGCACCGCCGGGCGCATGTTGCCCTGCACCGCCACGCGCCCGACGCCCCCCACCTGCGCGAGCCGTTGCGCCAGCAGCGTGTCCACCACATCCGACAACCGCGCGACCGGCAGCGTGTCCGACGTCAGCGCCAGCGTCAGGATCGGCGGATCGGCCGGGTTCACCTTGGCGTAGGTCGGCGGATAGGGCAGCGAGGAGGGCAGCGTGCCGCGCGCCGCATTGATCGCCGCCTGCACGTCCTGCGCGGCGTCGTCGATGTCGCGGCCCAGGCTGAATTGCAGCGTGATGCGGCTGACCCCGGGTCCGCTGACCGAGACGATCTCGCTGAGCCCCGCGATCTGTGCGAGCTGGCGTTCGAGCGACGCGGTGACCAGGACCGCCACCGTGTCGGGCGATGCGCCCGGCAGCTGCGTGGTGACCTGGATGGTCGGGAAATCCACCTCGGGCAGGGAGGAGACCGGCAGGCGCATGTAGCCGTAGATGCCGGCGATCAGCATGGCGATCGCGAGCAGCGATGTCGCGATCGGCCGCGCGATGAAGGGGGCGGAGATGTTCATCGCGCGTCAGCGCGGCGGCGCGGCGCCGGGGGGCGGACCGCCAGGCGCGCCAGCGGGCCGCTGGCCCTGGCCGGGCGGCGGGCGGCGGCGCTGCGGTTGCGCCGCGGGCGGCACCACCGGCGCGGCCACCGTCACCGCCGCGCCGTCGGTCAGGCGCAGCGCGCCCGATGTGACGACCTGTTCGCCCGGCCGCAAGCCTCTGCGCACCATCGCCTGCGTGCCGGACACCACGCCGAGCGTGAGCGGTCGCTGCTGCACCGTTCCATCCGCCTGCACCACGAAGGCGAAGGCGCCATCGGGGCCGCGCTGCACGGCGACCAGCGGGATGATGGTCACGCCGCGCAGCAGCGCGACCTGCAGGCGGACATTGACGAAGGCGCCGGGCCACAGGCGCTGGTCGTCATTGGGGAAGGTTGCCTTGAGTCGCAGCGTGCCGGTGGCCGGATCCACCTGGTTGTCGATGGTGACCAGCGTGCCGATCGGGTTGGCCGGCGTGGGGCTGGCATCGACTCGCGGGATGGCCGGGTCGGGAAGGCGGGCCTCCACCTGCACCGGGCCGGCGGCGATCGCCTCCATGACCTGCGGCAGGGCCTGCTGCGGCAGCGTGAAGGTGACGCTGACCGGGCGCAGCTGGGTGACCGTGACGATGCCGCTGGAACTGCTCTGCACCAGATTGCCGACATCGACCTGGCGCAGCCCGACGCGCCCGTCGAAGGGCGCGCGGATGGTGGCGTGCTCCAGCTGCACCTGCGCATTGTCGATGGTCGCCTGATCGAACTGCACCTGCGCTTCAAGTTGCGCGACGGCCGCGCGCTGCGTGTCGAGCTGCTGCTGCGAGGCGCCGTTGCCGCGCACCAGCTGCACGTATCGTTGCAGGTCGAGCCGCGCATTCGCCAGCTGCGCCTCGCGCTGCGCCTTGGTGGCGACGGCCTGGTCGAGCGCGGCCTGGTAGCTGCGCGGGTCGATCCGCACCAGCACCTCCCCGGCGCGGATCTCCTGGCCCTCGATGAAGGCGATCTCGGTGATGCGGCCGGCGACCTGCGGCACGACGGTGGTGGTGTTGGACGCCTGCACCGTGCCCAGCGCGTCCAGCAGGATCGGCAGGTCTTCCACCGCGGCGGCAGCGGCGGTGACCGGCACCGCGATGCCGCCGCGCCCGCGCGGTCCGCCCGACGGCCCGAAGCCGGCCGGTGCGGTGGCGGTCGGCGCGGGCTGGCCCAGCCAGGGTAGCCAACCACGCTGCCAGGCGTACCAGCCCCCGCCGCCGAGCAGCGCGAGCAGCAGCAGCCAGGGCCAGGCACGCCGCCGGCGCGCGGGCGATGCCGTCTGGGTATCCGGCGCCGTGGGCACCGGCGGGCGGGGCAGTTCGTTCATCGGGTCGTGCTCCCGGCGCGCGCGGATTCCACGGTCCAGCCGCCGCCGAGCGCGGCGAACAGCTCGGCCGCCGCCCGCAGGCGCGACGCCTGCGCCTGCGCCACGGCAAGCCGCGCGCTGAACAGGCTGGCCTGGGTGTTGAGCACGGTCAGCAGGTCAATCGTCCCGACGCGGAATTGCGTCTCGGCGATAGCGTAGGCCCGTTCGGCCGCCGCCGCGCGGATCGCTTGCAGCCGCGCCAGTTCCCGTGCGCTCGCCAGGGCCGACAGGCTGGTCTCGACATCCTGCAACGCCACCAGGATGGCGCGGCGGTAGTTCGCCAGCAGCTCCTCCCGCCGCGCGCGCGTCAGGGCCAGCTGGGACCGCAGCGCGCCGCCGTCGAACAGCGTCTGGGTCAGGCTGGCGGCGATGCTGTAGACGGTCGCACCGGGGCGCAGGAAGGTCTGCAGGGCGATGCTCTGCAACCCGCCCTCGGCGGTCAGGGTGATATTGGGGAACAGCGCGGCGCGCGCCGCGGTGACATCGGCGCTGGCGGCGGCCAGGTTGGCCTCGGCCAGGCGCACGTCGGGGCGTCGCTGGAGCAGGTCGGCCGGCAGGCCGGGCGCGATATCCGGCACGCGGATGCGCGCGAGCCGTTCGGCGGCCACGGTCACTTCAGGGGGCGTCACGCCCGCGAGGGTCGCGAGGGCGAAGGTATTGGCCTCGACCGACTGCTGCACCGGCGGGATCTGCGCGCGCTGCTGCGCCACCACGTTCTCCTGCTGCGCGACATCGAGGCCGGTGGCGGTGCCCGCCGCCAGGCGCTGGCGCAGGATGCCGAGCGTGCGTTCCGCCAGGCGCAGATTGTCCTGCTGGATCGCCAGCAATTCCTGCGCGCCGTAGAGGTCGAACAGCGTGGTCGCGACCGCGGCCTGGGTGGTCAGGACGACCGTCCCCATGGCGAATTCCGCCGCGCGCACATCGTCGCGCGCCGCCTGCTCCTGCGCGCGCAACCCGCCCCAGAAATCGATCTGGTAGCTCGCCTGCACGGCGCCGCCGTAGCGCCGGCCCGCATTGGCCGGCGTGCCCGGTGCGGCCGAGGTGCCGCGCGCGCGCGCGACCGACCCGCTGGCACCGACGAAGGGCAGCAGCTCGGCGCCGGTGATTCGCAGCACCTCGTCGGCCTGGCGGATGCGCGCGATGGCGGCGGCGAGGTCGAAATTCCCCGCCATGGATGCCGCCATCAGGCGGTCGAGTTCCGGCGCCTGGAATTCGCGCCACCAGGCTGCGTCGGGCGCGGCCGCGGCGGCGGGCATGGCGGCGGAGACGAAGCGCGTCGGCACCACCAGGCCGGATTCGACGGGTTCGATCGGCAGGCCGCAGGCGGCCACCAGCACCGCCATGAGCGGAGCGACGCCGCGGCGCGGAAAGGTCGGACGGGATGTCGCGGAGACGGGCATCGGACTGCGTCAGGACCTTGGATACATCCCGGCCCCCTTATTGGCCCGGCGCGGAACGGCCGGCCAGTATCGAATGGCAACGGATGATGGCGCGGCGTGGCGGCCGGGATATGGACGGGCTGCGGTGTCCCGACCGATCCGGCTGGCGGGTAGATGGGAATGCGAAGCGGTCAACTTCAACCGCCAGGCTTCCCGGTCGCGGCGAGACCCGGCCTTGAGTCCGGCCAACACCCCGTCGTGATCATGGTCAGGCGCGCACCGACGCCGACTGAAGCGCACAGCGCGACGGTGCTCATATCGACCTCGTCCATTGCGACCGCCGCCACCGCCATACTGCTCGGGATGGATGGGCTGCTGCGGTCAGTGCCGAATGCTGCGTGCGGCCTGCACGTAGCCGGCGCGCCGTTCGGGCGCGACCGGATGCCGCCCCGCCACGCGTTCCAGCAGTAGGCGTGCATCCTCCTGCGCCCCCGCCTTCATCGCGGCGTCGAGGAATACTTGTTCCAGCACATCCTGCTGCGCGTGGCTGCCGCCCATGCGGTGCATCACTCCGATCGCCGGGCGCATCGCTTCGACCGCGCGCGCATGGTCGCCTTGCGCATGCGCCAGCACCGCCTCGCAGACCGGGATGGCGGCGTCGCGCAGGATGGGCGCGACGGTGCCGGGCTGCGTCGCGGCATCGCGCATCGCATCCAGCATGCGCGCGGCGGCCTGGGTGCGCCCCGTCGCGGCCAGGGCCATCATCCAGTGCGGCAGGGTGAAGGTGGACAGGCAGTCGCCGATCCGTGCCTCGGCCTTGTCGGCGAGTTCGACCCATCGGTCGCCGACATCGACGCCCTGGCGCTGCAGCCGGAACAGCATGGACGCCGCGTTCTGCACGTCGATGTAGAGGTCCGGCATGGCCTGGAACAGCGCGCTGTCCGGGTTGCGGAAGCCGCGGTCGTACAGCGCCAGGACCTCGGCGTGTTCACCGCGTTCCAGGTGGTACAGCCCGCGATGCCACCACAGATGGTGAAGCAGGTTCGACCCGCCCTCCCAATGCGGCTCCAGCGCCTTCAGCCAGGCGATGCCTTCACCGCGCCGGCCCTGCATTTCCAGGATATGCGCCACACCATGCGTCGCCCACAGGTCGCCGGGGTCGAGCGCCACGGCGGCGCGCCCGGCTTCCTCGGCCACCGTGTAGTGGCCGGCTTCCTCATGCGCGAAGCAGCGGCAGGCGAGGATGCTCCCGTAGCCCGGGATGGCGGCCGACCAGCGCGGGGCCACGCCTTCCACCGCGCGCAGCATCACGCCCGCGCGGCCGAGCCAGAAGGCGGAGAAATGATGCAGCCGGAAGGCCAGGATGTCGTGCGGATGCGCCTGCAGGATCGCTTCCCAGGCGGCCAGCGCGCCATCCAGGTCGCCCTCGGCCCACAGCGCCAGTGCCGCGGCATGGCTGGCTTCGCGGTCATTGCCGGCCCGGCGCGATGCCGCTGCCGCCGCCTCCCGCGCACGCGGCACCTGCGCGGCGTTGTAGGCCAGCATGGCGAAGGCACCCTTGAGCACCTGGCCCATCGGCATCTCGCCATCGAGCGCCAGCAGCGCCTTCAGCCGTTGCCCGCCATCGGCGCGGTATTTCAGGTAGCCCTGGATGGTGTGGTCATAGGCCGCGGCCGCGGCGTCCGAGGCGGCGGTGAGGGCAAGTCCCTGGGCGTCGGTCGGCATGGCGTGGTCCTCCTGCGCCGTGCTTTCGCGCGGCGCGTCTACGTGGTTCCGGTCGATCCGAAGCCGCCGGTACCGCGTAGGGTCTCGGGCAGGGCCGTGACCTCCCGCCAGGCGGCGCGCACCACCGGCGCGATCACGGCCTGCGCGATCCGCATCCCGCGTTCCACGGTGAAGGGCTCCGCGCCGGCGTTCAGGACGATGACGCCGAGTTCGCCGCGGTAATCCTCGTCGATCGTGCCGGGGCTGTTGGGCAGGGTGATGCCGTTCTTCAGCGCCAGGCCGGAGCGCGGGCGCACCTGCAATTCGTACCCATGCGGCAGCGCGATGGCGAGGCCGGTCGGCACCAGCGCGCGCCCGCCCGGCGGGATCACCAGCGGCGCCGCCACGGCGGCCAGCAGGTCCATGCCCGCCGCGCCGTCGGTGGCGTAGGTGGGCAGCGGCAGGCCCTCGGCATGCGGCAGCCGGACTACGTCGATGATGGGCGTATCGGTCATGCCAGCGCCTCCGCGACGCGCGCGGCGAGGCGGCGCGCGACGTCTTGCTTGGGAAGGCGCGGCCAGTCCTCGACGCCGGCCTCGGTCACCAGATGCACGGCGTTCTCGGCGCCGCCCATGACGTCGCCGGAGACATCGTTGGCTACGATCCAGTCGCAGCCCTTGCGCGCCCGCTTGGCGATGGCGTTGTCGACCACGGCCTCGGTCTCGGCGGCGAAGCCGACCACCAGGGCCGGGCGGCGCGGGCCGGGCGCGGCGAGAGTGGCAAGGATGTCGGGGTTGAGCGCGAGGTCCAGCGGCGGTGGCGGCTCGCCCGGCACCTTTTTCATTTTCTGCGTGGCTTCGCGCGCGGTGCGCCAATCGGCCACGGCGGCGGCGCAGATGGCGGCATCGGCGGGCAGCGCGGCCTCGCAGGCGGCGAGCATGTCGCGCGCGGATTCGACGCGCGCCACGGCCACGCCGGGCGGGTCGGGCTGTGCCACCGGGCCGCTGACCAATGTGACGCGCGCCCCGAGTGCGGCGAGCGCGGCCGCGATGGCGTGGCCCTGTTTTCCCGAGGACCGGTTGGCGATGTAGCGCACCGGGTCGATCGCTTCATGCGTCGGGCCGGAGGTGACGATGACGTGGCGGCCCTTCAGCGGTCCATCCGACAGGACGGCGTGGATCGCATCGCGCAACGCGCCAGGTTCCACCAGGCGGCCGGGGCCGCTTTCCGGTTCGGCCATCGGTCCGTCGTCGGGACCGGCGATGACCACGCCGCGCGCGCGCAGCGTGGCGATGTTCGCCTGGGTCGCCGGATGCGCCCACATCGCCGGGTTCATCGCCGGCGCGACCAGTATTTTCGCCCGCGTCGCCAGCAGCACGCAGGTCGCGAGGTCGTCGGCGATGCCATGCGCCATCTTCGCCATCAGGTCGGCCGAGGCCGGCACCACCGCGACAAGGTCAGGCCAGCGCGCCAGGCGGATATGGCCGATCTCGGCCTCCGCGGCCCAGAGGTCGTCATGCACGCGTTCGCCGGTGATGGCGGCCAGCGCCTCCCTGGTGACGAAGCGTGCGCCGCCGGCGGTGAGGATGGCCATGACCTGCGCGCCGTCGCGCCGCAGCAGGCGCGTCAGTTCCAGCGCCTTGTAGGCAGCGACCGAACCCGAGACGACCAGCAGGATGCGCACGCCTACAGCCGCCACCCGGTATGGATCGCCACGATCCCGCCCGACAGGTTGCGCACCGCGACCTTCTCCAGCCCCGCCTTGCGCATCATGCCCGCCAGCGTTTCCTGGTCGGGGAACATGCGGATGCTCTCGGCCAGGTATTCGTAGCTGTCGCGGTCCTTCGCCACGCGTTCGCCGATGGCCGGCAGCGCCTTGAACGACCAGGCGTCGTACAGCGGCACCAGGGCGGAGATCTCGAGCCGCGAGAATTCCAGGCAGTGGAACCGCCCGCCCGGGCGCAGCACGCGCCGGGCTTCGCGCAGCACCGCGTCCTTGTCGGTGCAGTTGCGCAGGCCGAAGGCAATCGAGACCTTCTCGACGCTGCGGTCGGGCAGGGGGATGTGTTCGGCGTCGACCACCATGAAGTCGATGCCCTCGGCCAGGCCGCGATCGAGCGCGCGGGTCTGCGCGACCGCCAGCATCGCAGGATTGACGTCGGTCAGGATCACCCGGCCGGCGCCGCGTTCCTTGGCCAGGAAGGCGATATCCCCGGTGCCGCCGGCCAGGTCGAGCAGCGTCTCGCGCGGCGAGCACGCGATCGCATTGACGAAGATGCGCTTCCAGACGCGATGGATGCCGAGCGACATCAAATCATTCATCACGTCGTAGCGCGGCGCCACGCTTTCGAAGACGTCGCGCACCATCGCCGCCTTCTCGGCGCGCGGCACGCTGCGGTAGCCGAAATCGGCCTGGTCCTGGGGGCTGTCGCTGATCATCGCGGCACCATAGCGTGCCGGACGCGAAAGGGGAGGCACCATGCCCGAATTGCCGGAAGTGGAGACCGTGATGCGCGGCCTGGCCGCCGTGCTGGAGGGGAGCCGCATCACCGAGGTCGAGCAACGCCGGCCGGACCTGCGCTTCCCCTTCCCGGAGGGCCTGGTGCGCCGGATGGAGGGACAGCGCGTGCTGTCATTCCGTCGCCGGGCGAAATACATGTTGATGCGGCTGGAGGGCGGCGAGAGCCTGCTGATCCACCTGGGCATGTCGGGGCGGATGGTGGCGCGCCCGGCCGGGGCGGCGCCGGTGGCGCGGATCGGCCCGCAGGGCGCGGCCTCGGACGCGCGCGGCCACAACGCACCGCCGGAGGCGCATGAGCATCTGGTGATCACGACCGACCATGGCTGGCGGGTCGGCTTCGTGGACCCGCGGCGCTTCGGGTCGGTCGACCTGGTGGCGACGGCGGCCGAGGATGCGCACCGGCTGCTGGCCGGGCTGGGTCCGGAGCCGCTGGAGGATGCCTTCACCGAAAGGGTGCTGTCGGCCGCGCTGGTCGGCCGGCACACGCCGATCAAGGCGGCGCTGCTGGACCAGGGCGTGGTGGCGGGCCTGGGCAACATCTATGTCTGCGAGGCGCTGTTTCGCGCCGGCATCTCGCCCCGGCGGCTCGCTGCCAGCGTGGCCGGCACCCGCGCCGCGCGGCTGGTGCCCGCCATCAAGGCGGTGCTGGCGGAGTCCATCGGCGCCGGCGGGTCCTCGCTGCGGGACTATGTGCGCGCGGATGGCGAGCTCGGGCGCTTCCAGGACACCTTCGCGGTCTATGGCCGGGAGGGCGCGCCCTGCCCGCATTGCGGGGCACCCATCCAGCGCATCGTGCAATCCGGCCGGTCCAGCTTCTTCTGCGCGCGGCGGCAGCGTTGAGGCGCCGGCCGCGCTGCGCTACAGCCGCAGGGCACACACGCGGCAAGGAAGGCGGCACATGCCCTACGAGATGATCCTGACCGAGACCGAGGGGCGCGTCGCCATCATCCGGCTGAACCGCCCGCAGGCGCTGAATGCGCTTTGCGACCAGCTCATGACGGAGCTCGGCCAGGCGCTGCGCGGCTACGATGCCGACCCGGCCATCGCCGCCATCGTGCTGACCGGCAGCGAGAAGGCCTTCGCCGCTGGCGCCGACATCAAGGAAATGAAGGATCGCACCTTCCCCGCCGTCTATTTCAACGATTTCATCGCCGAGCGCTGGGAGACGGTGCTGGAGATCAGGAAGCCCGTCATCGCCGCGGTGGCCGGCTTCGCGCTGGGTGGCGGTTGCGAATTGGCAATGATGTGCGACCTGATCATCGCCGCCGATACCGCGAAGTTCGGCCAGCCGGAGATCAACCTCGGCATCATCCCCGGCGCCGGTGGGTCGCAGCGCCTGACCCGCGCCGTCGGCAAGTCCAAGGCCATGGAAATGATCCTGACCGGGCGCATGATGGACGCGGCCGAGGCGGAGCGCGCCAGCCTGGTGACGCGCGTGGTGCCGGCGGCCGACCTGATGAATGAGGCGGTGAAGATCGGCGCCAAGATCGCCGCGCTGTCCGGGCCGTCTGTGGCGATGGCGAAGGAAGCGGTGAACGCCGCCTTCGAAAGCACGCTCACCGAGGGCGTGCGCACCGAGCGCCGCCTGTTCCTCAGCCTGTTCGCGACCGAGGACCAGAAGGAGGGCATGTCGGCCTTCGCGGAGAAGCGCAAGCCGGCCTTCGTGCAGCGCTGAGGGCGCGCGGCATGGATTTCGGGCGCGGCGCCCGCTTGACGCGCTGCGCCCGTCGGCATTAGAACGCCCGCCTTCATCGCGACCACGCTTCGGCCCGCGATGGCGTAGACCCTCAGATCGATGTGAACCGGAATCCCCATGGCGAATACCGCGTCGGCGCGCAAGCGCATCCGCCAGAACGTGAAGCGCGTTGCGCGCAACAGGGCGCGCAAGTCGCGCGTGCGCAGCTTCGTGCGCAAGCTGGAGGAAGCCATTGCGACCGGCGACAAGGCCGCCGCGCAGGAAGCCTTCCGTGCGGCGCAGCCTGAGCTGCAGCGCGCGGTGACCAAGGGGACGCTGCACGCCAACACGGTGGCGCGGAAGGTTTCGCGCCTTTCCGCGCGGGTGAAGTCGATCGGCGCGGCCGCCGCGTCGTAGTCTGCGCGGCCGGGTCACCGGCCCACAAGTCAAGTCACGATCAGTAATCGCAGAACGGAAGTCGCGGTAGTTAACCGCGGCATCCCTTCTGCGCGCGTTGTTTGGGACGATGCGCGCATTACGGATTTGTTGTTTGTGCTCCACGCGCCGGAGCCTAGTCTTGAGTGCGTTATAGGGGGGTGGCTCGACCGACAGCCCGGCAGGGGCGGCGGCGAGGGGTCCGGGGAAAAGAACCCCGGCGCATGCACGAGAGGGGCAGGGGTCGCATGGAGAAGCAAGCCGGGTCGGGTCCGTCGCTTTCCCCCGCCACGATGGGGGAGGCCTGGGCACGAATCCGCGGTCGCCTGCGCGAGGAAGTGGGCGAGGTCGAGTACCGCACTTGGCTGCGCCAGATGACGCTGGCCGGCATCGAGGGCGACGAAGCCATCGTGGTGCTGCCGACACGTTTCCTGCGCGACTGGGTACGCAGCCACTACGGCGATCGCCTGAGCGCGCTCTGGCAGCAGGAGAGCCCGGCCGTGCGGCGCGTCGATGTGCGCCTGGGCCCGCAGCGCCCGGCCGCGTCGGCCGAGGATGCCGACGAGGCGGCGGCCCCCGGGCGCGACGGCCCGCCGCGGCGCAACGGCCTGGCGGAGCCGCTCTCGGCCGGCCGGGTCGCGGTGCGGTCCGGCGATGCGCGCGGCGACTGGTCGGCGCCGCTCGACCCGCGCTTCACCTTCGACACCTTCGTTGTCGGCAAGCCGAATGAATTCGCCCATGCCTGCGCGCGGCGGGTGGCCGAGAAACCGGCGCTGCCCGGCTTCAACCCGTTGTTCCTGTATGGCGGCGTGGGCCTGGGCAAGACCCACCTGATGCACGCTGTCGCCTGGGCGATCCGCGCCGGCGAACCGGCCCGCAATGTCGCCTACATGAGCGCCGAGAAGTTCATGTATCGCTTCATCGCCGCGCTGCGCAGCCAGTCCACCATGGAGTTCAAGGAAAGCCTGCGCTCGGTCGACGTGCTGATGGTGGACGACCTGCAGTTCCTGATCGGCAAGGACAATACGCAGGAAGAATTCTTCCACACCTTCAATGCCTTGGTCGATGCCGGCAAGCAGATCGTGGTGAGTGCCGACAAGTCGCCATCGGACCTCAATGGCCTGGAGGACCGGCTGCGCACGCGCCTCGGCTGCGGCATGGTGGCGGATATCCACGCGACCACATTCGAATTGCGCCTGTCGATCCTGGTGGCGAAGGCCACCGCGGCCGGTGTCGATGTGCCCAAGAGCGTCCAGGAATTCCTGGCGCACAAGATCACGTCGAACGTCCGCGAGCTGGAGGGCGCGCTGAACCGCCTGATCGCGCACGCCAACCTGTTCGGCCGCGCCGTGACGCTTGATAACGCGCAGGAAGTGCTGCACGACATCCTGCGCGCCCACGACCGCCGCGTGACGATCGAGGAGATCCAGCGCAAGGTGGCGGAGCACTACAACATCCGCCTGACCGACATGAGCAGTCCGCGCCGTGCGCGGGCCGTGGCCCGGCCGCGCCAGGTGGCGATGTACCTGGCCAAGCAGCTCACCTCGCGATCCCTGCCCGAGATCGGGCGGCGCTTCGGCAACCGCGACCACACCACGGTGATGCACGCCGTCTCGCGCATTTCCGAGCTGATGCAGGCGGATGCGGCCTTTGCCGAGGATGTCGAGCTGCTGCGGCGGATGCTCGAGACGTAGGTCTTTTGGCCCTCAGGCGGCGGGCGAGCCACATCCGTGGCCCTTGCCTTCGCGCCATGCGCTGGTGCGTCGGGGGCGGTTGGCGGGCTGGGCGCGGTCGCGCTGTGCGCTCCCGGATCGCGCGGGGCACGATCCGAAAAGGTGTGGCACGGCCGAGGCTGTCGCACCCGTCGGCCGTGGGCGCGCGCCCGACACGGCGGGGGGCATGCGCCCCACGTGGCCGGGTTTCCGCGGCGCCCGGCCCGGTTTGCTCGGCTTTCCCGCCTTTCCCCGCCTGAATCCCGCTGATATGGTTCGCCCCCCTCGGCCGGCCGCCGCGCGGGCCGATTCGGCCCCGGTGTCCGCGGGGGAAACTAAGGGGGACACCGGCGGTCCCGCATCCTTCGATGCGGCGGCGTCGGTGCAGCGATGAAGTTCACGGTCGACCGGGCAGTGCTGCTCAAGGCTCTCGCGCATGTGCAGAGCGTGGTGGAGCGGCGCAACACCATCCCCATCCTCGCCAATGTCCTGATCGACGCGAGGACCGAGGGCACCCTGACGCTGACCGCCACCGACATGGAGATCGCGGTGGTCGAGGAAGTGGCCGGCGTGACCGTCACGCGGGGCGGGCGCACCACCGCGCCGGCCTCGACGCTGTATGAGATCGTGCGCAAGCTGCCCGACGGGGCGCGCGTCGAGTTCGACCATGGCGGCGGCGATGGCCCGCTGTCGCTGCGCGCGGGCAAGTTCAACACCACGCTGTCGGTGCTGCCGGTCGACGACTTCCCCTCGATGACCGAGGGCAAGATGCCGACGAAGTTCGCCATCAAGGCGGGCGTACTGCGCGACCTGATCGACCGCACGCGCTTCGCCATCAGCACGGAAGAAACGCGCTACTACCTCAACGGCATCTACCTGCATGCCGCGGACAGCGATGGCACCGCGGTGCTGCGCGCGGTCGCGACCGACGGCCATCGCCTCGCGCGCGTCGAGGAACCGCTGCCCGAAGGGGCGAAGGGCATGCCGGGCGTGATCGTGCCGCGCAAGACAGTGAACGAGGTGCGCAAGCTGGCCGAGGAGACGCAGGACGAGATCGAGATCCGCCTGTCGGACACCAAGATCCGGTTCTCGCTGGGCACCGTCTCGCTCACCAGCAAGCTGATCGACGGCACCTTCCCGGAATACGAGCGCGTGATCCCGCGCGGCAACGACAAGAAGCTGACCGTGCCGAAGAAGGATTTCGAGGAGGCGGTGGCGCGCGTCGCGGCGATCTCCTCGGAGCGGTCGCGGCCGGTGAAGCTGTCGATCTCGCGCAACAACCTGATGCTGTCGGCCGCCAGCCCCGAGCAGGGCCAGGCGCAGGAGGAGCTCGAGGGCGACACCGTGTCGTATGAAAACAGCCCGCTCGAGATCGGCTTCCAGGCGCGCTACTTGACCGACATCACCGCGCAGATCGGCGAGAGCGTGGAATTCCTGTTCGCCGATGGCGCGGCGCCGACCATCGTCAAGGATGCGGCCAAGCCCGAGGCGCTCTACGTATTGATGCCGATGCGGGTCTAGGCGGCGAACGGCCCCATTCGAGCGGCGCTGCCGCCCTTGCGACGGCGGTCGTTTCAGCCGCCAGGCGTATGACGAGGTCCGTCGACGAAACGACGACTTCGCAGCGCGCCGGTACGTTCGAAACATCGGCGATCGTCATGCCGTCTCCGGACGCGAGCGCGGGTCCTGGCACGGTGACAACGAAGACGTGACCGTCCGGCAGGGAGCAGACGGGCGCGCTTTGCCGGGAGCCGAGACGGCTTTTCGAGAATGCGGGCTTCCGCATGCGGCCAGACCCGCGCCCTTGCGCAGACGGTGCGCGGGCCATCGAGAAGGCCAGCAACGCCCGCCGAACACCGCCTTGCGCTCCCCCACCTTCTTCCGCCCGAAGGTCATCGCTGGGCGCGGCCGACGCGATCATTTCCGCATCGCCGCGCTGCTGGTATCGGATACCCCGTGCGCCATCGTCCGTCTCCCAGCCTGCTGCTCACGCGATTGCTGCTGCAGGACTTCCGCTCCTGGTCCGTCCTGGAGGCGCATTTCGCCGCGCCCGTCGTCGCGATTGCCGGCGAGAATGGCGTTGGCAAGACCAACCTATTGGAAGCGATTTCGCTGCTCGGTCCTGGCCGCGGATTGCGTGGCGCGCGCATGGGCGAATTCGGACGTCGTGTTGATGGCGTCGCGCGCCCCTGGGCCGCCGCCGGTCGTTTCGCGACGCCTGAGGGAGCCTTCGACCTCGGCACGGGATCGGACCCCGCGGGGCCCACCGACCGCCGGGCGTTCCGCCTGGATGGCGAGCCCGTGCGCACGCAATCCGACCTGGCCGACCGTGTGGCGGCGGTCTGGCTGACACCACAGATGGACCGGCTGTTCCAGGAAGGTGCATCGGGCCGCCGGCGCTTCCTGGATCGCCTGGCCTGGGCGCTGGAGCCCGCCCATGCGCGCGAGGTCGCCGCCCATGACAACGCGATGTCCCAGCGCAACCGCCTGCTGGCGCAAGGCCATGCGGATGCGCGCTGGCTCGCGGGACTCGAGGATGCGATGGCGCGCCACGCCGTCGCCGCCACCGCCGCGCGCCGCGCGCTGGCGCTGCGGCTGAACGCGGTGCTGGAGGCAGGCAGCGCGACCGGCGCCTTCCCCGCCGCGCGGATGGACCTGTTGTGCCCGATCGCCGACACGCTTTCGGAGCAGCCGGCGCTCGCGGTGGAGGACACGCTGCGCGCCGCGCTGGCCGCCGATCGCCGGCGCGACGCCGCGGCCGGCGGAGCCGCGCGCGGTGCGCATCGCGCCGACATGACGCTCGTGCACCTGCCCAAGGACCAGCCCGCTGACCTGTGCTCGACCGGGGAGCAGAAGGCGCTGCTGATCTCGACCGTGCTCGCCCACGCGGCGCTGATCGCCGAGGCGCGCGGCTTCGCCCCCCTGCTGCTGCTGGACGAGGTGGCGGCGCATCTCGATACCGCCCGCCGGGAGGCGCTGTTCGCCGCCCTGGCCGCGTTGCCCGCGCAGGTCTTCCTGACCGGCACGGAAACCGAGGTTTTCCGACCGCTTCGGGGCGTCGCGGACCTCTTCGAAGCGCGGCCCGGAATCCTGGCCCGGGCGGGCGAAACCGGGTCGCCTTGAGGGCGGAAAAGCCCTATGTTGCAACCACGCTTGAGATCCCCTTCCCAGCAGGAGTGAGCGCGCCGCATGAGCGAGCCCGCGCGTCCCGAATCCGACGCCTACGACAGCGCCTCCATCACCGTGCTCCGCGGCCTCGAAGCCGTGCGCAAGCGGCCGGGGATGTATATCGGCGACACCGATGATGGATCGGGCCTGCACCACATGGCCTTCGAGATCATCGACAACGCGGTCGACGAGGCCCAGGCCGGCTTCGCCAAATCCTGCCACGTCACGCTGAACGGCGACGGGTCGGTCACCGTGCGGGACGACGGGCGCGGCATCCCGACCGACATCCACGCCGAGGAAGGCATCTCCGCCGCGGAAGTGGTGCTCACGCGCCTGCATGCCGGCGGCAAGTTCAACCAGAATTCCTACAAGGTCTCCGGCGGCCTGCACGGCGTGGGCGCGGCGGTGGTGAACGCGCTGTCCGAATGGATGGAAGTGCGCATCTGGCGCGATGGCAGGGAACACCGCCTGCGCTTCGAGCACGGCGAGACCGTCGTGCCCTGCACGCTGGTCGGCCCCTCGGAGCACCCGAACGGAACCGAGGTGACGTTCAAGCCCTCCGCACTGACCTTCACCAAGACCGAATTCGACTTCGCGGTGCTGGAACGGCGCCTGCGCGAACTCGGCTTCCTGAATTCCGGCCTCGCCATCACGCTGCGCGACGAACGCCACAGCGACGTGCAGGAGACGGTGTTCAAGTTCGATGGCGGCCTGGTCGCCTTCGTCGAGTGGCTCTTCGCGCAGCCGATCAGCGTGATGTCGAAGGATCACGACGGCATGCGCGTCGAGATCGCGGTGCGCTGGAACGACAGCTACCACGAGACGATGTTGTGTTTCACCAACAACATTCCGCAGCGCGACGGCGGCACGCACCTGGCCGGCTTCCGCCAGGCGCTGACGCGCGTCGTGGGCAAGGTGGCCGAGGGGCTGGCGAAGAAGGAGAAGTTCGCGCTCGCCGGCGAGGACATGCGCGAGGGGCTGACCGCGGTGCTCTCGGTCAAGGTGCCGGACCCGAAGTTCAGCAGCCAGACCAAGGAGAAGCTGGTCTCCTCCGAAGTGCAGCCGATCGTGCACATGGCCGTGGCGGATGCGCTGACCCATTGGTTCGAGACGCATCCAAAGGAAGCCAAGGACGTCGTCAGCAAGATCATGGACGCCGCCGCGGCGCGCGAGGCGGCGCGCAAGGCGCGCGAGCTGACGCGGCGCAAGGGCGTGCTGGATATATCATCCCTGCCCGGCAAGCTGGCGGATTGCCAGGAACGCGATCCGGCGAAGTCCGAGCTGTTCATCGTCGAGGGTGATTCCGCCGGCGGTTCCGCGAAGCAGGGGCGCGACCGCGCCTTCCAGGCGATCCTGCCGCTCAAGGGCAAGATCCTGAATGTCGAGCGCGCGCGCTTCGACAAGATGCTCGGCAGCCAGGAAATCGGCACGCTGATCACGGCCCTGGGCACCGGCATCGGCCGCGGCGAACCCGCCGATGGCGGCTTCGATGCCGGCAAGCTGCGCTACCACCGCATCGTCATCATGACCGACGCGGACGTGGACGGCTCGCACATCCGCACGCTGCTGCTGACGTTCTTCTTCCGCCAGATGCCGGCGCTGCTGGAACGCGGGCATTTGTACATCGCGCAGCCGCCGCTCTATCGCGCCAAGCGCGGCAACGAAGAACGCTACCTGAAGGATGACCGCGCACTCGAGGACTACCTGCTCGAGAAGGCGACCGGCGGCGCGTCGATGCGCTTCTTCGACGGGCGCCTGCTGACCGCGGCGGATCTGCAGACCGAGGTCGAGTTCCACCGCCAGGCGACATCGCGAATCCGACGCCTGGCCAGCCAGGTGCCGGGCGAGATCGTCGAGCAGGCGGCTATCGTCGGCGCGCTGACGCTCGATGGCGACCGCGCCACCGCGGCCGCCCAGTCGCTGGCGGCAAGGCTGAACACCCTGGCGCCGGAGAATGAGCGCGGCTGGGTCACCAGCAGCGGCGAGGGCGGGCTCACGCTGGCGCGCACGGTGCGCGGGGTCAACGAACGGCACACCCTGGATGCGACGGCGCTGCGCAGCGCGGAAGCGCGCTGGCTGGATGAACGCCGTGACCGCCTGGCCGCCGACTTTGCCGGCGGGCCGGCCATGCTGCTGCTGGGATCGCAGGAGCACCCCACCCATGGGCCGATGCAGGCCTTCGACCGGCTGATTGCCGAAGGGCGCAAGGGCCTGGCCATCCAGCGCTTCAAGGGGCTGGGCGAGATGAACCCGGACCAGCTCTGGAAGACCACGCTCGACCCGGCGGTACGCACGCTGCTCAAGGTGCGGATCGAGGATGTGGAGGATGCCGAGCAGGTCTTCTCCACCCTGATGGGCGACCTGGTGGAGCCACGCCGCGAGTTCATCGTGGGCAATGCGTTGAAGGTGGCGAACCTGGACGTGTGATCGGCACTTCCCACGGAGGCTCGGGCGCGCGACCATTGCGCACCCCAGCAGCCGCGAGGTGCCCCCATGTCGCTCACCAACCAGCCCGATCCCGAGGAACGCCGGCGCGTCGTCGCGCAGGACCTGCAGAACGTCATGCACCCGATCCTCCAGCACAAGGCGCTGGAGAAGTCGCAGATGGTGGTGACCGGCGCGCGAGGTTCGACCATCACCGATGCCGACGGCACCTCGTACCTCGACGCCATGGAACATCGGCTATGGCCGCACCGAGCTCGCGCAGATCGCCGCCGAGCAGATGGAGCAGATGGCCTACTACCCGCACACGGCCATGAACCTGCCCGCCGCGCGCCTGGCCGAGCAGATCAACACGCTGATGGGCGGCGACTACCACAGCTACTTCGTGAATTCAGGCTCCGAGGCCAACGAGGCCGGCTTCAAGGTCGCCCGCCAATACGCCAAGCACGAATTCCCCGGCCAGTTCCGCTTCAAGACCATCGCGCGCCACTACGCCTATCACGGCACCACGCTCGCCACGCTGGCGGCCGGCGGCATGGGCGAGCGCAAGATGAAGTTCGAGCCCTTCGCGGGCGAGTTCATCCACGTGCCGGCACCCACCTGCTACCGCTGCCCCTACGGCCTGGAATACCCGTCCTGCAAGACGGCCTGCGCCACCGCCTTCGAGGCCGCGATCCAGGCCGAGGGTCCGCAGACCGTGGCCGAGGTCATCGTCGAACCGATCATGTCCGGCGTGGGCGTGGCTGTGCCGCCGGACGACTACCTGCTGAAGGTCGAGGCCATCTGCCGGAAGTACGACGTGCTGCTGCATGTCGATGAGGTGATCAACGGCTTCGGACGCACCGGCAAGATGTTCGGCCACCAGCACTACGGCATCAGCCCCGACATCATGGCGGTGGCGAAGGGGATCGTCTCCGCCTACCTGCCGATTGCCGCCACGGTGGTGAAGAACCGGGTTTTCGAGAGTTTCCTCGGCGAGGTCGCGGAATCGCGCCAGGTGATGCAGGTGAACACCTATGGTGGGCACCCCGCGGCGGCGGCGGTCGCGGTGCGCAACATCGAGATCATGCTCGAGGAAAAGCTGCCCGAACGCGCCGCCACCATGGGCGCCTACCTGATGGACAACCTGCGCGCGGCGCTGTGGAAGCACGGCATCACCGGCGACATCCGCGGCAAGGGCCTGCTCATCGGCATCGAGCTGGTGACCGACCGCGAGAGCAAGGTGCAGCTCGATGGCGCGCTGGTCGGGGGCGTGGTGGAATTCTGCAAGGCCAATGGCGTGATCGTCGGGCGCTCCGGCGGCGGGTCGCGGCATTCCAACACCATCGTGCTCTCACCGCCGTTGGTGATCACGCGCACCGAATGCGACACGCTGGTCGAGGTGCTGGACCGCGCGCTGGGTCATACCGTCGCGAAGATGGCCGGCGCGGGCTGACCCAGCCTCTCCCGAGCATGCCCTGGGCGCTGCTGGCGGCAGCGTGCCTGGGCATGTTCGCCGCGTCATCCAGCGGCACGACGCGCGCGCCCTTCCTGATCGACATGGCGCGCGACCTCGGCACCAGCCTGCCGATGGTGGCGAACCTGATGGCGATGACGTCGATCGCCTGGGGCATCACCTCGCTGATGGCCGGCGCGGCGTCGGATCGCTGGGGGCGGCGGCCCTTCCTGGTCGGTGGCCCGATCGGCCTGGCGCTGTGCCTGGTGGGTGTCGCGGCATCGCCGGAGTACTGGAGCGTGGCGCTGGCGGTGACACTGGCCGGCGCCTGCGCGGGCGGCTTCACCGGCGTGATCATGACCGAGGCGTCCGCGCGCACGGTGGACCGCCAGCGAGGGCGCGCGCTGGGCTGGGTGATGGCGGGGCAATCCTTGTCGTTGCTGGTAGGCGTGCCCCTCGCGGCCTGGGCGGGCAGCGTCATCGGCTGGCGTGGCGTGAGCCTGGGCGTGGGAGCGATCGCGCTGCTGGCGGCGCTGGGTCTGTTCGCCACCACGCTGCGCCCGGCTGGTGCGGTGCGTGCTGCTTCCGCCGCACGGCCGAGCGGTGCTGCGGCTGCTCGCGATGGGGGTGGCGGAGCGCGTCTGCTACGGCGTCTCGGTGGTGTATTTCGCGACCTTCCTGCAGGTGTCCTACGGCCTGTCGCCGGCGGGTGTGGCAATCCCTCTCGCGGTGATCGCGCTGGGCAATATCCTTGGCACGGTGGTGGGCGGGCAGATGGCGGACCGGCTGCCGAACCGCCTGCACGTATTCGCGGGCGCGATGCTTGGGTCCGCGGTGGTGGCGCTGGTGCTGTATGGCTGGGTGCCCGGGCTGTTCGCGACCGTCGCGATGGGCTTCGCGTATATCTTCATCAACGCGATCGCGCGGCCTTCCCTGATGGCGGCTCTGGCCAATGTGCCGGACGAGGTGCGCGGGACCGTGCTCGGGCTGAACGTGACCTCGGCAAGCTTCGGCTGGCTCGGCGCGACGGCGATCGGTGGCTGGGTCATGGTGGCCTTCGGCTTCGCGGGCTTCGGGCCGCTGGCGGCGGGCGCGGCGTTGGTCGGCGCGGCGCTGGCGCTGGCCCGGCCCCAACGCTGAGCAGGGGTTGCGCAAACCGCGCGGCGCGGGAACCATCACCGCCATGACCGATCACGCCGCCTTCGACCCCATCAGCCTCGAGATCCACTGGTCCCGGTTGATCTCCATCGCCGACGAGGCCGCCACCGGCCTGTTGCGCACCGCCTTCTCCACCATCGTGCGCGAGTCCAACGACTTCGCCACGGTGCTGATGGATCGCAACGGCGACAGCGTCAGCGAGAATACCGGCGGTATCGCCTCGTTTTCCTGCATCCTGCCGAAGACGACGAAGCACTTCCTGGAGCGCTTTCCCGCCGAGACCTGGCGGCCGGGCGATTGTGTCATCACCAATGATCCCTGGCTCGCCACCGGGCATTTGCCGGATTTCACCGCAGTCACGCCGATCTTCCATCGCGGGGCGCTGGTGGGCTTTGCGGGATCGATCGCGCATTCGCCCGATGTCGGCGGCTCGCTGTGGTCGGCCGATTGCCGCGAATTGTTCGAGGAAGGCATCCGCATCCCACCGGCTCGGCTGTATCGCGAAGGCACGCGCAACGAAGACCTGGTGGATGTGCTGCTGTCCAATGTGCGCGTCCCGCGCCAGGTGATGGGCGACCTCGAGGCGCAGGTCGTGGCGAACCAGGTCTGCGCGCGCGGCGTTGCGGAATTCCTCGGCGACACCGGGTTGCCGGACCTGCAGGGCCTGTCGCGCGCATTGTCGGCGCGCACCGATGCGGCGATGCGCCGCGCCATCGCGGCGCTGCCGGACGGCACCTGGCGCAGCACGCTGGAAGCCGATGGCTTCGACGAGGCGATCACACGCATCGAATGCGAAGTCACCATTCGCGACGACACCATGCATATCGACTTTGCCGGCACATCGCGGCAGGTGGATCGCGGCATCAACTGCGTGATGAACTACACCCACGCCTATTCGGTCTATCCGGTGAAGTGCGCGCTGGATCCCTTCACGCCGCGCAACGAGGGATCCTACCAGGCGATCACCGTCGCCGCGCCGGACGGCAGCATCCTGAACCCGCGCTTCCCCGCGCCGTGCTCCGCACGGCAGCTGACGGGGCATCTGCTGGCGGGTGCGATCTACAAGGCGCTGGCGCCGATCATGCCCGACCGCATCATCGCCGAATGCGGCGGCGCGCCGACCATGCGCGCGCTGTTCAGCGGCTATGACATCGAGGGCGACCGCTTCTCCCAGGTATTGTTCGCGAGCGGTGGCATGGGTGCGGCGCCGCATCGCGACGGCCTGCCGACCACTGCCTTCCCGACCAATGTCGGCGCGGGGTCGATCGAGGCGTACGAATCCGTCGCGCCGCTGCTGGTGTGGAAGAAGCAGTTGCTGCCGGATTCCGGCGGTGCGGGACGGTTCCGTGGCGGGCTCGGGCAGGATGTCGAGATCGAGGTGCGCGCGCCCGATGCAGTGCGGCTGTCGCTGCTGTCGGACCGGCGCGACCATCCGGCGCAGGGCGTGCTCGGCGGCAGCGCAGGTGCGGCGGCGGTGATCGAGCTGGCGGATGGCACGCGCCCGCATCCGAAGTCGCGCAGCACGGTCGCGGCCGGTGCGCGGCTGCGCATGCACTACCCGGGTGGCGGCGGATACGGCGACCCGAAAGATCGCGATCCGGCGGCGCTGGCTGAGGATATCCGCAATGGCTATGTGACGCCCGAAGGCGCGGCGCGCGACTACGGGGTGAAGCCATGAGCGCGACCTTTGGCCAGAACGCAACCGCGCGCATCGGCGTGGATGTCGGCGGCACCTTCACCGACTTCGTGCTGCACGACCCCACGCGCAACATGGTGGCCACCGGCAAGCGCCTGACCACGCCGGATGATCCCTCGGAAGCCATCATCGCCGGCATCGCGCGGCTGCTGGAGGAGACCGGCCTGCCACCCGGCGCGCTGCATTCGGTGGTGCATGGCACCACGCTGGTCACCAACACCATCATCGAGCGCACCGGCTGCAAGGTCGGGCTGCTGACGACCGAGGGCTTCCGCGATTCCATCGAGATCGGCAAGGAAACCCGCTACGACCTGTACGACCTGTTCCTCGAACCCGCGCCCACGCTGGTGCCGCGCGCGCTGCGGCTCGAGGTGCCGGGGCGGCTCGATGTCCATGGGACCGAGCTGAAGCCGCTCGACGAGGCCGCGGTCCGCCGCCAGGCGGATGCGCTGGTCGCGCAGGGTGTCGAAGCCATCGCCATCGGCTTCATGCATGCCTGGCGCGACCCGCGGCACGAACGCCGCGCGGCGGACATTGTCCGCGCCGCGCACCCGGGCATCGCCATCACGCTGTCGTCGTCGGTGGCGCCCGAGATCCGCGAATTCGAACGCATCTCCACTGCTTGTGCCAATGCCTATGTGCAGCCGCGCATGCTGCGCTACCTCGACCGGCTGGAAGCACGCCTCGCGGAGATGGGCGTCACCGGCGCACTGTATGTGATGCTGTCGGGTGGCGGCATCGCTTCCGTGCAGGAGGCGAAGGACTACCCGATCCGCCTGATCGAGTCCGGTCCCGCCGCGGGTGCCATGGCGGCGTCGTGGCTGGCGAAGCAATCCGGCCTCGATCACGTCGTGTCCTACGACATGGGCGGCACCACCGCGAAGATGTGCCTGATCGAAAACGGCGCGCCCGACCGCAAATTCGAATTCGAAGCGGGACGCGTGCGGCGCTTCCAGAAGGGATCGGGCCTGCCGCTCAAGGTCAGCGTGGTCGACATGATCGAGATCGGCGCGGGCGGTGGGTCCATCGCGCGCGTCGAGGAAGGGTCCGGCCTGATGAAGGTCGGCCCGCGCAGCGCCGGCGCGAAGCCGGGCCCGATCTGCTACGGGCGCGGCGGCACGGAACCGACCGTGACCGATTCCGACCTGGTGCTCGGCCGCCTCGACCCATCCTATTTCCTGGGTGGCGAGATGGCCCTCGACCTCGATGCGGTGAAGCGCGCGGTGACCGATCGGCTTGCGACATCGCTGAACGTCACGCCGGACGACGCGGCGCTGGGCATCCGCCGCATCGTGGACGAGACCATGGCGGCCGCTACGCGCATGCACCTGGCCGAGAAAGGCCGCGACCCGCGGCGCTACACGCTGATCGCCTTCGGCGGCGCGGGACCGGTGCATGCCTGCGACCTCGCGCGGCTGCTGAAGATGAAGCGCGTGGTGGTGCCGCTCGGCGCCGGTGTGGCCTCCGCGCTGGGCTTCCTGGTGGCGCCGCCGGCGACCGACCTGGTGCGGTCCCTGGTCGGGCGGATCGAACGCATCGACTGGCCCAAGGTGGCGGAGCTCTATGCCGAGATGGTGGAGGAAGCGCGCGCGCTGCTGACCGGCGCGGGGGCTGACCCGTCGACCATAGTGTTCCGCCCCGCCGCCGACATGCGATACGTCGGTCAGGGCTTCGAGATCCCGGTGCCGCTCCCTACGCTGACGCCGACCGCCGCCGACCTGCCTGCGATTCGCGAATCCTTCCTGGCCTCCTATCGCGAACGCTTCGGCCGCGCGCTGGATGAATTGCCGATCGAGGCGATGACCTGGCGCCTTGCCGCCGCCGCGCCAGGGCGCGACATCGACATGAAGGGTGCCAATATCATCGAGGGCCGCACCGCCCGGCGCGGGACGCGACGCGCGTTGTTCGAAACCCATGGCTGGCAGGATTGCGCGGTCTATGACCGCTACGCGCTTGGTCCGGGCGCGACGCTGGCCGGCCCCGCGCTGGTGGAGGAACGCGAATCCACCTGCGCCATCCCGCCCGGCGCCACCGCCGTGGTGGACGCCTTCCGCAACCTCGTCATCGACCTTCCGACCCCCCAGGAGGCCACGCCATGATCACGCTGAATCGCCGCGCACTGCTTGCCGCAACCCTCGCCGTGCCGGCGCTGCGCAGCGCGCAAGCGCAGGCGCCCTGGCCTGCGCGGCCGGTCACCATGGTGAACCCGTGGCCCGCCGGCGGATCGTCGGACACCATGACGCGGCTTTTCGCGCAGCGCTTCACCACGGTGTTCGGGCAGAACTTCGTGGTCGAGAACCGCGCCGGCGCCTCGGGCACCATCGGCCACAACCATGTCGCACAGCAGCGACCCGACGGGTACACGCTGCTGTTCGCGACCAACAGCACCTATGCCATCGCGCCGCACCTGATCAGCCCATTGCCCTATGACAATCGCGGGGCGTTCACCGGCATTTCCCTGGTGGCGCGCACGGCGCAGTCGGTCTGCGTGCATCCCTCGGTGCCGGTGAACACCATCCAGGAATTCCTCGCCTATGTCCGTGCGCGGCCGGGCGAGATCAACTTCTCATCCGCCGGCATCGGTGCGACCAGCCACCTCGCCACCGAATTGCTGATGGCGGCCGCCGGGCTCAACATGGTGCACGTGCCCTATCGCGGCGGCGCGCCATCGGCGCAGGCGGTGCTGGCGGGCGAGACCAAGATGTCCTTCATCGATGCCATCACCGCACTGCCGCACCGCGCCGGCGGCACGTTGAAGCTGCTGGCGGTGAGCACCGCCACCCGATCGCCACTCGCGCAGGATGTGCCGACGCTGCAGGAAGCCGGCGTGACGGGCTTCGAATCCTCCACGGACATGGCGCTGATGGCACCGGCCAACCTGCCGGAGGCGATCACCACGCGGCTGTCGCAGGCGGTGCGCGCCGCCGTCACGGACGCCGCCTTCCGCCAGCAGATCATCGCGCAGGGCGCCGACCCGGTCGGCAGCAGCCCGGCGGAATTCGCCGCCTACTGGACGGCGGAATCGGAGAAGTGGGGCGGCCTCATTCGCCGCCGCGGCATACGCATGCCTGGCTGATCAGCGCAGAGGCGGCGCGCTGCCGCCCATCCCGGCGGGCGGCACGGTCTGCGCCACGCTCGGGCGGGGCTGTGCCGCGTCGAACCACGCCGACAGCGTCGGCCGCCCCTGGCGCCAATTGAAGGTCGTGTGGCGTCGCTCGCAATAGCCCAGCATCGCCACCAGCGCGAACCAGGCGGCATCGTGCTGCGCGAAGACGCCCGTCGCGACATCACGCTCCAGCGCGTCGGCCACGCGCACCGCGCGCAACGCCTCCAGCGCGATCACGCCCGGCGAGCGTTCATGCTCCGGCCGCCGCAATTCGCGGTTCCACACCGCGATGCCGTCCATCATGCCGAGCACGCGGCCGTAGCCCGCCAACGCGCGCGGACGGTCCGCGCCCGGCAGCAGGCGGCGCTCGGGCGCCACCAGCGAATCGAGCGCCATCAGCACCGGCGTGGTCTCGGTGATGGTCGTGCCATCCGCCAGCAGCAGCGACGGCACGCGCCCCACCGGATTGTGCGGCAGCAGCACGGAAGCCGGGTCGCGCAGCGTCGCTTCCTCGACCGCGACCCGGTCCTGCAGGCCGAGTTCGATCACCGCCATCCGGGCGATGCGGGCATAGGGGGAACCGGGCGCGTGGAACAGTTTCATCCCACCACGCTACCACCGCGGATTGACGCCGCCAGCCCGCTGCGCGAATTCCTGCCGATGACCGACACGCAATTCGACCCCGCCGCCCATGGCTGGAAGCACCTGCACTGGCACAATGACGGCTTCCCCGAACTCGTTGGCCCTTTCTGGTCGAAGAAGGAGGGCGACGGCTGGGCCTACGGCCTGGTCGCTGAGCCGCGCCACGGCAATGCGCATGGCATCATCCATGGCGGGATGCTGGTGACGTTCCTTGACCAGATCCTCGGCGCGACCTGCTGGGAAGCTGCGCAGCGCGGGCCTGTGGTGACCATCCAGCTCAACACGCATTTCGTCTCGGGCGCCAAGGCCGGCGAATTCCTGGAAGCGCGTGGCGAGGCGGTGCGCGCCACGCGCTCGGTCGTGTTCGTGCGCGGGCAGATAACCGTCGGCAGCCGCATCGTCGCCACCGCGGATGGCGTGTGGAAGCGGCTGGGCGCCCCCTGAACGATTGCGCTACCCTGCCTGCAAGAAGCAGGCAGGGAAGGAAGCGCCAATGCGCAGCGCCGTCATCGTCTCGACCGCCCGCACGCCGATCGGGCGTGCCTATCGCGGCGCCTTCAACGACACCAACGCGCAGACGCTGGGCGGGCACGCCGTGCGCGCGGCGGTGGAGCGCGCGAAGCTGGACCCGGCCGAGGTCGAGGACGTCATCATGGGCGCGGCGCTGCAGCAGGGCTGCCAGGGATCGAATGTGGGGCGCCAGGTGGCGCTGGCGGCGGGGCTGCCCGACAGCGTGCCGGGCATGAGCCTCGATCGCCAATGTTCCTCCGGCCTGATGGCGATCGCTGCCGCGGCGAAGCAGATCCTGCATGACGGCATGCAGGTCGCGGTCGGCGGCGGGCTGGAATCGATCTCGCTGGTGCAGAACGAGAAGGCCAACTGGTATCGCCGCGCCGATCCGGCGCTGATGGAACGCGTGCCCGCGCTGTACATGTCCATGCTCGAGACCGCCGAGATCGTCGCGGACCGCTACGGCGTGTCGCGCGACGCGCAGGACGACTACGCCTTCGCCAGCCAGATGCGCACCGCCGCCGCCCAGGCCCGCGGCGCCTTCGACGACGAGATCGTACCGCTGGCCAGCGTGATGAAGCTGGTCAACCGCGAGACCGGGGAGAGCAAGGACGTCCCCACCACGCTGGCGCGCGACGAAGGCAACCGCGCCGACACCACGTTGGAAGGGCTGAAGTCGCTCAAGCCGGTCTTCAAGGATGGCATGGTGGTGAAGGAAGGCCGCTTCATCACCGCCGGCAACGCGAGCCAGCTGTCGGACGGTGCCTCCGCCGCCGTGCTGATGGAAGAAGCGGAAGCCTCGCGCCGCGGCCTGCATCCGCTCGGCATCTATCGCGGCATGGCGGTGGCCGGCTGCGACCCGGGGGAGATGGGCATCGGCCCGGTCTTCGCGGTGCCGAAGCTGCTGGCGCAGCACGGGCTCAAGATGGACGACATCGGCTTGTGGGAGCTGAACGAGGCCTTCGCCTGCCAGGTGATCTATTGCCGCGACCGGCTCGGCATCCCGCAGGAGAGGCTGAACGTGGATGGCGGCGCGATCTCGATCGGCCATCCCTATGGCATGTCGGGCGCGCGCATGGCCGGGCACGCGCTGATCGA
>LNFM01001517.1_pt1 | contig 52420 bp, 58 predicted proteins | sample 596031 | NCBI WGS metagenome assembly LNFM01 (sample SAMN04254537, study PRJNA301005) | activated carbon metagenome | isolation source: dual media filters at the Ann Arbor, Michigan drinking water treatment plant | place: USA: Ann Arbor | reverse complement strand
CGAGGTCGTTGCCGGTCGGCGACAGCGTGCCCTGGCCCATCAGGCGCGGCGTGCCGACGGTCTTGACGCCGCCGCCGATGTCGACGCCGACGGGCAGGATGGTGCCCTGGTCGGAGGCCTGCGCGCCGACGCGGCGCACGTGGTCGTAGATCAGGTCCTGGAACGCCGCGCGCTGCTTCTTGAAGCCGGTGGTGCGCAGGTTCGCGATGTTGTTGGAGATCACCTGAACGTTGAGTTCCTGTGCCGCCATGCCGGTCGCTGCTGTATATAGAGCGCGCATCGATCAATGCCTTACGGTTATGCCGGAACGTCGGCGAGTTTCTCGATTGCGGTTCGGTGCAGTTCCTGCTGCTGCTGCAGCATCGTGGAGATCTGCGTGTAGGTCCGCGTGATCTCGATCAGGCGGCTCATCTCGTGGACGGAATTGACGTTCGACTTCTCGATGAAGCCCTGGCGCACCCGCGAGGCGGTGTCGGGCTGGGGCGCGATGCCCTGGCCGGCGGAGTAGAGGTTGTTGCCTTCCTTGACGAGCTTCTGCGCGTCGGCAAACGAGACCAGCCGCAGCTTGCCGCGGACTGAATCGGTGCGGCCGGCACCTTCGACCACGGTGACGTTGCCGTCGGCCGCAATGTTGATCTGCTTGTCGGTCGGTTGAAACACGATCGGGCCGGAGGTGCCCATCACGGGATCGCCGCCCGCGGTGACGAGCTGGCCCTGATTGTTGATCTGCAGGCCGCCGTCGCGGGTGTAGCGCTCGCCAGCGGACGTCTGCACCACCAGGAAGGCCGAACCGTCGATCGAGACGTCGAGCGGATTCCTGGTCGCCTCGGAGGGACCGGCCGAGAAATCGTGGAAGGTCGCGCGATCCTGCACAAAGGAGACGCGGCGATCGGAGGGAACGAAATTGTCTTCACGCGCGCCCGAGCGCAGATATTCCTCGAACAGCGACCGGTCGGCCTTGAAGCCGGTCGTGTTGACGTTGGCGACGTTGTTGGCAACGACATCCAGTTGCCGTTCCAGCGTGATCTGCCGCGACAGTCCGACGAGAAGCGTATTCTCCATCGGTGGTTCTCCCCTTGATCGATCCGAGGCCAAGCTCTCCCAAGCTCGTCGTCCGGATCCCGTGACCTTCCGGCTCTCCCAAGCCTACCGGTCGCAATCTACTCAGCGAAAGCCGTGCCAAGTCGGGAAGTGGTTGTTTCTCAATGGGGTAGGTATTTTTCGATGCGCGGCACGGGCGGCAGAAAGGTCTTGTTGACCATGTTTGCCCGGCAGATTTTTCCTAGTTGGACGTAAACGGAAAGGTTCCGTTAACCATTACTACCCTAGCGTTGCACCTATAGAAGGCGCGTGTGCGCTGGCGGCTTTTGTTTCGCGTTGTGGGGGCTCTGTTACCCAGGCTGGTGGCAACCGCGTTCGTTCCAGATCGGAATCGGGCGGGGCAATGGCTGATAACGAGCAGGCGGAAGGCGCGGGCGATGGCGAAGCCGCACCGGCGAAAAAGGGCAAGCTCAAGCTGCTCATTGCGGCTGCGGGCTTCGTCGCCATCCTCGGCGCCGGTGGGGGGGCGTGGCTCTTCATGATGCGCGGCCACGGCGAGGAGAAGCACGCCGAAGCGCCGCCGCCGAAGCCGTCGTCGTTCCTCGAAGTGCCCGACATGATGGTCAACCTGGTCGGCGCACCCGGCGAGCGCGTGCAGTATCTCCGCGTCAAGGTCGTGCTCGAGATCAAGGAGGGCAAGGAGGTCGAGGCCATCAAGCCCAACCTGCCGCGCGTCACCGATCTGTTCCAGACTTACCTGCGCGAATTGCGGCCCTCCGACCTCAACGGCTCGGCCGGGCTGTTCCGCCTCAAGGAAGAACTGACCAAGCGCGTCAACTACGCGGTGGCGCCGCAGCAGGTCAGCGCCGTGCTGTTCAAGGAAATCGTGGTTCAGTGACGGGCGGATCCAGAGACCATGGCTAACAAGGACCAGATGGACCAGGATGCGATTGCCGCCCAATGGGAGGCGTCGCTCGATTCCGAGGATCCCGCGGCGGCCGCGGAAGAGGCTGCTGCCAACGAACTCTCCGAGAGCATGGCGCTGCAATGGGCGGCCATGGTCGAGGACGGCAGCCGCGACTTCGGCAACAAGAACTCCGGCGAGCGGGTTCTGTCGCAGGAGGAAATCGACAATCTGCTCGGCTTCACCGTCGGCGACGTCAGTCTCGACGACAATTCCGGCATTCGCGCCATCATCGATTCGGCGATGGTGTCCTACGAGCGTCTGCCGATGCTCGAAATCGTGTTCGACCGCCTGGTGCGGTTGATGACCACCTCCTTGCGCAATTTCACCTCCGACAACGTCGAAGTCTCGCTCGACCGCATCACTTCGGTCCGCTTCGGCGACTACATGAACTCGATCCCGCTGCCGGCGGTGCTGTCCGTGTTCAAGGCGGAGGAGTGGGAGAATTTCGGCCTCGCAACGGTGGATTCAAGCCTGATCTATTCGATCATCGACGTGCTGCTCGGCGGCCGCCGCGGCCAGACCTCGCTGCGCATCGAGGGCCGGCCCTACACCACCATCGAGACCAACCTGGTCAAGCGGCTGGTCGAGGTCGTGCTGGCCGACGCCGAACAGGCGTTCCGGCCGCTGTCGCCGGTGACATTCTCGATCGACCGGCTGGAAACCAATCCGCGCTTCGCGGCGATCTCCAGGCCCGCCAACGCCGCGATCCTGGTGCGCCTGCGCATCGACATGGAAGACCGTGGCGGCAACATCGAACTGCTGCTGCCTTACGCCACCATCGAGCCGATCCGTCCGGTTCTGCTCCAGATGTTCATGGGCGAAAAGTTCGGCCGCGACGAGATCTGGGAAGGGCATTTCGCGACCGAGGTGGCGCAGGCCGAGATATCGGTCGAAGCGGTGCTGTACGAAGCCGACATTCCGCTCAAGCAGCTGATGATGTTGAAGGTCGGCGACACCCTGCCGCTGGAAATGCGCCCCGAAGCGCTGGTGCAGGTCCGCTGCGGCAATGTGCTCTTGACCGAGGGGCGCATGGGCCGGGTCGGCGACCGCGTCGCCATCCGCGTCACCAAGCAGTTGCGCAAACCCAATACCACCTTCGCGATGTTCGAGAAGGCCGATGAGCAAACCAAGTTGATGGAGGCACAATGAGTCATTCCCTTGGCATTGTGATCGAGAGTCTGGTGGCGGTGCTGCTGCTGCTCACGATCGGTTACTGCATGGTGCTCAACAAGCGGCTGAAGCGGCTGAAGGCGGACGAACATTCGCTGAAGGCCACGATCGCCGAACTGATCACCGCGACTGAAATCGCCGAGCGTGCGATCGGCGGCCTCAAGCACACCGTGCGCGACGTCAACGAAAACCTCGGCAGCCAGCTCTCGGCCGCGACGCAGATGGCGGGGCACCTCAAGGACATGCTGGCCGAAGGCGACGGCGTCGTTCGCCGGCTGTCCAAGATCGCGATTGCCGCGCGGCCTTCGCAGGAGGCCGAGCCCGCAGCGCCCAGGATGTCGAGCGCCAAGGCGGTCGCCGCGGCGGCGGAAGCATTCACTGAACGCCGCAGGGCGAGTGGCATCGCTGCATGAAATCGTTCCGCGATATCCGCGTCATTCCGGTCGTGCTGGTTGCGATCTTCGGCCTCGTCGTGCTGAAGATCGCAGGCCTCGTGATCGATGGCGGATACGTGTTCGAATACCAGCCGAGCCCGCCGGCCAAGCGATCCTGGGCGCAGGACAATCTGGGTTACCCGGGCGCCAGGAGCGAGCCTCCCGACGTCACTGGCTCAGTCAAGAAGGAAGAGCCCAAGAAGGAAGAGGCGCCGAAGCCGACCGCTCCTGCCGCGGAGGCGCCGCAGCCTGGCGGGGTCGTGGTGTTTCCCGAGCAGAACCCGCAAACGGTGTCGCCGTCGGAGCGCGCCATCCTCGAAAGGCTGCAGGCGCGGCGCCAGGAACTGGAACAGCGCGCGCGTGAAATCGAAATCCGCGAAAGTCTGCTGAAATCGGCCGAGAAGCGCATCGAAGGCCGCGTCGAGGAGGCGAAGGCCACCGAGGCCAAGATCTCGACCGCGACGGGCCAAAAGGCGGAACAGGATGCCGCGCGCTTCAAGGGCATCATCACCATGTACGAGGGCATGAAGCCAAAGGACGCCGCCAAGGTGTTCGACCGGCTTGAGATGTCCGTGCTCTACGATATCGCCTCGCAGATCGCACCGCGGAAGATGTCGGACATCCTTGGCCTGATGCAGCCGGAAGCAGCCGAGCGGTTGACGGTGGAGCTGGCGCGCCGCGCCGGCGGCACCGACAAATCCACATCCACCGCCGAACTGCCCAAGATCGAAGGCAGGATTCTGCCGCAGAAGCCGAATTGATCGGGACCGGCTCGGCAGCAGCTTCGATCAGGTCATCTGTGAAACGCTCCACGGTCGGGACGGGCATACGAACGGTTCGCCACGGCGAGCGCGGCGCGCTCATTGGTTTCGAGCGCAATCTTCTGTGTCAGCATGACGTCGCCCGCGGCGAGATTGCCGTCCGGGCCGAAACACCACTTGCAAACCAGGCGGCCGTTGCTGCCGAGTTCCTCGATGTTGGTCTGCGTGCCGTGATGGATCCGGAAGCGTGTCCCGGTATCGCTGCCGATGACGTCGAAAAAGCTGTAGCGCTCGTAGCAGGCGAGTTGCTCCGGCGACAGCCAGTCCTTCAACAGCTTGAGGGCCCGGCGATCACGTGCCAGGAAAATCGGGTCCGCCGCCGACGCGTAACGCGCCAACGCTACCGAAAGCGTTGACAGCGTCACTGCCGCAATCAGGGCCAGGATGAACGAGCACACCGCAAGTGCGGCCTGCGCGGTCATGGTGGTCAGCCACCGACGAGTCGCGGATAGAACAGGGTTTCTTCCGCCGTCGGATCGAAACTGCGGATCACCCGCTGCTCGCCGGGTCCTGTGCGCGTCGCTGCCGTAAAGCCTGCGCCCGTCAGTTCCATAAATCGCCGCTCGGCCTTTGCGACTGCAGCGAGATTATTGGCGTCGAAGGTGTGCCGGGTGTCGCCAGTACGGTCCATCACGATCTGGGTTGCCATGCCAAACACTCCACTTCCGGCTCTCCGAGCCGGGGATTGCCGTGCGCCCCCAAGCTGCATTCTGTTCTAGAACGAGACGGTATTGAAGATGGTTCCTTGCATGCCTGCGATCAAATGCTGGGCAACGGAAAGGCGCGGTAATCGCTTGACGAGGGCTTGGGCCTGGCCGGGCTGAGCCGGGAAGTGATCGGAAACGGGCTTATCGGGCGCGATCGGGATCTGCCCGGTGGCCTTGAATGAAATCAATAGGTTGATGTTAACAAAGCCTTAAGCCAGCCCATCCAAGATTCAGACCTGCAGGCGAGGGCGCTTCGCCGCTGTATCGTTGAGGTCAAAGAGAATTCCCGGATGGGGCGACGGGCTGCCATTGGAATTGGGTCGCCGGGCCGCGCATTGGCGCGGACGGCATTCCATTGCCTTGGCCGTTACATGGGCCTTTTCCTGTTGCTCGTCGGCGTGACCTCGGCCCAGCCCTGCCGTGCCAACGATCCGGTGCGGGGCGAGGCGACATTTGCCTCCGCGGGCGGCTTCGCCCGGCTGGTGCTCAGGCTGGCCGAGGACGTCGAGTCCGAGGTGTCGACCGCGGGTTCGATCATCATCATTCACTTCAAGCGCCCGGTGGATATTCCCGTCGATAGATTGTCGGATGCCGTCCCTGACTATGTCGGTTCGGCGCGGCGCGACCCCGACGGCACCGCGATCCGGCTGTCGCTGGCGCGGCGCGCCACCGTCAATACCATGACGGCCGGGGAGCGGATCTTTGTCGATTTTCTCCCCGATAGCTGGACCGGTCCGCCCCCGCCGCTTCCCGCCGAAGTCATTCGCGAACTGGCAACGAGGGCACGGGCCGCGGAGCGGGCCCTTCGCGCGCAGATGGCGGTCGCCGCCGCCAAGAAAAGGCCCCCCGTCAGGGTCCGGGCCTTGATGCAGCCCACCTTCGTGCGCTTCGTGTTCGAGATGCCCGACGGCGTCAACGTGTCGTCGGTCCTCAACGACCAGAAGCTGACGCTGCAATTCAACAACGTGCTCAGCTTCGATCTGGCGGACGCCAAGGTGGCCGCGCCGCCGAATGTCGCCTCGATCAGCCAGCGCGCCGACGTTGAATCGTCCGCCGTCGACATCGTGCTGATCGGCGAAGTCGATGTGCATTCGTTCCGCGAGGAAAAGAACTATGTGATCGACGTCGCCTTCCAGCAGGCGGAAAAGACGGCGCTGCCGGAGCAGCAGGCTGCGGCAACGCCCCCGGCCAAGCCGCAGCCGGCCGCACGGGCTTCCCGCGACAAGCGGCTCAAGGAAGCGATGCCGCCGCAGCAATCGGCGGAGCCTCCGCCCGTCACCTCGGAGCAGATTGCCGAGCAGGCCGGGATCGAGATCAAGCCCGGGCAGGCGACGGCAGCGCGTGAAAAGATACCGGCCGCAACAGAGATAGCCACGCCCGCCGCCGACAACGCGGCGCCGGTGATCGAGAGCGCACCACCTGCGGCTGCGCCTGCAAACACATCGCCGGTGCAGGCCGCGAAGCCCGCGCCGCCGGCAGAACCGGTGCAAGTGGCGACGGAAGCGCCGAAGGCCGCCGCCCCCAAACAGGCGCCCGTGCCGCCTGCGATGTCAGCTCAGCCGAAGGAGAGCGTTGAAAAGAACAAGACTGCTTCCGTAGAGGCGAGGCGCGACAGCGATGCCCTTCGCATGACCTTCACCTTTGCGGCGCCGACGCCCGCGGCGCTGTTCCGCCGGGCCGACACTGTGTGGGTGGTGTTCGACCAGGCTGCGCCGATCGATATCGAGCCGATCCGCGCCAAGGGTGGATCCATCATCGGCGATGTCAGCCGGCTGCCGCTGGAGAAGGGGCAGGCCATCCGCATTCGGCTCAACCGGCCACAGATACCCTCGCTCGAGAGCGAAGGCCGTGCCAACGGCACGGAGTGGACGCTAACGCTTGCCGATCGCGGCCAGGGCGCGCCGCTGCCGCTGACGGTCCTGCGCAACATCGCCGATCCCGCGCTCGCCAATGTCAGCGTGCCGCTGGCCAATCCCGGTGCGATGCACCGGCTGATCGATCCCGATGCCGGCGATGCGTTCGTCGTCGTCACCGCACCGCCGCCGACCCGCGGCCTCATCAAGCGGCAGGATTTCGTTGAGCTGTCGCTGCTCGAATCCGTGCACGGCGTGGTGGTTCTTCCCAATTCCGACGATGTCACCGCCGAGGTCGTCGCCGACAAGGTGGTGCTCGGCCGGCCGGGCGGATTGACGCTGTCGTCGGCCGACGTCGCCGCCGAGCGCGCGACCGCCGCGGTGCGGCCCCTGTTCGATGCCGAAGAATGGCGCAAGAACCGCGAAGACAGGTTTTTCGCGCGGCTGGACGCGCTGATCAACGCCGCTACTGCCACCCCGCCGGAACAGAGGACGCCGGTCCGTCTCGAGCTTGCCAATTTCTACATGGCCCGCGGTATGTATCAGGAGGCCCGCGGCGTCACCAACCTCATTCTGTCCGAGACCAAGCAGGGCACCGAAGAGGCTGCCGTGCTGATGGTGAATGCGATCGCCAGCATCCTGATCGGCCATCCCGAACGGGGGCTGAGGGTTCTCGCCAGTCCTGCGATCGGCAACGGTTACGACGCCCAATTGTGGAAGGGCTTTGCTTTTGCAAGGCAGGAAAAATGGGCCGACGCGCGTGAGAAGTTCAAGAACGCCGAATTCTCGATCGCCTCGCTGCCGCTCGAATTGCAGCGCCTCGTCACGCTCGATGCGATGCGGGCAGCGCTCGAGGTGAAGGACTACGCCGGAGCCTCGCGCCGGCGCAGCGAACTCGACGTGATCGGCATCCCGGCCGACATGAAGCCCGAGATGGCCGTGCTGCGCGGGCGGCTGGCCGAGGCACTGGGACACGACAAGGACGCGATCGACGCCTACAGGTTTGCGGCATACTCCAGCGACCGCCAGGCGTCGGCCGAAGCGCGGCTGCTCGGATCCCTGTTGAACTACAAACGCGGCGAACTTGGCCAGGCCGAGCTGCTGCGCGAACTGGAGACGCTGTCGGCGATCTGGCGCGGCGACGCGATCGAGTTGAAGACGCTGAACCGGATGGCGCAGATCTATGCCGATACCGGACGCTATGTCGACTCGCTCTCGGCCGCCAAGACCGCGACGAGGATGCAGCCCAACGCCGAACTGTCGCGCCAAAGCCAGGACGCGGCGTCCACATTGTTCGCGCAGCTCTTTCTCAGCCCGAAGGGCGAGGACATGAAGCCGGTCGATGCGCTCGCCATGTTCTACGAATATCGCGAATTGACCCCGATTGGCCGCCGCGGCGACGAAATGATCCGCCGCCTCGCGGAACGGCTGGCCTCGATCGACCTGCTCGACCAGTCCGCCGAGTTGTTGCAGTATCAGGTCGACAAGCGGCTGGAAGGTGCGGCGCGTGCGCAGGTGGCCGCGCGGCTGGCCATGGTCTACCTGACCAACCGCAAGCCGGACCGGGCGATCGCGGCGCTGCGCTCGTCGCGGATCGCCGATCTCTCCGGCGAGCTCAGGCAGCAGCGGCTGCTGCTGGAGGCTCGCGCCCAGAGCGACGTCGGCCGTCACGACCTCGCGCTCGACATTGTTTCCAACATCACCGGCCGCGAGGCGATCCGGCTGCGCTCCGACATCTACTGGGCATCGCGGCAGTGGCGCGAGGCCTCCGAACAGATCGAACTGTACTACGCCGACCGCTGGCGCGATTTCAAACCGCTCAACGCAGCCGAGAAGGGTGACGTGATCCGCGCCGTGGTCGGATACGCGCTGGCCGAGGATGCAATCGGCCTGACGCGCTTCCGCGAAAAATTCGCTCCGCTGATGTCGGGCGAGGCCGACCGGCTGCAGTTTGACATCGCGAGCAAGCCGGCCGCCTCCAACAGCGCCGAGTTTGCCCTGATCGCCAGGATGGCGGCCAGCGTCGATACGCTCGAAGGGTTCATCCGAGAAATGAAGACCCGCTTCCCGGACGCCACGGCGCGTGCGCCGCAGTCGCCGGAAATGACCAGGGGCGAGCCGGTCCATACCGGCTCGTTGCCCGCGATCGTCGGCAAGCGGGCCGGGGCGACGAGGTAGACGCCCCGTCCGGCGCTAGATGCCGCCGGAGAATGGACTTTCCGGCGGTATCGATGTCTGTAGCTTTTCGCGCGAAAGCCTCACCGGGACTAAAATCCGGGTGGATCGCAAATGCGCGTGGCAGGTCAAGCTTGCGCCGATTTGCCTGCGGTAGAAAATCTCATCAAAACAAGAATTTAGAGCTTCGGTTCTGATCCAATCAGAACCGAAAATGCTCGAGCTCCGATTAAATTCGGAGGTTGCCGTCAAATGGTACGGTCGTCAGCGCCTGGCGGATAATGTCCGCCAGTTATCAACTCCTGGGGTGAATGCCGTTTCTGCGGATGAGGTCCGACAACTGGACCAAAAGCTCCCGAAGCCGGGCATTTTCTTCAAGCAGCGCGTTTGTTTCGTCGGCTCGCTCGTCGACACAGTCGGCCGGTCCATCCCCTTGAAGGGCCGGCCCCAGTAGCGAAAGCGCGTCGTCGGCAGATTCGTCAGCCCAGAGGGAGGGTTCACTGCGGCGGATACGCTTAGTATGCGGCGGATGATCTATGCGCATGGTTGATACTCCAATTTCAAAATACCGAACGCGCCCCCAGTCGCTTTGTTCGCGCGGCGAAAGTGAGGTGAGTCGCCCGGCAAATTTGCGACTAAAATTGGAATCGCGATGCGCCGACCCTGGCGCCAAAGCGGCGTCATTGCGGCGAGTCTCGAGCTGAACTGTTGGGAAAATGCAGCCTGCGCGACAACGCTGTGCGATTGCACCCTGGGCGCGGGGCCTCAGTGGACCAGCTTGGCCAGTTGATAGAGCGCGTAAATGACCTCAAGACCCAGGAGAACAAACGCCGCATTCATCAGATAAAAATTGAAGTGCATCAGAGACTTGAAACCAAATGCTTCCTGCGGCCCGAGCGGATATCGCGCGAGGTCGTGAACCAAAGCCAATACGCGTCGGACAGGCCGTATATCCGGCGAAGGCCTCGCCGGCAAAGGAAACAGAAGGCTTCCGCCGCCGCGGAAGTGATGGCTTTGTCGCGAACCTCTTCTTGGTCGGAGGATTCGAGTTCGACTACAGCTACCTGCCTGTTTACGCACCGTAGACAATTTTGATTGCCCACAGCACGACGACGATGGCCGTTACCAGCGTGGCCGCCGTCAGTACACTTTCTAAGGAAGCGACTCTCATACTAACTCTCCGCTTCCCAGCCCCACTAGCGGTCTAGTTGATTCGTTAATTCAACTGCAATTGCGCGGTCACAAGACGATGAACGCTGTTGGCGAGTGTGATTTGTGCGCCACACATCCCCGTAGGATCCCGGATAATTTGGCTTGTTCCGCGACTTCGGCTTGTCCAGCGGGCGATCAGGAAGCCATCTTCAGGCGACTCGGCGCCGGACCGACTCGATCCAGCCCACGGACGCGTACCGTTTCGGGCAACGGGCGCATGACCGGCACGGCAGCTTGCATCCAGCGGGGCTATCATGCCACGCAGCGAAAATGCCTGTTTGAACAAGGGAGGCTATTCGTGCCGGCTCGACGGTGCGTAGCGGCCCGTCGGGATCGTGCTTCGCCGCCCTTCCGCGAGAGTCGCCAGCCGGTCATACTCCTCTGCTACCTTGAGCAGGCGACCCTGATCCTTCACCGCATTCGCGGCCAAAGCCCTTGTCCGTTCCGCGCGCTTGCGCCAGTGATCCGCGTTGGTCAAAAAATCTGTCATTGATACGCCCCTGACGCGGTTAAATACCCCGAACCGCGCGGTGGCTTAGGATGCTTCGCGATACGTCAAAAATTTGGCCGGATCCGATCCGCCATGTGACTTGAAAAAATGTGGCTTGAAAAAGTATCGCTGTGACGGCCCTGCAACAAACGAATTCTTGCGCCGATCTTTTTCCCGACTCAAATTTGCCCCGGACTCAATCGAAGTTGTTGCTTTGAAAGGACGACCGGGAGCACGTCCGTCCGCATTGGGGATTTGTCATGAGTATCGAACATTCGTTGCAGAACAAGTCAGTCCGGCTCGATGGATGTCGGGGTGCCGGGCATGCGGGCAACGTCGCGCCATTGCTTCAGGACAATAACTTTCAAGGCGGACGACCGCCGCAGCGTAGTGACGAATTTCTCGCCGTCCTGTCACCGCTGTTGGAAGAAGCGGACGGGCTTCGGCGCGATAAACCTCGACAGCAGCAGACCAGCGACCTTCTGGTGCTGCTCGAGGAGAATGCCCGGCTCCGGAAGCTCGCGGTTCAGCTGTCGAACCTTCTTGGCGACCTTTCCGGGCCGAGCGCTGGATCGAACCCGCGGCGGTAGCGTCTTAGACGATCTTTCATCAATCGAATTCGGGACAGCGTAGGGAGATCCGAGTCCGGCCCCGGCTTCGACCAACTTTTGACGCGTTGGCGCACTAGGAGAATGTCAGCGCCACAGAGGCGCTCCTCGCAGTTATTTTTGCCGTTAAGAAGCTGACCGACCAATGCCGTTGACGCGGGACCGAGTGTTAGGACACGACAACGAACGCTTCGCGTTCAGGTTCACGATGCTCAACGACGGCGTTATCGTCGAATGCCAGATCAGTGACGCCGCCATGGACGAACTCGGCGGCGTAAAGGGCACCGAGAGCATCGCGAGGCAGGCGCAATTTTTGGCGCTGCGGGATGCGGTGGAGGGCATCGCATCCGATGTTTTCGACAAGGGGCCGTGCGTCAAAGGCCAGATCGTCAGGATATTCACCAAGCACGTTCAGCAAGCGTCGCCATCGCGCCATGATCCGATCAGCACGGGTCCGGAGTCCAATCCGGACCAGGCCGCTTCGCTGCGGATCATCGCCGAGGCGAAGCCGGCGAGCCCGGCGCCTTGATGCGCCGAACTCCCGACAGACAACCCGTGTACGTCACGGGCCGGGAGTGACCCACGCCGTTGAGATCGCTCCTTTCGAGTCCAACGCAATTCGCCAATGCGTCGCGCCGTTTTCATGCCGGACGCTGTAGACGTCCTCGCCCTGGGCGCCCACACCGAGGAAATTGACCGACTCGACCGCGCGCAGTTCGGCAAGGCCGGGCTGCAAATGCGGCAATTGCTGACGCGTGGCTTCGGCAAGCATTGCGCTCATCTCGTCGTAATTGGGTTTGCCGCTGATGATCCCATCAATGAGCCGTCGGAGCGCGGCCTCGGTCCCCGGGCTTGGGGCCTGGCTTTTCACCCTCTCTTCGGTCCGGCTCGCAATCTCTCGCGCGACCGTCGCGTCGATGCGCGGCATCGGATAGCTCACGCCACCCTGATGCAGGATCACGGATGTCGCCGGTCCCCGCCCGTCCCCGACGAAGGTGATCTGCGCGTCGACGATCTCGGAAAAGAACTCGGTTGGGCTCTGTGCATGGAACGGGACATGGATTTGTCCGGGCAGAAGCGTGAGCAAATGATCGGCCTCGCGCGTCACCGTGAAGACGGCATTGTCATCAAGCCGATAGAATCCGGCATAGCTGTCAAGAATGACGGAATCCACGGCAACCTTCTGACGTGCGGGTTGGCCGGATGGATTTCCGCCCGATGGCGTTGATCCGGTCTCCTGCGCCGATGCAGCGGGCTTTTCGACGGGAGGTTCGTTGCTGGACGCAATTCTGGCGGCCAGCGCATTCCAGTCCCGAAGGCCAAGGACCTTGGCAGTCAGTTCGAGGGACTCGCTGTGGGTGAGAGAAACGGATTTGGCGCTGAGCGCTTCACGTAGCGTTTGCGCCATGGCTTTTGCATCGCGGAAATCGCGCATGGGACGATCCTCTGAATCGACGAACGGAAAGGGACGTCAGGGGCTTGCGTTGCTGACCCGTTCGCTCGGGCAAAGGATGGCCTCAAAGCGCGGCTTGATACGTTCACCGTACCCCGGGACAGGGGCGCAAGCAGCGGGTCGTATCCACCCGGCGAATATGTTCGCCCGCGATACAAGACCTGTCAATCGCTACAGGGCCCAGACAGGTGGCCGTCGAGCGCGACGAGTTGGCGCGGCATTCCTTCACCCCTCGACAGATGCGCGTCAAAGCGGCAACCTGCGGGGCAACAATCTGCCGGGGGAGGCGCCACGATGGCCAAGCCAGCCAAGACCGAAGCTGAATTGATCGCGATGGCGCGGGCTGAATTGAAGGTTCACGCCGATTGTCCCGACGGCATCGTCATCTCGGTGCTTCGCGACGGCGACAGCTGGGAATTCCGCGCCAGTGCCGACGCCGCCACGGTCGCCAAACCCGGCTATCCCGAATGCGTCGCCATGATGGTCCAGATCGGCGACCACCTCAGCAAGCAATATAACTTCGAGGGGTGAGCGCCCGCTGATGTCGTGAAGCGCGTTCACACCGTAAAAATTCGTCCCGGGTTGAGGATGTTCTTCGGATCGAGCGCGCGCTTGAGCGTGCGCATGGTTTCGATCTCCGCTTCGGTCCGGCTCATCTTCAGGTACGGCCGCTTCAGGATGCCGATGCCGTGTTCGGCCGAGATCGAGCCGCCGCATTCACCGGTGAGGTCGTAGACAAGCCTCTCGAACTGATCGTGCCTGTCCGGCGTGTGCTCGTGATACACGCTGGGATGCAGATTTCCGTCGCCGACATGTCCCATCACGATGGTAAAGGCCTGCGGATCGATCGCCTTCACTCGCGCATCGAGCGTATCCGCATATTCCTCCATCCTGTCGATGGCGATACTAACGTCGAATCCCATCCTTGCCGCGAATGGAAAGCTGCGACCGAGTTCAACGCTGGAATCGCGGATGCGCCAGATCGCAGCCGCTGACGCGTTGGAGGTCGAAAGCGTGGCGTCGAGAATCAAATTATCGCCCATCGCCGTTTCCAGCATTTGCTCGAGACTGTTGCGCATGCGTTCAGCGTCGCTTCCGGAGGCCTCCAGCAGTACATAGAACGGATGATGGGTCGGCAGCGGGCCAACCACGCCCTTCACGCGTTCGATGGTCTGGCGGTAGTAGGCGTTCCACATGACCTCGAACGCGGTCAGTTCACCGCCGAGCGATCTTCGCGCCAGCTCGAGAAAGGCCGTGACCTGCCCGAAGGAGGGGAGCGCGCAAAGCGCCACCTGGCGTTCAGCCGGCGCCGGAAATATCCGAAGTGCTGCGCGCGTCACCACGCCCAGAATGCCTTCGGTGCCGATATACAGATGCTTCAGATCGATGCCGGTGTTGTTCTTGATGTATTTTCGCAGGCCCTTGAGCACAGTGCCGTCGGGGGTGACGACTTCGAGGCCGAGGATCAGGTCGCGCGTCATTCCGTAGCGGATCACGCGATTGCCGCCGGCATTGGTCGAGATGTTGCCGCCGATGGTGCAGCTGCCGCGCGCGCCGAGATCGAGCGGAAACATCATGCCGTCCTGCTCGACCCGCTCCTGGAGTTTCTGCAGCGGCGTCCCTGCCTGCGCGATCGCAACGCCACCCGGGACATCGACTTCCTCGATCGCGTTCATGCGCTCCATCGAGAGTACGACTTCGTCCGCGTTCGGCAGCGTGGCGCGCACCAGGCCGGTCATGCCGCCCTGGGTCGTGACCGGCACGCCGTGACGGTGACAGAGCCGCAGCAGGGCGGATACATCTTCGGTCGTTCTCGGGCGGACGACGGCACGCGGCTTCGGGACCGGAATTCCCGCCATGTCGTGATGATAGCGCGCGTCGATCTCGTCGCCGCACAGGATCGAGCCCTTGTCCAGTGCGCTGCGCAGTTCGTCGATGAAGCCGTCGGGCATGCCCCTGCCTTCTTTTTTGAGGAGTTGGGCCAAAGCATTACATCCGGTCGGCCCGGGATCAAACCCGGTCCGGCCGCCAGCGTGAGGATTTCCTTCAGGAAACGCATTCGCGCGAGCGCATTTGGCGATGAGGCGGCCGGCAGTCGGCCGGTCGTCGCCAATCAGACCGTGTGCGGGGCTTTCTTGATTGCCGGCTTCATCACCATCGGCGGGGTAAGGGTGGGGCTGATGGTGGGACTATCGTGCCGCTCGGGCTCGATCGAGGTGATCTGGTTGCAGGCGCCGCACTTGTACACGTAGAGGAGGGGTCGCAGTCCGATGGGGGGCAGTTTTCCAAGCCTGGCCGTGCCCGCGCCGCAACTCTCGCAGCGCGGAGGCAGACCAGCATCTGAAGGCTGTGCAGGCATTTCGAACTATCGCTAAAGCAACATATGACCCATCGGTAATGTTGGCGGCCGATTGCATCCTAATCATGGACGGGAACTCCGTAAGACTACGAGGTCGTGCCGCTCATTCGCCGCAGGCGTCCAGCTTTTGCCATCAAATCGACCTTGCCTGCCCCTCGTGCCGCAAAGTCGTCATGCCGGCGCAATAGCGTAAGGGAAGTTCGACCGAGGCCTCGATTTGTAAGGCGTACAGATGGCTTCCACCAAGGGTAGTGACCAGTCACCGTGGATCGTGCCGAGGGCGGAGGTGTCACGCCCTTCGCCGGCCGACAGATTCAACATCGACCGGGAGGGGCAGGCGAAGCGCGCCTGGAAGCTCCGGGCGCTGGAGCAGCAATTCCAGAAGCTGAACCAATATTGCGACGAGACCGTCGCCGAAATTCGCGCCTCGCTCGACCGGACGCCGTCGCGATAGAACTCAGCGTGCTGGCAAGAGACAAGCAGCGCAGACTCGTGCGATTTCGTCGCCCGGACCTGCGCAAGATTACATCTCGCGAGACATTATCTTGCTTCAGGTTTTGTTCGTAGGGCCGGAGTCAGCGTCCCGGGAAGAATGCCGCTCTGACGCTATCTCACTTCTTGTCGATCTTCGTGACGGTCTTGGTCCCCGAAGATTCGCTCACCGCGAATGTGACGCGGTCGCCGGCATGTAGCTCGTTCAGCCGCGAGGCGTCCTGCACCTTGAATTCCTCCGTCGCAGGGGTGGTGTTTGCGCCGACGGTGCCGTCAGGAACATCCTTGATTGAAATGGTGCCGCTGATCCGATCGATCCTGGTTATCATTCCCGAACGCGTTTGCTGGGCAAGCGCTGACGAACCAATAATGCTGAGGGCTGCGGTTGCAGCCATAATCATCCCTGCGATCTTCATGAAGTACTCCCGGCATTGAAGCATCGGAGATAAGCCGCGACGGCCCGGATTGGTTCCCGGCGCGAGCCCGGCAATGCGATCATTCCGATACCGCGCAATTGAGGCAGGCCGGTGTTCGATCCTACGGCCTCCCAGGTCGTAGGATCTTCCACAGCCTGTCTTGATCTGGCCGCGGTCGCGCTAGGCGGCGCCAGCCTCGGGCTCACGTTCGAGCTCGATTTCCGTGATGGTGCGGTTGCGGCCCGTTCGCTTGGCCTTGTAGAGCCCGCGGTCGCATCGCTCGATCATCGCTTCGGCGGATTCAGCCAGCCGGAATTGCGCCACCCCGATCGAAACCGTGATGCTGCCGATCTCCTTGCCGGTTGCGCGGCGTGTCAGTTTGGCTTCGGCAATGCGGCGGCGGACACGCTCGGCGGCCGATGCACAAGTCTCGAGGTCGGCGCCTGGAAGCACCGCTATCAGTTCCTCGCCGCCATAGCGCGCTGCGAGATCGACTTCGCGGACACCTTCCTGCAGGACCTTGGCGACCAGCCGCAGCACTTGGTCGCCGACCTGGTGGCCGTAGTCGTCGTTGAATTTCTTGAAGTGATCGATGTCGATCAGGAAAACGCTCAGTGCCTCGTCCTTCTCCATCGCATCGATCTGGGCCTGGCGAAGGAATTCGTCCATCGAGTGCCGGTTGGCGAGCCCGGTCAGTGCATCGGTGTTGGACCGCTGCTCGGCGGCCTTCAGCGAGTCGCGGATCGTGTCCAGTTCTTCCGAGGTTGCTGCGAAGTTTGCCTCCAGCGCGGACGCGCGCGCCGTCGCCTTTGACAATTCGTCGACGAGCTTGGCGATGATCTGCTTCGGATCAGCCGATGCCGCGGCTTGCGAAGAGACTTCGCCGAGCGCTGCGATCTGCGTGCGATTGTCGGTGACGGCGGTGTTGAGAAATTGCTGGGCGCAGGCGATCAGGCCGCTCAACTGCTCCGGAAGACCCGCCAGCGGGTTCGGGGGCGAGTGCGGCGATATGTAGGTGATGTAGAGTTCGTGGTTGGTCGCGTTGTCGAACGGGCGCTTGCCGGCGATCAGGATGTCGATGGTTTTGCGCAGCGGTACCGAACTGCCCATGCAGTACTCGAACCAGACCGCGAAATTGTTCGGAGTGGACGGAACCGACTGTTGCAGCATCAACCGTATGGCGCGCTCGGCAATCGTCGTGGCGTATTCGACGTCCATGTCGCCGATCGACTGCCCTGCCATCTTCCTGATCCGGTGAATGCGCTTACTGAGAAAAGCCTTCCCCGTTTTGTCATGAAGGAACTAATCCGGCCTTAAATTCCCGGGACAAACCGGCAGCAAAACCTCCGCAAAAATGCGGAGGAAATAAGTCAATGTTACTGACCCAGTGTCGACTGAGGTAATTTTTTACCCGCCCGCATAGCTCTGCACCAGGCTTCCGGCGACCAGAGACCAGCCGTCCACCAGAACGAAGAAGATCAGCTTGAACGGCAGTGACACCACGACCGGCGGCAGCATCATCATACCCATCGACATCAGGACGGAGGCGACCACGAGGTCGATGATCAGGAACGGGAGAAACAGCAGGAAGCCGATTTCGAAGGCGCGCTTCAGTTCGGAGATCATGAAGGCGGGGACCAGGATCCGCAGCGACATGTCTTCCGGCGTCGCCGGAGGAGGTTCGCCGGAGAGGTCCAGAAACAGCTTCAGGTCCTTTTCGCGGACGTTCTTCTGCATGAAGCCGCGCAGCGGTACCGAGGCCTTCTGCAGCGCTTCCTCGACCCCGATCTGGTTGGCGACCAGCGGCTTGATGCCGTCGTCATAGGATCGCTGCAGTACGGGGCCCATCACGAACGCGGTAAGAAACATCGCAAGCGCAATGATCACGGAGTTGGGCGGGGCGGTTGCGGTGCCGAGCGCGGTGCGCAGCAGCGAGAGCACGACGACGATCCGCGTGAACGACGTCATCATGACCAGGATCGACGGCGCGATCGAGAGTATCGTCAACAGCGCGATCAGCTGGATCGCGCGCTCGGTGACGCCGCCGCCGCCCTGGCCGAAATTGATACTGATGTCCTGCGCCAACGCCGGATCGGCGAGCGATCCGGTGGCTGTCAGGGTTAAAAAAAATAAAACTCTACGCGGGAATGCCGACGGCCTCACGAAGGATTCTTCGGACGGCCCAGCAAGGACGCCATCTCGTCTTCGAGATTTTCAAAGCCGCCCTTTGGCGGAGCGGCTATCGGCGCAGGCGCGGGGGTCTCGCTGCGCTGCGGACGTGCGGGGGGCGTTTCGGGCGCAACCGGCGGCGCAACCGGCTCGGCCGGCCGGCGCAGCGCGGCCTCCAGCCGTTGCGCCATCTCGGCGAGATTCTGGTCAGCGCTCGACGGCGCGGGGGCCGGAGGGGGAGCGGGCGGTGGTGGCGGTGGCGGCGCCGCGACACGTTCCGGCGGGCGCACCGGCATCACTACCTCGCGGGGCGGCGCCTCACGCGAAGGTGCCTCACGGGGGGACGGCTTGGGCGGTTCGCTTGCGCGCTGCGGCCGAGGCATCATCGGTTCAGCGCGCGGCATGCGCGGCGGGACCGGTTCGGCGCGGGCGCCAAGCGACTCCGGCGAAAAACCAGTCAGCGAATCGCTGCGGCGCTCCGGCGGCGGCGCCGGTCGGCGGAGTTCGTCGGCAAAGGCAGGGCGCGAGGGGCGCGGCGGTGGTTCGGGCATCTGCGGTTCGGGGTGATCGAACGCCTCCGTCGATCTTGCGTCGGCTTTTGCGGCTTCGTCGCTCCAGACGGCATCGGGTAGCGGCGCGATCCGCGGCGGCTGCTCGCCGACCGCAGGTCGCGGCGCCATGTCGCGGCCGGGCATCGCCCGCACGATGTTGGGTTCGACAACGATATCGCTCGGACCGCCGATCATCAGCAGATGCTCGACGTTATCGCGCCGCACCAGCACCAGGCGCCGGCGGCCGTCCACCGCCGCGGCGTCGATCACGGCGAGCCGCGGCATCCGCCCACGCTGGGTATTGGCGCCGATGCGGTTGTTGGCGAAGCGGCGAACCAGCCATGCGGCGACGCCGATCAGCGCCAGAACGGCGATGAATGCGAAGAGGAATGTAAGTGTCTGCATTCTTTAGTCCCCGGCCAAGGGCCGTTCTCACGTGCTGGCTTCGACGAGTGCGGTCTGGTCTTCCTGTCCGGGCAAGTTCCGTTGGGAACGCGGTTCCCGCCTTGCCGGACCATGCTCCGGAGCGATCCGCATACGGCGAATCACGCCCGAGGTCAGCCTTATTTCTTAATGCCCCACGGCAAACCCTACCGCCCCGTTAAGTAATAGACCAAGAATCGCGTGATCCAAAACGACTTCTGAGCGCCCCGGGCCGCGTGGTTAACGCAGCTTTCGTGGCAAAAATGCGCTGGTTTGGCCGCTGCGCACGGACATCGGCCGCGGACTGAGGCCGAGCCGGGCGATTTTAACCGGCTGTTAACCATGCACCGGGCAAATTCTGCCTACCTCGCGGCGTCTGCCAGAGGTTAACGGGGAGCCGCCCGCCATGGCCATTAACGACCTTCCGATCCTGTCGGCGCTGCGCACCAAGATGCAGTGGCACCAGGAACGCCAGCGCGTGCTCGCCGAGAACATTTCCAATGCCAACACCCCCAATTTCAGGCCAAGCGATCTGGTCCAGCCGAAATTCGACGGCAGGGGGACGAACGTCAGCGGAGGAATGGGGTCGCTGGGCATGATGCGCACCTCATCGACCCATATCGCGGTCTCCGGCAGCGGGCAAAGTTTTCGGGACGACGGCGGCAGGAACGCCTTTCTGACCAAACCGGCCGGCAACGCCGTCAATCTCGAAGACCAGATGCTGAAAGTATCAGCCAACCAGATGGACTACGCGGCCGCCACCTCGCTCTACAGCCGCAGCCTCGGGCTGCTCAAGACCGCCATCGGAAAACGCTGATGCTCGCGCGACTTGAAGGGTACTGACCATGGCAGATGACGGAAGCGACTTCGCCCGCTCGATGAGCATCGCGACGTCGGGCCTGCGCGCGCAGGCGGGACGGATGCGGGTGATTTCCGAAAACATCGCGAATGCGGATTCGACCGCGCCGACCGCCGCCGGCGATCCCTATCGCCGCAAGGTGCCGACATTCTCGTCCGCGCTCGACCGGACGCTGGACGCGCGGGTGGTGACGCTCGGCAAGGTCCGCACCGATCAGGCGGCGTTCCGCGTCAAGCACGAGCCGAGCAATCCGGCGGCCGATGCCGCGGGCAACGTCAAATATCCGAACGTCAATCCGCTGGTCGAAATGACCGACATGCGCGAGGCGCAGCGTTCATACGAGGCCAACCTCAACATCATCAGCGCCACGCGCCGCATGATCCAACGCACGCTCGACATCCTCAAGGCCTGAACAGGGATCCTAGAAAATGGCTTCACCGACAGTTGCAGCAAATGCCTACGCCGCGCTTTCCCGCATCGTGGAAACCGGCGGCGCCGAGAAGGGTGGCCAGTCCACCGGCGGTCCATCCTTCAGCGCGGTGCTCAAGGACGCGATCGGCAGCGTGATGGATGCCGGCAAGAAATCCGACGCCCAGACCATGGCGATGAGTTCGGGCAAGGCCAACGTCATGGACGTCGTGACCGCGGTGGCCGAGACCGACGTCGCGGTGTCGACGCTGGTCTCGGTGCGCGACCGCGTCATCCAGTCCTACGAAGACATCATGAGAATGCCGATCTGACGTCGGTCGTCATTGCGAGCGCAGCGAAGCAATCCATGGCGCCGCGAGAAGAGAGAATGGATTGCTTCGTCGCAAGAGCTCCTCGCAATGACGAGGTAGACGGGGAATTGAAATGACCGGTGCTGAAACCCTCGACGTCGCGCGTGATGCGATCTGGACCATCGTGGTGGTGTCGTCGCCGCTGATGGTGATCGGCCTCGTGGTCGGCGTCGTGGTGTCGCTGTTCCAGGCGCTGACCCAGATTCAGGAGCAGACGCTGATCTTCGTGCCGAAGATACTTGCCATGTTCGTGACGCTGCTGCTGGCGTTGCCGTTCATGGCGGATTCGATGCACGGCCACATGATGCGGATATCGTCGCGAATCATCGGCGGCTGATGCATTGTCCATGAATGCGCGTCGACATATCCCTGCTGCCGGCCCTTGCCGCCACCTTCATGCTGGTGTTCGCCCGCGTGGGTGCGATGGTGATGCTGTTGCCGGGGTTCGGCGAGAGCAACATCCCGGTGCACATCAAGCTCGCGATCGCGCTGCTTCTGACGCTGATCATCCTGCCGCTGCAACGCTCGGCCTATCAGGTCGATCTGACCTCGATGAGCTCGCTCGGCGTGCTGATGGTGCACGAGATCGTCATCGGCATCGTGCTCGGCGCTACCGCGCGCGTGACACTGTCGGCGCTGGCGGTCGCGGGCTCGGTGATTGCCCAGCAACTCGGCCTCGGCTTCGTCACCGCGGTCGATCCGACCCAGGGCCAGCAAGGCGTGCTGATCGGCAACTTCCTGTCGATCCTCGGCATGACGCTGCTGTTCGCCACCGACAGCCATCACCTCGTCATCTCGGCGCTGAACGAGAGCTACCGGATCTTTTCGCCTGGCGAAGTGATGCCGAGCGGCGATGTCGCGGCGCTGGCGACGCGCGCATTTGCCACCGCCTTCAAGATCGGCTTGCAGCTCTCGGCGCCCTTTCTGGTGTTCGGCCTCGTCTTCAATATCGGCCTTGGCGTGCTGGCGCGGCTGATGCCGGCGATGCAGGTCTATTTCGTCGGCGTGCCGCTGTCGATCATGATCGGCTTTGTGATTTTCGGCCTCGTCCTCGCGGGGATGATGGGAACCTATCTCGATTACTTCACTGGCGTGATGCGCGAACTGACGCCGCTGAAATAGGACGTGACCCGGGACACCGGGTGTCGGTCTTCCGTGAAGATCACCCTTCAAGCCGATTGCTAGGGCGCCGCGGTGGCTGAAGATTCCGACGACAAGACAGAAGACCCCACGCAAAAGCGTCTCGACGACGCGCATGCAAAGGGTGACGTCGTCAAGAGCCAGGAGGTCAACACCTGGTTCATCATCGCCGGCGCCACGCTGGTACTGTCGACGTTCTCGGGATCGGCGGGCAGCGGCATCCTGGTGCCGCTGCGCAACCTGATCGCCAATGCGGGCCAGCTCCGCACTGACGGCACGGCGCTGCTCGCGCTCGGCAATACGCTCGGCTATGCCGTGCTCGGCGCCATCGGCGTACCGCTGCTGATGCTGGCCATCGCTGCGATCGCCGGCAACATGATTCAGCACCGGCTGGTGTGGTCCGCCGAATCGCTGACGCCGAAATTCAGCAAGGTGTCGCCCGGCGCGGGATTCAAGCGCATCTTCGGCAAGCAGGCGCTGGCCAATTTCGCCAAGGGCCTGTTCAAGCTGCTCGCGCTCGGCGCCGTCATGATGGCCGTGCTCTGGCCGGAGCGCGACCGCCTCGAATCGTTCCTGCGATTCGACCCTTCGGCGATCCTGGGCGTCACCACCAGCCTGACGCTGCAACTGATGGGCGCCGTCGTGGCGATGCTGGCCGCGGTCGCCATTGCGGACTACTTCTTCCAGTACCGCCAATGGTTTGAGCGGCAGAAAATGTCGCTGCAGGAGATCAAGGACGAATACAAGCAGTCCGAAGGCGACCCCCACATCAAGGGCCGGATCCGGCAGTTGCGGATCCAGCAGATGAAGAAACGCATGATGGCTTCGGTTCCCAAGGCCAACGTGATCATCACCAACCCGACCCACTATTCGGTGGCATTGTCCTACGACCGCGGCATGTCGGCGCCGGTCTGCGTCGCCAAGGGGGTGGACAACATCGCGTTCAAGATCCGGGAAATCGCCAGGAAGCACGATATTCCGATCGTGGAGAACGTGCCGCTGGCGCGCGCGCTCTATGCCACGGTCGATATCGACGAGGAGATCCCGGTCGAGCACTATCAGGCGGTCGCCGAGATCATCGGTTACGTCATGGGCCTCAAGCGCAGCCTTTCGGGGCGGCCGACGTGAGGAAACCGGCCAGAAATCGCCTTGAAATGCCTTCAACCTGTCAATTAGCCGCCTGATGGACTTGCGCTTGCAGGCCCGATTCAGGCACTCAGGAGGGGCGCGCCAGCTGGCGCGTTACCTCGATGCCGAAGGGCAGCGCCTCTTGCGATGACCGCCGAAACCCACAGCCATCCGCCTACCGAGCCCCTCGCGGCCCACGAATCGGCGCGGCGCGGCGGCAGCATCGTGATGGTGCTGCTGGTGGCGGCCGGCATCGTCGCGGTGGCGGTGGTGCTGATGACCATCGGCCGCGCCCAGGCTCAGCCCTATATTCTTGGCCTGCTGGCCCTGCTGGCGATGGTCGGGCTGTTCAACCTGTTCGCCTTTGCCGCCGGCATCGTCCGCTTCACCGACCGCACCGCCGATGACCCCGTGATAGGCCGCATCGCCGACCATTCCCAGGACGGTTTGGCGGTGACCGACTCCAAGGGGCACATCGTCTATTCCAATGCCGCCTATCTGGCATTGACGGGGGCCGCGACCGCGCAGGACGTGCGGCCGGTCGAGCGCGTCTTCATCGGCAATCCCGATGTCTCGGAGGCGGTGTTCCGTCTGCTCAAGGCGGCGCGCGAGGGGAGGCGGCAACAGGAGGAGGTCCGCGTCGCGGGCAGCGAAGGCGCCCACGGCCGCTGGCTCAGGATGCGGGTTCGCCCGCTCGGCCAGGGCAAGCGCGAGGCGAAATACGCGGTGTGGTCGATCGCCGACATCACGCGGGATCGCGAGCGCCAGGAGGACGTGTTCAAGGAGCTGCAGCATGCGATCGAATATCTCGATCACGCCCCGTGCGGCTTCTTCTCGGTCAACCCGGCCGGCGATGTCATCTACGTCAACGCGACGCTGGCGAACTGGCTCGATCACGACCTGGCCGAAATCGGATCGGGCGGGCTCAAGCTCGCCGACATCGTTTCCGGCGACGGCGCGGCGTTGCTGACCTCGATCGTCGCGGTGCCGGGCGAAGTCAAGACCGAAGTATTCGACATTGATCTCCGCATGCGCGGCGGCAAGACCATGCCGGTGCGGCTCTATCACAAGCTCGCCTTTGGCGCCGACGGCGCGCCCGGCGCGTCGCGGACGCTGGTGATCAGCCGCGCGCGCGACGAGCATTCCGACCCCGAGCGCGCCGCCGAAGTCCGCTTCATGCGGTTCTTCGATCATACGCCGATGGCGATTGCGACGGTCGACCGCGGCGGTGCCGTGGTGCGCGCCAACGCCCGCTTCGCCAAGCTGGCGCAAAGCCTCAGCCCCGACGGGGCAGCGAACAAGTCGATCGTCCGCGCGGTGAATGCGCGCGACCGCAACCTCCTGATCGCCGCCATCAACCGGGCGGCGGAGGGGCAGGGCGACATCGAGCCGGTCGAGGCCATGCTCGACGGCGCCAAGGAGCGCTGGGGGCAATTCTTCGTCACCGCGGTCGAGGAAGACGAACGCGACACCGAAGCGGCCATCGTCTATTTGCTGGAGACCACCGAGCGGCGCACGCTGGAAAACCAGATCAACCAGTCGCAGAAGATGGACATGGTCGGCCAGCTCGCCGGCGGCATCGCCCATGACTTCAACAACGTGCTGTCCGCCATCATGATGGCCAACGACTTCCTGCTGAACGCGCACAAGCCGACCGATCCGTCGTTCCAGGACATCATGCAGATCAAGCAGAATGCGACCCGCGCTGCGACGCTGGTGCGGCAGCTGCTCGCGTTCTCGCGCCGCCAGACGCTGCGGCCGCAGGTGCTCGGCCTCGGTGACGCCTTGTCCGATCTCACCATGCTGCTGCGGCGGCTGATCGGCGAGAAGGTCAAGCTCGACCTCATGCATGGCCGCGATCTCTGGCCGGTCAAGGTCGACGTCTCGCAGTTCGAGCAGGTGATCGTCAATCTCGCCGTCAACGCCCGCGACGCGATGCCCGACGGCGGCAAGCTGACGGTGAAGACGGCGAACGTCACAGCCGATGAATCCGCACAGCTCTCCTACAAAGGACTGCCGGCTGCCGATTACGTGCGGATCGACATCGCCGACACCGGCACCGGTATCCCGGCTGATATCGTCGACAAGATCTTCGAGCCGTTCTTCTCGACCAAGGAAGTCGGCAAGGGAACCGGCCTCGGCCTCTCGACGGTGTACGGCATCGTCAAGCAGACCGGCGGCTTCGTGTATGTGGATTCGGTGCCGGGCGAGGGCACCTCGTTCCGCATCTTCCTGCCACGGCATCGTCCCGAACTGGACGCCCAGCCCGAGATGCCGGCCGCCCCCGGCGCGGCAAAGGACACGGCGATCGCGCCGCCGAAGCCGCGGCCCGACCTGACCGGGCAGGGAACCATCCTGCTGGTCGAGGACGAGGACGGCTTGCGCTCGCTGAATGCGCGCGGCCTGCGCTCGCGCGGCTACAGCGTGATCGAGGCTTCCAACGGCGTCGAGGCGATGGAGGCGCTGGAAGAAAAAGACGGCGCCGTCGACCTCGTCGTGTCCGACGTGGTGATGCCGGAAATGGACGGACCGACGCTGTTGCGCGAAATGCGCAAGCGGAACCCGAACCTGAAGATCATCTTCGTCTCAGGTTATGCCGAAGAAGCCTTCGACAAGAGCCTGCCGGAGAACGAACAATTCGCCTTCCTGCCCAAGCCTTTCGCGCTGAGCGCGCTGGTCGAGAAGGTCAAGGAGACCATGACGGCTTAACCGGGGGCGGCGTCGATTCCGGGCCGAGCGGGGTGGCATCCGTTAAGCCCTGGTAAGCAGCTCACAGCCATATCGTCACATCCCCGCGACCGAGGGCCGCAGCGGTGCGTCTCTATGGTGGCTTCACTTTTGGACAGCTCTGCCCATGTTAGGTGCACTTCTCCAATACCGGGGAATGAGGAAAAAGACATGAATTTCACGCAGACTGCGCGCGGAATTGTACGGACGATCGCCCTTGTGATGTCGGTGGCGGTTCCGTTGGCGATCACGATTTCGGCGGCTGACGCCCGCGTGGGCGGTGGCGGCAGTTCCGGCTCGCGGGGATCGAAGACCTATTCGGCGCCCCCGAGCACGACCACGGCTCCCAACGCTGCTCAACCCATGAATCGTACGTTTACCCAACCGGGCAGCCCCGCAGCGGGCGCACCGGCAGCTGGCGCAGCCGCCAAGGGCGGCTTCTTCAACCGGCCCGGAATGATGGGGGGCATGCTCGGCGGTCTCGCCATGGGCTTCCTTGGCGCCGGCCTGTTCGGCATGCTGTCCGGAAGCGGCCTGTTCTCCGGCCTCGGCAGCCTGTCGTCGATCATCGGCCTGTTGCTGCAGGTCGGCCTGATCATCATCGTGGTGCGGTTGGCGATGTCGTGGTGGCAGCGCCGCCATGCGCAGGCTTCCGCCTATGCGAGCGGGCCTGCCGCCGGTACCGGTGGCCCGGCCGAAGGTCCGGGCGCCCAGACCAGCTTCCGCTCCGGAATGGGTTTCGGACTTGGATCGAGCCAGCCCGCGCTGGAAATCCAGCCGGCCGACTATGAGGCGTTCGAGCGGCTGCTTGGCGAAGTCCAGGCCGCTTGGTCGAACGAGGATGTCGCCAAACTGCATACGCTGGCGACGCCGGAGATGGTGTCCTACTTCTCCAAGGATCTCGAGGAGAACAAGGCCCGCAACGACGTCAACAAGGTGACCGACGTCAAGCTGCTGCAGGGCGATCTCGCCGAAGCCTGGCGCGAGGGCGAAACCGACTATGCCAGCGTGGCGATGCGGTTCTCGCTGGTCGACAAGACCCTGGAGCGCGCCACCGGCCGTCTGGTCGCCGGCAGCGAAACGCCGACCGAAGCCACCGAAGTGTGGACCTTCGCCCGGCGGCGCGGCGGCGATTGGGAACTCTCCGCGATCCAGCAGGCCAGCTGATCGCCACAACGTGACAAGGAAGGCGCCGCGGTTCGTTCCGCGGCGCCTTTTTCTTTGCCAGAATGCCGGCCCATTTCGCGCGGAATAATCGTCGCCAGCATGTGTTGAACGCCAACGAACAATAAACAGGGAGAGAAACGACATGAACAGCTTCGCCAGGATGATCTCGCCGGCCTGCCTTGCGCTTGCCGCCATATCGGCGCTCGCCAGCGCGCCTGCGCAGGCGCAATCGGCCGATACCAGTTTCTTCCTGACCAGCAACGGCATCGGCAATGGCGGCAATCTGGGTGGCCTCGCGGGTGCCGACAACCATTGCCAGACGCTGGCGCAGGCCGCTGGTGCTGGCGCAAAAACCTGGCGTGCCTATCTCTCGACGCAGGCCGCCGATGGCGCGCCGGCCGTGAATGCGCGCGATCGCATCGGCAAGGGACCGTGGAAAAACGCCAAGGGCGCCGTGGTCGCCAAGGACGTCGCCGACCTGCACAGTGCGAACAACAACCTCACCAAGCAGACATCGCTGAGTGAAAAGGGCGAGGTCATCAACGGCCGCGGCGATACGCCGAACCGCCACGACGTGCTGACGGGATCACAGCCGGACGGCACCGCGTTCGCCGCCGGCGAGGATCGCACTTGCAAGAACTGGACGAGTTCGACGCAAGGTGCCGCAATGGTCGGACACTCCGACCGCCTCGGCCTGCGCGACGACGACGCCTCGAAATCCTGGAACACGTCGCATCCCTCGCGCGGGCCGGATGGCGGCTGCTCGCAGACCGACCTGAAGAGCACCGGCGGCGACGGGCTGATGTACTGCTTCGCGGCGAACTGAGCGGGAAGAATCGCGTGGCCCGGGCGGCGCTTCCCGCCGCCCGAGCCATGTATTCCGGCTAGGCGGCCTTTTTCTTCGCGCGCTTCTTTGCAGTTTTCTTGACTGCCTTCTTCGACGCTTTCTTGGCGCTCTTCTTTTTGCTGCCGGTGAGGTAGGCGCCGACCTTCTTGGACGAATGCCCGACGGCGGCCACGGCAGCCTTCAGTCTGGCCGGCGTGACCTTGAACTTCTTCGACCAGTAGCTGACTTCGTAAGGCTGGCTCAAGGCGATCCGCGCCCTGTCGGCGGCCTTGTGCTTCTGCAGCTTGAGATAGGCCTCGACGTTTTTCGCCGAGCGTCCCGCTTTCTTGACGGCGGTTTTGAGTTTGGCCGGCGTGATCTTGAATTTCTTCGACCAGTAGGCGACCTCGTAAGCCTCGCTCAGCGCGATCAGCGCGCGATCCGCCCCGCCGCGCTTCTTCTTGTCGTCCGCCATCCCCATTCTCCTGTCACGTTGATAAAATCGACTCCTGAAAACGCCGGCAGCGTAACACGCTCTCGCGCATTCGGACAGGATTGGCTGTTGAGATCTGTGCGTCGGCCCGGGCGCGTTGCGCGCTATGCCGCCGCTGTCGCGCGGACGGTTGCTGCGGCCGGTGGCGCGTCGCGAACAAAGCGCGCCGCGGCGTCGATTGCAGCCGGCAGTTGGCCGAGGCTCACGGGCCTCGCGAACAGATAGCCCTGGCCCTTGGCGCAGTCTTCGCGTTCGAGGAATTGCCATTGCCCTTCGGTCTCGATGCCTTCGGCCAGCACTGGCATGGCGAGGCTCGCGCCCAGCGCCAGCACGGTGCGGACGATCGCAGCCGCAGCGGCATCCTCCGGCAGCCGTTTCACGAACGACTGGTCGAGCTTGATCTTGTCGAACGGAAACGCATGCAGCGTCGCCAGCGACGAGTAGCCGGTGCCGAAATCGTCCATCGAAACCGAAATCCCCATCGCCTTCAACTTGCGCAGGATGTGCAGGCCCCGGCTCTGGTCGGACATGATGGTCGATTCGGTCACCTCCACTTCCAGGCGGCGCGGCGAAAGTCCGGTCTCCAGCAGGATGGCGTGGATAGTTTCGGCGAGATCGTCGCGGCCGAACTGCACCGGCGACAGGTTGACGGCGACGGTGCCCGGAATCTTGCCCCCGGCGGCGTCGCGGCAGGCGGTGCGCAGCGCCCATTCGCCCATCGCCACGATGGCCCCGGTTTCCTCTGCGAGCGGAATGAATTCCGTCGGCGAGATCATGCCGCGCTTCGGGTGCCGCCATCGCATCAGGGCTTCGGCGCCGCAGATTTTTCCGTCACGAAGCGTGGTCTGCAGCTGGTAATGCAGTTCAAGTTCACCGCGCTCCGTGGCCAGTTGCAGGTCGCGCGCCAGCGCCCGGCGGGCACGCGCGCTGTCGTCCATCTCGCGGTGATACTGGCAGATCAGGCCGCGCTGCTTGCTCTTGCCCCGGTGCATCGCGAGCTTGGCATTGCTGAGCACCTGGTCGCGCTCGGGCGTGTCGACCGGGAAGATCGAGAAGCCGATCGAGGCGGTGAGGCTGACCTGCTGGTCGTGGATCCCGAAGGGTTGCGCGAACACGCCAGCGATGCGCTCGGCAAACGCCTGGGCGTCCTGCGGATGATTGCCCGACGTCTGCAGCCCGAGAAACTCATCGCCGCTCTGGCGGGCCAGAAACTCGCCGGGGCCCAGCATCCGCCGCATCCGATCGGCCACCTCGATCAGCAGCAGATCGCCGGCGCCATGACCGAATACATCGTTGACGTCCTTGAAGCCGTCGAGATCGATCGAGAACGCAGCGAGTTTGTGGGCTTTCTCGTGGGCTTCGGCGGCGTCGAACGCCAGCCGTTCGTTGAAGGCGATGCGGTTCGGCAGGCCGGTCATGGAGTCGTTGAACGAGAGCTGATGAATCCGGTCGGCCGATTCGGTGCGCAGCTTCAGGTCGATGACATAGGTCGAGAATCCGGAGCCCATCACCAGCAGCACGGCGCAGACCGTGGCCAGGCCGAGGATATGCGCGGGTATCACATAGCCGGGCAGCACGACCGACGGATCGACAATTGCCGAGGTCGACGCCGTCAGCGCGTAGTGCATCGCGCAGATCATGAACGCCAGCACGATCGCCGCGCCATGGCGGCACCAGCGGGTCACCGGCCGGTTGGCGCGGTTGACCGCGAGCGCCGAGAGGCTGAGGCCGAGCAGCAAGGTTACAGCCACGCCGAAGACGTTCCAGTCGAAATGCCTTGCGATGTGCCAGCCTCGGAAGGCGATGAAGTGCATCGCGAGAATGCCCGCGCCCATCACCAGGCCGCCCGCTTCCGGGGCCAGCGTGAAATGGCGGCTGCCGATCTCGAAGCCGATCAGGCAGGCGACGATGGCGATGACGAGGACGGCGCCGGTCGCAATCGGCTCGAAGCCGGAATCGAGCGATGGGTCGAGCGCCAGGATCGAGATGAAGGTCGAGGCCCACAGCGCCACGCCGGTGCCGACGGAGGCCATGAACAGCCAGCCGATCCGCGTGGTGCCGGAGGTGGCGCGGGCGCGGGCGAAGTGGCGCATGCCGACCCAGGTCCCGAACAGGCACACGGCGCCCGCAATCACCACCAGCAGCTGGTGGTAGGCAAACGCATAGGTGGCGGCTTGTGACATGGCTCGGCTTCCCCTGAACACAAGGTACGGGGCGACCGTTAATCGGTTGCGTCGGCGGCGGCCGGAACGCCGCCTGTCGCGAAACACCGTTGAGGAACGGTAAGCGCGCTGGTGACCTTCCGCGGTTCCCCGGGGACCGGCGTGACGAACCGGAACGGCAATGATTTGTTAAGGTTGTCAGACAGCCATCAGGAGGCCCAGCGATGCGTTACGAGCTCTACTACTGGCCGAGCATTCAGGGCCGCGGCGAATATGTCCGCCTCGCGCTCGAAGAAGCCGGGGCCGGCTACGCGGATGTTGCCCGCAGCGGCAACGGCATGGCCGCGATGACGCGCATGATGGAGGTAGGGAAGGGAACCCCGCCGTTTGCGCCGCCATTCCTGAAAGCCGGCAAGCTCGTGATCGGGCAGACCGCCAATATCCTGTTCTATCTGGGATCGCGCCACGGCCTGGCGCCAAAGGCGGACGCCGGCAAATTGTGGCTGCACCAGCTGCAACTGACGATCGCCGACCTGGTGCTCGAAATCCACGACACCCATCATCCACTCGGGCCGTCGCTTTATTACGAGGACCAGAAGGCCCCGGCGAAGAAGCGCTCCGAGGACTTCTGGCAGGCGCGCGTGCCGAAATATCTGGCCTATTTCGAAGGATTGCTGGAGGCCAATGGCGGGACTTACGTCACCGGCCGCCGCCTGACCTATGTCGACCTCTCGTTGTTCCAGATCGTGGAAGGATTGCGCTACGCTTTTCCAAAGCGCATGGAGGCGTTCGAGCCGGTCATTCCGGGATTGGTCGACCTGCGCGACCGCGTCGCGGCGCGGCCGAACATCAAGGCTTACCTCGCGAGCGACCGGCGAATCGCGTTCAACGAGGAGGGGATTTTCCGGCGGTACAAGGAGCTGGATGGGTGATGCGGAACCCAACTCTTTCCGTCAAGCCCGGGCATGACGAGTAGTGTCGTCCTCACATGCTCCTGCCGTCCACCGGCGTCATCTTCAGCTTCGAGAGCTCGATGCCGTCGATGCAGCTCACGTTCAGCGCGATCACGTCCGATCCGTCGGGCTTCTTGCCGCGGGCAAAGACGTCGACGCCGCAATCGACGCAGAGCTGGTGGTGGATCGCGTGCTTGTTGAAGAGATATTCCTTCAGGTTTTCCTCGCCGGCACGAAGCTGAAAACTCTTCGGATCGAGGAAGGTGAAATGCAGCCCCTTCTTGGTGCAGATCGAGCAGTTGCAGGCCGTCACCATCGAAAGATCCGTGGTGCATTCGAAACGCACCTGGCCGCAATGGCAGCCGCCGGTATAGGTCTTGCTATCGGGCATCCGTCTCCGCCATCGTTGTTGTTCCAGGGTCCAGGCAACAGACGATAGCGCACGCGTGCGGCGTAGTCAGCATTATCGGGCAGGCCTTCGACCAGAGCGCGCTCCTCGATGCGGACGCGATCGGCGAACAGGACGGCGAAGAGCGCGCGATCGCCAGCCCCCACCACGACCCGAGCAGCACGATACGAAAAACAGCGTCACGCCGCTGTACCGAGGATGGCGCTGGTGGCGAAGAACACCATGCCGCGGCCATTGCAGCGAGCCTGCCGCAGCGAACAGCAGCGCGTCGATCGCGACGATCAATATGGTGTTTCGCAAAAGGAGATTTGCGATCATGCGCGGGTTCCATCACCCACGGCATGATCGTGCGCTTTTTCGGCGAACTTGCGGCGCTCGGTTGTCGCAGGGCAGGCCTGCGTGCCGTTACGCCAGCCGGTCGATCCGCGTTCCCTGTCCGGGCGGCAGGGGGGCCAGCGGTGCCGGCCGCGCCGTGCGCGTGCCGTCGGCGGGGGCGCCGTTCTGCACGTCGGGTGTGTTGTCGGGGGCCTTGAACACCGGAACTTCAGGCGGCTTGACCACCACCGTTGTGGCGACAGCAGACACGTTCATCGGAACCATCCTTTTCGTTGTCGCCGACACTGGCCGGTTTGAAACGAACGATTGGTGAATTTGAACGTCGCCTGCCGCGCCAAGGCCCGCCAATCCCGATCGATGGTGAAGGCGGGGCTCAGGAATTCGTTAGAATTGTAGAGGTTCGGATGCAGCCGATCGGGGCGCCGTGCCGCGCACTATTCGTCCTTGCCGCGGGTCACCACGATCGAAGCCTCTTTCCTGGTGCGCGTGCATTCCATGTTGAGGCGGCGGAAGCGCATCGAGACCTTGTCACCGCGCAGCAGGCCCATGCGCCTGATGCAGCGCGAAGTGCCGGTCAGCGCGTCGGACTTCGGAATGGTGAAGATGATGGCGCTGGCGGACGCGACGAGCGCGAAGAATTCCGGCCTCGGCTTGCGGTCCGCCTTGGCGTACAACTCGATGGCATAGTTGCTGCCGCGGCAGCCGATCGACAGCTCTTTCGCGGCCGGATGCGACAGATAGATCATCCGGCCGGTATTGACGCTGATCTTGACGCCCTCGATCTGGCCCTTCAGCTCCTTGGCGATATCTTCGCAGCGATCGGCCCGCGCCGGCGATGCGCTGAACACAGCGAGCAGTGCCAGCGTTGCGGCAAGCAGGGTCGGTCGGCGAAGTCGTGATCCCAAAGCCATCGGTGAATGCCCCTTTGCCTCATTGAAACCCGCGCGCGGATTTCCTGCAAGGGTCGCGCCCGGAAGTCAACTCGATCTTGATGGTGGGTTCGGAACCCCACGGAGAGGGGGGCATGGTGATTTCGCGCACATAATGTGATAGACTACCCTCATGACAAAGCTCCTCGAACAAGCCGTGCGTCAGGTCGAGCAATTGCCGGAAGGCGAGCAGGACGCTGCGGCGGGCGCGTTGCTCGACTATGTCAAGCACATGCGGGACATGCGCTTGACCGATGCGCAAGTGGCCGAGGTTGGCCGCCGTCGCGCCGATCCTAACCGCAAACTTCTGTCGCACGCCGAAGCCCTGGAACGCATCGGACGGCTGGGCTCGTAGCATCCAATGAAACTCGTCTTCGACGATCAGGCGATTGCCGATCTCGAAAACATCTTTGGCTGGATTGCCCAGGATAATCCCGTGGCCGCGAGATCTGTGACGGACCGGCTGTTTAGCAGCATAGAACTGCTCATCTCGTTTCCCTTTATTGGCCATGTCGGCCGCGATCCCGACACGTTCGAATGGGTGGTACCGCGGCTGCCATATGTGGTGGTGTACGAAGTCGATCGGGAGCAGGAGAGAATTGTCGTAACGGCCGTCTTTCACGGAGCGCAGGACCGCGAGGGCGGAAGCCAGTAGGATACGGAGGGGGCACCCATTTGGGAGGCAGCAGAACGACGGGAGCCCCCGAAGCTTTCTTTTGTCCAAAAAATGCTTAGAACGGGTCTATCGCCGCAGCGCCGTTCTGGCCGCCGCCGGCTCCAACCCGAGATATCGACATGAACGCCCCGACTGCTTTTCCCGACCAGAAGCCCGTTCCGCCCTACAAGCACACGCCGCTGTTTCCGCTCGGTGCTGACACCACGCCCTACAGGAAGATCACGGCCGAGGGCGTGAAGGTCGAGAAGGTTTTGGGCAAGGACATGCTGGTGGTATCGCGGGAAGCGCTGCGGGCGCTGTCGGAAGCCGCCTTCGGCGACATCAATCATTATCTGCGGCCGGGACACCTGCAGCAGCTGCGTTCGATCCTGGATGACAAGGAAGCCAGCGACAACGACAAGTTCGTCGCCTTCGACTTTCTGAAGAACGCCAACATCGCCGCCGGCGGTGTACTGCCGATGTGCCAGGATACCGGCACCGCGATCATCATGGGCAAGAAGGGCTGCAACGTCATCACCGACGGTGACGACGAGGCCGCGCTTTCCGAAGGCGCGCGCGACGCGTATCTGCGCCGCAATTTGCGCTACTCGCAGGTGGCGCCGCTGACGATGTACGAGGAAAAGAACACCGCCAACAACATGCCGGCGCAGTGCGAGATCTACGCCGAGGGCGGCTCTTCAGAAATAGACTCGGCCTACAAGTTCATGTTCATGGCCAAGGGCGGCGGTTCCGCCAACAAGAGTTTTCTGTTCCAGGCGACGCCGTCCGTTCTGACCAAGGACCGCCTGCTGGCGTTCCTGAAGGAGAAGGTGCTGACGCTGGGCACCGCGGCGTGCCCGCCGTATCACCTCGCGATCGTGATCGGCGGCACTTCCGCCGAACTCTGCATGAAAACGGTAAAGCTGGCGTCCGCGCGCTATCTCGATGCGCTGCCCACGCAGGGTTCGGCCGACGGCAACGCGTTCCGCGATCTGGAGATGGAGCAGGAAATTCTGAAGATGACGCAGTCGCTCGGTGTCGGCGCGCAGTTCGGCGGCAAGTATTTCTGCCACGACGTGCGTGTGATCCGGATGCCGCGTCACGGCGCCTCGCTGCCGATCGGGCTCGGCGTATCCTGCTCGGCGGACCGCCAGGTGCTCGGCAAGATCACCAGGGATGGCGTCTATCTCGAAGAGCTCGAGCATAACCCGGCGCAGTATCTGCCGGCGGTCGAGCAGTCGCTCGGTGGTGAGGTCGTGCAGATCGATCTCAACAAGCCGATGAAGGAGATTCTTTCGACGCTGTCGCAGTATCCGATCAAGACCCGGGTCTCGATGACCGGCACCATGATCGTGGCGCGGGATTCCGCGCACGGCAAATTGCGCGAGCGGCTGGAGAAGGGCGAGCCGCTGCCGGATTATTTCAAGAACCATCCGGTGTATTACGCCGGTCCTGCCAAGACGCCCGACGGCTATGCCTCAGGCGCGTTCGGCCCGACCACGGCGGGGCGGATGGATTCCTTCGTCGACCAGTTCCAGGCGGCGGGGGGATCGATGGTGATGGTGGCCAAGGGCAACCGCGCGGTCGCGGTGCGCGAGGCCTGCAAGAAATACGGCGGCTTCTACCTCGGTTCGATCGGCGGCGCGGCGGCGAACCTCGCCGAGCACTGCATCAAGAAGGTCGAAGTTGTGGAATATCCCGAACTCGGCATGGAAGCGATCTGGCGCATCGAGGTCGAGGAGTTTCCGGCCTTCATCATCGTCGACGACAAGGGCAACGACTTCTTCAAGGAATTGAATCTGGGGTAGTGAGAACAGCATGGTCGAGTGGTTCGACGACCTGAAGGTCGGCATGCGCTTCAAGAGCGAAGCGGTGATGGTGTCAAAGGACGACATCATCCGCTTCGCCAGGGAGTATGACCCGCAGCCCTTTCACCTCGACGACGAGGCGGCGAAGAAGACGATCCTCGGCGGGCTGGCTGCGTCAGGCTGGCACACGGCGGCCATCGCCATGCGGCTCGCGGCGAGCACGGAGCCGTTCGGGCCGCATCCGCTGTTTGGTGCGGGTGTCGACGATCTGCGCTGGCTGAAGCCGGTTCGCCCCGGCGATTTCATTCATCTCGAAGGGGAACTGGTGGAACTGGTGCCTTCGCGCTCGAAGCCGCACGGCGTCGCCCGTGTCATATGGACCGCCTATAACCAGCATGGCGAGGCGGTCTACACCTTCAATCCGATCGCGATCGTGCCGAGCCGGCCGAAGTGAACTCGGAGGCCTGCTCCAGGGTGCTCGGCCTCGACGGATACAGCAAGGGTTGGGTCGCCGTGCTCCTCGACGGCGACATTCACGAAATCAGCTTCTGCGGCGACATTGCCGAGGCGCTTTCCACCGGGTTCGACCGAGCTGCGATCGACATTCCTATCGGCATGGCTGACGACGGCGAACGGGCCTGCGATCGCCTGGCCCGCGAGAAGCTGCGGCCGCATTCGTCTCGGGTGTTCACGGGCGCGCGGCGTTGGCTCTGGCTGGAATTCTCCGATCCAGATCATGCCAACCGGGACGCTTTGCTCCGCGGCCAGAAGCGGGTTTCGCGCCAGCTATGGCATCTCGGGCCGAAGATCATGGAGGTGGATACGTTCCTGCGCGCCAATCGCGCACGCGATGTTCGAGAAGCTCACCCCGAACTGGTGTTCCTGCGCCTGAACAATGGCCGGCCATTGCCGTCAAAGAAGACCGAGGCCGGGATCGATCTTCGCCGCGCGCTGCTCAATCGGGAAGGGATCAGGCTGATCGACAGGTGGCTGACCGACGCGCGTATCGGCACCGGAGCCAAGGTCGACGATGTTCTTGACGCCTGCGCGGTCGCGATTGCTGCGCGCGGTGTCGCCGGCTGTGTCCCGGAAGGGATGCCGCCGCGTGATGCGTACGGCTTGCCGATGCAAATCTGGTCGTAAACCGGTCGCCGCACCCGCCTGCAAGGCGAGAGCGGCAATCGAAAGCAACGTCATCCTGTGCGTGCATGAACAACGAGGACGCGCGCCAGGGCCTCCTCGCGATCGGATTACACCCGCGTCCCGGTGAAGGGGAAGCTGCCCATCGGGCCGATTCCCATCTCGCCGCTCATGCTGTCGCCCGAAACCTTGCCGATGAACTCGAGGGTCAACGGCATCGGGTTGGTGATCGAGACTTTCCAGTTGACGGCGTCGCCGCTGATGGCGCCGTCGAAGATTTCGGTGGAATTGCCATCGGCGCCCTGCGTGCCCGTCAGCGTGTCGCCGGAAGCCAACAGGGTCAGTGTTGCCTTGCGCTCGCCCATCGGCGTGCTCATGGTGAGATTCCAGTTTCCGTCAACACCCATAGTCGTCTCCCCGACATTTCCCCGGCAAACCGGAATGGTTTGCGAGATCCCGCCAAACTCGTGCGGCGGTATAGCCTATCTCGCCACACAAGCCCAATGGTCTCAAGCGTCCTTTTTGACGCGTTTTCACGCGCGCTGGGCGGCGGCGCGGCGACGGCTGCCGACCAGGACACGAAACGCGATGTATTGAATTGCAAAGGCAGCGATCTTGGCGCCGACCAGCACGACCGTCACGTAGAACGTCCAAAGCTTCATGTCGCCGGTCATCGCGATGCCGATGGTGCCGACGCCGAGCGCGAAACACAGCGCGGCCCAGGCGTAACCGGCGAACGTGACATATTCCGGAATGGTCTGCGTCACGATCGGCGGCATATAGCGCAACATCCAGCCGCGCTTGAGCATGATGGCGCCGATCGCGATATGTCCGATCGCAGGCTTCGCCAGTACGAAGCGAGGGTCATGCGTAAGGAGCGTGGCGCAGCCGAGCACGATGACCAGCGCCAGGCTGGCCCAGGTCATGTAGCCGAGCTCCTTGCCCTTGATGCGCGCGTGGATCACCTGGGCGACCGCGCCGGCAATGGCGACACCGGTCGCCAGCAGGACGTTGTCGGTCGCGAGGTAGATCGCGAGGAACAGGATGGTGGAGAAAAAATCGGCGCCCAGTCTGGCGAATACATCCTTCATCGGCTTGCTCTCTGCTGGAGGGCTGTGCTGGCTGGAAAGAAAGTCTCAGTTTGTGCTGGGCAGGGCCTGTGAGTGAGGCTCCTCAAGAATAATCTTTACAGTGTCAAAATAAAGGGTCTCTGGAAAAGCAGACTTATTTAGATACATAGGCGGCTTCGTAGTCGCTACGCTCCCATCAGGGCACGCACCAGGATGGTCAAGGCGCAGGCGAGCAGCAAGACCAGCGTGATCGTGATGCCCCCGACCCGGCCGATACGGAATTGCAGCGTATTCGGCGCGGCATACATGCCGAGCGGATGCAGCAGCCGCGAGATCAGCAGCGCGCCCATCAGCAGATGCACCCACACGCCCGCCAGTCCGGACATTTCCAGCATCGCGACCATCAGCGCGATGATCGGCACGTATTCGATGAAGTTGGCATGCGCGCGGATCGCGCTGCGCAGCGCCAGGCTTCCATTGTCGCCGAATGCGGCGCGATCCCGCTGCCGCAGCCGCCCGACCTGCATGGCGAGGACGGTGTAGAGCAGGGCGAGAACGGCGAGGTAGGCTGACGTGATCGAGGGCAGGTGCATGGGTGTCTCCTCGAAGGATGTGTCCATCAACGTCATTCCGGGGCGCGCAAAGCGCGAACCCGGAATCTCGAGCTCACAATCTCTGGATTCCGGGTTCATCGCTGCGCGATGCCCCGGAATGACGTTGCCTGGCCTTACGCCGCGCCGACCCAATTGCCGTGAAAACCATCGGGCACGCGATGGCCAAGATGCACCAGCGCGACCGGGCCGGCTTCGACATCTTTCGCGTTGAACACCGCGAGGTCGCTGCGGTTCTCCTGCGCACGCCAGACGGCCGATAGCAGCCAACCGTCGCCTTCGGCGGCATCAGCGCCGCGCTCGACGAACACTGGTTCGGAGATGGTGTCGCCGGCGGGCAGCAGGTAGTTGCCGAGGCGCTTGCCCTTGCCGTCGACATGCACGATGCCGGAGAGCGCGCCGAACATCGGCAGGTCAGGGTTGGCGCAGGCGTACCAGCCATGGCTGTTCGCTTGGCCCGCGCGGCGGTCGTCGATGCGCGGGAATTCGCCGGTGAGATCGTCGAGATAGGTCTGCGTGAAGCGGTCGGTGTTGCCCGCGAGGTCGAAAGTCCAGCGGCAATATCGCGCGCGGGACTTCTGCGGGTCGGTCTTGGAACCGTCGGGGTGGGTGAACAGCGGCGCTTCCTCGAACTGCATCACGTCAGCGATGATGCGGTTGCCTTCTTCCCACGCGTTCATGATGTGGAAGACGTAGCAGCTTTCGGCGCGGAACCAGACGAGGTCCGCAGGTGAGCCGTTGCGCTTCATGACGCCGACATAGGCGCCTTTCTCCGGCTCCCAGGCATAGGGCGGCTTGCCGCGCATTGCCCGCTCCATGCTGCCGGTGATCGGCAGGATCGGAAACAGCATATGGTTTTCGGTGACGATGAAGTCGTGCACCATGCTGGCATAGGGCGCATCGAAGCGATCGAAGCGCGTCACCACGCCATCGGCATTGACCGATCCGAAGGAGAGGGCGGGTGTCAGGGGACCTGAAGCGTTATAGCCGAAGAACACCATCTCGCCCGTAACAGGATCGATCTTGGGATGCGCGGTGAAAGGACCCTTGATGGCGCCCTTGTAGTCGCAATAGCCCAGACGATTGAGCGTGCCGGGCTCGATCTCGGTCGGCAGGTGGCCTTCCTCGAGCGCCAGCAGCTTTCCGCCGTGGAAGATGATGTTGGTGTTGGCGACGCCGGTGTCGGTGCATGAAGTGGCCGGTGCGTCCGGCAGTTTCCTGCCGCCGAAGCCGCCGAATATCGCGCGGCCGGCGTCGTGTTCGGCCAGCCATTTCGGGGTGCGGACCCAGCGATTGCGATAGCTGGCGCGGCCGTTCTCCAGATGGAACGCATGCAGCATGCCGTCGCCGAGGAACCAGTGCGCGCCGGGCGCGTCGAACTGCGGGTTGGGCCCGTTGCGATAGAGTGTGCCGTTGAGTTCGCGCGGCAATTCGCCGGTCACTTTCAGGAACGGCGCATCGCATTCCATCGGGATCGGCGCCAGATTGGTTCGGGCCGCCTCGGTCTTCACCTGGTCGAGCATCGCACGCTTCCTCCGGTTGATTATCTTTACATCGTAAAGATATCAGTAAGGACGTTGCGATCGGCCGTCAAGCAAAATCTTTACAGTGTAAAAATTGTGACTATAAGGATTCGCATGGCAAGAGCTTCGAGAGAAACCCGACCGATCCGTCCCGCAGCCAAACGCAGGCCGGCGAGGGCCGTGGCCGAAAGGCCGGCCAGCCGGCGCCGCCATACGTCAGGCGAGACGCCTTATCATCACGGCGATCTGCACGACGCTCTTCTGGCTGCGGCCGAGCGGGTGCTGGAACGCGAGGGGCTGCCGGGCCTGACGCTGCGCGCCGTGGCGCGCGAGGCCGGCGTCTCGCATGCCGCGCCGACCCACCATTTCGGCGATCTGTCAGGACTGTTGAGTGAACTCGCCGCGATCGGCTTCCGCCGCTTCAACGAGGCGATGATCGCGGCGGGGAAGACAGACACCAACCCGCTGATGCAGGCCTTGGCTCGCGCCAAGGCTTATGTCTCCTACGCGCGGGCGTGCCCCGGAATGTACGGGCTGATGTTCCGCACCGAGCGGCTCGACATGTCGCGGCCGTCACTGCACGAGGCGGCGACCGCTTCCTTCGAAGGGCTCGCCAACGCGGTCGGAGCCGGCCGCAACGAAAAGCTCACGGGTAACGCGCTGGAAGCGCTGTCGCTCGACCAGGCCGCGGCGATCGCGCGCGCGTGGTCTCTGGTGCATGGCTTCACCACGCTACTGCTCGATGGAAGGCTGGAGGACATCCTGCACCGGCTGCCTGACGGAACTGGCGTCGATGAACTGCTGGACGCCATGCTGCGCTCGACCGTGCCGCGGCCGCCGGCGCCGACCTGACGAGGGGGAAGCTCTCGACGAATTCAGGCGGTGAGGGCGCATGGCAAGAACACCGCGCGTTCCCTGGAAACGGCCCAATCCGCGCAAGCGCGCGGGCAAGACACCCCGACATCTGACGTCTCCGCAGAAATCGGCAGGCAGCGACGGCGGCGCTATCGGCAGGCGAAGAGCAAGACGTGACATCAGTCACGTTTGCCGACTTACACTCGATATCGTAGCAAGCGGATCAGCAGTTCCGGCAAATCTTGATTTGCCGCGAGAGTCTCGCGTCAGCTTCCGGATCTTCGTTGGGCAAGCGCGTCCATTCATCGTACCGCGCCTTGGTTTCGGCGCGGGGCGGGGCGCTATTGAGCGGACCGACGACGATTTCCTGATTCCGCGCGGTTCGCCGCTTCGGCCGTTTAACCTCGTCGGGCTCGGTGCTTCCCGTCGGGGCCTCGCCTAAACCGTCCCAGGCGATCGGCGCGGCGGCCACCGGCGCGTTGCAGCCGGTGCCGGAAACGCAGCAGCCGGACAGCGCGAGGCCGGTAGCGAGGAGTGCCAGGAGTTTCGTGTACATCGCTGCTCCGCTCGAGGCCGCGTTAGATAACATGGATTGACAACAACTTCATTGCACTCAAGCCCGTAGCTTTGACGTTAATACGGCGAAAACGCGCCCGGCGCGTTACCGGATCTGATTGAATCAGAAAATTCCATGCAGCGGCCCGGCATCACCGCCTTGCCAATTCCACGGCGCGGCCGCGTTCGCCGATTACCTTTACTCCGTCCTTGCCGCAGTTGAAATCACGGGCATATTTGACCGCAGCCTAAGGTGCAGCTGCTGCTGAATCTTGGGCGTTCGCCGGCAAAATCAGGCTGGATTGCGCGAACACAGCCAGCCCGGCCAGCTTCAAGCAGCCCGAAACTTCTCATCCGGACGCTCTTTGCCTTGAGGGAACCTCAAGGGTCTGACGCGCGCAATCTGGGGAAGGTTCAACGGAATGCCGCGAAATACCTGACATCGTCGCGGAATCGTCCTAGAACGGCAACTCCGCAATTCCCTCTTTTCCGCAGCGTGCAGTTCATCAATCGTCATGCCCTCTATTCCCTCGAATAAGCCTTATCGCGTCGGCCGCTCCCGCACCGGACTTGGTCTCTTCGCCACCAAACCGATCAAGAAGGGCAGCAAAATCATCCGCTATTTCGGACCGCTGCTGGATTCGAAGAAGAAAAAAGACGATGCGATCGAGAACAAATACCTGTTCGAGCTGAACGACCGCTGGACCATCGACGGCTCGGTGCGCAAGAACGTCGCGCGCTACATCAACCATGCCTGCAAGCCGAACGCGGAGTCCGACGTCAAGCCGCGCAAGCGCAAGGTCGTCATCCGCGCCATCAAGGACATCGAGCCGGGCGAGGAGATCAACTACGATTACGGCACGGACTATTTCAAAGCCTACCTGAAGCCGATCGGCTGCAAATGCGCGGCCTGCGAGAAGAAACGCAAGAAGCAGCGCGCGGAGGCGAGGGCGGAGAAGGCCCGCCTCAAGGCCAAGGCCGAGCGGAAGGCGCTGAAGAAGGCCGAAAAGCTCGCCCGCGAGAAGGCCGAGGCCAAAGCGAAGCTGAAAGAGAAGGCGGAGCGGAAGGCGAAGAAGGCGCTCAAGCTGAATGGCGGTTCGCCCGAGGGCAAGGCGCTCAAAGACAAGGCGCTCAAAGACAGGTCGCCCAAAGGGAAGGCTCCCAAAGCCAAGTCCCTCAAGGTGAAGTCAGGCGCCGGCAAGTCCCTCAATGGCAAGCACGCGAACGGTAACGGCCGCGTCAAGGTCGCCCGCAAAAAGTCGACCGAAAAGCCGCCGATGGACGTGACGGTTCAGACTGCTGCGCCGGCGCCGGATTACCAACAGGAGCCCGCCGTACTCCCCGAGGTCTCATCCGCCGGGCTTGTGCACTGATTTCGGCAGCAACGAATCTCCGAAGTCGACCGCCGAGCGCTGGATGATGGCGCCTGTTGCATCGACCACGACGCGAAAGCGCCGGTGTGCGGAGAAGAAGGTCAGTCGATGCCGGCCAAAGTCGGCATCGATCCCGCGCTCGGCAAAGCTCGTGATATTGCCCGCGCGCATCTCCCTCTGAAGCCGGGGCAGCGCGAGGCCGAGCCCATCGGCGACGATGGCCGCGTCGATCTGCACGGCGCCATTCCCGAATTCGACCGGCTTCATGCGGTACCTCGTTGGGTTCATCACGCGGGCGTCGGGATTCGTCTGGATGGCGCGGGATAGGCGCATTCCGCAAGCGTGGTGGCGTCGAGCTCGCGCATGAAGGCTTCGCGGGCGGCCGCCAGCCTTGCTTTCAGCCGGCATCGCGGCTTCAGCACGCAATTGCCGCCATCCTCGCGAAAACATTCGACCAGCGCCGGCCCTTCCAGCGCGCGCACCACTTCGCCGATGGTGATCGATTGGGCGGGGCGCGCCAGCGTGAAGCCGCCGCCGCCGCCGCGCTGGGTACTGATGAAGCCGCTATCGGCGAGATCACGCACCACCTTGGCCAGATGATTACGGGAAATGCCGAACTCGGCCGCGATCTCGTTGGTCGCGAATGACCGGCCCGGTTCGCCCGCCAGCCGCATCAGGGCGCGCAACGCAAAATCCGTGAATGACGTCAGGCGCATGGGACCCTCGAAAATTTCGGCTTGCAAATCTTCTATAGCAGTCTAAATAGGTATTTGAAATACCGATTTAAGGGCTACCGAGATGCAAGCAGTGGCGGGACCGGAGCGGCGCGCGCGGATCACCGCCGAGATCATGCAGAGAACCGGGATCACCGAGGCGATGATCGAGCGCCTGGTGCACGGCTTCTACGCCAAGGTCCGCGCCGATCCGGTGCTGGGGCCGATCTTCGACGCCAGGATCAGGGATTGGGAGCCGCATCTCGCGCAGATGTGCGCGTTCTGGTCGTCGGTGGCGCTGATGACGGGGCGTTATCACGGCACGCCGATGGCCAAGCATGTTCCGCTGCCGGTCGATGCCGATCATTTCGACCGCTGGCTCGAACTGTTCGAAGCCGCCGCTCGCGAGATCTGTCCGCCCGAAGCCGAAGCTCATTTCGTGGAACGGGCGCGGCGGATTGCGGCGAGCCTCGAACTCGGTATTGCCGGCGGGCAGGGCGTCATGCTCGGCAACGGCGAAAGATTTCGGCGCATTCAGGCAGGAGCAGTGTGATGGCTTATCGTGCGCATGTAGTGAAGAATAAGGATGCGGGCAATCCATACGTAGGAAGCAGCCTGGTGCCGATGCTCATCATCGGGCTTGTGCTGACCTTTGCGGGGATGATCGCGGCGGTGGTGCTAAGTTGACGGCGTTTCCGCGTCATTGCGAGGAGCAACGCGACGAAGCAATCCATGCTTCACCAAGTGAAGAAATGGATTGCTTCGCTTCGCTCGCAATGACGGGCTGAGGGTTAAGCCGTCACTGTCTCCCCACTCTTCCGCAGGCCGACATATTGCAACTCCGCAAACACGCCAGTCGCAATCGCCTGCGCCACGATGAAGACCTGGCCGAGCAGGTTCGGGCTCACCGCGCCTGAGAACAGCAGCGCGATGCTGCCGAGCGTCCACGCGGCGTTGCCTACGATCACGAACCATACCAGCGCTTTCATCGCGGACGACCGCGTGCCGAGCCAGCCGACCAGCGCCGTATAGGCGATCAGGAACAGGCCGGCCTCGCGCAGCAGGGCTTCCGGCAGATTGAGGAGTGGGGCAAGCATGCCGGCGCCCAGCGTCAGGGCTACCGCCGCGACGCCGCTGAAGACGGCGTCGGCGAGCAGGGCGCGGCTCAGGAATGTCGATGGGCGGATCATGGTTGTCTCCTTCGTTGTTTTGGGGTGAGGGATGAATCAGCGCTGCAGGAGCGACCGCAGCTGACGCAGCAGCCGCATCGGACAGAGCGCCTTGCCGATCCGGTTCTCGATCGTCTGCACCTGCACGAACACGAAGACGCCGGTGTCGTGCACCACGGGTTCGGGCATGTTCAGCGAGCGCGCCACCAGCCAGGTGGCCAGGTTGAGCGACCAGCGGACCATGGCGGCGGCGAAGTGGAAGAGGGAAAGTATCAGCATGGGTCATCTCCTGTGCCCCCAAGATGACCCGGTCCACGACCGGTTTCGATTACCTCGGACGTAATGGAATGCGTGAAATTCGCATGGTAGGTTTTCCACCATGAACGCACATGCTTCCGCGGCGCGAGCCGAACAAACCAAAGCCCACCATATCGGCGATCACCTGCGCGAGTGGCGGCAGCGACGTCACCTGAGCCAGCTCGATCTCGCAGGAGATGCCGAGATATCGGCGCGTCACCTCAGTTTCGTGGAAACCGGCCGTGCGGCGCCGTCACGCGAAATGGTGCTCAGGCTCGCCGAACGATTGGAGGTTCCCTTGCGTGAACGCAACGTGCTGCTGGTCGCGGCGGGGTTTGCGCCGGCGTTTCCGCAGCGCTCGCTCGATGATCCAGCGCTCAAGTCGGCGCGGGCTGCAATTGATCTGGTGCTGAAGGCGCATGAGCCCAATCCGGCGCTGGCCTATGACCGGCACTGGAATCTGGTGACGGCCAACCGGATGGTGGCGCCGCTGCTCACAGGCCTGCCGCCGCATTTGCTCGGGCAGCCCCTCAACATTCTGAGGCTGGCCTTTCATCCCGAGGGGCTGGCGCCGCGCACGGTCAATCTCGCCGAATGGAGCGCGCATCTTCTGGAGCGGCTGCACCGGCAGTGCGAGGCGACGGCCGATCCCGAACTGCTCAAACTGTACCAGGAACTGAAAGCCTATCGGATGCCGGCGCGTTCGGGGCCGGTCTCGGCCGACAACGTCGCGATCCCCTTCAAGCTGCGCCTCAATGGCGACGTGCTGAGTTTCATCTCGACCACAATGGTGTTCGGCACGCCGGTCGACATCACGCTGCAGGAGCTGGCGCTGGAGACTTTCTTTCCTGCCGACGACCTCACGGCGCAGCGAATGCGGGAGATGGCAACGCTGGCGGCGTAGTGATCAGTTCGCCTTCTCGATCAGGCCTTCCAGCAGCCGCTTCAAATCTGCCGTGGCCTTGTCGCCGTAATTCTCGGCGATGAACGCTTCCTGGCTGAGCGCCAGCGAGTTCAGGCGCTGGGTCAGCGCCTTGCCACGGTCGGAAGAGAACATCAGCACCTTGCGCCGGTCGTCGGCATCCTGCACCCGGTAGACGAGGGCATCGGACACCATCCTGTCGACCATCTTGGTCAGGGTCGGATGATTGAGCAATACGGCTTCGGCGAGCTCACCCATCGAGTGGCCCTTGCCGTCGGAAAGAACTTTCAGAATGCGCCATTGCTCCACCGGCACGCCTTCCTTCCGGAACCGCGCGTCGAGCTGACGATTGATCTCCCGGTTCGCCTGCGCAAGCAGATAGGCGAGATGCTCGGTGATGGGTTTGCTGGGCGATTTTGCCAAGGGTTTGAACTTCGTAATGGGGTTTTGGATGAATATTCAGCGCTTCTTGCTTGATCTATATGCATGGGAATCGTTGAATATTCAATATTTTCCACTAGGATATTTTCGTTGCCGATCGTCTTGCCGATGGTAGTCTGATCAGCGCCGGACGTGAGTTGAAAGGAGAGCGAATTGCTCTCGCTGACGCAATTTGGAGCTTCCGGTGCGCCGTCGATGCCGCTGGAATGGCTGCTCAAGGGATTCTCAGGTATCGGGGAGGGCACCTCCGGGCCGGCGCTCGGACCGTTCCGATCGCGCGGCGACCGTAAGAAATTGCGCATTGCCAATTTTGTCGGCCTGTCGGGTCCGTCGGGAATCTGGGGTCCGGCCTCCATCAACAGCACGCTGCTCGGCGTTTCCGAGATCAATCGTCGCGGCGGCATTCTCGGCCGCGAGCTTGAAGTCGCATTCCATGACACCGGCGGCGACATCGACGAGGTGATGCAGACGGCTGCCGACATCGTCGCGGCCGAGGAGGCAGACCTCGTCATGGGCTCGCATATCAGTGCGGTGAGGGTGGCTTTGCGCAAGATCGTCGCCGGCCACATCCCCTACCTGTACACACCGGTCTATGAGGGCGGCGAGCGAACGCCCGGCGTCATGGCGATTGGCGAGACGCCGGGGGCGCAATGGCGCCCGGCCATCGAGTGGCTCGCCAACACCAGGCAGGCGTCGAACTTCTATCTGATCGGCAGCGACTATGTCTGGCCGTGGCTCTCCCACAAGGCGATCAAGGAATACATCGCCGATGCCGGTGGGCGCGTGGTCGGCGAAGAGTTCGTTCCGATCGGCGAGCACAATCACGGCAGACAGATTGAGCGCATCCGGGCCGCGAGGCCCGACGTGGTTCTGATCACGCTGATCGGCGCAGACAGCGTCGTCTTCAATCGCGCCTTTGCAGAGCGGGGACTCGGCTCGCAGATGCTTCGCCTGGCTGGCGCGATGGACGAGACCGTGCTGCTCGGGATCGGCGCCGACAATACCGAAAACCTGTTCTGTGCTTCCGGCTATTTCATCGACAGGGCCTCGCGCGAGAACGATGCCTTCCTCGATCAATATGAAGCGTCGTTCGGCCGCCACGCGCCGCCGCTTGGCTCGATCGCGCAGTCAAACTACGAAGGGTTGCGCTTTCTGGAGACAGTCGCCGCGCGCGCGGGATCAGTGGCGAGGAAACCGCTGCTCTCGGCTGCAGCCAATGTGGACTATCAGGGCGCGCGGGGCACCATCGGCATCCGGCGCGGCAACGCACGCATGCCGATCTATCTTGCGGCCGCCAATGGACTCGACTTTCGCCTGATCAAACAGTTCTGACGGCGGGGCACGCACCGTTGCGGCGAAATGGAAGCTTTGCGAAATAATACTTGAAAAGGAAAATATTTCCGTTTCTATTGAAACAAGCAAGCGGGCTCGCCCCTCAAGCGGCAAGCTTGTCTCGCGCGTTCAGGAGAAACAGGAGGAATCACCGTGACAGTAGCGCTTCCAACCCCCGATCAACTGCGCGCGGTCGCCGACCAGTGCGGTCTGGCATTGACCGATGAGGATGTCGCTTCCTTTCGAGGACTGATGCAGGGCTCCGTCGATGCCTACAACGCCGTGGGCGCGATGCCCGATGAAGTCCCGATCGTCAAATATCCGCGCACGCCGGGCTATCGGCCTGGCCCGGAGGAAAATCCGCGCAACGCCTGGTACCGCAAATCGACCGTCAAGGGTGCCGCGAGCGGCAAGCTGAAGGGCAAGGTCGTGGCGCTGAAGGACAACATCATGCTGGCCGGCGTGCCGATGATGAACGGCTCCGCGACGCTCGAAGGATACGTGCCGGATTTCGACGCCACCATCGTCACGCGCATGCTCGATGCCGGCGCCGAAATCGCCGGCAAGGTGCATTGCGAATCGTTTTGCATTTCCGGCGGCAGCCACACCAACTCGACCGGCCCGGTCCACAATCCGCACAAGATGGGATTCTCCGCCGGCGGCTCGTCCTCGGGGAGTGCGGTCGTTGTCGCGCTCGGCGAGGTCGACATGGCGATCGGCGGCGACCAGGGCGGATCGATCCGGATGCCATCCTCGTTCAGCGGCACCTACGGCATGAAGCCGACCTGGGGGCTGGTGCCCTACACCGGCGTCATGCCGATCGAGATCTTCGTCGACCATACCGGGCCGATGACCGCGAACGTTGCCGACAACGCCTTGCTGCTCGAAGTGCTCGCCGGCGACGACGGCTATGATCCGCGTATCAAATCGCCCAAGGTGGAGGAGTACACCAAGGCGCTTGGCGGCGGCGTCAAGGGCATGAAGATCGCCATCGTCAAGGAAGGCTTTGAGCAGGCCGGCGCCGAAGCCGCCGTCAACGAAAGCGTCCGCGAAGCTGCCAAGCGGCTGGCGAGCCTCGGTGCCACCGTCGAAGAGGTTTCGATCCCGATGCACATGATCGCACCGGCGGTCTGGACGCCGATCGGCGCCGAAGGCATCGCCCAGACCATGATGTTCGGCGACGGCTATGGCCTCAGCCGTTCGGACCTCTACTCGACGTCGCTGATGGATTTCCATCGCGGCTGGCGCGGGCAAGCGGACTCGCTGTCGGAAACGACAAAACTGTTCCTGATGCTTGGCGTCTACATCAACAACAATTTCGGCCCCCGCTACTACGGCAAGTCCGTGAACATCTCCCGGCGCGTGACCGCGGCCTACGACAAGGTCCTGGAAAGCTACGACCTGCTGTTGATGCCGACCACGCCGATGAAGGCGACGCCGTTGCCCGCACCGGGCGCTTCCCGCGAGGAGGTGTGCCAGCGCGCGTTCGAGATGATCACCAACACCGCGCCGTTCGATATCACGCACCATCCGGCGATGTCGGTGCCTTGCGGCATGGTCGACGGGCTTCCGATCGGCCTGATGCTGGTCGGCCGGCATTTCGATGAAATGACCATCTATCGTGCCGCGCACGCCTTCGAGCAGGCCGGCGACTGGAAGAAAATGTGAGCAGCCGAACGCCACGGGGACGGGTGACAAGTGTGCTGGTGATGCCACATGGATAATCTGTTCGTCGCACTGTTCGAGATCCTGAGTTTCGGCGCGATCGTCGTTCTGGTCGTCCTGGGGCTCGGGATCATCGCCAGCATGATGGGCATCTTCAATTTTGCGCAGGGCGAGTTCGTCCTGCTCGGGGCCTATGTCACCTATCTCGTCTACAGCGCCGGCCTGCCGGTCTGGCTTGGAATGCTGGCGGCGCCCTTTGTCGTCGGAGCTCTTGGGTTTGTGCTGGAGCGGACCATCGTCCGGCGATTTTACGCCGCACCGATCGTCGCGATGCTCGGCACCTACGCCCTCGGGCTCATCATCCGGGAGATCGTCCGCGGTTTGATCGGCGGATTGTACCTGTCGGTTCCGGAGCCGCTCGGAGGTTCTGTCAATATCGGCACCATGCACTTCTCCACCTGGCGGCTGGTGATCATTCTCATCACGGCGCTGGTGATGGTCGGCAGCTATCTTCTGTTGTCACGCACCGCCTTCGGGTTGCGCATTCGGGCGTCGCTGGAAAATCCCGCACTCGCCCGCGCATCGGGCATTTCGACCAACGCGATCTATGGCGCGACCTTTGCGTTCGGCGCCGCACTCGCGGGCCTCGCGGGTGCGCTGATCGTGCCGGTGTTCTCGCTGTTTGCCGATCTCGGCCTGCGCTTCCTGATTCAGGGATTCGTCGCCGTCATGGTCGGCGGGGTCGGCTCGTTCGCAGGGCCGGTGGCGGGCGCGGGCGTGATCGGAACGCTCGCTGCAGCACTGCCATGGGTCATTCAGCCTGTGATCGCCGACGTCATGGTGTTCGTTCTCGCCATCATCTTCATCAAGTTTCGGCCGCAAGGCCTGATTTCAGCAAAGGGGGTCTAGTCCATGTTCAGCGACCGCAGCAATCTCAGCCGCCGGCGATTTCTCTCCAATTTCGCCTTTGCCAGCACCGCCATCGCCACGGGCGTCGGCAGCTGGGTCGTCCGTCCCGACTGGGCGAACGCGCAGGCGGCGCCGATCAAGGTTGGCGTCGCTACCGACCTGACCGGTCCGATCGGCTATGCCGGCAATGCGAACGCCAACGTCGCCAAGATGGTGGTCAAGGAGATCAACGACGCCGGCGGGCTGCTTGGCCGGCCGCTGGAACTGTTCATCGAGGACACCGCATCGAACGAATCGGTCGCGGTCGGCAACGTGCGCAAGCTCATTCAGCGCGACAAGGTCGATCTGGTGCTGGGCGGCATTACCAGTTCGATGCGGAACGCCATCAAGGACGTGATCGTGGCGCGCGGCAAGACGCTCTACATCTATCCGCAACTGTATGAGGGCAAGGAATGCACGCCCTACCTGTTCTGCACCGGCCCGACGCCGGCGCAACAGTGCGACGAATTCATTCCCTGGCTGATCAAGAACGGCGGCAAGCGGTTCGCACTGCCGAGCGCCAACTATGTCTGGCCCCATACCCTCAACGTCTACGCACGCAAGGTGATCGAGGCCAATGGCGGCGAAGTCGTCTTCGAGGAATACTACCCGCTCGACCAGATCGACTTCTCTGCGACGGTGAACCGGGTCATTTCCAACAAGGTGGACGTGGTGTTCAACACCGTGATCCCGCCTGGTGTCGGACCGTTCTTCAAGCAGCTTTACGAGGCAGGCTTCCTGAAAAACGGCGGCCGGCTGTCATGCGTCTATTACGACGAGAACACGCTGAACATCAACCAGGCCACCGAGATCGAAGGGCTTGCGAGTTGCCTCGATTATTTCAAGGCGCTGACGCCGGAAGATCCGTTCAGCGCGAAGCTTCAGGCGACCTATGAAAAGCAGTTCCCGGGCACATTCCTGTTCGCCGCCGGAAGTGCCGCGACCGGAGCCTATCGCGCGCTGAAGCTCTGGGAAGCCGCCGTCAAGGAGGCCGGCAAGCTCGATCGCGACGCGGTCGCGGCCGCGCTGGACCATGCGAAGATCGCCGAAGGTCCCGGCGGGCCCGCGGAGATGGTTCCCGGCAAGCGGCATTGCAAGATGAAGATGTACACGGCCGTGGCCAAGGGCGGCAAGTACGAGATCGTTGCGCGCAGCGCCGGCCTCGTCGATCCGAAGGAATGTTGAGTTCGATGCCGAACATGCTGCAGCGGCGGGCTGCCGCGGCAAACCGAGGGGCGAATTTGCTGGCAACTTGATGACAGAAACCACACAGACGACGCCGTTGAGGCTTCCGCTTCGTGCCAGCCGCTCGCGCCGATGGCAGGTGCTGCCGATCATCGAAATCATGGTGCTGGTGATCGGTGCGCTGCTGCCGCTCGTCCTCCAGGACTACCTGACGGTCTATGCGACGCGGGTCCTGATCCTCTGCCTGTTCGCGCTCTCGTTCGATCTGGTGTGGGGATACGCCGGCATCATGAGCTTTGGGCAGGCCGTGTTCTTCGGCACCGCCGGATATGGCGTCGCCCTGATCGCCCGCGATCTCGGCATCACCTCGATCCTGCTGGTGCTGCCGGCCGGAATACTGATCGGGCTGGCGTTCGCGCTGCTGCTCGGCGGCTTTCTTCTGCTCGGCCGCCATCCGGCCAGCGTGATCTTTGTTTCGCTGGGCACGCTCACCGGCTCGTACGCCGCGGATCGCGTGGCGCGGGGCTGGTACTATCTCGGAGGCCAGAACGGCATTCCATCGATTCCGCCGATGTCGCTCGGCAGCTACGATATCACGGAGGGGCCGGTCTATTACTACCTGGCGCTCGGCATTCTCGTGCTGGTCTATCTCCTGTGCCGCTTTCTGGTGCGGTCGCAGTTCGGGCTCGCGTTGGCAGGCCTGCGCGAGAACGAGCAGCGAATTGCCTTCTTCGGCTACCAGGTGCAACGCCTCAAGGCGATCATCTTTTCCTTCGCCGGCGCCATCGCGGGCCTTGCGGGTAGCCTCTACGCATTTCATGAAGGTTTCGTCTGGCCCAACATTCTGGGCGTGGTGATGTCGACGCAGGTCGTGCTCTACGTCCTGTTCGGCGGTTCCGGCACGCTGAT
>LNFM01003308.1_pt1 | contig 52424 bp, 44 predicted proteins | sample 596031 | NCBI WGS metagenome assembly LNFM01 (sample SAMN04254537, study PRJNA301005) | activated carbon metagenome | isolation source: dual media filters at the Ann Arbor, Michigan drinking water treatment plant | place: USA: Ann Arbor | reverse complement strand
CGCAGCCGTCGCCGCCACACTGACGCCCCGCGCAGTTCGGGACGCAGACACACGAGAGGTCCTCGCCGGGGGCGTAGCCCTCGATGCAGGCGCAAGAGGCGTTCTCACCCGAGACCTCGCACGTGCCGTAGCCCGAGCAGGTCTCGGCGTAGCACGGGCTCGTGTCGAACGAGAAGAACCCGAGCTGGAACGCGAGATCGTCGGAGCCGCCGATCATGCCGACGACGACCGGCGAGTCGAGCTTGCCCGCCTGGTACGGGGTGAGGTCGAACTGGATCTCCGCACTCGTCACGCCCACGCGCGCCGACAGGGGACCCTCGGAGCAACCCGCCGACAACGAACCGCCGAGCACGCCGCCGAGCTCGAAGCCGCAATCGCCCTCACCGCTGCCGTTGAGCGGCTTGTCGTAGACCTGCTCGGTGTCGTAGGCCGTGAACGCGACGTTGAAGCGCGGCGTGTCGGTGAGCGCCACGCGGAAGTGTGCGAGGTCGCGGTACGTCATGCCGGCGTTCTGCGGCGAACCGCCGAGCGCGGGCTCGAGGACCTCCGCCGAGACCACGCCGGCCTTCGCGGCGGCGATGGTGCCGAGCTCGTTGATCCACGCCGACGAGCCCAGCGCCGCGACGGTGAGCTCGTCCTGCGTGAACAGGATCGCCGGCTCGTCCGGCGTGTCGGCGAACGACAGCTCGGCGGGCAACCGCAGGCGCATGCCCTCGGGGCCGAGGTCGAACGCGGTGCCCTGCTGCGCGAAGTCCCGCGCCGACAGATCGCGCTTCGATGCCCTCAGCTCGAGCTCGGTCTCCGCCGTGAGCGCCCCGGCGGGAACATCGAGCGTGACGCCGCTGCCCGACAGCGTGCCGCCCATCGGCCCGATCGTCTCGCGCGTGATGAGCTCGCCCTTCTCGGCCTCTTCATCCGGCTTGCAGGCGACCGACAGTGACGCCAGCAGGGACAGCGCCAGGAGAGGATGCATGTCGAAGGCAATGCGCATGACTCGACGAATCTACACCACCCGAGCGCACGTTGGGCACGCACTGCTCGCGTAGATCCGACGCGACGCGAGCGCATGCGCGTGTGGCCGCAAGCCCCCATTGCTCGCAACTTTTTTCACGACGCCGCACGGCTGGCTGACGACGTTGCCCCGTGCGGTGTACGCTGTGTGCCGCCAGGTAGGAGCATGCAGCCCGCGATTCCATCGTTCCCCGTCCTCGTGCTCACCGCGCTCGCGCTCGCGTCGGCGTCGGGCTGCGACAGCTCGTCGAAGAGCTCCTCCGTGGAGCAATCCATCGCGAAGGCCGTCACCGTCGAGGACCCCGAGGCGCAGGCCCGCGAGGCGATCGAGGCCAAGGCCCGCGCCGAACGTCAGCAGCGCGCCGCCGCACAGAAGCAGGCCGAGGCCGCGCGCGACGCGGAGATCGACGCCGCCGCCGTGCTGCCCGAGGTGGCACCGAAAACCCTCGAGGAGGCCTGTGACGGGGCCGTCACCGCGTACGACGACTTCATGAAGCGCGCCGACGAGAAGACCGTCCTGCTGTGGCACGAGGGCCGGCGCAAGAAGATGGCCGAGCGTCGCGCGACGTGCATCACGCAGGCGAACCCCACCGTGGCGGCATGCCAGTCCCGGGCGCTGCTCGCCCCGCTCCCGTCGCTGGCCGGGCTCGAGCGCAGCGAGGCGGCGAACCTCGTCTTCGCGCGGTGTGCCGACAAGTTCGGGAAGACCTGAGGGACGCATGATCGAGCCCGACGACGAGCGGATGCGGGCCACCGTGCGCGAGCAGTGGACCGGTCCGGACCGCGAGCGGGTCTCCGATCTCGTCGCCCGCGAGGAGCCGCTCGAGCTGCGCATCGCCGGCGTGCCGATCGCGGTGGTGATGCGCACTCCGGGCCATGACCTCGAGCTGGCGCGGGGCTTCGCGATCACCGAGCGCATCGTCGAGTCCCCCGCCGCGATCACGGCGGTGCGCCACTGCGACCGCGTCGAGGATCCCGACGCCGAGGACAACGTCGTGCAGATCGTCCTCGACCCCGCGGTCGAGGTCGACCTCGCGAAGTTGCGGCGCAACATCTTCACCACGAGCAGCTGCGGCGTGTGCGGCAAGGCCTCGATCGCCGCCGCGATGGGCAGCGCGCCCCCGGTCGAGGCGACCTGGACCGTCCCCATCGACCTGCTGCGCGCCCTGCCCGACCGCCTGCGCGCCGGCCAGGAGGTGTTCTCGAAGACCGGCGGCCTGCACGGCGCCGCGCTGTTCGACCGCACCGGCGTGCTGCTCGAGGTGCGCGAGGATGTCGGCCGCCACAACGCCGTCGACAAGCTGGTCGGCTGGGCCACTCAGAACGTCCCCTGGCCCCTGCGCGACTGCGTGCTCGTGGTGTCGGGCCGCGTGTCGTTCGAGATCGTGCAGAAGGCCGTGGCCGCGCGCATCGCCGTGATCGTCGCCGTCTCCGCCCCGTCGTCGCTCGCGGTCGAGTTCGCCGAGCGCAGCGCGGTCACCCTCGTCGGCTTCACCCGCGGCGATCGGGCCGGCGTCTACTCGTGTGCGTGGCGAGTCACCGCGACGTAGCGCGGTCTCCTTCGCCGGACTCAGCAGCTCGGGGCGTCGTCGGGCCGCGCGAACGCATCGGTGACCTCGTCACCGGGGCGCGGCGCGAGGCAGCGGAAGTCCTTCTCGAGCAGGATCGACAGCGCGCGCCCGGAGTCGATCGCCCGCGTGGCCGACAGCCCGACCTCGTCGCTGGCGGCGACGCGGCGCAGCTCCGCGGCGGGCACGGTGACGCGGATCGTGTGGCCATCGAGCACGGCGTCGAGCGCCTCCGCCCCGACGACGGTGGCGACCTCGCAGCGGAGCGCCGCGCCGGGCCCGAAGTGGATGGCGTCCGTCACGGTGCCGCCGTCGGCGAGGGTCGCGAACTCGCCCTGGCTCAGCCGCAGGCGCAGGGAGTCGCCGCGAATGCGCAACTTCATCGCGCGCGAGCGTAGCACCAGGTCCGCAGCGCCGCTTGATTCCATCGACGTCCGCGCTGCATCCTCATGACCGCGGGCCACGGGCCCGAACCGGGCACCAAGCTGACGACCGTGAGCACGCGACGCGCAGCCGTGATCCTCGCCGGAGGCGAGTCCCGGCGGATGGGCCGCCCCAAGGCCTGGCTGCCGCTGGGCGACGAGACGCTGCTGCATCGGGTCGCCCGCATCGTCGGTGCCGCGTGCCCGACGGTGGTCGTCGTCGCGTCGCCGGGGCAGTCGCTCCCGACGCTGCCCGACGGCGTGGTGCGCGTCGACGATCCCGCGGAGCGAGCGGGCAACGGGCCGCTGGTCGGCGCGCTCACGGGCATGCGGACGCTGGTCGAGCGGCGCGCCGAGCTCGCGTACCTCGGGGCGGTGGACGCGGCGTGGATCTCGACCGAGCACGTCGAGGCCATGCTCGCCGCGCTCGAGGGCGATCCGTCGCTCCAGGCGGTCGTGCCCGAGTCTCCGCCGCACCTGGGCGAGCGCCGCATCGTGCACGCGACCAGCGGGGCGGTGCGCCTGCCGGTCGCCTGCGACGCCGCCGCGGCGTTCGTCGAGGCCGGCACGCGCGCCCTGATGCGACTGTTCGACGAGCTCGCGGCGCGCCGCGTCGCGCCGTCGTCCCTGCCGGACCCCGACGCGCTCCGCCCGTGCAACACGCCGCAGGACCACGCTGCGGCCCAGCGGTGGATCGTGGGCCGATCATGAGCGCGACGCCCGAGCCGCGCGCCGCGTGGTCGACGTCGCTGCGCCGCGACACGCTCGCGGCCTTCGCCGTGCTCGGCCTGCTCGTGCCGCAGGGGGTCGCCTACGCGATGCTCGCGGGCGTGCCCCCGGCGACGGGGCTCGCCTGCGCCGCCGCGGCCGCCCTCGCCTACGCGCCGTTCGGCAGCAGTCGCTACCTCGCGGTCGGCCCCGTCGCGCTGACGTGCCTGCTCGTCGCCGGCGGACTGCAGCCCCTCGCCGAGGCCGGCTCCGATCGCTACCTCGATCTCGCGGTCGCGCTGTCGCTCATGGTCGCGGTGATCTTCGCGCTGCTCGGGCTGGTCCGCGCGGGCTTCATCGCCAACTTCCTCGGCCAACCGGCGATCGTCGGCTTCAACGCCGGGGGCGCCCTGCTCACCGCGGCCAGCCAGGTGCGGCCGTTCTTCGGGCTCCCGGCCTCGGCCGCCATCGGCACCTCGGCCGAGAACCCCTGGCCCGTGCTGCTCCACCTCGGCTCGACCTCGGCGCTGGCGCTCGGCGTCGGCGTCGCGACGCTGGTGGTCATCGTGGCGCTCCCGCGGTGGAATCGCCGCGTACCGGCGCCGCTGGTCGCGTGCATCGCCGGCGGCCTCGCGGTGTGGGGCCTCGGGCTCGACGACGCGGGGCTCGCGACCGTGGGCCGCGTCCCCGCGCGATGGCCATCGCTGCACTGGCCCGCGGTCGACTGGTCGGATCTGCGGGCGCTGCTGCCGACCGCGATCTCGGTCGCGATCGTCGGCTACGGCTCGTCGATCGCGGTGGCCAAGGCGCTCGCCGCCAAGGAGCGCGAGCAGATCGAGCCCAACCGCGAGCTCTGGGCGCTCGCGGCCGCCAACCTCGCCAGCGGCCTGGTCGGCTCGTTCCCCGCGTCCGCGGGCCTCTCGCGGACCCTGGTGATGCAGCAGGCCGGCGGCCGCACCCGCTGGGCCGGCGCGATCGTGGGCCTCGGGACGATCGCGGTGGTCGCCGCCGCCGCACCAGCGTTCACCGTCCTGCCCCTGGCCGTCCTCGCGGGCATCGTCATGCACGCCGCGATGGGCCTGTTCGACGTCCGCGAGGCCCGGGCGATCCTCCACACGCACCGCAGCGACGCGGCGACGATGATCGCGACCTTCGCGATCACGCTGACGCTCGGCCTCGTGCCGGGCCTCGCCGCCGGCCTGGTCGTCGCGCTGGTGCTCTTCGTCCACCGCACCGCGTCGCCGCACACCGCCGAGCTCGGCCGCATCCCCGGCTCGATGGTCTACCGCAACACCGCGCGCTTCGCCGTCGAGGTCTGCCCGCAGGTCGGCATCCTGCGCGTCGACGCGCCGCTGTACTTCGCCAACGCGCGCTTCCTCGAGGACCGCGTCCACCAGCTCCTCGCCGAGCGGCCCGATCAGCGGATCATCGCGATCGACTGCTCGGGGATCAGCGACGTCGACGCGACCGCGGTCGCGACCCTGCGCAACCTGACGGTCGCCCTGCGCGAGCGCGGCAACGACCTCCACCTCGTGGGGCCGATCGGGCCGGTGCGCGACATCCTCGCGCGCACCGGCATGGTCGCGCTGCTCGGCGAGGGCAACCTCCACCGCACCATCGTCGAGGCCGCGCCGACGCTGATGGCGAGGATCCAGCGCAGGTACTGCGAGCAGCGCTGCACCGTGTGTGCGTTCCCCGAGTGCACGTTGATCCCGCGGACCTCCGTGGCCACCCCGCGCTCCGAGGCCGCGCGCTTCAGCCCGCAGATCTGACCCCGACGGGGTGCGCTCGCGTCACCCGGATCGGGTACGATGGACCCGATGTCGCCGCTCGCGCTGGATGACTCGCGGATCGAGCATCGTTACGTCGCGCTGTCCGGCGTCCGCCTGCACTGCGTCGTGGCTCGGCCATCCAAGCCCCGGCCGGGCGCGCCGCCGGTGGTGCTGCTGCACGGCTTCCCCGAGTTCTGGTACGCGTGGCGCCACCAGATCGTCGCGCTCCAGGCCGCGGGCTTCGAGGTGTGGGCCCCGGATCTGCGCGGCTACAACCTGTCCGATCACCCGCGCGGCGTCGCGAACTACACCGTCGAGCGGCTCGCGGACGACGTCGCCGAGCTCGTCGCGCAGATCGGCCCCGGCCCCGCGCACGTCGTCGGCCACGACTGGGGCGGCATGGTCGCGTGGTGGTTCGCGATGCGTCACCCGGCGCAGCTCGATCGCCTCGTCGTGCTCAACTGCCCGCACCCCGGGCACCAGCTCGCGATGATGGTCGACCCCGAGCAGCTGAGGCGATCGTTCTACATGATCATGATGCAGCTGCCGGGCTTGGCCGAGCGCCGCCTCGCCGCCGACGACTTCGCGGTGATCCGCAGCACGTACCGCCGCGAACCCAGCTCCGGCCCGCTCGCCGACGCCGAGATCGACGCCCACGTCGCGGCGATCCGCAACGGCTCGCCCACCGCGATGGTCAACTACTACCGGGCCCTGCTGCGGCGCAGCCCCTTCGCCCTGCGCAGGGCCCTGCGCCCCATCGATCGCCCGGTGCAGGTGCTGTGGGGAATGGCCGACCGTCACCTCGGCTTCCGCTATGCCGAGCCCCCCGCGAAGTGGGTGTGGCATTGTCGCTTCGATCCGATCCCGGGCGCCAGCCACTGGCTCCACCTGGACCACGCCGACGCCGTGAACACCGCCATGCTCGAGTTCTTCGGGGTCCACGACCCGTCCCTCGGCCCCTCGGGAGCGCGCCCATGAGCGACGGATCGCCTCGCGCCGCGGGGTCGCGCTGGCTGGTCGGGCTGTCGCTCGCGCGCCGCGGCATCGCCAGCGCGTGGGCCAGCGCCGAGGTCCGCCGCACCTACGTGCAGCTCGTGCTCGTGCTCGTCGCGCTCGCCACACTGCTCGACGCCATGGGCATCTGGGCGGTCGTGGCGTGGACGCGCACCGCCCCCGACGCCGGCTGGTGGACGATCGTCGCGATGGTGCTGTTGCGCATCGCGGGCATCGGCATCGTGTTGCTGGTCGCGCCGGTCGTGGCGATGTTCGCGATCAACGTCGCGTTCCCGTTCCTCGCCGATCGGGTGTTCCTCGCCGGCGTCCGGCAGCTCTCGCCGGCGCGCGCCGACGTGCTCGCCGCCGCGCCGGGCCTGCCGTGGACGCGCTCGCTGCTCCACGCGACGCTGCGGTTGCTCGCGTTCCTCGCCCTCAGCCTCGCGCTCTTGGTGCTGTCGTTCGTGCCCGTCGTCGGATCGATCGCCGGACCGGTGCTGCAGGCGTGGCGCAGCGCGCTGGCCCTGGCCTGGGAGCTGCTCGATCCCTACTTCGACAAGCTCGGCCTCGATCCGGCGGCGCAGCGCGCGGTGCTGGCCCGGCACCAACCCGCGCTGCTCGGGTTCTCGCTGCCGTTCGTGTTCGTGATGGCGATCCCGGTGGTCGGAGCCCTGGCGTTCGGGCTCGCCCAGGCCGCGATCGCGATGCTGGTCCTCGAGGTGGTGGAGGCCGAGTCCGCATGAGCCGCTGGATCTGGTCCGCGCTGCTCGTGCTCGGCCCCCTGGGCGGCGTCGGCTGTGATCACGCCGCGACGACGCGCCCGGACGAGGCGGCGGCGCCTGGACCCCTCGCCGCGGCGCCGGTCGAGCCCATCGCCGAGACGCCGCAGCCGGTCGCCGTGCGCATCAACGCCGAGTACGGCAAGCACGACGCCGCGGGCTGGACCAAGCGCTTCGAGCACGACGGCCGCGAGGTCTACGATCGCCGCCACGAGATCGTCGCGGCCCTGGGGCTGACGCCGGGCCTGCGCGTCGCCGACGTCGGGGCCGGCAGCGGCCTGTTCACCCGGCTGTTCGCCGAGGCCGTCGGGCCGAGCGGGCGGGTCTACGCCGTCGACGTGCAGGCGGATTTCCTCACCCAGATCGCCGCGCGCGCCGAGGCGGACGGCCAGGCCCAGGTCGAGACGCGGCGCGCCGATCAACGCCGGACGGGCCTCGATCCCGGCTCGATCGACGTCGCGTTCCTGTGCGACGCGTACCACCACCTCGAGCTGCCCAAGACGTATCTCGCCGATCTGCACCGGGCCCTGGTGCCCGGCGGACGGCTCGTCATCATCGACTACGATCGCAGCCGACCGGGGACCGAGGCGTGGATGAAGGACCACATCCGCGCCGATCCTCCGCAGTTGCTCGGCGAGATCGAGGCGGCCGGCTTCACGCCGACCGCCGTGTCGCTGCGGCTCGAGGAGAACTTCGTCGCGGTGTTCACCCGCTAGCCACAGCGAGCGGCGCTCACGGGTCCTGCATGCTGATGCCGCCGAGGTAGTCCATCTTGCCGACGTCGACGCCGTTGTGGCGCAGGATCGAGTACGCGGTCGTGAGGTGGAAGTAGAAGTTGGGCACCGCGAACTGCGACAGGTAGTCGACGCCGGTCATCGCCTTGCCCCGCATCCACGGCAGGCTCAGCTTGGCCGACCCGGCGTGGGCGAAGTCGCTGGGCCCGAAGCCCTCGAGCCAGCCGACGACGCTGGCGATCCGCTCGCGCAGCTGGGCGATCGTCGTCTCGGTGTCGGGGTGGGACGGCGCGTCCTTGCCCGCGAGCCGAGCGGCGGCGAACTTCGCGGTGTCACAGGCCGACTGGACCTGCCGCACGAACGCGTACTGATCGGGGGCCAACCGGGCCTGGACGAGCACCTCCGCGTCGTACTTGCGCGCCTCGGCGTTGGCGATGGCGCGCTCGATCCAGCGATCGAGGTTGCGCAGCATCTTCTGCATGTGGGCGATCGTGTGGCCGGCGTATTGGTCGAAGGCTTCCATGGTGTCGGGCGAGCGTGACGCCACCCACGGCCCCGAGGTTACGGGCCCCAGCGCAGTACGGCCAGGGAACGTGGCACAGCGCCTCGGTTGAGCCCCGCGCACAGGCAGCATACCCTCGCACCCTCGCACCCGCTCTCGCTTCCAGGAGACTCGCCATGAATCCGCTCGTCGCTCTCGCTGGCCGAGGTCAATCGATCTGGCTCGACTACATCCGACGCGGCATGACCCGCAGCGGTGAGCTGCTCCGCATGGTCGCCGAGGACGGCCTGCGCGGCATCACCTCCAATCCGTCCATCTTCCAGCAGGCGATCGCCGGCAGCAACGACTACGCCGACGCCCTGCGCACGCTGATGGCGGATCCCGACCGCGACACCAAGTCGCTGTACGAGGCGATCGCGATCGAGGACATCAAGGAGGCCGCCGACGTCCTGCGCCCGGTCTACGACGAGCGCGACGCCGCCGACGGCTACGTCAGCCTCGAGGTCTCGCCGAGCCTGGCCCTCGACGCGCTCGGCACCCTCGACGAGGCCCGCCGCCTGTGGCGCGCGGTCGATCGCCCCAACCTCATGATCAAGGTGCCCGGCACCGACGCCGGCCTGGTCGCGATCGAGCAGCTGCTGTTCGAGGGCATCAACGTCAACGTCACCCTCATCTTCTCGCCCACGGCGTACGCGAAGATCCTCGAGACCCACGTCCGCGGGCTCGAGCGGCGCCTCGCCGCGGGCCAGGACATCGCCCGGGTCGCCGGCGTCGCGAGCTTCTTCATCAGCCGCATCGACTCCGAGATCGACGCGCGCCTCGATCGCCTGGCGAAGGCCGCCACCGATCCCGCCGCGAAGGCCGCCCTCGAGGGGCTGCGGGGCAAGGCCGCGGTCGCCAACGCCAAGGTCGCGTACGCCGACGCGTACGTGCCGATGATCGCGTCGGCGCGGTGGAAGGCGCTCGCGGCCGCCGGCGCCCGCCCGCAGCGCATGCTGTGGGCGTCGACCGGCACCAAGAACAAGGCCTACTCCGACGTGCTCTACATCGACGAGCTCATCGGACCCGACACCGTGAACACGGCGCCCCCCGCCACGGTCACCGCGTTCCGCGACCACGGCAAGGTCGCCGACACGCTGCAGGCGGACGTCCCGGCCGCCCGCGCCACGATGGCCGCGATCGCGAAGGCCGGCATCGACTTCGAGGAGGTCACCGCGGTGCTGCTCGAGCGCGGGCTCGAGCTGTTCCGCGACGCGATGGACGGCCTGCTCGGCACCGTCGCCGACCAGCAGCGACGCGCCCGGGGCCCGCGGCTCGCCGGCCTCGAGCTGGCCCTGCCCGGCCCGCTCGCCGACGCGGTCGCCCGCGCCAGCGCGGCGTGGGACGCCAAGGACAACACCACGCGGCTGTGGAACCGCGACGCGTCGCTGTGGACCGGCGGCGACGAGGCCAAGTGGCTCGGCTGGCTCGACATCGTCGCCGAGCAGCGGCCGCGCGCCGCCGAGTTCACCGCGTTCGCCGACGAGGTGAAGGCCGCCGGGATCCGCGAGATCCTCCTGCTCGGCATGGGCGGCTCGAGCCTGTGCCCGGACGTGCTCGCGCGCACCTACGGCGGTCGCGTGGCCAAGGGCTCGCCCACGCTGCGCATCCTCGACTCGACCGTCCCCGCGCAGGTCGAGCGGGTCACCGCGGCCACCGATCCGGCGAAGACGCTGTTCGTGGTCGCGAGCAAGTCGGGCTCGACGCTCGAGCCGAAGGTGTTCCTCGATCACTTCCACGCGATCGCGAAGCAGGCCCTCGGCGACGCCGCGGGCGCGCACTTCGTCGCCATCACCGACCCGGGCTCCAAGCTCGAGGCCGAGGCCAAGGCCGCCGGGTTCCGCCGCATCTTCCACGGCAAGCCGCAGATCGGCGGGCGCTACTCGGCGCTGTCGGACTTCGGCATCGTCCCCGCCGCGCTGATGGGCCTGTCGGCGGAGCACGTCCTGTCCGAGGCGGCGATCATGGTCGAGGCCTGCCGCAACACGGCGCGCGCGGCCGACAACCCCGGCGTGGCGCTCGGCATCGTGCTCGGTACAGCGGCGCTCGCCGGCCACGACAAGCTCACGATCGTCACCTCGCCGGGTATCGCGAGCTTCGGCGGGTGGCTCGAGCAGCTCGTCGCCGAGTCCACCGGCAAGTTGGGCAAGGCGATCATCCCCGTCGATGGCGAGGCGCTCGCCGAGCCCGCGGCGTACGGCAAGGATCGCATCTTCGCCTACGTCCGGCTGCGCTCGGCCCCCGACGCCAGCCAGGATCGCATGGTCGCGGCGCTCGTCGCTGCGGGCCACCCGGTCGTGCGCGTCGATCTCGACGACGTCGATGCCCTGCCCCAGGAGTTCTTCCGCTGGGAGATCGCGACCGCGGTGGCCGGCGCGACGATGGCGATCCACCCGTTCGATCAGCCCGACGTCGAGGCGAGCAAGATCGCGACCAAGGCGATGACGTCGGCCTACGAGTCGAGCGGCGCGCTGCCGCCCGAGTCGCCGCGGCTCGTGGCTGGCTCGATCTCTGTGTACACCGACGACGCGAACGCGGCGGCCACCGGCGGCGACAGCCTGGTCGGGTGGCTGCGCGCGCACCTGCGTCGCATCGGCGCCGGCGACTACTTCGCGCTGCTCGCCTACGTCGACATGAACGACGCCAACGCGAAGGTGCTGCAGTCGATCCGCCACGCGGTCCGGGCCGCCACGGGTGCGGCGACGTGCCTCGGCTTCGGGCCGCGGTTCCTGCACTCCACCGGCCAGGCCTACAAGGGCGGGCCCGCCACCGGTGTCGTGCTGCAGGTGACCGCCGAGCCCGCGCGAGAGATCGCGGTGCCCGGCTCGCGCTTCGGCTTCGGGGTGATCGCGGCGGCGCAGGCCCGCGGTGATTTCGAGGTCCTCGCCGCGCGTCGCCGCCGCGCGCTGCGGGTCCACCTCGGCGCCGACGTCGGCGCCGATCTCCAACGACTCCACGACGCGGTGCTCGAGGCGCTGCGCACCTGATTCCCCGGAAGGACGCCATGACCACCACGAAATCCAACCAGCCTTCCCAACTGGCATCACAGTTGGGCATGATCGGGCTCGGGCGCATGGGCGCCAATATGGTCCGCCGGCTGATGCGGGCCGGGCACACCTGCGTCGTCTACGACGTCAATGCGGACGCCGTGGCCGCGCTCGTGGCGGAGGGCGCGATCGGTGCGACCTCGCTGACCGACCTGGCGTCCAAGCTCACCGCGCCGCGGGCCGCATGGGTGATGGTGCCGCTGCAGTTCACCGAGTCGACGGTGAACGGCCTCGCCGACGCGCTGTCGCCGGGGGACTGCATCATCGACGGCGGCAACTCGTTCTTCAAGGACGACCTGCGGCGCGCCGCGGCCTTCGCCCCGCGCGGCCTCGACTACGTCGACGTCGGCACCTCCGGCGGCGTGTGGGGCCTCGAGCGCGGCTACTGCCTGATGGTCGGCGGCGCGCCGGCGGTGGTGAATCGGCTGATGCCGATCTTCGAGACGCTCGCGCCGGGCATCGGCGACATCCCGCGCACACCGGGTCGCACGGGCGAGCCGACCTCCGCAGAGCGCGGCTTCCTGCACTGCGGCACGGTCGGCTCGGGCCACTTCGTGAAGATGGTCCACAACGGCATCGAGTACGGCCTGATGCAGGCGTACGCCGAGGGCTTCGACATCATGCGCCACGCGGCCGACGAGACCCTGCCCGCCGAACAGCGGCTGTGCATCGATCTGCCCGGCGTCGCCGAGCTGTGGCGCCGCGGCAGCGTGGTCAGCTCGTGGCTGCTCGATCTCACCGCGCAGGCCCTCGTCGAGGACCCGTCGCTGTCGAACTACAGCGGCTTCGTGCAGGACTCCGGCGAGGGTCGGTGGACGATCAACGCCGCGATCGAGGAGGCCGTGCCGGCTGACGTGCTGAGCGCCGCGCTGTTCGCCCGGTTCCGCTCGCGGCAGGAGCACACGTTCGCCGAGAAGATCCTCTCGGCGATGCGACACAAGTTCGGCGGCCACACCGAGCCGCCCAAGGGGGGCAAGGCCGGATGAACGACGCGACCTCGACCATCCGCCGCGGCGAGCCGGCCCCCGCGAGCGTGTTCGTGATCTTCGGCGCGGGCGGCGACCTCACCAAGCGCAAGCTGGTGCCCGCGCTCTACAACCTCCACGTGCAGAACCTCCTGCGCGACGACTTCGCGGTCGTCATGATCTCGCGCAAGCCCATCAGCGACGAGGAGCTCCGCGCGCAGATGCGTACGGAGTTCCGCGAGTTCGCGACCGGCGGCATCGACGACGCGGCGTGGCAGTGGGTCGAGTCGCGGCTGTACGCGCACACCGCCAACTTCGACGACGCGGACGGCTACGTGCGCCTGGCCCACCGGCTCGGCGAGCTCGACCACGAGCGCGGGACCGCGGGCAACTACCTGTTCTACCTCGCGACGCCCCCCAACTACTTCGCGACGATCGTCCACCAGCTCGGCAACGTCGGGCTGACGCGCGAGGAGGGCGGGCGCTGGCGTCGAGTCATCGTCGAGAAGCCGTTCGGCACCGACCGCGACTCGGCCCGCGCGCTCAACCGCGACCTGCAGGCGATCCTCGCCGAGCCGCAGATCTATCGGATCGATCACTACCTGGGCAAGGAGACGGTCCAGAACATCCTGTTGATGCGGTTCGCGAACGGCATCTTCGAGCCGATCTGGAACCGGCAATTCGTCGACCACGTGCAGATCACGGTGGCCGAGACCGTCGGCATCGGCAACCGCGCCGGCTACTTCGAGGAGGCCGGCACGCTGCGCGACATGGTCCAGAACCATATGCTGCAGCTGCTCGCGTTGGTCGCGATGGAGCCGCCGACGTCCTTCCACGCCGACCCGGTGCGCGACGAGAAGAGCAAGGTGCTGCGCGCGATCCAGGCCCTCGATCCCGAGGAGGTCCTGACGCGATCGGTGCGCGGCCAGTACGGCGCCGGCATCGTCGCGGGCAAGGAGGTCGCCGGCTACCGCGAGGAGGCCAACGTCGCGCCGCAGTCGAAGACCGAGACCTTCGCGGCGCTCGAGCTGTTCGTCGACAACTGGCGCTGGGCCGACGTGCCGTTCTACCTGCGCACGGGCAAGCGACTGCCAACGCGCAGCACGGAGATCGCGATCCAGTTCAAGCGCGCGCCCCACTCGCTGTTCCGCGGCACCAAGGTCGAGCACGTGCCGCCCAACGTGATGGTGCTGCGCCTGCAGCCCGACGAGGGCATCTCGCTCGGCTTCCAGGCCAAGGTGCCCGGCCCGGTGATGAAGATGGATGCGGTGCGGATGGACTTCGACTACGCCGAGCGGTTCGGCGCCACGCCGAGCACCGGCTACGAGACCCTGGTCTACGACTGCATGTGCGGCGACGCCACGCTGTTCCACCGCGCCGACAGCGTCGACGCCGGCTGGCGCGTGGTCCAGCCGATGCTCGACGTGTGGAAGGCCCTCCCGGCCCGCCACTTCCCGAACTACGCCGCGGGCACGTGGGGGCCCGAGGAGTCCCACGAGCTGCTGGCGCGATCGGGTCGCGCGTGGAGGAACGAGGGATGAAGGTGTTGGCCGGAGACATCGGTGGCACCAACAGCCGCCTGGCCCTGTGCGAGGTGGCGGGCAGCCGCGTCAGCGTCGTCGCCGAGAAGGTCTACCCCTCGGCGTCCTTCGCATCGTTCTCGGAGGTGGTGCGCACGTTCCTCGCCACGCACGGGGGCAACGTCCAGTCGGCGTGCTTCGGGCTGCCGGGGCCGGTGCGCGGGCGGCGGGCCAAGCTCACCAACCTGCCGTGGCTCGTCGACGCCGACGCGATCGAGCGCGACCTCGGCCTCGATGCGGTGTCGCTCATCAACGACCTCGAGGCCAACGCGTATGGGCTGGCGGTGCTGGATCCCGCGGCGATCCGCGTGATCAAGCCGGGCACCGCGATCCCCAACGGCAACGCGGCGCTCATCGCCGCCGGCACCGGGCTGGGCGAGGCGGGGCTGGCGTGGGATGGATCGAAGCGCCGGCCGTTCGCGACCGAGGGCGGCCACGCCGACTTCGCGCCGGGCGACGCGCTCGAGGACGAGCTGCTGGTGTTCCTGCGGAAGAAGTTCGGCGGGCACGTCAGCTGGGAGCGTGTGGTCTCGGGCCCCGGGCTCGCGGCCGTGCACGAGTTCTTGCGGCACAGGGACGGCAGCGCGATGCCGGCGTGGGCCGAGGGTCCGCCCGCCGAGCTGCCGGGCAAGATCGCCGCGGCGGCGCGCGACGGCGACGACCCGATCGCCGCGGCTGCGTTGCAGCGGTTCCTCGGCCTGTACGGCGCCGAGGCCGGCAACCTCGCGCTCAAGTTCCTGGCGATCGGTGGCGTGTACGTCGGCGGCGGCATCGCGCCCAAGCTCGCCGACCTCTTCGCGGACTCGCCGTTCGTCGAGCGGTTCCTCGCCAAGGGCCGCATGCGCGCGCTGCTCGAGGACATGCCGGTGTACCTCGTGCTCGACGACCGCGCCGGGCTGTGGGGCTCGGCGAGCTACGCCGCGAACTCCAGGCTGGCCAATGGCTGACGCGACCCAGCGCGACGCGATGGGACCCGTCGCGATGCGGGTCGTGCAGCGCGGCGCCGCCGAGCTCCGCATCTTCGAGGACGCCGACGCGCTGGTCACCGCCGCCGCAGCAGCGTTGCTCGAGGTGCGCGCGGCCGGCCCGTGCCACATCGCGCTGGCCGGCGGCTCGACCCCCGAGGCGCTCTACCGCCGCATCGCCGACCTCGCGCCGGGCGGCTGGGACGACACGCAGCTGTGGTTCGGCGACGAGCGCGGCGTCGGCCCCGAGCACGCCGACAGCAACTGGCGCATGGCGAAGGACGCGTTCATGCACCGGGTCGCGATCGCCCCCGAGCAGGTGCACCGCATGCGCGGCGAGCTCACGGCGGACGACGCCGCCTACGAGTACGAGGCCGAGCTGCGCGCCAGCTTCGGCGCGGTGCCGTGGCCGCGCTTCGACATCGTGCTGCTCGGCGTCGGCGAGGACGGCCACACCGCCTCGCTGTTCCCCGGCACCACCGCGCTGGGCGAGACGACGCGCTGGGTCGTGCCCAACTGGGTGCCGAAGCTCGACACGTGGCGCATCACGCTGAGCATGCCGGTGCTGTGCGCGGCGAAGCAGGCGTGGATCTTCGCGGTCGGCGCGCGCAAGGCTGCGATCCTCCGCGAGGTGTTGGGGGGGCGCGAGGATCCGCGGGCGTATCCGGTGCAGGCGGTGGTGCCGAGCGACGGGGGATTGGTGTGGTGGATCGACGAGGCCGCGGCGGCGGGGCTCGGGTGATGCCCCCCCGCGGCAGCCGCCGACCGCTGATCACCCCTGCCCCCGCGGCGCAGGCGCTGCCGCCAGGTCCGGCACCGGCCTCGACGTCGACGGCCGCGTCCATCGCACCGGTCGGCGCCTCCACTCCACGGAGGCGGGGCTCCGTCGCGCCGCGGTGGCGATGACGCCGCGAGCCCGACACGAACAGCGCCATGCCAGTGAACACCTCGGCCCGCACGGCTGCGCTCCGCTCGAACCACTCTCGCGTCTCCGCTCGCGCCTCTGCCTGCGCCCTCGCCTTCACCTGCGCCTGCGCGAACGACGGCGCAGCGTCCGACTCCGTCGGCTCGAGCGACGACACGAGCGGCGACCTCGGATCGACGACGACCCCCGCGCCGACCACGTCCGACGATGCTGCGGACACCACGGGCTCGCAGGACGCCGGGAGCTCCAGCGGCGCGAGCTCGGACGGCAGTACCGGGGACGAAAGCTCGACCCTCCTCGACACGCTGCACGCCCGGCTCGACGGCGATCGCACCGGATCGTGCATCGCCGCCGCGGTCATCGACGGTGCGGACGTCGAGCGCGCGATCGTCTGCGCGGCGCGGCCGCCCTTGCCCGACGCGACCGCCTTCGAGATCGGATCGGTGAGCAAGACGATGACGGCGTTCTTGGCGGCGCGCGCGGTCGAGCAGGGCACGATGGCGCTCGAGGCCCCGATCGCGACCTACCTCCCGCCGGACACCGCCGTGCCCGCGTACGGGGACCAGGCCATCACCGTGGCGCACCTGCTCACGCACACCAGCGGCCTGCCGACGGTGCCGGCGTCGTGGATCCCGGACATGGATCCGAGCGATCCCTACGCCCACGTCGATGACGCGCGACTGCTCGAGGCGCTCGCCGACACCGAGCTCACGCAAGCCCCCGGGTCGACCTGGGCCTACTCCAACTTCGGCTACATGACGCTGTCGTTCGCCGTCGCGCGGGCCTTCGAGGGGGGCCTCGAGTCGGCGCTGCACGACGAGCTCTTCGCGCCCCTGGGGATGTCCGCGTTCCTCCAGCCGCCGCCGGGAACCGAGCTCGCGACGCCGCACCTGTCCAACGGCACGCCCACGCCCACGTGGACGTTCTCGCCCGATCTCGCCGGCGTCGGGGGCGTCCACGCGTCGCTCGACGACATGACGCGCTATGCACAGGCGGTGCTCGGGGACGCCCCGGCCGAGCTGACGTCGACGTTCGAGCTGGCCACCGCGGAGCTGCGGCACGAGCCACCTGCGATGGCGATGGGCTGGGTGTTGCTCGACATCGGCGGGCGGCAGGTGCTCGCCCACGACGGCGGCACCGGGGGAAGCTCGGCGATCGTCCTGGTCGATCGCGAGGGCGCGCGGGCGGTGGTCCTGCTGTGCGACACGTCGTGGGGAACGATCGGCGGTCTCGCCGAGCTCTCGTTCCACCTGTTCGATCCGTCGCTCGTCGCCCTCGACCCGCCGCGCGTCGAGGAGCCGCCGCCGCCCGCCCTCGTCTCCGCGCTCGTGGGCACGTACAGCATCCCGGCGCTCGGGCTGTCGATCGAGCTGCGCCTCGAGGGCAACGACGACGCACTCGTGGCGGTCGTCGACGGCGGCGACGCCCTGCCCCTGGGCTTCGACAGCTACGGCGACTTCTTCACCCGCGGCGACGTCGACGCGGTGCTCCGGCCCATGCTCGACGACGACGGGCAGCAGACGTTCGCCCTGCTCACGTCCGACGGGCAGCTGCCGGCGGTGCGGTCGTGACGCCATCGGGCGCTCGACGCCGCGATGACGACGGGGCAGGCTCTCGGGGAGACGCATGACCCAGCGACGCCTGGACGAGCCGCTCCCCTGGGCCGCGTCGCGCCTCAGCTACCGGTCGTTCCCGGCGTTCTCCCGGCGCTGGCTCGCCGGACGGGCGAAGCTGGCGATCCTCGTCGTGCTCGCGCTCGACACGATCTTCGTGTCGGCCGCCCTGACCGACACCGCGGCGTTCGACCTGTCGCGGTTGCCCTACGTGGCGTCGTCGTTCCTCGTCGCCGCAATGGGAATGCTGTTCGTGGGCCCGGTGCTCGCGGCCGCCGTGCGCCACGCAGGGATGCCCCTGGCGCGGGAACGAATCCTGGTCGTGTTGGCGCTCGCGGCGGGGTTGGCGAGTGCATCCGCGCTCGACGGCTGGGCCAGCGGCGCGGTGGAGACGGCCCGCCGCGAGCCCGTCACCGACGACGCACCCACCGGCGCGATCGACATCATCGTCGGCCTGGCGATCTACGGGATGCTGGGCGGCGGACTCGCGCTGCCGGGCTACCTCGCCGAGTCGCGACGCCGAACGCAACGTGCCCAGCACGACGAGGTCCTCGCGTTGCAGCGCGCCAAACAGGAGCTCGACCGTCACCTCGGGGTCCTGCAGGCGCAGATCGAACCGCACTTCCTCTTCAACACACTCGCCTCGATCCGTTCCCTCGTCACGCGCCGACCCCAGCAGGCGGAGGCGCTCCTCGACGCGCTGGTCGCATACCTCCGCGCGACGATTCCGAGGCTCCGCGGCGCGAAGGTCGAGCACACCGTCGGAGAGCAACTCGATGTCTGCCGCTCGTACCTCGAAATCATGGCAGCTCGGCTCGGGCGGCTCGCCTATCGGATCGAGGAGGAGCCATCCCTGCGCCCGCATCCGTTCCTGCCGTTCGTCGTCCTCAGCCTGGTCGAGAACGCCGTCAAGCATGGGATCGAGCCGCGGGGTGGACCCGGCCACGTCGAGGTGATCGCGCGCCGCGACGGCGACGCGTTGGTCGTGGAGGTGCTCGACGATGGCGCGGGGATGTCCCCAGGCCATGGCACCGGCGTGGGCCTGCGGAACCTCTGCGAGCAGCTCCAAGCCGGCTATGGCGCCCGCGCGCGCCTCGAGCTCACCGCGCGCGAGGGCGGGGGGACGCGCGCGGCGATCGTGTTGGAAGGAGAGCTGACATGAGCGAAGCCCGTGTGCTGATCGCGGAGGACGAGGCGCCCCTGCGCGAGGAGCTCCACGAGCTCGTCGTCACCCTGTGGCCGCAGTGCGAGGTCGTCGCCGTCTGCGCGGACGGGCGCGAGGCGATGGCCGCGTTCGATCGGTGGCAGCCGCAGGCCTGCTTCCTCGACATCCGCATGCCGGGTGCGAGCGGCCTCGACGTCGCTGAGCACATCGGCGAGCGCGCGCACGTGGTGTTCGTGACGGCGTTCGAGGAGTTCGCCATCGATGCGTTCGAGCGCGGCGCCGTCGGCTACGTGCTCAAGCCGGTGCAGGCGGCCAAGCTCGCCGCGGTGATCGAACGGCTCCGCGCGCGCTTGGGGGAGCGACCGCCCGAGCTCGCGGGTCTGATCGAGCGGCTCCGCACGGAGCTGGCGCCTCGGGCGGAGCCGCTGCGGCTCCAGTGGATCACCGCGAACGTCGGAGACACCCTGCGGTTCTTCGCGATCGAGGACGTGATCGCCTTCGTCGCGCGCGACAAGTACACCCAGGTGCTCACCGCACAGGACGATGCCGTCATCCGGACGTCGCTGAAGGACGTGGCGCGCCAGCTCGACGACGCCGAGTTCTGGCAGGTGCACCGCAGCGCCATCGTCCGCGCGAGCGCGATCTCCCGCATCGAGCGCGACGCCGATGGTCACCATCATGTCGTCCTCAAGCAGCGCGCGGAGCGTCTGCCGGTCTCGGCAGGGTTCCGCGCGCGCTTGCGGTCGATGTGATGGCGGGCCGCCGCGTCGCGCTCGTACGGCTGGCTCACCGACCGCGTCGCCGATTGTCGTGGCGACCGCCCGCGCGATCCTCCGCCAACGCTACAGATGCCCGGTGACGAACTCCTGATGCCATTGGCGGTCGTACAGCGGCTGGGTCCCGCTGCGACCGAAGAATGTCATCACTGCGCCGGCAGCCGGATCTTCGGGGCTCCAAACCTCCTTGCCCTCGGGCTGCTCTCCCACGGCGCCGACCAGGAGGTCGAGATTGCGCGAGAGGGCGGCCTTCTCGTCGGTGTGCGCGATCAGGCCCCATCCGTCGACGTGACCGACCGCCAGCGTGGTGCCGAACCGATCGTTGGGGTCGTTGTCGTTCAGCCCGGCCTGATCGATGGTGACCGACGCAGCGGTGCCGCCGTTGATGACGAACAGCCGGCCACGGTTGCTGCTGAACCCCGGCTCGCCGATCACGAGGTCCGGCGCCGTCGTCGTGCGGTCGACATCACCGATCGCGAGGGCGGCTCCGAACATCGCGTTGATCGTGGTCCCGGTGTCGACCAGATCGCCCCACAAGGTCGTCGTGTAATTCGACGCCACCTCGCGGATCCGGACCTTGCCTCGACCGGCGTTGTACCCGGGCACGCCGATCGCGAGTTCAGGCTTGCCGGAATTGCCCAACGACAGGTTGCCGATGGCCACGGCCGCGCCGAACCTGCCGCCGGTCTCCACCCCGGACAGCACGGGACGGAGCTGGAACATCGGACCCCACAACGCCGGCGGCCCGTTCGGGGTGACCCCCGAGACCATGAGCACCAATCCCTTGCCGCCGTCGTACCCCGGCTCGCCGATCGCGAGGTCGACGTTGGCGTCGCCATCGAGGTCGCCGGTCGCCAGTGCGGCGCCCATCTCGGAGCCCTCGGACATGTAGTTGTCGACCCGGCTCGGCTTGTAGAGCACGTCGCCCCCCGGATCGGCCTGATAGACGTAGACCGCGCCCGTGCGGAACCCCGCGTCCGACTTGTCGTTGGGGGCGCCGATGATCAACGCGTCGTAGCCCTGGTTTGCGAGGTCCCCCGCGGCCAGCGTGGCGCCGAACCGATCGCCTGAGTCCACCGTGAACGGGACCGGGGAGGCCTCGGTGATGGTGCGACGATGGACCGGGCCGCTTCGACTGCCGTGCAGAACGAACACGCCACCGGCCGAGACCCCACTGACGATCAGCCCGGGCGCCCCGATCGCGAGGTCGACGAATTCGTCGTCGTCGAATCGCCCCGCGACCAACGCATCACCGACCTTGGCGCGGAGCTCGACCGGCACCCCGAGCTCGGGCAGGCCGATCGCCCGCCAGAACAGCAGGCCGCGGTAGGTCCCGCGATAGAGATATACAGCGCCGGTGTCGAGCGCATCACGATCGTCGAATGGGGCGCCGATCGCGACGTCGTCGTAACCGTCGGCGTCGAAGTCACCGATCGCGATCGAATCACCGTACATGTCGCCGGCCTCGTTGAGACCTTCGGTGCGCAGGTACATTCGGTGCAGGGTCACGACGTCCTCGGCGCTGAGGTCCTCGGTCGACTCGGGCCACGGCACCGAACTCGACACGTTCTTCGTCATCGTGTCGCAATCGCAGACCTGGGGATCGATCTTCTTCTCGCAGAACGTCCGCGGGCTGTAGTGAACCAGCGAGTTGAAGTCGTAGGGCCCGACGTCCTTCGACTCGTCGTGGCTATCGTACTGGTCCTCCTGGTCGTCCTGGATGCACTCGTCGTTCACGGTGATGTAGAGGTCGCGGTCGGTCCGAGACTGCTCGTGGAATAGCCCGAGAGCGTGGAGCATCTCGTGGCGCAGCGTTGGCGCGGTCGGCTGTTTTGCCGCCTTCTCGACGTCCGGGGTGGCGAACTTGATGGCCTGGGGACCGCTCTGCATCCCGACCTGGCTGGAGCCCTGGCCCTCCGTCTCGTCGTACTCGAAGATGATGACATTGCCGGTCTCGGTGTAGGCGATCTCCTCGATGTCGAGGGGCAGCCGCGCGTCGAGATCGGCCATCACGTCGCGCACGACGGTACGCACATCGAGGCAGGTGCCGTCGTTGCACACGCAGTTGGGGTCGCTTGCCGAGCCCGAGCAGGTGCCGGGGGCGAAGTCGGGATCGAACGCGAACTTGACGTGGCCGCCAGTCCAGAACGCGCCCGCATTCACGGCCCCGCCGCGGAACGTGTCGAGGATGTCCTCGATCGGGCCGAGGTTGATGTCCCCTTCGATGATCGCATCGCCCCCGACGACGACGTAGCTGGCCTCGAAGGTCCCGGAGGGTGTGCGGACCCATGTGATGCCTGTGGCGCCGTCCGCGGTCGGATCGTCTCCGACGCCTGCGTCGGAGTCGGCGTCGACGCACGCGGTGACCGAGAGGAGGGCGAGGGCGGCGAGCGATGTGGTGGTCGTGGACACGACGGCTGGAGTCGCGTCCGATGGGCGTTGTGACCGGGCACGACAGCTCTTCCTCGAGATCCTTCGGCGGCGCGCTCGCGACGAGTTCGGCCAGACGTGGGACGGGCACTCGTCGCGTTTCCCTGAGGCTGCCCGCCCCAGCGGCCGCGGCGGCGGGGCTCGCGTGACCCCGAGCCCACACCGCCCACACCCCCCTCAGGTCTGCGGTGGGCTCTCGACCTGCGCGTGCAGCCGCGCCCGCAGCTCCCTGCGGATCCCCTCCGCCGCCGCATCGCGCTCGTAGGGCTCCCCCACCGCGTCACCGAACTTGGTCGACAGCAACAACCCGAGCAGGTTCTCGATCATCCCCGCGCCGCCGGCCGTGCCGCCGCCCATCGAGATCCGCGGCACGATGTCGATCTGCCCCCGCTCGATCGCCTCCGCAAACCGGCCCATCACCTGCTGCACGAGCTGGAAGTTCGCGCCGCCATACGCCTGGACCTTCTCCTCGACCGCCATCGCCTCGGCGATGCCGACCCGCGCCGCGCGCTCGGCCTCGGACTCGGCGAGCGCGCGGATCTTCTTCGCCTCGCCCTCGCCGAGCAGGTGCGTGCGATCGGCCTCCGCGGCCGCGATCGTCTGGATGCGCGCGGCCTCCTGCTGCGCCCGCGCGAGCTCGGCCTTGCCGTGGTTGCTCTGCACCGCGATCGAGATCTCGGATTGGGTCAGCGCGGTCTGGGCCTGGGCGCGGGCCTCGGCCTCGCGGAGCTGGCACTGCTTCGCCGAGGCCTTCTCCATGCGGGCGTAGGTCTCGACCTGCTCCTCGGCGATCTGCCGCGAGCGCAGCTGCTCGAGGATCCCCTCGATGTGGACGTCACCGGGGCCGCCGGTGGGTGTGCCGATGAGCACCTCGTTGAGCTCGAGGTTGTAGTGCTCGAACTTCTCGCGCATCTGCTCGCCCGCCTGCTCCTGGATCGCGCCGCGGTCCTGCAGCAGCTGGATGAGCGTGCGGGTCTGACCGATGTTCTTGAAGTACGCCGAGACCATCGGATCGAGGGTCTGCTCGACGAGCTTCTTCACGTCGCCGAAGCGCTGGATCACCAGCGGCGCCTTGCGGTAGTCGATGTGGACCACGACCGACAGCGGCAGGCTCGGCGCGAAAGCATCGCGCGTGATGAGGCTGACCTCGGCGAGGTTCTCGTCGAAGCGATGGCTGCCGACCTCGCCCCGCGTCCACTTGAGGATGAAGTTGGTCGTGGGCACCATCAGCACCTTGCCGGCGTAGGTGTTGAACGCGTACTTGCCCGGCATCAGCGGCTCGGTCCACACGCCGCGCTCGCCCTGGTGAACCAGCTCGCCGTGGCGGTAGTCGGTGCCGCTGAGATCGAGCCCCGTCTGGCCGGTGTAGCTGACGACGACGCCGACGGTCCCAACCTCGACCACCGTCTTGGGGATGGCCTCGACCGTCGCGAACAGCCGGTTGATGTAGTAGGTGCCCTCGACCATGACCTGCAGCTGTCGACCACGCCGACCGCCGGCGACCAGGAACTTGTCCGCGTCCTGGAAGTTGTTGTGGTACGTCGCCATCGCCAGCGGATCCTGGCCCACCGTCGGCGCGATGATCTCCCCGGGTGGGAGGCTCGGTCCGTCGTGCACGGTGACGACGCCGATGATGTCGTCGGCGCCCTGGATCATGATCGGGCGGAAGCCACCGCGGGCGACCAGCAGCTCGGCCATCTTCTCGAAGGTCTGCTTGTCCCCCGGATCCAACGGGATGTAGTAGAGGCGCTCCTCGGTGAGCACGACGAACTGCGCGAGGTTGATCGCGTAGGTGCCCTCGCGCAGGATCATGCGCTGCGGGCCCTTCTGGCCGCCGGCCTCGAGGAACACGCGGACGTTCTGGAAGTCATTGGCGCGCAGGCTCGACGCCAGCGCCTGCGTCGGCGGGAGGTCCAGGCCGTCGCGCGCGAACACGTAGCCGATCTTGCCCTGGGGGATCGTCACGAGTGGCACGCGATGGACGCGATACTGCAAGGGCGTGAGCAGGTGCCAACCACCGCGCAGCACCTCGGGCTGGAAGCCGGCTTCACCGTGCAGCGCGATGAGCCCGCTGCGCACCGATCCGTGGCCGCTGATCAGCTTCTCGACGACGCCGACCCGAGTGTTCGGGATGTAGCGGATCCACCGGAACAGCAGGACGTAGGCCGTGACTGCACCGAGCGCGGCGCAAGCGATCACCAACGTCGCGGGGTCATCCGCGAACCATCTCGAGTCGTCCATGTCGTGACCCTCCCTCGGGTCTCCGGCACACCTTGCCCCCGTCTTCGCGGATGGCGAGTCGGAGTGACTCGCGGGGGAGCGGACCCAGTGTGGCCGTGAACGCTCGCGTGGCGACGACGTAGGCGATCCGTGGTCACGACTGGTTCAGTCCGCGCCACGACAAGGTCATCTCACGAACGCGCTAGATGATCCGACGGGATCGCGAGGGCCCGCAGTCGATGCGCCTGGGCATCGTGGATCCGGGGCGATGCGCAGCAAACGCAGCGCGGACGTGCCCTAACGTCGCGATCGCGGCGACTTCGACCCGTGCGCCCGCAGCTTCCGCTTCAGCGTATTCCGATCGATCCCCAACGCCCGCGCCGCCCCGGCCAGGCTCCCCTCGCGCTCGATCGCCTTCGCGATGCACTCGCGCTCGACGGCCCCGGTCGCCTCCGCGAGGGTCGTCGCCCGAGCGATCCCCCGCGACACCACGCGCGGCTCGATCGCCGCCCCCCCTCCACCGCCCAACTCCGGCGACAGATCCGCGACCCCGACCTCGCGATCGCAGAACACCGTCCACCGCACGACCTCCGCCCGCAGCTGCCGGACGTTGCCCGGCCACGCGTACGCCCGCAGGCGTCGCCACGCCGCAGCATCCGGCCAGAGCTCGGTCGCGCCGAGCTCGTCGAGGAAGTGGCGCACGAGGCCCTCGAGATCGCCGAGCCGCTCGCGCAGCGGCGGCACGCGGACGGTCGCGCCGCACAGCCGATAGTAGAGATCCTCGCGGAACTCGCCCTTCGCCACCAACGCCGAGAGATCGCGGTGCGTCGCCGCGATGACGCGGACATCGACGGCGATCGGCTCCTCGGCGCCGACGCGGCGCAGCGTGCCCTCCTGCAGCACGCGAAGCAGGCTGACCTGCACGCGCGGGCTCGTGTCGGCGATCTCGTCGAGGAAGAGCGTCCCGCCGTCGGCCTGCTCGAACAGCCCGCGGCGGCGCGCGGCCGCCCCCGTGAAGGCGCCACGCTCGTGGCCGAACAGCTCGCTGGCGAGCACGCCCTCGCTGAACGCCCCGCAGTTCTCCGCGACGAAGGGCCCCGCGACGCGCTCGCCGAGGCGGTGGATCGTGCGCGCGACGAGCTCCTTGCCGGTGCCGGTCTCGCCCTCGACGAGCACCGGCACGTCGGTGCGCGCGAGTCGGCCGAGCCGAGCGACCAGCGCGTGCATCGGCGCGCTGTCCCCGATCATCTGCGCGGTGTCGGCGGCCCGCAGGCGGACGACCTCCTCGCGCAGCGCTCGGATCTCGGGGAAGCCCTCGATGTCGAGCTTCACCTCGCGGATCGGATGCGGGTGCACCGACGGCACGAACGCGGCGGGGATCACCTGCAGCATCCGCGCGCGCAGCAGGCCGGCCTCGACGAGGATGACCCAGAGCGTCTGCATCTGCGGCGTGCCGGCGGAGAGGCACACGTCGAGGCCGAGCCACGGCATCCCAGCGGTGACGCCGTGCAGCGCGGCGAAGATCTGCCCGTGGTCCGAGGGATCGACGATCGGCAACACGCGGAGCTCCGCCGCACGACCGGTCGCGACGATCGCCGCGACGAGCTCCTGCGCCGCGGCCTCGCCCGCCCGCGACGTCAGCACGCGGACGAGCTGGTACTCGACGTCGGTCTGCTGCAGCAGCCGCAGCACGGGGCCGCGGTCGGCCTCGCCGTGCTGGATCGTCGGCACGCCGCGGGCGGTGACCGTGCGATCCGACCAGGTGAGCAGGCAGCGGGGCATGGTGCGATACGCACCATCACGGGTGCGAGACGCATCATCTGCCTCTGGTGCACGTCGCACCATATCGACCTAAATCACCAATGATTCCATGGCGGCACGGACCCTGCTCTGGGGCCCCGCATGGACGCCACCGCACCGCAACCCTGCCTCTGCATCGAGGGGCCCGGCGTCGCGATCGAGTCGACGGCGCGGGACCAGCTGCGGCGGGTCGCGGGCCTGCGCGGCACGACGCGCACGGTGGGCATGCCCGATCTGCACCCCGGGCCCGGCCTGCCGATCGGGATGGCCACCGCGACGGTGGGCACGGTGCACCCCGAGCTCGTCGGCGCGGACGCGGGCTGTGGCGTCACCGCCGTGATCGCGACGCGGCAGGTCGCGGCCGCCAAGCTGCTGCGCCGCATCGCGCAGGCGACCGACGATCCCGAGCCGCTCGGCGTCGATCCGATGGACGGGCTCGTCGCCGCATGGCACGGCGGTCCCGTGGGCCTCGCCGCGCTGCCGGGGATCGACGGGGACTTCGCGGACTGGGTCGCGAGCGTGCCGTGGTCCGCCGCGCACGGCCCGTCCGGTCCGCTGCCCGAGTCGCTCGCAGATCCGCGGTGGGGCGAGGCGCTGGGCACCATCGGCGGCGGCAACCACTTCGCCGAGCTCGCGCGGGTCGACAGCGTCGACGAGCCCGGCGCGCTCGCGGGCCTCGAGCGGGGCGCTGCGGTGGTGCTCGCCCACTCGGGCTCGCGCGGCCTCGGCTACGCGCTGATGCAGCGCTACCTCGGCCGCACCTTGGACGAGCCCGCGGAGATCGCCGCGTACCTCGGCGAGCTCGCGGGGTGCTGCCGCTTCGCCCAGGCCAACCGCGCGCTCCTGGTGTGGCGACTGCTCGGCGCGATCGGGGCAGCGCGTGTCGATCGCTGCGCGGGCGCGATCGATCTGATCCACAACGATGTCACCGGCCAGGACGGCCGGACCAGCCCGGGCGAGCCGACGGGCTGGCTCCACCGCAAGGGCGCCGCGCCAGCGGAGCGCGGCGCCCTGACCCTCACCCTCGGCAGTCGCGGCGCTGCGAGCTGGATCCTCCGCGGCACCGGCGATGCCGCGCACCTCTGCTCGGTGGCCCATGGCGCGGGGCGGAGGATCACCCGCACCGACGCCAAGTCGAAGCTGTCGCACCGGTACCGCCGCAGCGAGCTCGAGCGCACCGCGTTGGGCGGCCACGTGCTCTGCGACGACCACGACCTGCTGTGGGAGGAGCATCCCGACGTGTACAAGCCGATCGAGCCCGTGGTCGACGCGCTCGTCGCCGCGGGCGTGGCGACCAGAGTGGCCTCGTTGATCCCCGTGGTCACGGTGAAGCGATGACCACCGCGACGACCACTGCGCGCGTCGAGCTGCGGATCAGCGCGGGGCCGGGGCCGGTCGGCGCGCGCCGCTTCGTCGCCGCGCTCGTGACGGCGATCGGGCACCGCCTCGCCGAAGCCGGGCTCGTCACCGAGTTCGTGCAGCTCGACGGCGATCGTCGGGCCCCCCGCGCGGCGATCCTCGCGGTGACCGGCGCGGTGTCGGCCGTCGACGCCGCCGCGCAAGCGCTCGTCGGCACCCACCGCACCATCGAGGCCGTCGGCAAGCGGGGCACCCGACGGCGGTGGTTCGCGGCGATCACCGTCGTGCCCGTCACCGCGTCGCCGGCGACGGCGCGCCCCGACGACCTCGAGATCCGCTGCGTGCGGGCCCGCGGGCCCGGCGGTCAGAACGTGAACCGCCGCGCGACGGCGGTGCAGGTCCGCCACGCGCCCACGGGCGCCGTCGTCCGCTGCGACGAGCACCGCACGCAGGCGCGCAACCGGGCGGCCGCCCTGCGACGCGTGCACGCGCTCGCGACCCGGGCCGCGCGCAGCGACGTCGATCGGCGGCGCGCGGCGTCGTGGTCCGATCAGCGCCACCTCACCGCCCGCGAATGCGTGATGCACTGGCGCACCGATCGCGGCGGCGCGCTCGTCCCAGCGGCCGGCGACGAACTCAGCGGTTCGGGTCGAACACCGCGCCGTCGCTCAGCGTGACGGGGCTCGCCGCGACCTCGACCCCGTGCTCGCGCAGCGTCTCGTCGACGAGCTGCGCGACCTGGCCGACGACGGCGGTGCAGAAGCCGTGGCGCGCAGGGCCGGTGAACTCGCCCCACGGTGCGGTCATGTCGTTGCACACCAAGCTGTCGACGCCGCCGCGATCGAGCTCGGTCCGCACCCGCGCGAGGTAGCGAGCCATGGCCGCGCGCAGCTCGGGCGTCACCTTGCCGGTGGGATCGGGATCGCCGAGCAGCTCGCCGAGCAGCAGCTGCCCCGCGACGATCGCCCCGCACGTCCCCTCGCCGGTGATGCCGCCCCGCCGCAGGCTCTGGTAGGCGGCGCTGGGCCGACCGAACGCCTCGGCCAGGGCGATGCCGCACGACCGATGCGGCGTGCGGACGCCCTCGTACAGCACCAGCGCCTTGCTGCGGAGCGGACCTGTGGCCATCGGCGCGGACATGCGGGCAGTGTGGGGTACGAGCCCGTGGTCGGGCAAGCGCGCCAGGAATGGCTCACGCCTTCGAGAAGAGCTCGTCGCGCGCCGTCGTACAGATCGCGCTCACGGCGGGGTGGGCGATCCGCCGCTGCACCGTGATCGCATAGAAGCGCTCGACGACCTCGTCGGTGCGACCGATGACGGCCACGTCGTACTGCCGCCGGATCTCGGCCTCGATCGCGGTGGGCCCGACGAACACGCCGCGGCCGGCCTGGCCGAACGCCTTGACCAGCGCGCTGTCGTCGAACTCCGCGACCACGTGCGGCGCGACGCCCTGGCGCGACAACCACCGCTCGAGGTCGCGGCGCAGCAGGCTGCCCGGCATCGGCCACAGCATCGGCGCACCATCGAGGCTCGCCGGGAAGCCGCGGCGCAGCTTGTTGGCCAGGGTCGCCACCGCGAAGAAGGTGGTGCCGCTGGTGCCGAGCGGGTGGTTGAACGCGCGGACGTTGCTCTCCGTCGCGATCGGGGCGTCGGACAGGACCACGTCGAGCTCATGGTTGGCGAGGCGCGGCAGCAGCTGCGAGAGTCGGTCCTCGAAGATGTGCACCGTCACCGGCGGCGTCGCGTCGAGCGCGGGCTCGAGCAGCCGGTACGCGACCAGCTTGGGCACGACGAAGGTCAGCCCGACGTTGACCGCGACCGCGCGGCCGACCGGACGCTGACGCACCGCCTCGAGCAGCTCGCGCCCGAGACCGAAGATCTCGTCGGCGTAGCGGAAGACCACCCGACCCGAGTCCGTGAGCGTCAGCCGCCGATGGGCCCGCACGAACAGCGGCGCGCCGAGGGCCTCCTCGAGCGCCCGGATCTGGGTGCTGATCGTCGGCTGTGCCAGGCGCAGCGACTTCGACGCCGCGGCGATGCTCCCCTCGCGCGCGACCGTCCAGAAATAGAACAGGTGGTGGTAGTTCAGCCATTGCATCGGCGAGAATCGTTAGCGACAATCTAACCGGGATCTCTTGATTATCTACTGGAACGAAGCGTTTTCCCGGCCACACTCCCTGCGAGACGGAGTGACCATGCGATTCGAGATCCGGTGGAAGACCGGGCTCGATCCTGCGCTGGTCGCGATGGCCCGATCGCGCCTGACCCTGGGTCTGGCGCGGCTGTCCCATCGCGTGCGCAAGATCGTGCTCTGGCGGGAGTTGCGGGCGGAGCTCGGCGTCGAGGCGCCGCACTGGGTCGTGCGCGTCGAGTTCGACGACGGGCACCACCTCGTGGTCACCACCCCGGACCCCGGCGCCGAGCCCGAGGCGGCGGGCCACGTGGGGGACCGGGTCGCGCGCGCCGTCGACCGTGACCTCCTCCTGCCGGGGGCGGTGCGATGAACGCGGAGCTCGCGACGACGGCCGCGACCGTGCGCCCCACCGATGCGGCGGCCGCGGTGGCCTCCGCGGCCGCGCGCCTCGGCGTCCCGTTCGATGCCCTCGACGTGGCGTCGGCCCTCGGCGCCCATCCCCTGCCGATCGGCGGCGACGGGCGCTGCCCCGCCCTCGACCGCGCCGTCGGTGCCCTGGGTCTCGAGGCCCGCTGGGTCGAGCTCGTCCCCGGGCACACGCACGCGGTGTGGATCGCGGTCGCTCCGGGGAGCAACGCGATCGTGGTCGTCACGCGCCGGCTCGGCCGTCGCTACGAGGTGACCGTCTTCGAGGCCGGCACGCACACCCGGATGCGGGTGAGCGCGGCCAAGCTCGCCGCGATGCTCGGTCGTCCGCCGGGCGCGACGGTGCCGGCGCTCGTGGTCGCGGTCGAGCAGGCGCTGGGCGAGCTGCACGACGCGACCGGCAAGCTGCGGCCGTGGCCCCGGGTGCGACGCCTGCTCCGCATCGAACGCGAGGACGTGTGGGTCAGCATCGTGTACGGGCTCGCGATCGGCGTGCTCTCGCTGATGCTCCCCGTCGCGGTGCAGGCGCTGGTGACCACGGTGGCGTTCGGCTCGGTGATGCAGCCGCTCGTCGTGCTGACCCTGCTGTTCGCGCTGGCCGCCGGGGCCGCCGGCGTGCTCCGTCTGATGCGGGCGTGGGTGGTCGAAATCATCCAGGAGCGGATCTTCGGCCGCGCCGTCGCCGATGTGGCGCGCCGACTCGCGGGCATGCCGTTCTCGGTGCTCGACCGCGTGCACGTGCCCGATCTCATCAACCGCTTCTTCGAGGTGCCGACGATCCAGAAGGCCGTCGCGACGCTGCTCGTCACCGGCGTCGGCCTGGTGCTGCAGACACTGCTCGGCCTGGCGTTGCTGGCCTTCTACCACCCGCTGCTGCTGGCGTTCGCGCTGGTGCTGGTGATCCTGCTCGCGGTCGTGGTCTTCGTGATGGGCCGCGGCGCGGTCGACAGCGCGCTCGACGAGTCGAAGGCCAAGTACCAGGCGGTCGGCTGGCTCGAGCACTTGGCGCGGATCCCCTCGGCGTTCAAGTCGGGCAGCGGCCGCGCGCTGGCCCTCGGTCGCGCCGACCAAACCGTGCGCCACTACTTCGACGCGCGCCGCCGACACTTCCGCAAGCTGCTGCTCCAGAGCGGAGGCGGCGTGGCACTGGCGGTCGTCGGCACGACCGCGCTGCTCGGCCTCGGCGGCGTCCTCGTCCTGCGCAACCAGCTGACGCTCGGGCAGCTCGTCGCGGCCGAGCTCGTGGTCGCGACGCTCTCGGCGGCGTTCCTCGAGCTGGGCAAGCAGCTCGAGACGGTCTACGACCTCGTGCAGGCCACGACCAAGCTCGGCATGCTCGTGGATCTGCCGGCCGAGCGCTGCGGCGGCGAGCCGGTGCGCCCCGGCGGCCCGTTCGAGGTGCGCTGCCACGATCTCGGCTTCTCCCACGGCAGCAACGCGGTGATCCGGCGGTGCGGCCTGCACGTGCCCGCGGCGGCGAAGGTGGCGATCGAGGGCTCCGGCGGCGCCGGCAAGTCGACGCTGCTCGACGTCCTCTCGACCCTGCGTGCGCCCACGGCGGGCAACCTCGAGCTCGACGGATCCGACGTCCGCCTGCTCGACCTCCGGGAGCTACGCGAGTCGGTCGTGCTCGTGCGCGGCGCCGAGTTCATCGACGGACCGCTGCTCGCGAACCTCCGGCTGCTGCGACAAGAGGCGCCGCTGTTCGAGGTCGAGCGCGTCGTGGAGTGCGTGGGCTTGGGATCCGCGATCCGCCGCCTCGCGCAGGGCCTCGCGACGCCCCTGCAGCCCAGCGGCGCGCCGCTCTCGTCCACGCAGCAGCGCCGCCTCGCGCTCGCGCGGGCCCTGCTCGCGCGGCCCCGGTTGTTGCTGCTCGACGGAGCGCTCGACGAGCTCGGCCTGGCCGACGCCGAGCGCGACGCGGTGCTCGATCACGTGCTCGGCCCCGGGGCGCCGTGGACCGCGGTCGTCGTCACCCTTGGGCGCGCTCGGGTCGCCCGCATGTCTGCGCGCGCGCGTCACGACCTCCGGTCGGCGTTTCCGACCTCACCGACCCCCGCGCCCGCAGGGGCGCTCGAGCCGACGCGCGCGCCGTGGCAGGACCTCGGCTTCGAGATGAACCCCGCCGGTCGCGCCCTGCGACTGACCGGGCGCCTGCTCGGGCTGCTGTTCCTCGCCTTCGTCGCGGCGCTGGTGTTCACGCCGTGGCAGCAGTCGGTCACGGGCCACGGACGCGTCATCGCCTACGCGCCGCTCGAGCGCCAGCAGTCGATCGAGGCCCCGATCGCGGGGCGCGTCGTCGAGTGGCACGTCGACGAGGGCGAGCACGTGCAGGAGGGCCAGCTGCTCGCGGTGATCTCCGACAACGATCCCGAGCTCATCGATCGCCTCGAGCGGGCGCGGTCATCGACGGAGTCGCGGCTCGACACGGCGAAGGATGGCGTGAACGTGGTCCTGCAGCAGATCGTCGCCCTCGAGGCGGCCCAATCCGCGGCGCTGTCTGCCGCGGCCAGCCGCATCGACATGGGCCTCGATCGCCTCGCCGGCGCCGAGCAGGCCCGGGACGCGGCCGTCGCCGGCAAGCGGGCCGCCGATCTCAACCTCGCCCGACAGCGCTCGCTGGCCGAGGGCGGCCTGACCTCGACGCGGAACCTCGAGCTCGCCGAGCTCGCAGCCGAGACCGCCGACGCCGATCTCGAGCGGGCCCGCGCGACCCTGCGCGCTGCCGAGGGCGAGGTCCGGGCGCTCCGGGCCGAGCGCCGCCGGATCGAGGCCGACACCAACGCCGACATCGAGAAGGCCCGCTCGTCGCTGCAGTCGGTCAAGGGCGACGTCAACAAGTACGAGGCCGATCTCGCCGACCGCGAGGTCGAGGTCGCGCGTCAGCACACCATGCGGATCACGGCGCCGCGCTCGGGTGCGGTGCTGCGCCTGCTCGCCAAGCAGGGCGGCGAGTTCGTCAACGCCGGCGATCCGATCGTCATCCTCGTCCCCGAGACCGACGCCCGCGCGGTCGAGCTGTGGATCGACGGCAACGACGTGCCGTTGGTCGATCCCGGCCGCATCGTACGGCTGCAGTTCGAGGGCTGGCCCGCCGTGCAGTTCGTCGGCTGGCCGAGCGTCGCGATCGGCACGTTCGCCGCCGAGGTCGCCTTCGTCGACGCGACGGACGACGGCCACGGCAAGTTCCGCGTGGTCGTCGTCCCGACCGGCGGCGACGGCGAGGACGAGCTCTGGCCCGACGGCCGGTTCCTGCGCCAGGGCGTGCAGGTCAACGGGTGGATCCTGCTCGATCAGGTGCGGCTGGGCTTCGAGCTGTGGCGGCTCTGGAACGGCTTCCCGCCGGCGATGCGCGACGGCCCCGCCGACGTGGAGACGCAGGGCGGCAAGGCCAAGGGCAAGGACAAGCCGAAGTCGGCGTCGAGCAAGGCCAAGAAGGGCGACGAGTGATGGCGACGTCGTTCACCGCGGTTGTCGTGGGTCGGTGGCTCGTGGGCGGGTGGCTGGCGCTCGGCCCCGCAACGGAACCGGCCCCGACGACGGGCACGGTCGCGGAGGCCCCAGCGACCGCGACCGCCACCGAGGAGGCGACCGCGACCGCGACCGTCGCGGCCGACACGCGCACCGTGCTCGAGCTCGACGGCGTGCTCGCGGCGACGCTGCGCGATCATCCACTGCTCGACGCCGCGAGCGCGACGAAGGAGGCCGCCGAGGGCCGCCATCTGTCGGCCCGGGGCGCGTTCGATCCGCGGCTGCGGGCGCGCGCCGCCGGCACGCCGCTCGGCTACTACCGCTACGGTGTCGTCGATACCGAGGTGCGCGCGCGGACGATCGCCCTGGGCATGGTCGCGTTCGCGGGCTGGCGCCTGGGTCGCGGCGACATCCCCGTCTACGACGGCAAGCTCGCCACCACCGACGCGGGCGAGATCCGTGCGGGCATCGAGCTGCCGGTGCTGCGCGACGCCGCGATCGATGGGCCCCGCGCCCAGCGCAAGCGCACCGACGTCGAGGTCGACATCGCGACGCTCGAGCGCGAGGCCAAGGCGCTCGAGCTCTCGCGCGACGCCGCCATCGCGTACTGGGACTGGGTCGCCGCGCGTGGCCGCGCCGAGGTCCGCACCCGCCAGCTCCGGCTGGCGCAGGACCGCGACCTCGGGCTGCGCCGGCAGGCCGCCGAGGGCAACATCGCGGAGATCGAGCTGCTCGACAATGCGCGGGTGATCGCCACCCGCGAGGCGATCGTCGTGGGGGCCGAGCGCGACGCGACCGTGACCGCCCTGGCGTTGTCGCTGTACCTGCGTGACGGCATGGGCGAGCCGATCATCCCCGATGGCTTCGCCGCCCCGCACCTGGTGGTGTCGTCGATGCCGGCCGACCACGATGTCCAGGCCGATGTCGCCGCGGCGCGCGACCGCCGACCCGACGTACGGATCGCGGGCGCCCGCCTCCGCATCGCCGCGATCGACGTGCGACTGGCCCGCAACAGCCGGCTCCCCGCGCTCGGCGTGCAGACGTACGCGGCCAAGGATCTCGGGGACGGACCCGACTCGCTGCGCCCCGCGGAGCTCGGGGTCGGCGTCGGCTTCGAGATCCCGATCCCGCTGCGCACGGCCCGGGGCGACCTCGCGGCCGCGCGCGCCGTGGAGCGCCGCATCGGCCACGAGCGGCGGTTCCTCCTCGAGCGCGTCGGCGTCGAGATCCGAGCGGCCCACGCCGACACCGTCGCGGCCCACCGCCGCGCCGAGATCGCGACGCGCCAGGCGAGCCTCGCCGAGCGCCTGGCCGAGGCCGAGCGCCAGCGCTTGGCCCTCGGCGACAGCACCGTGCTCGTGGTGAACCTCCGCGAGGAGGCCGCCGCCGACGCGGCCGCGGCGGCGATCGACGCGGTCGCGGAGTATCGCCGCGCGCACGCGCGCTACCGGGTCGCCACCGGCCGCACGCCCGCGGGGTAGCGTCGACGCACCGTCGCAGCGCATGATGGCGGTCGCGTCGATGACCGCCCCCGCGCATCGCCTCGTGCTGCCCATCGCGCTCGCGTGCGTCGGGTGTCGCGGTGGCGCGGCGACGGCCGAGCACGACGGCGCGACCTCCAACGACCCCTCGACGACGACCACCGCCGCCGTCGACACCGACGACGACCCCGGCGCGCCGAGCTGCGCGGTCGAGCCGCGCGATCCGGTGCGCCGCCTGTCGGCCTTCGAGTACGCCCGCGCCCTCGACGATCTCCTCGGCGTCACCGTCGACGAGACGAGGCTACCCGCATCCTCCACGTCGCCGATCTTCGCCACCGAGGACGCCGCGCTGGGCAGCTCGCCCGTGCTCGTCGACGGGCAGTTCGACGCGACGGTGCTCGCCGCCGACGTTGTGCTCGCGCGGCTCGACACCGAAGGGGCGCAGGCGTTCCTCGGCTGCGACCCGGGCGACGCGACGTGCATCGACACGTGGCTCGGCGAGCTCGGCCGGCGGGCCTACCGACGGCCGCTCGACGACGACGCGCGAGCGCGCCTCCACGGCCTGTTCGACGAGATCGCCGCGGTCGACGGGATCGACGTCGCGATCGCGGGGACGGTGCAGGCGATGCTGCTGTCGCCGCGCTTCGGCTTCCACGTCGAGGAGGCCGCGCCCGACGGCGGCCCCGACGAGTGGGCGATCGCCTCGCGCCTGTCGTTCCTGCTGTGGGGGTCGATCCCCGACGATGATCTGCTCGACGCGGCCGAGCGGGGCGAGCTGCACGATCCCGAGGCGCGACGCGAGCACGCGCGGCGGCTGCTCGCCGATCCCCGCGCCGCGCTGCGCGTGGTCCGGACCTGGCGCGAGCTCCTCGACATCGACGCGCTCGCCTCCGCCGCGCCGATCGATCCCCGGTTCACGCCGACCCTGCGCGACGAGATGTTCGCCGAGTTCGACGCCTTCATCGCCACCACGGCGCTCGCCCACGGCGGCACGATCACCGACCTGCTGACGTCGCGCTGGGTCGACGCGGGGCCCGAGCTCGCGGCGCTCTACGGATCGACCGGCGACGCGCTGCCCCCCGAGCGCGTCGGCGTCCTGGGCCGCGCCGCCTTCCTCGGCGCGACCGCCCGCGGCGACGCGCCGTCGCCGATCCTCCGCGGCCTCGCGGTGCTCGACCGCCTCGCGTGCACCGCGATCGCCCCGCCGCCGCCCTCGGTGCCGGCGATCCCCGACCTCGACGCGGGCGGCACCAACCGCCAGCGCTTCGAGCAGCACACCGCCGACCCCGCCTGCGCGGGGTGTCACCAGCAGTTCGATCCGATCGGCTTCGCCCTCGAGCACTTCGACGCGATCGGGGCCCATCGCAACGTCGACGCCGGCCTGCCCATCGACGCCCGCGGCAGCGTGCTCGGCCTCGAGGTCGACGGGGCGGTGGAGCTCGCGACGACGCTCGCCGAGCACGACGTCGTCTGGGCCTGCGCGGTGACCCAGCAGCTGCGCGCGGCGATCGGCCACGCGCCGCGGACCGGCGAGGCCTGTGCCCGCGACGCGCTGGCGGAGAGCTTCCGCGCCGGCGACGGCGACCTCCAGGCGTTGCTCGTCGAGATCGCCGCGAGCGAGGTGATGATCCGATGATCCGCGCGCTCACCCGCCGATCGTGGCTGCGCGCCGGCGGTGCGTCCGCGCTCGCCCTCGGCCTGTCGCACCCGCGGGCACGCGCCGCAACTCGCCCGAAGCGGATCATCTTCTGCGTGCAGATGCACGGCTTCGTCCACCCCGCGCTGACGCTGGTGCCGCCAGGGCTCGCGGCGAGCGACGCCTACGAGCTCGAGCTCGAGGCGAGCGCGCTGTCGCCGATCCTCCAGCCGCTGGCGCCGTGGACCGACCGCCTGCTCGTGCTCGACGGCCTCGCGCTCAACAGCGCGATCGCGGACTACTGGATCGCCCGCAATCCCCACGTGCCCGCGCACGTGCACCTGCTGACCGGGGCGCCGAGCGCCGTGCACGAGCTCGACGGGGCGGCGAGCGTCGCGTCGGTCGACCAGCGGATCGCCGCCGAGCTGATGGTGCGGCCCGACGCGCCGCCCTTCGCCTCGATCGAGGTCGGCTTCGGCGGCGCCGGGGGCCTCGCCCTGGGCGCGTACAACTGGAGCGGCCCGAGCTCGGCGCTGCCGTACCTGTACGAGCCCGCGGATCTGTTCGACCTGCTGTTCGCGGATCTCTCCGCGAAGGGCACCGGCCTGCCGCGGTGGCGCGAGCGCATCGCCCGGTTCGCCTCCGACGAGCACGCCGCCACGATGGCGCGCCACACCGGCGCGAGCGCGGATCGCCTGGCCGCGCACCGCGACCTCCTCGCCGCGCTCGCCGATCGCTTCGCGAGCCTCGACGGAGCGCATTGCGCCGCGCCGACGCGGCCGGGTCCGCCGCGCGACTACGCGGGTCGCCACGCCGCGTACGGCGACGTGATCGCGGCGGCGTTCGCCTGCGATCTCACCCGCGTCGCGACGATCGCCTTCGACAACCAACCCGCGGTCGACTGCGGCGGCATGCCCGGGACCGACCTCCACGCCGACTACGCCCACTCGACCACCGAGGACAATCCGATGGGCAGCGAGCTCGCCGACGCCGTGATGACCGCGGCGGCGGTCAACCACGCCGGCCACGTCGCCGCGCTGCTCGCCTCGCTCGCCGCGGTGCAGGAGGACGACGGCAGCAGCCTGCTCGATCACACCTTGGTGGTGTGGACCAGCGAGCTCGCCCGCGGCCGCCACCAGGGGGCGCGCGCCTACGCCGATCTCCCGGTCATCCTCGCCGGCGGCGACACCTTCCGCATGGGGCGCTACCTCTCGTATGCCGAGGACCGCGCGCCACCGCTGGGCGCCGCGCCCGTCGGCCCCGACGCCGTCGGCCCCTCGCACAACCACCTGCTCGTGTCGCTGTGCCAGGCGATGGGCCTCGACGACGTCACGGCATTCGGCGTCGAGTCGCTCCCGCAGGTCGACGGCGGCCAGCTCGATTGCACGGGGCCGCTCGACGGCCTGGTGTGACCGCCGCCCGACTCACGCTTCGGGTCCGCGCCGCCTGGATTGCCACCGCGGGAACAGCACGATCATCGACACGAGCGGAACGACCGCGATCGCCTCGGCCGGCACGCCGAGCTGCAGCACGCGGTTGAGCACGCCCTCGATCACCACGACGCCCGCGAGGTTGATCGCGAGCAGCACCGCGAGGAGCTTCCAGTTCGACCACAGGACGGAGGAGGTGCCCGACATGCGCGGCGGCAGCGTATCGCCTTCCGCCTGCGGGCTACAGCGCGTCCTGGGCCTCTAGCCACGCCGTCCACGCCGGCCGGGGCGTGCCATCGGCGTACCGGCGCATCCCCATCGTCGCGAGCGACTCGACGAACCGATCGATGAACCATTGCGGGGCGTCTTGGATGCTCGATTCGAGCAACTCGATGGCCTCGGGTGACCAGTCGACCAGCTGGAACGCGAACGCGGCGCGCAGCCGAGGCTCGACCGCCAGCGCGGCGCCCACGTCGGCGTAGAACCCGGCCTGCAGCGCCTCGGTCGCTCCGAGGGTCGAGACGCCGTCGTCGGGGCCGGCGGGGCAGCCGAGCTCCTGCAAGACGACGTCGAGGTCGCCCGTCGCGTCCATCATCGCCGCGAGGCGCACGGTCCCCGCGGTCGCGTCGACGGTGAGATCCGGCAGGGCGCAATAGAAGTTCATCGACGCGAAGTCCGACGCGCCGAGGACGGACGCCAGGAACGGGGTGCCGACCTCGACCTCGCGCATCGTCATCGTCACGCCGAGCTCGGGATCCAGCGTGCGGATGTGCGAGCGCGCGGCCTCCAGGAATCCGACCACCGCGTCGGTGCCGCTCGTATCGCGCTCGAACAGGGTGCCGGGCTCGTTCGCGACGCTGACGCCGAAGACACCGCGCTCGGTCATCACGGGGACGGCGACGTCGAGCAGCGCCGCGAAGCGCCCGGTGACGGTCGCGTCATCGAAGGCGAGCCCCGGCGCGAGCCGGATCGGGTCGTCGGGATCGAGCAGGTCGGGGGGCAGCTCCAGCGAGTCGCTGTCGAGGGTCTCGATCAAGACCATCGGCGTCAGCCCGTCGGCGACGAGCGCATCGAGCTCCTCGACCAACGGCGACACGTCGATGCGCCCCGGGCTCGGCTCGAGCTCGGCCCACGAGATCTGCACGCGGCCCACGTCCATCCCGCGCGCGATGGCCTCGGTCCAGGCGGCATCGACCGCGGTCGCGGTCGCCGGCGGCAGCGTGGGATTGAAGCCGATGATCATCCCGAGGTGGTTGCCCTCGGGCAGCCGCGGGATGCCGGCTCCCGCCGGTTCGCCCGTCGTGGACGTCCCATCGCTGCTGTCACCGCTCGAGTCGACGGCCTCGCTCGTCCCGTCCGTGGCAGGTGCGCCGCTCGATGCGTCGGACTCCGCGGTGCCCGCGGTGCCCGTGGTCTCCGCGACCCCGCCGGAGCTCGTCGTCGATGCGTCGACCCCACCGTCGCTCGCGCACGCCGCGAGCAGTCCCGAAGCGAGGAAGAGCAGACGGAGGCGGGGCGGATTGCTTCCCATCATCGAGCCGCTCCGGTTAGCACGGCGCGTGCCACGACGACCCGCAAGCATCTCGCCGGGGGCGCGAGGCGACGCTGCATTCGCCCACGCGCGGAGCGTTGCAAACCACGGCGGTGCCGCGATCTACGAGGCGAGCGCCGCCTCGAGGGCCTGCGCGAGCCCGCCCGCGTCCACGTCCGCGACCACCAAGCGGGCCATGCTGCGCAGCTCGGGCTCCGCGTTGCCCATCGCCACCGGGAAGCCGACGGCCTGCATCGCGCCGAGGTCGTTGAGGGCGTCGCCGACGACCATCACGTCGCCGAGCGCGACACCGTAGGCGGCGGCGATCGCCCGCACGCCGGAGTCCTTGCCGACACCCGACGCGGTGAGGTTGATGAACATCGTCTCGGGCATCACCGGCGAGGTCGAGGGCACCGCCGTGAGACCGGCGCTCGCGTCGGCGAGCACGGCGTCGACGTCGTCGTGTGCGACGAGCCACTGGGCGCGGACGGCCGCGTCGAGCATCGCCTCGAGCGGGCGCGTCGCGAAGGGCACCCCGAGCAGGGCCGCGTGATCGCGGGAGCGCGCCGTATCTCGCTCGACCGCGTACTCGGTGTCGCCGTAGAGCTCGAGCAGGCGACCGTCGGTGCGCGAGCGCTCGACGAGCCAGGCCACCCTGTCCCTCGGCAGCGGGCTCGAGCGCGACTCGCCGGTGCCGACGTGCAGCACGCTGGCGCCGTTCTGGAACACGTGCCAGCCGTCGGCGTCGAGCCGACTCGCCCACGCCCGCGCCTTGCCGAACGCGGGACGCCCCGAGGAGATCGCCAGGCGGATCCCCCGCTGTCGCGCGCGCAGGGCGAGCGCCCAGACGCGCTCGTCGATGGTCCCCGCGCGGCCGACCAGCGTGCCGTCGACGTCGATGCAGACGAGCCCGATCACGCGGATTCCATCGCCGTCATTCGCAGCTCTGCTCTGCGCCGAAGGTGGCGAGGCCGTCCTGCATGGATGCGAACTGCCACGCGAAGTAGCCGGGGTCGCGGGCCACCGACGAGATGCGGACCTCGTCGATGACCCCGGAGAATTCGCGGCCGTCCACCTGGACGTTGTCGCCGATGCTCACGTCGGCGTTGGTGGTGGCGATGGGCCCCGCGAGGGCGCCCTCGTCGTCCTGCTCGCCGTCCACGTAGACGCGCTTCACGCCCGCGCCGTAGACGATCGCGACGTGGTGGAACACGCCGTCGTCGACCGGGACGTCGCCGTCGAGGTTGTCGTCGTTCGGATCGGAGCCGAAGGAGACGAACGCGCTGTCGAGGTACCGCTGCATGCGCCAGGCATCGTCCCCCTTCGTCACCATCGCCTGCCACGTGGCGTCGAACGCGGTGACGCGGATCCACGCCTCGACGCTGAGCGCCGTCGTGAAGTCGTAGGCCGACTCGCCGGCCAGGACCAGCCCGTCGTCGACGCCGTCGAACGCGTGCGCCCCGGCGAGCAGGCCGTCGATCGCGCTCGGGGGTGTCGGCGACGCCGCGTCGTGCCCGGCCCCGGTCGCGTCGGCGAAATCCTGGAGGTGGTGCACGCTCACGTAGTCGTCGGGCCAGGTCGCCGGCCCGTCGCTCGCGGACGCGGCGGCCGGGTTGCCGTAGTACATCGTCACGGTGGTCCCGACGGCGGCGAGCGCGGGCAGGCGCACCCAGACCGTCGAGACCTCGCTCGGGCTCCAGCGCTCGATCTCCAGGGGCAGCTCGGTGTTGCCGTCGAGCACGCGGAGGTCCGCGCCGTCGGCCTTGGCCTGGGCATAGTCGATGCGGCTCGAATCGAGGCGGAGCAGCGCGACCATGTCCGACGCACCGATGAGTCCATCGCCGTCGATCTGCACGGTGCGCCGGCGCGTCCACTGCGGATCCCACCAGTCGTCCGCGCACGCCGGTCCTCCGCTGGTCGTGTCGTCGACGTCGGTGGTGTCGCTCGGCCCGAGATCGGGAATGGGCCCGATCGTGTCGGCGCCCGTCGGATCGGGATCGGTCGTCGTGCCGGTCGTCGCGTCGGTCGTCGCGCCCGTCGTGGTCCCGGGGCCACCGCTGCTGCTGGTGCCCGGCGGCGTCGGGTCGGTCGAGCTCACCGTGCCCTCGCCGAGGCCGCCCTCGTCACCGCCGACGCCGGACGCATCGAACTGACAACCGACGAGCACGAGCGCCAGCGCGGGGCGAAGACGGTGCGGCACCGTCCCCACTGTGCCCGACGGGCCCGCGCCGGGCAACGCGTTGGACTACGCGGCCGCGTCGTGTCGTGGTCCGTGCTGTGCGCCGGCGTCCCGTGTCCGGACACCGAGCGCCTCGGCGATCGACTGGTCGTGCACGACGCGGCGACGCAATACCAGCGGCTGGGCGATCGCCCGCAGCACGATCCCGCGCTCGCCCACCGCGACGACCTCGACCGGCTGATCGACGCGCACACCGCCATCGTCGACGTCGAGGCTCAACAGCGCACGGGCGCCCGGGATCGTCGGGATCGCCGTCGGTGACACCATGAACAGCCGGCGGGCGACGCCGGTCACCACCGTCGCAGCGGTGCGGCCGCCGCTGCGGAGCGAGGCGCGCGCGGGCCCGACGGCGGTGCCCGTGGGAAGGGCGGAGGCGAGGAATTCGTCGAGGGCGCTCACGGTGTCGTTCGCTTCGGGCGGGGTGCAGGGCGAGTACGGCGGTGTCGGCACCGCGGATCGCCCGCGACTCGATCCCATCGTCGCGGGGCCGCGCCCGGTTACGCGGCGGTCACGGCCCTCGACCCTCCCGCCCGGCCGACTACGGGGTCGCCAGCCGCGTCAGCACCACGCGAGACAGGCCCTTCAGCGTCTCGAACACGCCCATGCCGTTCTTCGCGGCGGCCTCGTACTCGGGGACGCCCAGCGGGTTGAGCTGCGCGCGCAGCTCTTCGACCGACGCGATCTCGGGCATGTCGCGCTTGTTGTACTGGATGACGTACGCCATCTTCGCCAGGTCCTGGCCCTGATCGGCGAGGTTGGTGGCGAGATTCTCGACGCTCTCGACGTTCGCCTCGGCGCGCGATGGCTGCGAGTCGGCGACGAAGATGAGGCCGTCGGCGCCGCGCAGCACCAGCTTGCGGCTGGCGTCGTAGAACACCTGCCCCGGCACCGTGTACAGGTGGAAGCGGACCTTGTAGCCGCGCACGCTGCCGAGGTCGATCGGCAGGAAGTCGAAGAACAGCGTCCGCTCGGTGTCGGTCGCCAGGGAGATCATCTTGCCCTTGGCGTCCTGGCGCGTGGTCTCGAAGATGTGCTGCAGGTTGGCCGTCTTCCCGCACAGGCCGGGCCCGTAGTAGACGATCTTGCAGTTGATTTCCTTCGCGAGGTGATTGATGTACGTCATCGAAGTTGCGCCCCCACGCGCGTGACGGCGGCTTCGGCGAGGCTGCGGATGCGGTCGGCCCCGATCCCGACGTGGCGGCCGAGCTCGATCAGCGCCTCGAGCTCCGGCGCGCCGAGGTGCCCGTCGGCGAGCGCGACGATCGCCACGAGACCGATCGCCTCCCCGGCGTCGTCACCGAGCTCCGCCGCGGCACGGGCGAGGCGCTCGCGTCGACCGAGCGCCGCGACGGCGTCGTCGAGATCGCGAAAGTGCAGCTCGAGCGCCGCGTGATCGACCGCCGCGCCGGTCATGCGCTCGAGCAGCGCCGCCAGCGACACGCGCTCGGCCGGGGCGAAACCATCCGCCGAGGCGACGAGGTACGCGAGCTCGAGCATGGTCTGGAACCGCCGCGCCGCGTCGGCGTCCGCGGGCACCTCGGCGATCGTCGCGATCGCCCCCGCCCGGATCCACGCGATCCGATCGGCGTCGGCCCCGACCGCCCGCAGTATCGCCTCGGCCAGCCGCGGATCGTCGGCCTCGGCCACGCGCCATGAAGTCTCCGGCATGACGCCGAGTCTACGCGGCCGGCTCTGGCCCGCAAAGCGGCCGGGACCGCGTCGCGGATCACAGGGTCGGCAGCGCGCGCGACCGGCCGCGGGGGAACGCGCGATCGATCGCGGCGCAGTGCGTCGCCCCGAGCTCGAGGTCCGCGGCCGCCGCGTTGGCCCGCACGTGCGCCGCGGCGGTCGCCTTGGGGATCGCGAAGCCCTCGTCGCGCACGAGCCACGCCAGCGCGACCTGCTCCGGCGTCGCGCCGAGCTCGTCGGCGATGCCGCGGAGCACCCGACCGCCGGCCGAGTGGGGCGCCACGAACGAGCCGCTGCCGAGCGGGCTGTACGCGACGATGGCGATCCCGTGCGCGCGACACCACGGCGCCACCGCGTGCTCGATCGCCCGCTCTTCGAGGTGATACAGCACCTGGTTGCACGCGACCTCGCCCGGCTCGGTGACGGCGGCGAGCGCCTCGAGGTCGTCGACGTCGAAGTTGCTCACGCCCCACCGACGGATCTTCCCGGCGTCCACCAGCGCGCGCATGCCCGCGACGGTCTCGGCGAGCGGGAAGCGGCCGGGCCAGTGCAGCAGGTAGAGATCGAGCCGATCGGTGCCGAGGCGCGCCAGCGATCGCTCGCACGCCGCGAGGGTGCCGGCGCGCGAGGCGTTGCTCGGCAGCACCTTCGACACGAGGTAGACGGAGTCACGGCGGCCCGCGATCGCCCGACCGACGAGGGACTCGACCGCGCCGTCCCCGTAGAGCTCGGCGGTGTCGACATGCGTCATGCCGAGGTCGATCGCCAGTCGGATCGCCGCGAGCACGTCGCCGGGCCGATCGGCCTCCATGTTCCAGGTGCCCTCACCGAGCACCGGCACCGCGGCACCGCCGAGCGCCCGCGTGCGCACTACAGCACGACGCCGATCTGCAGCGTCGCCGACCACGGCCGCGGGAAGTACTGGCCGGGATCGATGCTCTCCAGATCGCCGAGCTCGGTGCACGTGCTGCCGCCGTCGCCCTGCCGCACGCAGGCCTTGCCGCGGAACGGCACGAGCACGTCGACGCGCGGGCCGAGGGTCCAGCGGTGACCGAGGCGCAGGGCCAGGCCGATCACGACGCCGAGGCTGCCGCGGTGCACGACCTCGGTGGTGTCGTACTCCACGCGGACCCCGGGCATGTCCACGACGGTGCCCGCGCCCTTCGAGTGGGCCGTGGAGCGTAGGTAGCCGAGGGTGAGGCCGAAGTACGGATCGAACCGCGACTTCACCAGCAGGTGCAGCAGCGTGCCCGCACCGATGTTGAGGAACGTGCGGGTGTCGCTCGCGCTGTCGAGCACGACCGTCGCCTCGGTCGTCATCAGGGACGACGGCGCCTTCGCCGGGCCTGCGCCGCCCTGGATGGTGACGATCGGCGCGAAGCGGCCGAAGCGATAGCCGGCGGTGAGCCCGAACCAAGGCACCACCTTCAGCGCCTCGCACTGATCCTGGCCGCAGCCGCCGGCGCCCACGGACGCGAGCAGCAGCACGCCGCGACGGTTCGGCATCGCCCACTCGCGCGGCTTGGACTCTTCGGTCTCCTCGGGCGCCGCTGCCTTCGCGCGCGGTGCCGGGGCTGGCGTCGGCTCGGGCGCGTCGTCGTCGACCATGGCGGCACCGTCGATCGGGACGTCGTCGCCTTCGGGGGCCGGCACCGAGGTGGGCACCGACGGATCGAGCGGGCGCGGATCAGGCGCGGGGTTCGGGGCGAGCGCGGCGACGAGGGCGAGTGATGCGATCACGCGGTGTCCAGCCCGCGGACACTGCCACGTTCACAGGGCGAGGTCGAGGGCATCGCACAGCAGGCCGAGGTACGCGGATGCGGCGGCGAAGCGGTCGGCGAACGGCTTCACGGGCCCTGCGAGCTGAGCGTCGGTGACCGTGCACATCGCGATGTGATCCTTGCGCCGCAGCGCGTCGGCGAGCGGGTGCGCCGGATCGAAGCCCCGCGGGACGCGGACCAGCGACTCGCCCTCGAGCTTCCAGTGGCGGCGGAATCCGGTGGCGCCCGTGACCGCGAGCCAGCGCTCGGGGTGCTCGACGAGGTACGCCCGGATCTTCGCGAGTGGCTCGGGCTCGGGGTGCCAGAGGCCGACGCCGAGCATGCTGCGCCCGGGCTCGACGTGGACGTACAGCCCCGGCGCGTGGATGTCCTTGCCGCTGGCGTGGCGGAAGTGCATGCCGACGTGGCTCTTGTACGGGCGCTTGTCGGCGGCGAACCGCGTGTCGCGATGGATCCGCATCAGCGACCCCCCGCTCGGCCGCGCATCCGCGACGAAGTGCGGCGCGAACGTCTTCAACGCGGGGCCGATCGCGGTGATCCACGCCAGCGCGGGCCCACGGACGCATCGCTCGTAGCGCTCGCGGTTGGCCTCGAACCACGGTCGCTCGTTGTGGTGCTCGAGCTCGGCGAGGAACGCGAAGGTCTCGGGCCCGAAGCCCACGGCCGGGGACTTCGCGGACTTGGTCGCCGCCTTCGCGGGCTTGGTCGCGGGCCGCGTCGCGGGCTTCGCTGCCGCCGACTTCGCGGCGGGCCTCCGGGCCGATGTCTTCGCCATCGCGGGCGAGACTATCGCGACCCGCCGCCCGGTGCGCCTCGACATCGCGGGGACACGCGATACCATCGACAGCGTCGACCAACCCAACCCGCCGCCCCGCGGATAGTGCCCCGGATGACGAGCCTCGCGTCCCTGCTCCCCCTCGCCCTGCTCGCGACCCTCTCGGCCGGCCCCCGCGCCGCCGAGACCGAGTCGCAGCGCCTGCACCGCCGCGGCGTGCAGTGCATGGACGACTACGAGCGACCGGACTGCGCCATCGAGAACTTCGAGGCGCTGATGGCCGCGTCCACGTCCGATCGCGAGCTGGTGACCGACGCGATGCTGCGGCTCATCCGGCTGTACCGCGGCGGCGACGATCCCGAGGCGGTCAAGCCGTTGCTGCGCAAGTTCTGGGACGCCGGCATGAAGCGCGAGTCCCGGGGCCACGTGCCGCACTCGACCCGCTTCGTGCCCCGCGACTTCGACATCCTGCTCAACGTCGACGTCGCGCGGATCGTCGCGGCGCCGCTGACCCGCCGCCTCGGCGACGACGCGCGCGACACCCTGTTCACCTGCGACGAGGCCCGACGCACGTCGCTCGAGGATCAGCGGCGGCGCAAGCGTGCCGCCCGCAAGGCCAAGGCCAGCGGACGCGACGTCGAGGCCGTGCTCGCCGAGGAGCTCGCCGCCGAGCGCAAGCGCGAGGCCGAGCGCGCCGCCGCGAAGGCCCGCGGCGACGCCGGGGCGAAGGGCCAGCCCTCGCCGATCCTGTTCGAGAGCACGTGCCCGGTCGCGCTCGCCCTCGGCGAGGTCGATCTCTCGAAGTGGGAGCGGATGACCACCGCGTTCTCGCACCGCGACTTCGCCCGCTCGATCGCGCTGGCGCAGATCCCCGGCCTCGACGCGAAGCTCGCGGACGCGGTCGCGGGCGCGCGCCTCATCGAGGTCGCCCCCGATCACTGGCGCGTGCCCGGTCACCAGTACGAGGGCGGCGACGTCGATCTCGCGCGCCTCGACCTCGACGAGCTGCTCATCGCGCCCGCGGGGATCATCGACGAGGTGATCGCCGCGCATCGCAGCCGCAAGCGAAGCGTCGATCGCAGCCTCGATCAGCTCGTCAACAAGGTCCCGCGCGACACCGGGTTCTTCGTCGTCCTCACGCAGGGCGCCCTGGTCGATCTCGGCTTCGGCGGGCTCAAACCGAGCACGCGCGGGTTCCTCCAGGCGCTGCTGCCCAAGCCCAAGGGCATGCAGATCGCAGGCGTCTTGGGCGACGACTTCGGGCTGTTCACCCGCGTGCCCACCGACAACGCCGTCAAGGGCCGCGCGCTGGTCTCGATCGCGCGCGCCATGATCGAGCGGCGATCCGACGACGACGCGAACGCCGAGGAGCTCCTCGCGAGCCTCGACGTCGCCGAGGCCACCGATCGCCGCGCCCTGCTCGCGAGCTACGTCCTCTCGGCCGCGCAGGTCGAGAAGTTCATGCTCGAGTGAGACGCGGGCGCACACCCGTGCACGCATCCGCTCGCCCGCGGAATTCGCACCGTAGTGGGCCCCACCGGCGCGTCGCCCATGGGAGCATTGGCCTCAGCAAAACCGCCATGCAAACCCGCAACGTCATTGGAAAGAACCGCGCCCGCCCCGGTCCAACGCCCCACATGAGGCGTCGCCTTGTCCCCCGCATCGTCCCCGCCGTGTTGTCCCTGGCCGCCGCCACCGCGACCTACGCGGTCGCGGACGAGGCCGACGCGAAGGCCCGCGGCAAGTCCGGCCGACGCATCGGCCTCGGTGGCGGCCTGGGCGATCCGACCGGTCCGTCGCTCAAGCTGTTCCTCGCGCCCCAGCACGCGCTGCAGTTCGACTTCGGTTGGGCGCCGATGCACCACGGCAACGGGATCCTGCACGCCAACTATCTCTTCCACTTCCCGACGTTCGTGTCGAACAGCGTGATGGACTTCGGCATGTACCTCGGCGCCGGCATCGGCATGGCGTTCTGGTCGGGCTACGGCTATTGGGGCTACCACGACGGGGGCTACTACGGCCGCGGCCGCGACTGCTACGATCCGCCAGGGCCCGACGACTACCGCTGCGACTACTACGGGCGCAGCGGCCACGGCGGCGCGGCGATGATCCTGCGCGCGCCGGTCGGCATCTTCTTCCACTGGATGAAGGTCCCGCTCGACACCGTGATCGAGGGCGGGTGGTCGCCGTACGTGATCTACCCGGACCTCTTCCACGGTGACTTCAGCGTCAAGCTCCGCTACTACTTCTGACGCCGGGCGCGCCTCCCCCCTCGTCACGCCCCTCCTCGCCCTCGGAGCTCCATGGCCACGATCTTTCCCCGTGTTCTCCGGTCCTGCGCCCTCTGGCGGACCCTCTCGTCGTCGCTCGTCTGTGCCCTGCCGCTCGCCGGCTGCGTGCACAAGCTGGACGTCACGCGGATCAACTCTGAGCAGGCCAAGCCCAACAACGTCTGGATGTTCTTCACCGTCGAGAAGAACGACGAGCCGGTCGCCGGCCTCGTCGCCGACGACTTCGAGATCTACGAGGACGGCGCGCTGGTCTCGAAGTACGAGAGCCAGCAGACGATCCAGAACCCCGAGGTCGCGGCGGTCATGTACACGCTGCTGCTGCTCGACATGAGCGGCAGCGTCACCGAGTCGGGCCAGGCCGATCTGCTGGTCGACGCGGCGACCGTGTTCAGCGAGCGCGTCGGCAAGACCCAGAAGGTCGGCGTCTACGCGTTCGACGGCGCCGAGAAGCTCCACTCGGTCACACCGTTCACGACCACACAGGGCTCGGTCGAGGGCGGCATCGAGGGCCTGCGCGGGTACCAGGCCAAGGACCCGTCGACCAACCTCCACGGCGCCGTCGGGCTGGCGGTCGAGGAGCTCGAGGAGGCGCTTGCCAAGGACGAGCGGCCGCTCAAGTTCGGCACGCTGGTGGTGTTCACCGACGGCACCGATCGCGCCGGTCGTGTCACGCGCGACGAGATGCTCGGGAAGCTCGGCGAGGGCGAGCACGCGCACTACGAGGTCTACGCGATCGGCGTCGGCGCCGAGCTCGAGCAGAAACCGCTGGAGGACATCGGCCGCGACGGCACCGAGATGGCGAGCGACCCGGGCAAGGTCCGCGAGGCCTTCGAGCGCGTCGCGCAGAAGATCGAGGCCCACACCAAGCGGTTCTACCTGCTGTCGTACTGCACGCCGGCGCGCAAGGGCAGCCACACGGTCCGCGTCGACGCGATCACGCGCAACGAGAAGGGCCGCAAGAACGGCTCGGGCTCGCTCGAGTACGAGTTCAACGCCGACAAGTTCGGGCCGCCGCCGCAGTGCGACCCCAACCGCGCGCCGCACTTCAGCCTCGAGCGCGTCGATCCCCCGGCGACGCAGGACGACAAGAAGCGGAAGGGGCGCAGCGGCGGCAAGGCCTCGGGCAGTGTCAAGGTGCGCAGCGTCGGCAGCGACGCAGACAGCCCGTCGAAGTCCAGCAAGGGCAAGTCGACCAAGCCCGCCCCGCGCGCGCCCGGGGGCTGACCGTCCGGCTTTGACAGGGCTGCCAGTGGGGCGCAGCCTAGCGGGCGACGTGAACGATCGCCCCGCCACCCGTGGCCGCCGTCTCATGCGATTGGCCGGCATGACGGCGCGGGTCGCCGGCGGCTACGCGAAGTCGCGGATCAAGTCGGTCTTCCAGTCCGAGGAGGCCGCCGAGCGCGATCGATCCGAGACCCACGCGCGCGCCGGCGAGCTCATCGCGACGACGCTCGGCGAGCTGAAGGGCGCGGTGATGAAGGTCGGCCAGATGGCGTCGATCGCCCGCGACATCCTGCCCCGCGAGATCGCCGAGGCGCTCGGGTCGCTGCAGCGCGAGGCGCCGCCGATGCCCTACGAGGTGATCGCGGAGCAGATCGAGCGCGAGTTCGGTGCCGCGCCCGAGACGCTCTTCCGCCGCTTCGATCGCACGCCGTTCGCCGCCGCGTCGATCGGCCAGGTCCACCGCGCGACCACCGACGACGGCCGCGAGGTCGTGGTCAAGGTGCAGTACCCCGGCGTCGACGAGGCGGTGGACTCGGATCTCTCGCACCTGCGCTTCGCGCTGCGGGCCAGCGGCCTCGTGAAGTTCAAGAAGCAGGCGCTCGACGCCCTGTTCGACGAGCTGCGCACCCGGCTGCACGAGGAGCTCGACTACTGCAACGAGGCCGACAACGTCCGCTTCTTCCACGACTACTACAAGGACAACCCCAAGGTCGTCGTCCCCGAGGTCATCGGCGAGCGCAGCTCGCAGCACGTGCTGACGCTGTCGTACGAGCCCGGCGATCACGTCGACGACACCGGCGAGTACTCCGAGGCGCTGCGCTGCGAGCTCGGCGAGACCCTGTTCCGCACCGTCTGCGATCAGGTGTTCAACCTCCAGGTCATCCACGCCGATCCCAACCCCGCGAACTTCGCCTTCCGCTCCGACGGTCGCCTGGTCTTCTACGACTTCGGCTGCGTGAAGCGCCTGCGCCCCGAGATCGTCGACGCCTACCGCGACACCATCCGCGCCGGCCTCGGCGAGGACTACGACGGCGTCGAGGCCGGCCTGCGTCGCCTGGGCGCCCGCAACCTCGACGGCCCCGAGGTCCCCGCCGCCTACTACAAGATGTGGCGCGACATCTTCGCCAAGCCCTTCGTCGGCGACATCGAGTTCGACTACGGCAAGGCCACCCTGCACCACGACGCGCTGCAGCACGTCCCCGGCTTCCTCGCGAAGTACCTCGGGGCGTTCCAACCGCCGGCCGAGCTGGTGTTCCTCGACCGCGTGGTCGTCGGGCACTACGGCACGATGCGCCGGCTGCAGGCGCGGGCGAAGTTCGGCGTGCTGCTGCGCGAGTGGATCTGAGTTGCGGATGAACGCGAAGCGTTCACCCGCGACGAAGGCAGGAGCGAAGCGATGAGGGTTGGGGAGGCTCTGGCGGGCTCTGCCCGACGGAGGGGAAGGGCGGGCCGCCCTTCCCCATCGCTTTGGCCGCTCAGTCGAACGGCTCGCAGCCGACCATCACCAGCTCGATCTGCCGCTCCGCCAGCCGGCTCGTCGCGACCAGCAGCATCCGTCGCGCGCCCTCGGTCATGAAGCGCAGGCGCGTCGCGTCGAGCTCGATGCGCGACGGCTCGCCGGGGAGGATGCGGTCGATCGCCGCGATGACGGCGGTGACATTGGCGAGCCGCAGCTCGGGTCCGAGGGCGACGCGCGGCGCGGTGCGGGGTTCGTCGTACGCAGCGCCGCGGTCGAGGTGGGTGGACAGCATGACGCCCGGGGCATCGGCCCATCGGACACCGACTGGAGCGCGATCGGACCATATCGGGCGCGGCCGGGCCGCGGGCGTCCCGATCCGTGGGGTGGCTGCGGGGTGGCCGAAGCCGCGAATTCCCGCGAACTGACGCCAAAGCGCGGCGCGACTGGAAGAACGCCGGGCGATCGATGTCCAATGGACCTGTGGTGACCCCTCCCACCAGTCGACCCCTCGCTCGCGCCTATGAACACCTCACGGCGGGACGCGTGGCGGAGGCGGCCGGCGCCTATCGAGCCGCCCTGCAGATCGACGCGAGCGAGCCGCAGGCCCACGCCGGGCTGGGGCACTGCGCGTTCCTCCGCGGCCAGCAACGCGAGGCGTACGATCACTTCGTCCGCGCCGCGGCCCTGTGGCGCGAGCGCGACGACGCGATCGCGGCGCTGGGCTGCTACACCCACGCGGTCGCGAGCGATCCGTCGCAGCTCGACATCCACGTCGAGATCGCGGAGCTCGAGGTCGAGCTCGGCAACGCCGAGGCCGCGCGCCAGCGCCTCGAGGGCCTCGCGGAGAACTACCTCGCGTCGGGCCGCGCCGACGATGCCGTCGCGATCCTCGAGTTCGTCAACGGCTGGGACGAGGAGCCCGTGCCCGCGGCGGCGCCCGAGGTCATCGCGGCGCCCGCGGGGATCCCCGACTACGCGCCCGAGCCAGTGCGGGACGTCGAGGGCACGATGGTGATCTCGACCTTCTTGCTGACGCCCGACGGCAAGCCGTTCGTCGCCGCGGCCGCGCGCGCCCCCGAGCCCGCGCGCGCCCCCGAGCCCGCGCCCGAGGACGAGGTCGAGGTCGAGGTCGAGCCGTCGATCCGCATCGCCACCGCGTCGCCCGAGCCCGCGTCGATCCCGATCGAGATCGACGACGAGATCGAGGCCACCGCCACCCGGCAGACGCCCCTGCCGGCGGCGCCGGACGAGGATGCGCTGGTGTCTGCGAGCGACCTCGACGGGATCGAGCTGCCGCCGGATCTCTTCGGCGGCGAAGCGGTCGAGGAGCGCGACGCGACCACCGTGCGTCCGATCCCCGTCGCCGCGATGCCGCCCAAGCAACAGCCCGCCCCGCCGTCGCGCGATGCCCAGGGGCGCACGCTCGCCGAGCGACTGCGGAGCACGCGGGCGCGTGCGGCCACGGCTCCGCATCCGTCGACCAA
>LNFM01006395.1_pt1 | contig 52444 bp, 60 predicted proteins | sample 596031 | NCBI WGS metagenome assembly LNFM01 (sample SAMN04254537, study PRJNA301005) | activated carbon metagenome | isolation source: dual media filters at the Ann Arbor, Michigan drinking water treatment plant | place: USA: Ann Arbor | reverse complement strand
GCTGGGGGCCGCCTTTTGCCGAGGGTGAATCGGCCTATTACCTCGGCGTCAACCGCAACAAGCGTTCGATCACGCTGAACATGGCGATGAAGTCCGGGCAGGAGGTGCTGGCCGGGCTGATCAAAAAATCCGACGTGCTGGTCGAGAACTTCAAGGTCGGCACGCTGGAGAAATGGGGCTTCGGCAACGACTGGCTGCAGGCGAATGCGCCGCGGCTGGTGCGCTGCTCGATCACCGGCTACGGTTCCGTCGGTCCAAAAGCTGGACTGCCCGGCTACGACTTCATCCTGCAGGCGGAGTCGGGCCTGATGAGCATCACCGGCGAGCCGGAGGGCACACCGATGAAGTACGGCGTCGCGATCGTCGACATCTGCACCGGCATGCTCGCCTGCAATTCCGTGCTCGCCGCGCTCAACGCGCGTCACACGACGGGCCGCGGCCAGCATGTCGAGGTCTCGCTGTTCGATTCGGGGCTGGCGATGCTCGCCAACGTCGCGTCGAACCACCTGATTTCCGGGAAAAATGCCGGGCGTTTCGGCAACGGCCACCCGAACATCGTGCCCTACACTGCCTATCCGACACGGGACGACATGATTGCGGTGGCGGTCGGCAACGACGGCCAGTTCGCCAAGTTCGCCGCCTTGCTGGGCCATGAGGAGTGGGCGGCCGATCCGCGCTTCAGCAAAAATCCGGACCGCATGCCGAACTGAAACGCGAAGGTGCGGAACAGTGGATCGAAAAACTGATGGCGGCCGGCATACCCTGCGGCCGCATCAACAGCGTGGCGCAGGCGCTGGCCGCGCCGCATGCCCTCGCACGCGACATGGTCACCGAAGTCGAACATCCGACCGCGGGCAAGGTGAAAATGCTCGGCATCCCTTTCCGTTTCAGCGACACGCCGGCGAGCATCCGCCGCGCGCCGCCGCTGCTGGGCCAGCACACCGAAGCGGTGTTGCGCGAGGAGCTGGGTTTCAGCGACGCCCGCATTGCCGAGCTGAGAAAAGAAAAAGTTGTTTAAAATCAAATACTTATATATATGATTACCGGCCTCAGCCATGTTTCCATCGTTGTGCCCGATCTTGCGGCGGCGTTGCGCAGGCTGGAGGCGACGTACGGGCTCAGTGCCGGCGCAATCAAGGTCAACGAAGAGCAGGGCGTGCGCATGACCTATATCGATCTGGGCAATGCGAAGATCGAACTGATGGAACCGTCGCGGCCGGACTCGCCGGTGGCGAAATTCCTCGAGCGCAATCCGAAGGGCGGCATCCACCATTTCTGCCTCGGCGTCGATGACGTCGCGCAAACCACGCAGGAACTCGGCGCCGCCGGCGTGCAGGTGCTCGGCGCCGGCAAGCTGCAACTCAATGTGCACGGCGAGCGCATCGCCTTCGTCCACCCGAAGGATTTCCTCGGCGCGCTGGTCGAACTGGAAGAAAACAATCAGGACAACAGTCATGGCTGAACAGAAACAGCGTATTTCCGGCGACAGGCTCCGCGCCTTCATCGCCAGTGCCTTCGAGGCGGTGGATGTGCCGCGCGAAGACGCCAGGGCGATTGCGCAACTGATGGCGCAGGCCGACATCAACGGTTCGGAAGGCCACGGTGTGTTCCGCCTGCCGCAGTACATCCGCCGCATCAAGGGCGGCGCGGTCAATGTGAAGCCGGCGATCCGCGTCGAGCGCGAAATGGCCGGCATGGCGCTGGTCAACGGCGACAACGGCATGGGCCACCTGGTGATGAAATTCGCCACCGAGAAGGCGATCGAGAAGGCGAAAACCGCGGGCGTGGCCTGGGTCGGCGCGCGCTGGAGCAACCATGCCGGACCGGCCTCGCTCTACGCGACGATGCCGCTGGCACACAACATGATCGGCCTCTACATGGCCGTCGGCAGCGCCAACCACCTGCCGCCCTGGGGCGGGCTCGACATGCTGCTGTCGACCAATCCGATTGCGGTCGCGGTACCCGCCGGTGAAGAACCGGCCATCGTGCTCGATATGGCAACCACGGTGGCGGCGTACGGCAAGGTCAAGACCAAGGCGCAGCGCGGGGAGATGATGCCCGAAGGCTGGATGATGGATCGCCAGGGCAATCCGCTGACCGATCCGAAACGGGCGAACGAAGGATTCCTGCTGCCGATCGGCGGCTACAAGGGTTACGGCCTTGCGCTGGTGATGGGCCTGCTTGCCGGCAACCTGAATGCTGCCGCGATGGGCAGGGACGTCGTCGATTTCAACAACGACGACAGCACTGTAACCAACACCGGCCACACCATCGTCGCCATCAACATCGAGGCCTTCCAGGACCTGAAGGAATTCAGGCAGGGCATGGATACGCTGATCCGCGACATCCGCAATTCGCAGCGCCTGCCCGGCGTCGACCGCATCCGCCTGCCGGGCGAGGGTTCGCATGTCACGCGCGCCGACAACGAAAAAATGGGCGTGCCGATGCCGGAGGCGCTGCTCGCGGCGCTTGACCAGCTGGCCGGCGAACTGAAGATCGCGAAGATCGCGCGCTGATTTTAATGACGACCGCCATGGCGTATCGGTATTCGATCGGCATTCTCGGCCTGGTCATGGGGCTTGCGGGTTGCGCCAGTTCGCCAAAGCCGCCTGAAGTCATTTGGGTGAGTGTTGTTGACCTTTACACCCCTGCCGAGCTGAAGCGGGATTTCAACCGGCGTGTGGCAGATCTTTTTGAAAAAGAAGGCTATTCGGCCAAGGACATCGCGGACGGAAGATTGCTGCGAGTGGCTTGCGGTCTGGGCACCGATTACACGTGGGGAAGTTATGCCTATCTCCCTGCAGATTTGCCGGTAAAAAAGGGCCAAGTCCTGCGCATGAGGGTTGACCGGCCCGGAAATGATGAGCGGATGGGGATAAATCCGGTGCTGGGCAGTGTTGCGGATTTTCGATGGGAGGGCGTGTTACCCGCCTATCGCTATATATCGGACTGGAAAGAGCGCAACCTTGCCTTGAACTTCGAGCGAGTGCCGCTTGATCCCGGACAGCAGGGGCGATATGTGGTGTCCCACGGATCCTATGTCATCAAGTGCAGGCAGGAATAACCCGGTAGTGCGCTGACTTTCCGTGTTCAGGCCGGCAGCGGTTCGTCGACCACGCCGTTGGTCAGGATGCCGATGCCCTCGACTTCGGACTCGACGACGTCGCCCGCGTTGAGGTACCAGTCGGGATTGGCCAGCGCGCCGCCGCCGGGCGAACCGGTGGCGATGATGTCGCCCGGCATCAGCGTGATCTGCGAAAAATGGGCGACCAGCTGCGGGATGCTGAACAGCATGTCGCGGGTGTTGCCGTCCTGGCGCGTTTCGCCGTTGACCCGGGTCTGGATGCGCAGGTGCATCGGATCGGGAATCGCATCGCGGGTGATCATCCACGGCCCCAGCGGCGCGAAGCTGTCGAAGGTCTTGGCGAGGAACATGTGCCCGCCCTGTTTCTCCAGCGCGCCGAGGTCGCGCGCGGTGACGTCGTTGAGGATGGTGTAGCCGGCGATGACGTCCCAGGCTTTTTCCTCCGGCACGTCCTTGCAGCGTTTGCCGATGACCACCGCGAGTTCGGTTTCGCAGTCCAGCGCCTGCGTGATGCGCGGCTTGATGATGTCACGCCCCGGGCCGGTGATTGCCGAGGTGGTCTTGATGAAACCGGTCGGTATTTTTCCCGGAGCCTTGCCCGGAAACTGCGTGTAACCCGGATAGTTGCGGCCGACGGCGATCAGTTTCGACGGCCGCAGCGGCGCGTAGACACGGCAGTCGGCGAGCGGCAGGAACAGCGCCTCGCCGTTCAGCCCCGCGGCATCGGGCGCGCTGGCGGCGAGGTCGGCAAGAAAGGTGTAGGCATCGGCGAGCGCGATCCATCCCTGTTCGCCGAGATGCAGGAACTCGGTGATGTACGGCGGCATCCAGATCGCCGCCAGCTCGCGTCCCTTGGCGTTGCCGGCGCGTTTCGTCAGGTGCAGCGCATAACCGGCGCGCAGGTCGGCGATGCGGTCCGGCGCGATCATCACGCCGAGGCGGGCCAGCGCGCGGGGTTCGTTTTTGAGACTGTAGCGCAGCAGTTTCACGGCAGGTCATCCTGTGGGTTCATCGGCCGTTGATCATAACAAAGCGCGGCACTGTCTCCGTCCGGCGACGGTGCGCGGAGTTTCCGGCGCGGCAGTTGGGGACAAGCGGCTGTTTCGGAGGCGATTTGTGATTTTTCCCCTGATTTGGCGGGATTTGTTCCGGCAAAAGCGGAACATTAACGCCATTGCGCGGCCTAACGCGGGTATCGTCACATCAACAAAGAACAGGGATGACAACAACATGAAAAAGACCATTGCCGCGGTGCTTGCCCTGGTGTTCCTGCTGCCGCTGACGGCGGTCCGCGCGCAGACCGCGCCCGACGTGCTGGTCAGGAACACGGTCGAGGAAGTGCTGGCCCTTCTGAAGCAGAACAGCGACCGGCGGGTGCTGGAGGATCTGGCCGAGAAGAAGGTGCTGCCCCACTTCGATTTCCGCTCGATGACCCAGCTCGCGATGGGCCGTTCCTGGCGCGATGCGACGCCGACGCAGCGCACGGCGCTGGAGAATGCCTTCCGCACGCTGCTGGTGCGCACCTACACTGCGGCGCTGTCCGAAGTGTCCGGCGTGGACCGCAGGATCGAGGTCCGTCCGCTGCAGATGAAGCCGGGCGATGACTACACCACGGTGCGTACTCTGGTGAGGGAGCCGGGGCGCCAGCCGATTTCCATCGATTACCGGATGACACTGACCGACAAGCAGTGGAAGGTCACTGACATCGTCGCCGAAAATGCGAGCCTGGTGATCAGCTACCGCGGGCAGTTCAATACGGAGATCGGGCGTTCGGGCATCGACGGCCTGATCAAGGTGCTGCAGGACAAGAACCGGCAGGGCACGTAACAGCGGAGGCGGCCCGGCACGGGTCGCGCATTGGCATGCGTTTCCTGCAACCCAATTCCTTTCCGCGGCTGCTGGTCATCGGTTTCGCGATGGTGGCCTTGCCGCTGATCCTGGCGCTGATCAACAACGCGGTGTCGATCAACCAGTTCGCCAACCGCAGCCAGCTCGCGGTGCAGCAGGCCGTGCAGTCGACCCAGGCGAGCCGGCGGCTGGCCGAACTGCTGGGCGCGCTGGAGCGCAATGCGCGGCAGATGGTGATTCTCGGTGATCGTTCGCTGCTCGATGCCTACGAGAGCAACCGCGAGGCCTTTCTCAAGGTCGCCGGCGAATTCGCCGAGCTGCCTTTTGATGCCGAGCAGCGGGTGGCGCTGGACGAGATTGTCCGCGGCGAAGCCGCGATTCATGCGGTGCTGCGAGGGCCCGCCGGCGGCGCCGGCCTGGGCCGCGCCGCCGAGGCCTTCGCGCAGCTCGACAGCCGCGCGCGCGGCATCATCGAGCGGGGTGACCGCCTGATCGACCGCGAGATCGAGGCGATGCGCGACACCGCGGCGCGGGCCCAGGTCATCACCTTCTGGCAGATGCTGGCGCTGGTGCCGGTGGCGCTGCTGCTGGCGGCGGGTTTCACGGTGCTGATCGCGCGGCCGATCCGCCAGATCGACGCGGCGATCCGGCGCATGGGTGCCGGTGACTTCACGGTGCCGGTCGGCGTCAGCGGCCCGCGCGACCTGCAGATGGTGGGGCGCCGCATCGAGTGGCTGCGCCACCGACTGAGCGAACTGGAGCAGCAGAAGAACCGTTTCCTGCGCCAGGTTTCGCACGAGCTGAAGACGCCGCTGACCGCGCTGCGCGAAGGTTCGGAACTGCTGTCGGAGGAGGCGCTGGGGAAACTCACGCCGGAGCAGCAGGAGGTGGCGGGGATCCTGCGCGCCAACAGTATAGAATTGCAGCGCCTCATCGAGGACCTGCTGTCCTACGGCGCCGCGGAGTACCAGCGCAGCGCGATGCGTTTCGCGCAGGTGGAGGTCCGCCGCGTGGTTGCCCGCGTGCTCGATGACCAGAACCTCGCGCTGCGCGCGAGGGCGCTCAGGGTGGCGCCGCAGATCGAGGACATCACGCTCGAGGCCGATCCGGAGAAACTGCGCATCATGCTCGACAACCTGCTGTCCAATGCCGTGAAGTTTTCGCCCGAAGGCGGCGTCATCGAGGTCGATGTGCGCAGCGACGGGGCCTATGTGCTGCTCGAAGTTTCGGATTCGGGTCCCGGCATACCGCCTGCGGAGCGCGAACGGGTGTTCGATCCGTTTTTCCGCGGACGCAGCGTTGCCGGCGGTCCCTTGCGCGGGTCGGGCATCGGCCTGTCGGTGGTGCGCGACTACGCGCAGGCGCACGGCGGTACCGTCGAGGTGGTTGACGAGCCGCGGCAGTCCGGCGCGCGGCTGCGCCTGAGGCTGCCGCTGCGGCAGGTGGCACCGGCATGAGGCGCACCGGAACATTCGTCCTGCTGCTGACGGCGCTGCTGCTGGCCGGCTGCGGCGCGCTGCGCGGCGGTGACGTGCAGGAAACACCGCCGCCGGTGGAGGACGTGCGCGGCGACGGGGCGGAGCTTGCACGCACGATGGCGTTTTATGCGCGGGTGCGCCAGCTGGCGGGACCGGAGCTTGCGCGCGAGCAGGAAAACACCCGCCGCGCGCTGGCCCGTTCGCGCACGGATCCGAACCGGCTGCGTTACGCGCTGCTGCTGACGCTACCCGGCGCGGCGGCCGGAGACGAGGTGCGGGCGCTGGAGCTGCTGGAGCCGGTGACGCGCAGCACCGACGGCGGGCTGCGCGGACTGGCGCTGCTGGTGACGGCGTTCCTGCAGGAGCAGCGCCGGCTCGAGGCCGGCGCCCAGGGACTGCAGCAGAAACTCGATGCGCTGATGACGCTGGAGCGCAACATGACGGGCCGCGAAGGCGGCGCGCCGCGGAAGAAGTGACCGCGGCATTCACGAAACAATGCAGGAGGCAGGCATGGACATGAACATGAAGACGGCGGGCGCGGCGCGGATACTGGTGGTGGATGACGATCCGGGGCTGCTGCGGCTGATGCAGCTGCGGCTGGAGGCGGCGGGTTACGGCGTGACCGTGGCCGACAGCGGCGAACGCGCGCTGGCGCAGCTGGCGGTGTCGCGGCCGCGGGTGGTGGTCACCGACCTGCAGATGGGTGGCATGGACGGCATCGCGCTGTTCGAGGCGATCCGCGCCGAGAATCCGGCGTTGCCGGTGATCATCCTTACCGCGCATGGCACGATTCCCGACGCGGTTGCGGCGGTGAAGGGCGGCGTCTTCGGTTACCTGACCAAACCCTTCGATGCGCGGGCACTGCTGGTCGAGATCGAGCGCGCGCTGGCGGTGTCCGGCCTGCCCAATGCCGCGGGCGCCGATGACGGCGCCTGGCGCAAGTCGATCATCACCCGCAATCCGGCGATGGAGGAGGTGCTGGCCAAGGCGCGGCTGGTCGCGGCGGGTGATGCCGCGGTGCTGATCCAGGGTGAGTCCGGCACCGGCAAGGAACTGCTGGCGCGCGCGGTGCATGCCGCGAGCCCGCGCCGCGACCGTCCCTTCGTCGCGATCAACTGCGGCGCGATCCCGGAACCGCTGCTCGAGTCGGAGCTTTTCGGCCACATCAAGGGCGCCTTCACCGGCGCGGTGCGCGACTGCTGCTCGACGAGATCGGCGACATGCCGCAGGCGCTGCAGGTCAAGCTGCTGCGCGTGCTGCAGGAGAAGCAGGTGCGCCCGGTCGGCGGACTGCAGAACACGCCGATCGACGTGCGCGTGATTTCGGCGACGCACCGCGATCTCGAGGCCGAGATGGCGGCCGGCAATTTCCGCGAGGATCTTTATTACCGGCTGAAAGTGGTGTCGCTGGCGCTGCCCTCGCTGGCCGAACGGCGCGAGGACATTCCGCTGCTCGCCGGGCATTTCCTCGGCGAACTGGCGGGGCGGTACCAGAAAAGCGTCAGCGGCCTGTCCTCGGAAGCGGTCGAGCAGCTGGTGTCGGCTGCGTGGCCGGGCAATGTGCGCCAGCTCTATAACGTCATCGAGCAGTCGGTCGCCTTGTCGACAACGCCGCTGATTCCGGCAAACCTGGTGCAGCAGGCAATCCAGCGCGAGCAGACCGAGCTCGCGTCCTTCGAGCAGGCGCGGCGCAAGTTCGAGCGCGACTACCTCGCGCAGTTGCTGAAGATCACCGATGGCAACGTGACCCAGGCCTCGCGGCTGGCCAAGCGCAACCGCACCGAGTTCTACAAGCTGCTGCAGCGCCACCAGCTTGATCCGCGCCTGTTCAAGCCGGTGCGTGCCTGAAGGGCTGCGGCGTCGCCGCCCGCAGACTGGTGGATTCCGAGCAAAAACAGTCACTTGCCTGAAGCCTCCGCGGCCTTGTCGTTGGGCGACGACGTCAGGCTTCGGGGGTATTTCATAAGTATTCTCTTGCGAAAGCAATCCTGCGGTGGTCACCGGCAGCGCCGGTCCACCCGGATTTTCGACGGGAGACGAGGCCATGAGCACGATCCACAACACACAACCGGCACCGGCCACGCGCAATGTGCCGGCGCTGCTTTATCCGACGCTGCTGATCGCCGGGATTGCGGTGATCATCGCCAGCATGCTGGGCATTGCCGCGATGACCGGACTGCTGCCGGTTGCGCAGTCACAGACCGCCGCGAATCAGCCGGCACTGCAGGGCCAGGCGCCTGCCGCGCGGAGCAGCGCCGCGCAAACAGCGGCTGCCGCCTGCACCGCCTGCGGTGTGGTCGAGTCGGTGCGCAGGGTTCAAACCGCGGGACAGGGCACCGGCGTCGGTGCGGTGGCCGGCGGCGTGGTCGGTGGCATACTCGGCAACCAGGTTGGCGGCGGGAGCGGGCGTACGGCGATGACCGTGGTCGGTGCCGGAGCCGGCGCCTATGCCGGACATGAACTCGAGAAAAACATGAAAAAAAACCTGCATTACGAAATCCGCGTGCGCATGGATGACCGCAGCCTGCGGACATTCACGACGGCCAATGCCGATGTCGGTGTCGGCCAGCGGGTGAGGATCCGCGACGGCCGCCCGGTGCCTGCAGGATGAGCGGCGCTTTCCCGAAAACGGGTGCGCTGCTGTTCGCGGCGCTGCTGCTGGCCGCCTGCGGCAGTCCGCCGCCGCAGAAGCCGCGTTTCAACCTCGCCGGTTATTCGCCGGCATTCCGCCAGGGCCATGCCGACGGCTGCACTTCGGCAGAGGGCGCGCAGCGCCGCGACGAGCGGCGTTTCCGCGAGGATGCGGACTACATGATGGGCTGGAACGACGGCCGCAGCGCCTGTCGCAGGAAGTGACGGCGCCGCCGGCATTTCCGCGGCCCTGAGCCCTACAGCCGGGGCCTTTTCCTGCCGTTAACACGGGACAAACTGTCTGTCCCGCGCGTGTCGCGGGCCGCTTGCTGGCGACCGCACATGACCGAACAACATCAAAAAATCGACAACGCCGCGGCGGAACCGCGGCCCTCCGCGATGCTGCGCGTGCTGATTGTCGAGGACAGCGAGAACGATGCCGCGCTGCTCGCGGCGCAACTTGCCCGCGCGGGACGCCGCATCATCCACCAGCGTGTCGACAGCGCGGCGGCGATGAGGGATGCACTGTTCGCTGCGGAATGGGACATCGTGATCTCCGACCACGTGATGCCCGGATTCAGTTCATCTTCGGCGCTGCAGGTGCTGCACCAGAGCGGACGCAACATCCCGTTCATCATCTATTCCGGCTGCATCAGCGACCAGGCGGCTGCTGCGGCATGTCGCGACGGGGCGCGGAGCTGCATCACCAAGGGGCATTTCGGCGAACTGGTGCCGGCAATGGAGCAGGCCCTTTGCGCTGCGCCGGATACCGCAGCCGGCAAGCTGTTGCGCCTGGACGAGTATGACCGGATCACCGGCCTGCCGGGCCGCGCGCTGTTCATGCGGCGCGTGGCGCAACGCCTCGCAGCCATCCGCGCGGACGAACATGTCGCGGTCTGTTTCATCGACTTCGCGCGCCTTGCGCGGGTCAACCAGACCTTCGGTGACGCGGCCGCCGACCGCTTGCTGGCGCAGATTGGGCGGCGCTTGCGTGCGGGAGCGACGGAAACCCTGGTGTCGAGGCTCGATGGTGACCGCTTTGTGCTGGTGCGCGGCGGATTTTCGACGCTGCAGGCGGTGCAGTCCTTCGCGCAACAGACGATAGACATGCTCGCCGAATGCAGCGCGCATGGCGGGCTGCAGCTGCAGCTGGCCTCGAGCATGGGGGTCAGCGTGGCGCCGGAGGACGGCATCGTACCGGATGAACTGATGCGTCATGCGGAGACCGCGATGTTTCATTGCCGGCAACTCCTGGGCCGCAACGGTTTCCTGTTCTATTTCAAGGGGATGGAAGATGATGCCGGGCGCAGCGCGGTGCTTGGCGGTGACACGCAGGCACAGTTGCAGCTCGCCTATCAGCCGGTTATCGCGCTGGACAGCGGCGGGGTCATCGCGATGCAGGCGCTGGCCCGCTGGCAGCATCCGGAGCTGGGGCTGATTTCACCGGAACGACTGGCTGCCCTCGCCGAAGATCCCGGCGCGGGCGGGCGTGCCGGTGAATGGGTATTGCAGGAAGCCTGCAGGCAGGCAGCGGCCTGGCATGCGACCGGCTGCGCGGGACTGGGCGTGTCGGTGAACATCTCCGCATCCCGCTTCCGTCAGCCTGCGCTGTCGCGCATCCTCGGCGAGTCCCGTGTCGATCCGCAATGCGTGATTCTCGAGGTATCCGAATCGGTGCTGGTGCGCGACGCCGGGGAGGCGATGCACACGCTGGGGATCCTCAAGCGGACCGGCGTGCGCATTGCGGTCGGCGATTTCGGCCTCGGTTGCTCCTCGCTCGGCTACCTCAAGCATTTTCCCGTCGATGTGCTGAAGATTGACAGCAGTTTTGTCGCCGGCATCATCGGCGACGCGCGCGATGCGGCGATCGTGCGTGCCATCATCGACATCGGCCGCAGCCTCGGCCTGTCGGTTCTTGCCGAGGGCGTGGAGAACGCGGCGCAGGCGGCCCGCCTGCGCGAGCAGGGCTGCGGCAGCGCGCAGGGCTTTTTTTTCAGCGCGCCGGTGGCAGCCGCCGACGTGCCGGGCTTCATGGCTTGCCGCACTGTGGATAAGTCGGGATCCCGGCAGCCCCGCTGAAGCGTGAACTGCTGCACGTCAAGGCGTTGATCGGACGTGATATTTGGCACGCTGCCGCGTTTCCGGCGGCGATCCTTGTCAGAAAAACTCCTACAAACCACCTGCCGCCGTACTCACGTCTCTTTCAGAAGACACCCACTCAAGTTTTCCGTACGACCGCTGCACAATGGCGCCGTTGTCAGACAAAACACGAAGTCAACGCCATACACAAACAGGAGAACGGTCATGGATACGGAAAAACTGATGGAAGAGATTCGCGAAGCCAACCTGGGTTACATGCTGCTGGCCCAGCAGATGATCAAGACCGACAAGGTGGCCGCGATGTTCCGCCTCGGTGTCAGCCAGGACGTGGCCGACATTCTCGAGTCCCTGACCCCGGGCCAGATCCTGAAGATGGCGACTTCGAACATGCTGCTCTGCCGTTTCCGCCTCGATGACCGCCTGATCATGAACATGGTCACCGAATACGGCAAGAACAAGCTGATGGCCTCTTCCCATGCCGCGGTGCTGATGGCCGGCCAGCCGGCCGCCGGGCTTGCCTGAGCCGGTGCCAGCCGGAAGCCGACGTACCGACATTGACAGGGGAGACAGAGCATGCGGAACAAGAGTGTGGTGACAGACGCGCGGCAGGTCCAGCTTGCCGCGGAGATGGTGCGGCTCGGCGCGCGCCTGCAGGTGCTTGAGGCCGAAACGACCCTCAGCCGGGAGCGCCTGCTCAAGCTCTACAAGGAAGTGAAAGGCATGTCGCCTCCCAAGGGCATGCTGCCGTTTTCCACCGACTGGTTCATGAGCTGGATGCCGAACATCCATGCCTCCCTCTTCACCGACATCTACCGCTTCATCACCGGCAACACGCCCTCGCGCGGCATCGAGGCGATGATGACGGCGTACCGGCTTTACCTCGAACACCTGCATGTGCACCAGCTGGAAGCCGCGCTGTCCTTCACGCGTGCCTGGAGCCTGGTGCGTTTCCTCGATGCGAAGATGCTCGACACCGCGCGCTGCACCCAGTGCGGCGGCCATTACGTGGTGCACTCGATGGACCTGCACCACGATTTCGTCTGCGGACTGTGCAATGTACCCTCGCGCGCGGGCAAGACCCGCAAGGCCGCGGAAGACCTCGCCGTGCTGGGCGAGCGGCGGACCTTTGTCCCGTTGCCGGCTGCCGCGACACCAGCACGCCGCCGGGTGGCCGTCGCCGCCTGAGCGCCGCGCCTGCCGGCGCGGCTAAAGAACCCCCCGTTTTTGACCGTTAATTCCCCTGTCGGGAGGGTGCCGCGAAGGCGCCCCCGGCGGGGGCGCGACCCGGTGTCACGCCGCCGCCCGGCGAAGGCAAACGAACGGGAGGCAGTGCGCGGTGCTGGTCATCATCGGATACATAGTTGTCACCGGTTCGGTGCTTGGCGGTTACGCGCTGGCCGGCGGCCATCTGGCTGCACTGTTCCAGCCGCTGGAACTGCTGATGATCGGCGGGGCCGCGGTCGGCGCCTTTGTCGTCGGCAACAACGGCAAGGCACTCAAGGCCACGCTGCAGGTGCTGCCCAAGACGCTGGGCGGTTCCAGGTACACCAAGGCGGTGTACATGGACCTGATGGCCCTGCTCTACGACATCCTTGCGAAAGTGCGCAAGGAAGGCCTGATGACCATCGAAAACGACGTGGAGAATCCGAAGCAGAGCCCCCTGTTCGCGAAATACCCGCGAGTACTCAACGACCACCACGTGATGGAATTCATCACCGATTACCTGCGGCTGATGGTCGGCGGGAACCTGAATACCTTCGAGATCGAGAACCTGATGGACAACGAGATCGAGACCCATCACCACGAGGGGGAGATCCCGATCCATGCGGTGGCGCGCATCGGCGACGGTTTGCCGGCCTTCGGCATCGTCGCCGCGGTGATGGGCGTCATCAAGACCATGGGCTCGGTCGGCGCACCGCCGGCCGAACTGGGCATCATGATTGCGCACGCACTGGTCGGCACCTTTCTCGGCATCCTGCTCGCCTACGGTTTTGTCAGCCCTCTGGCGACGCTGCTTGAGCAGAAGCTGGGCGAGTCAACCAAGATGTTCCAGTGCATCAAGGTCACGCTGCTCGCCAGCCTCAACGGTTATTCGCCGGCGCTGGCGGTGGAGTTCGGACGCAAGGTGCTCTACTCGACCGAGCGGCCGTCGTTTGCCGAGCTCGAAAAACACGTCAAGCGCAAATGATCCCGGCAGGAGACTGAGCCATGGCGGACGACTCGCAAAGACCGATCATCGTCAAGCGCATCAAGAAGGGCGGCGGCGGACACCACGGCGGCGCCTGGAAAATCGCCTATGCCGACTTCGTCACCGCGATGATGGCTTTTTTCCTGCTGATGTGGCTTCTCGGTTCCACGGCGAAGGGTGATCTCAAGGGGATCGCCGATTACTTCAACACGCCGCTGAAGGTCGCGATGGCCGGCGGCAGCGGCACCGGCGACAGCTCGCACATCATCAAGGGCGGCGGCAGGGATCTCACGCGCAGCGAGGGGCAGGTCATGCGCGGAGAGTTGCCCACCGAAAAACGCATGATCAACATCAAGGCGGCACAGGCCGAACTCGAAAAACGCGAACAGGCGAAGCTGAACGACCTGAAGGGCCGCATCGAGAAGGCGATTGCCGGGAACCCGGCGCTGCGCCAGTTCCGCGAGCAACTGCTGATCGACATCACCACCGAGGGCCTGCGCATCCAGGTGGTCGATGCGCAGAACCGTCCGATGTTTGCCTCGGGACGGGCCGAACTGCAGCCCTACACACGTGACATCCTGCTCGAGATTGGCCGCACCCTGAACGGCGTCGAGAACAAACTGAGCATTTCCGGACACACCGACGCCACGCCTTACGCGTCGGGCGAGCGCGGCTACAGCAACTGGGAACTGTCCGCCGACCGCGCCAATGCCTCGCGCCGCGTGCTGGTCCAGGGCGGCATGGATGACGGCCGCCTGGTGCGCGTGGTCGGCATGGCCGCGGCGGTGCCGCTGGACCGCAATGATCCCTTCAACCCGCTGAACCGCCGGATCAGCCTGATCGTCATGAACAGGCAGGCCGTGGACGCGATCGACCGCAACGGCGCGCCTGCGGAAACCAATCCGGCGGTCCATGTCGAACATGCTGCGACAGCCGGCAGCGCTTCCTGAGCGGCCGGCGGCGGGATGGCCGCCGGCCGCCCGCGCGCTGCTGCTGCATGCCTTGTGCGTGCCGCCGGCCTGGATGCTCGCCGGCGGCGATGGCACGGCCTGGTGGCTGGCGGCGGAATCGCTGCTCGCCGCGGGCGGCGGCCTGCTGCTGGGACTGGCGCCGTGGTGGCTGCCGATCAACCTGCTGTTCGTGCCTGCGCTGGCACTGGCGCTGGCGGCGGACCTGCATCCGGGCTGGGCGCCCGGTGCCTTCGTGCTGCTGCTGCTCTGTTACTGGGGCGTGGGCCGTACGCAGGTGCCGCTGTTTTTCTCCGCCGATGCCGCGGTGCATGCCCTGCCTGGCTTGCTGCCGGAAACGCCCCGGCCGCGGCTGATCGATCTCGGCTGCGGCAACGGCAAGGTCATCGCGCGGCTTGCCGCGGTGCGCGGCGATGGCAGCTTCGACGGCATCGAATATGCGCCGCTGCCCTGGCTGGCCGCGTGGCTGCGCTGCCTGCCGCACGGCGGGCGTTGCAGCCTGCGCTGGGGCGATTTCTGGACGGCGGACCTTTCGGGATACGACCTGGCTTATGCCTATCTGTCGCCGGTGCCGATGGCGCGGCTGTGGCGCAAGGTGCTGGCCGAGATGCGTCCGGGCACGCTGCTGGTCAGCAACAGTTTTGCCGTTCCCGGCGTTGCGCCGGAGGCGGTCATCGAGCTGGGGGAGGCCCGGGCGGGACGGCTCTACGTCTACCGCATTCCGGGAACACGGGAGCAACGATGAGCGCCGCGACGGCCGCCGTGGCCGACTGGGTGCAGAAACTCGGCAGGCGCGAGCCGCCAGTGCTGGCGCGCACGGTGCGCGAGCTGGCCGTGCTGGCGGCCGATGAGGACAATGCGACGCCGCAGCGCGTCTCGGATATCGTGCTCCGCGATCCGCTGATGACGCTGAAGGTGCTGCAGTACATCCAGTTGAACCGCCATGCCAGCCAGCGCACCGAAATCACCACCATCGCCCATGCGCTGATGATGCTCGGGCTTGGTCCCTTCTTCCGCCATTTCAGCCGGCAGACGACGCTGGAATCGATGCTCGAATCCTGGCCGCCGGCACTGCAGGGCGCGCTGGCAGTGGCCAGCCGGGCCCGCCACGCCGCGCTGTACGCCCGCGACTGGGCGGCCGAGCGCCACGACATCGAGGTCGACGAAGTGATGATCGCAGCCCTGCTCCATGACGTCGCCGAGCTGCTGCTGTGGTGCACGGCGCCGATCCAGGCGATGCGCATCCAGGACCTGCAGCGTGCCGACCACGCGCTGCGCAGCGAAGATGCCCAGCATGCCGTGCTCGGCGTCAACCTCGTCGATGTGCAGCTCAGCGCGGCCCGGGAGTGGCGCCTGCCGGCCGTGCTGCACCACCTGATGGACGACCATCATGCCCGCCGGCCGCGGGAGGCCAATGTGATCCTTGCAGCCGCAGTGGCCCGGCACAGTGCCCGCGGCTGGAATGATGCCGCGCTGGCGCATGATTACGAAGAGATCGGCAGGATGCTCGGCCTGACCCCGGAAAACGCGCGCCGGCGGGTGATACGCATTGCGCTGACGGCGGCGCAGGACTGGTCCTGGTACGGCGTGCCGCCTGCGGCGGCGCTGCTGCCGCTGATCACACCGGTTGGCCAGGACGGCAGGGCGGCGGCAGGAGGCGTCGCGGCGAAGCCCTGAAATAGGGGCCGAATTCCGACGTACTCCCCCTCAAGCCGGCGCCGGACGCTGCGGATAATCCGCTCATCCGAATTTTGGCCCGCAGTCCGGCACATGTCCGAAGAATCCGATCTCGAACGCAGTGAAGCCCCTTCACCCCGGCGCCTGGAGCAGGCGCGCGAGGAGGGGCAGGTTGCGCGTTCGCCCGAATTGTCCGCACTCGCGGTGATGATGGCCGGTGCCGGCGGACTGTGGTTTTCCGGCGGACAGATGTTCCGCGGCATGGAGGACCTGATGATCCGGGGCATGCGGGTGGAATCGGTGGCCGCCGATCCGCAGCAGATGCTGGATGCCCTGTCCGGACAGGCCACCGGCGCGCTGCTGCTGGCGGCGCCTTTTTTCATCGTGCTGCTGCTGGTCGGCTTCCTGGCGCCGATGGCCCTTTCAGGCTGGCTGTTCACCTTCAAGCCGGTGGAGCCGGATTTCTCGAAGCTCAATCCGCTGAAGGGCCTGGCGCGGATGTTTTCCGGCCATGCGCTCGCCGAACTGGGCAAGGCGCTGGCCAAGGCGGGCGTCATCGGCTGCGTCGCCGGGCTGGTGATCTGGAGCCAGGTCGACGAGTTCACCGCACTGCTGACGCTGCCGCTGGAGAGCGGAATCTCGCGGCTGGGGCGGATCGTGGTCTGGAGCCTTGCGGCGGTGGCCGCGGGAATGGTGCTGATCGTGATCATCGACGTGCCCCTGCAGCTGTGGCGCCATACTTCGAAGCTGCGCATGACCAAGGAGGACGTGCGCAAGGAAATGAAGGAGTCGGAGGGCGACCCGCACATCAAGGCGGCGATCCGCCAGCAGCAGCGCGAGATGGCCAGGCGGCGGATGATGACCGAGGTGCCGAAGGCCGACGTCGTGGTCACCAATCCGACCCATTACGCGGTGGCCCTGTCCTATGCCGAAGGCGGCATGCGCGCCCCGCGCGTCGTGGCCAAGGGTTCCGACCTCGTTGCCGCGCGGATCCGCGAAATTGCCGCGCAACATCGCGTGCCGGTGCTCGAGTCGCCGCCGCTGGCACGCGCGTTGTACCGCCATACCGAAATCGGCCAGGAAATCCCGGAGGCGCTGTTCACGGCGGTCGCCGAAGTCCTTGCCTACGTGTTCCAGCTGCGGCAGCACCGCAGCCACGGCGGGGCCGCGCCGAAGCCGCCGGGTGGAATCGCGGTGCCGCCGGGGCTTGATCCGGCCGGGGGTGCCGCATGAACGGCGCGCTGAGTTTCGATTTCCGCGGGGCGGCGATGCTGCGCGGACTGGCCGGCCCGCTGCTCATCGTGATGATCCTCGCGATGATGATCCTGCCGCTGCCGCCGTTCGTGCTTGACGTGCTGTTCACCTTCAACATCGCCTTCGCGATCATGGTGCTGCTGACCGGCATCTACACCGTTAAGCCGCTCGACTTCGCGGTGTTCCCGACGGTGCTGCTGGTGACGACGCTGCTGCGCCTGTCGCTGAACATTGCCTCCACCCGGGTCGTGCTGCTCGAAGGCCACACCGGACCCGATGCCGCGGGCAAGGTCATCGAATCCTTCGGCCATTTTGTCGTCGGCGACAACTACGCGGTGGGCCTGGTGGTTTTCGTGATCATGGTGGTGATCAATTTCGTGGTCATCACCAAGGGTGCAGGCCGCATTGCCGAGGTCAGCGCGCGTTTCACACTGGACGCGATGCCCGGCAAGCAGATGGCGATCGATGCCGACCTCAACGCCGGACTGATCGGCGAGGACGAGGCGCGCCGCCGCCGCACCGAGATCGCGCAGGAGGCGGACTTCTACGGTTCGATGGACGGCGCCAGCAAGTTCGTCCGCGGCGACGCCGTCGCCGGCATCATCATCGTGGTCATCAACATCCTTGGCGGCCTGGCGATCGGTGTGCTGCAGCATGACATGGAGTTTTCCGCGGCAGCCAAGACTTATGTGCTGCTGAGCATCGGCGACGGTCTCGTGGCGCAGATCCCGGCGCTGGTGATTTCAACCGCCGCGGGCCTGGTTGTCGCGCGCGTAGGCACCGACCAGAACATGGGCCAGCAGATGATTTCGCAGATGTTCGGCCGCCCGCAGGCGCTGGCCATCACCGCGGCGATCGTCGGTTTCCTCGGCCTGGTGCCGGGCATGCCCCACTTCGCCTTCCTGCTGCTTGCGGCGGGGCTGGCCTGGGCCGCGCACATCATGGCGAAACGCCAGGCGCAGCAGCCGCAGCCGGCGGCCGGCACCTCGATAGCCGCCGCGCCGGCTTCGGTGGAGCCGGTGGAAGTCAGCTGGAACGACGTGGTGCCGGTCGATGTGCTCGGACTGGAAGTCGGTTACCGCCTGGTACCGCTGGTCGACAAGGGGCAGGACGGCGAGCTGCTCAAGCGCATCAAGGCGATCCGCAAGAAATTCGCGCAGGACATCGGATTCCTGCCGCCGGCGATACACATCCGAGACAATCTTGAACTGCGGCCCGGCGCCTATCGCGTGCTGCTGAAGGGTGTCGAGATTGCCTACCACGACGCGCATCCGGGCATGTTCCTCGCGATCAACCCCGGCCGCGTGACGCAGCAGGTGTCGGGCATCACGACTACAGACCCGGCCTTCGGCCTGCCGGCCGTGTGGATCGACGCCGCGGCGCGGGATGCGGCCCAGGCCGGGGGTTACACCGTGGTCGATGCCAGCACCGTGATCGCCACGCATATCTCGCAGCTGATTCACGGCCATTCGGCCGAGCTGCTCGGTCGTCCCGAACTTCAGCAGCTGGTGGAGCACGTTTCGCGCGATACGCCGAAACTGGTCGAAGACCTCACGCCCAAGCTGCTGCCGCTGTCGGTCGTGCAGCGTGTGCTGCAGAACCTTCTCGACGAGCAGGTCCACATCCGCGACATGCGCACCATTCTCGAAACGCTGGCCGCACACGCCGCCCGCACCCAGGATCCGGCGGAACTGACCGGCGAGGTGCGCATCGCGCTCGGCCGCGCCATCGCCCAGCAGAACTTTCCCGGCAGCTCGGACATGCAGGTGATTGCGCTGGATCCGGGCATGGAGCGCCTGCTGATGCAGGCTGCGGCAGCCGACAGCGCGGTGATCGAGCCGACGCTGGCGGAAAACCTGCTGCGCAACGTTCAGTCGGCCGCCCAGCAGCAGGAACAGATGGGCCTGCCCGCCGTGCTGCTGGTGCCGCAGCAACTGCGGGCGCTGCTGTCGCGCTTCCTGCGCCGGAGCATTCCGCAGCTGAAAGTGCTGTCCCACAGCGAGGTGCCTGACACACGCACCATCAAGGTCGTATCGATTGCAGGGGGTCGTCAATGAGTGCAAGGAAATTTACCGGTGCCACATCCCGCGAAGTGCTCCACAAGGTCAAGCGCGCGCTGGGAGAAGATGCACTGATCATCGCCAACCACGCTGTTGCCGAGGGCGTCGAAGTGCTGGCCATGCCGGCCGCGGCGCTGGGCGCCGCGATGGCGAATGCGGAGGCGGCGCCGGCGGTTGTCGCGGCGGCTCCCCGGCGCGTGCAGCCGGCTGTGCCCCTGCGTCCGGCGCCCGCCGCCCGGGATGCCCGTCCGCCAGAGCCCCAGGTCACGGAGAGGGCGACCCATCCTGCAGTCGACGGCATCCTCAGCGAAATCCAGCGCATGCGCGGGCTGCTCCAGGGGGAACTGGCGGCGCTGGCCGTCAGTGACCTGCAGCGGCGCAATCCCGCGGCCAGCGGCATTCTCGGCGAACTGCTCTGCGCCGGGTTTTCACCGGTGACGGCACGGGCGGTGACCGCCAGCCTGCCCGCGGATGAACCCGTCGAAATGCTGCGCCGGCGGGTGAGTGCCGCGCTGGAGCGGCGCCTGGTGACCGCGGACAGCGACGGGATGATCGAAGGCGGCGGCGTGTTCGCGCTGGTCGGGCCGACCGGTGTCGGAAAAACCACGACGGTGGCCAAGCTGGCCGCCCGCGGCGTGATGCGTTACGGCGCTTCCGGAGTTGCGCTGCTGACCACCGACAGTTACCGCATTGCCGCCCAGGACCAGTTGCGTGTCTACGGCAAGATCCTCGGCGTGCCGGTGCACCCGGTCAAGGACGCGGCGGATCTGGGCGCGCTGCTTGCCGAACTGGGCGACAAGCGCCTGGTTCTGATTGATACCGTCGGCATGAGCCAGCGCGATCGCATGGTCTCCGGACAGGCGGCGCTGCTGGCCGCGGCCCCGGGTGTGCGCAAGATCCTGATGCTCAATGCCACTTCGACCGTGGCCACGCTGGAGGAGGTCGTCGCCGCCTATGCGCCGGCGGAGCATGCGGCCTGCATCATCAGCAAGGTCGACGAGGCGGCCGGACTCGGTCCCGCGCTCGACATCTGCGTGCGCCACGCACTGGTGCTGCATTACATGACCAACGGGCAGCGCGTGCCCGAGGACATCCACACACCCAACCGCGCGTACCTGCTGCACCGAGCGCTGCGCGACACGGTGGACAACCCGGCGCTGAAACCCGGCGCGGATGAACTGCCCCTGATGATGGCCGCGCCGGCGGGAGCGGCCCATGCCTGAGTTCCGCGGAGACCAGGCCGAGGGCCTGCGCCGGATGCTCGGTTCGGCCCGGGTGCGCACGATCTCGGTGATCGGCGCACGCGGCGGCACCGGCACCACCACCTGCGTGATCAATCTCGCTGCCGCGCTGCTCCAGGCAGGCCGCAGCGTGCTGGTCATTGACGAACATTTCGGGCCTGCAAACGTCGCCGGTCTGCTCGGCCTGACAGCCCGCACGGAACTGAAACAGGTGCTTGCCGGCGACTGCAGCCTGCGGGACGCCCTGCTGCGCGGCCCGCAGGGGATGCTGGTGCTGCCTGCCGCGAGCGGGGTTCGGGTGCTCGGCCGCCTGCCCGCGATGCAGCGGCAGCGCGCTGCCGGAGGATTCGGCGCGCTCGACGACCTCTGCGACGTGGTGCTGGTGGACGCGCTGACCCAGCCCGGCCCTCACGGCGCCAGTTTTGCCGGTTCGGCGCAGGAGACCGTGATCGTGCTCGATCCGTCGGTGACCGCGATCACCCAGGCCTATGCGCGCATCAAGCAGCTGCGCACAAACCACGGCATCAACCGTTTCCGGGTGTTGATCAACCGGGCCGTCGACGATGCCGCAGCGCAGCGCGTGTTTGCCAATCTCGAACAGGCCGCCCGGGGTTTTCTCGAAGTCGGGCTCGATTTCATTGGTGCCGTGCCGGCGGATGACGCCGCCGTGCAGGCCGGCCGCAGCTTCCTGCCGATAGCCGACATGCTGCCCGCGGCGGCGGCGGCCCGCGGTTTCCAGCGCATTGCCCGCGGCATCCTCGGCTGGCCGGCGCAGGCCCGCGGGGCCGGCACACCGGACCACCTGTTTCACCGAGTCATTCAAACCCATCGGCCGCGACTGGCCGGAGCAGGAGCCTGATCATGTACGATTCAAGCAACGAAAACGAAGTCGAAAGCTGCGTGCACAAGTTCGCGCCGCTCGTCAAACGGATCGCCCATCACATGATGGCGTCGCTGCCGCCCTCGGTGGAGGTCGATGACGTGATCCAGTCCGGAATGATGGGCCTGCTCGACGCCGCGCGGCGTTACACGGAGTCCGAGGGCGCGCAGTTCGAAACCTACGCGGTGCAGCGCATCCGCGGTGCGATGCTTGACGGGCTGCGGCAGGCGGACTGGTTGCCGCGGACGCTGCGCCGCTCGCTGCGCGCGATCGAGGCGATGGTTTGCAAGCTCGAGCAGCGCAACGGACGCCAGCCCTCGGAGAAGGAACTGGCCGCCGCCCTCGACATGACGCTGGAGGACTACCAGCAGCTGCTGCAGGATGCGCGCGGCTACCAGCTGGTGTCGTACGAGGATTTCAAGGGCAGCGACGAGGAGTCCTTCGTCGACCGCTACTGCACCGACGGCCGTCCCGATCCGCTGTCCTTCCTGATGGAGCGCGCGGTGCGCGAGGACCTGGTCGCGGCGATTGATGCTCTGCCCGAGCGCGAGAAGAAAGTGATGGGCCTGTATTACGAGCAGGAACTCAACCTGCGCGAGATCGGCGAAGTGCTGGGGGTCAGCGAGTCGCGGATCTGCCAGCTGCACACCCAGGCGATCACCCGCCTGCGCGCCCGCCTGCGCCAGGCGGCATGATCCGCCGCGCATTTGCGCGGCGGATCAGTTCATTCCAGCTTGTGCGGGCAAGCGGCAGCGCTTGCTGCCGGTGTTTCAGGCTGCGCCGAGACGGCGCGGATCCCGGCTGCCCGAGGCCTGGCCGTCGCGGCCGTATAGGCCGGCGCCGCTGGCCGCAGCGGTCAGCGCGGCGAGCGCCTGCTGGTTTGACCGGAGGCGGGCGGCAATCAGGCTGCCGTTGGTTTCGTTCACTTCGCGGGCAAGGCGGGTTGTCTCCAGCAGTTGCCGCCATTCGGCGGCAATTCCCGCGGATTCGCCGGCGTTCGCAACCCACTGTTCCATGCCCGGCCGGTCGGGGGAGAGCTGCCGGGCGAGCAGGAAGCGGCGCCGCCGTTCGGCGTGCCCCGCGAGCTTGCGCAGGCAGGCCGACTTGTTCTCGATGTGCGCGCCGATGGCATCGGCATTGCCGGTCAGCAGGCACTCCTGCTCGAGTTGCAGCAGGGCAAGGAAATCCTGGGTGACGATCCGCTCCTCGCGCAGGGTTTCCGCGGAGAGGCCGTCACCGGCTGCGAAATCCCCGGACATCAGGACGCCTTGCCGGTATTGATCAGTTCGCGCACGGTGTCGATCAGCCGGTCGGCGACGGCTTCGGGGTTGACCTTGAAACGGCCTTCCGCCATCGCCTGCTTGATTTCCTCGACGCGGGCGGTGTTCACCACCTGGGTCTCGCCGAGGCGGGTTTCGATATCCCGCATGCGTGCCGACAGCGTGCTCAGCTGCACCGTGGAACTGGTGGGGCTGCCTTCGCTGCGTGCATCGGTGCGTGCGGTCAGACCCCTGTCATCCGGCTTGTTGCCGTTGACTGCTGCGGTTTTGATGCCGTTGCCTTCGATTTTCATGGCTGCCTCTGTTGTAAGCGGAGTATGCAAATGCGTTTACGGCCGGATTCCGCCACGGCTTGAGCCGTGGCAGGAAAACGCCGACAGGATCGTATTAACGGCTGCTGTAGGGCGGACTGTAGGATTTTTTACAAGCATTTGATTTTTAACGATATTTAGTTCGATATCTCGACCACCCCGGCGCTGCGGGCGATGCCGCTGACGGTTTGTCCGGAGGGCGCGCGCACCTGGACAACCTGGCCCAGGATGCCCTGGGAGAGCGCCTTGCCGTCCGCGGTGACTTCGAAGCCCTGGCCGCGGGCGACCAGCTTCACCGCCTGTCCCTGCTGGATCACGACCGGGGCGCGCAGGATGTCGGTGCGCAGCGGTTGGCCGGCGGCGAGGCTGCCGGAGACACTGCGGCCGACCACCTGTGCCGGATCCTGCGCCACCCCTGCGGGGAGTTGTGTGAGGTCGCCGAAGGCGGCCATGGTGTCCGCAGCCGCAATCACGTGTCCCGGAGGCAGCGCCCGCACGGTGACCAGGTAGCTGCCGGTGACCTTGACGGTGACCGGCACGTAGATCGTCCACGCCGGACTGGCGCAGCGCACTCCGACATTGGTTTTTCCCCACAGGCGGGCACCGGGGGGAGTGAACACCTCCATTGCGCCGCAGGCGGGCAGCACCAGCCGCGGATCTATGGCGCCCACGCCGTGTTCGACCTGTCCGGGCAGTCCGCCGGTCTGGGCGGCGAGAAAATCGCCGACCGCGCCGCGGATCGCGGCATGGGCGGCGACGGGGGCCTGGAGGATCTGCGCGGCGCGGGGCTGCGCCGAGGCGGCGAGCACCAGCAGGCCGGCGGTCATCAGGGTGAGGGTCTTGCGGTCCATGTCGTACTCCTGTCGCGGTGGCGGAGGCAAGGCGCAGCACGCATTGCCGAATGCGGCAAATTCTGCCGCCACCGCGCCACCGCCGGTGGCCGGATATGGCCCGCTTTTACGGCCCTTATCCCCTGATCCGCCGGGAAAACAGGCGCCTAAGATTCGGGCACGTTTGATGCAATGGGTGCAGTGCCATGAAATCTCCGCTCGACCAGGTCTGCGCGGAGCGACAGCAACTGATCGCCTCGAACATTGCCAATGCAGACACGCCGAACTACAAGGCGCGCGACATCGATTTCCGCGCGGCGATGGCTGCCGCGCAGGGCGGCAGTGCCGGCGGCGCAGTTCTGGCGCGCACGGCAGATCGCCATCTGCTGCCTGCCGGCAGCAGCGCGGCGGGTACCCCGCTGCTCTACCGTTCCACGGTGCAGGCCAGCGTCGACGGCAACACCGTGGACATGGATGTCGAACGTGCGCAGTTCGCCGACAACGCGCTGCGTTACGAAGCCAACCTGAATTTCATCAGCGGGCAGATCAAGACCATGCTCGCCGCCATACAGGGGTAACGACCGATGTCCCTCTTTCGCGTTTTTGATGTCGCCGGCAGCGCGCTGACCGCGCAGTCGCACCGCCTCAACACCACGGCGTCGAATCTGGCCAATGCCGATTCGGTTTCCGGTCCGGACGGAAAACCGTATCGCGCCAGGCATGTCGTGTTTACGACCGCCGCCGTCGGTTCTGAAGGGGCCGCCGGCGTGCGGGTCAACGGCGTGGTCGAGGACAGTTCGCCGCTGCGCCAGGTGCACGATCCCAAACATCCGGCGGCGGACGCCAATGGATATGTCAGCCTTCCCAACGTCAATGTCGTCGAGGAAATGGTCAACATGATCTCGGCATCACGGTCCTACCAGACCAATGCCGAGATGATGAGCACCGCAAAGACGCTGTTGATGAAAACCCTGAACATCGGACAGTAGGAGACAACTCATGGCACTTCCCGTACTGCAGGCCATCAGCACCGGCATCGGTGCGTTCAATGCGCTGAACTCCATGTTCGGCGGGGATTCCGCGAAGGCGGCCGGTACTCCGGCGGTTTCCGGACAACCTTCGGCGGCCAACCAGGAGGACCGTTTCCTGAAACTCCTGGTCACGCAGATGCGCAACCAGGATCCCCTCAATCCGCTGGACAACGCACAGGTCACCTCGCAGATGGCGCAGATCAGCACGGTGTCCGGCATCGACAAACTGAACGGCAGCATCGAGAAACTCTCGCAGTCGATGCTTTCGTCGCAATCGCTGCAGTCGACCGCGATGATCGGCCGCCATGTCCTGGCATCGGGCAGCACACTCACGCTGGGCGCGACCGGCGCAATGGGGGCATACGAACTTGCCGAGGAGGCCGACCGCGTGCAGCTGACGATTGCGACACCGGCCGGTGCGGTGATCAGGCAGATCGAACTCGGCGGGCAGGCGGCAGGCACCGCAGGATTCCAGTGGGACGGAATGACGGATGCCGGCGGCCGCGCAGCCCAGGGCAGCTATGTGTTCCAGGTCACCGCGAGCCGGGGCGGGCAGAGCATTGCCGCCGCACCGCTGATGGCCGGCCGCGTTGACGGCGTCAGCTTCAGCGGCGGCAATGTCCGGCTCAATCTGGAAAGCGGTGGCGAACTGCCGGTCACCGACGTGCGGCGCATTCTCTGATCAGAACATTACAGGACAGGAGACAACATGGGCTTTCAATCGGGACTCAGCGGACTCAACGCCGCAGCCAAGAACCTCGACGTCATCGGCAACAACGTCGCCAATTCCAACACCGTCGGCTTCAAGGGCTCGCGAGCGCTGTTTGCGGACGTGTTCGAGATCGGCATCGGCACCAAGCTGTCCAAGGTGCAGCAGGAATTCACCCAGGGCAACATCTCGGTCAGCAACAATCCGCTGGACATCGCGATCAACGGCGGCGGCTTTTTCCGGCTGAGCAACAACGGCACGATTTCCTACACCCGCAACGGCCAGTTTCACCTCGACAGTGCCGGCTACATCGTCAGCGCCGACAACCTGCAGCTCACCGGCTACACGGTCGACGCCAGCGGCAACATCATCACTTCCGCGCCGCAGCCGATACGGCTGTCGACCGCGGACATCGCGCCGCAGGCGACCGGTGCCTTCGATGCGACCCTAAACCTCGATTCACGCGCGACACCCATCGCGGTGGCTTTCGATCCCGCCGATCCGGCGACCTACACCAGTTCGACTTCGGGCACGGTCTATGACAGCCTGGGCAACGCGCATGTGTTCACGATGTACTTCGCCAAGGCCGCGGCTGCGGGCGAGTGGGCCCTGCATGCAACCGTCGACGGTGGCGCGGTGGGCGACGTCAATCTCGGCGCCGGCGCCGGCAACCCGGTCAACCTCGCGTTCGACAGCAATGGCGTACTGACCACCGGCATGCCGGTGGCGGGCGTCAGCCTGGCCATCGGCGGCAGCGCAGTGAGTCCGCTCGCCTTTGATCTCGATTTCACCGGGACTTCGCAGTACGGCGCCGAATTCGGCGTCAGCGCGCTGGCCCAGAACGGCTACACCTCGGGCCGCCTGACCGGTTTCAATGTCGGCGAGGACGGCGTGATCGTCGGCCGTTATTCGAACGGCCAGGCCAACCGGCTCGGCCAGGTGGTGCTGGCGAATTTCTCCAACGCGTCGGGGCTGCGCTCCCTCGGCAACAACCAGTGGGAGGAGACCTCGGATTCGGGGCTCGCCGTGATCGGCGCGCCGCAATCCTCGAGTCTGGGTTCGCTGCAGTCGGCTGCGGTCGAGGATTCGAACATCGACCTGACCCAGGAACTGGTGAACATGATCACCGCGCAGCGCGTCTACCAGGCGAATGCGCAGACCATCCTGGTCAACCTGCGCTGACGGCTGAAGGAGCGACGGCATGGACCGCCTGATCTACGTCGCGATGAGCGGCGCCAAGAACACGATGCTGCAGCAGGCCACGGTGGCGAACAACCTCGCCAACCTGACCACCACCGGCTTCCGTGCGCAGAATGTCGCGCTCCGCGCCGCACCGGTCGTGGGCGAAGGTCTGCCGACGCGCGCCTTTGTCGTCGACTCCACGCCGAACTCGGATTTCCGTCCCGGCGCGATCCAGCACACCGACCGCGACCTCGATGTCGCGGTCGAGGGCCGCGGCTGGATCGCGGTCCAGGCCGCCGACGGCAGCGAAGCCTATACCCGGGGCGGCAGCCTCGAGATCAGCGGCAACGGCGTGTTGCAGACGCGCAGCGGGCTGAACGTGATGGGCGATGGCGGTCCGCTGGCGATACCGCCGGACACCCGCGTCAGCATCGGCCGCGACGGCACGGTGTCGACGGTGCCCACCGGAAACCAGGCTGCCCAGGTCGCGGCGCTGGGGCGCATCAAGCTGGTCAATCCCGACGAAATCCAGCTGGTGCGCGGTGCCGACGGACTGTTCCGGCTGAATGCCGGTGCCGCGGCCCCGGCTGATCCGCAGGTCAAACTGATCGGCGGTGCCCTGGAGGGCAGCAACGTCAACGCCGTGGATGCCATGGTCAGCATGATCGCGCTGGCCCGTCAGTTCGACATGCAGGTGAAGATGATGCAGAACGCCGAAACCAACGCGCGCTCGGCGGACCAGTTGCTGTCCTCGCGCTGATCCACCGCCCGCAACAACGGAGACAAACATGATTCGTTCACTCTGGATATCCAAGACCGGCCTCGATGCGCAGCAGACGCAGATGGACGTGATCGCCAACAACCTCGCCAACGTGTCGACCAACGGCTTCAAGCGGGCGCGCGCGGTGTTCGAGGACCTGCTCTACCAGACCATCCGCCAGCCCGGTGCGCAGTCTTCGCAGCAGACCCAGCTGCCCACCGGACTGCAGCTCGGCACCGGCGTGCGCCCGGTGGCCACCGCCCGCGTGTTCACCCAGGGCAACCTGCAGCAGACCGGCAACCCGCTCGACGTCGCAATCCAGGGCAACGGCTTTTTCCAGGTGCTGATGCCTGACGGCACCACGGCCTACACCCGCGACGGGTCCTTCCAGGTGGACGGCCAGGGCCAGCTGGTGACCTCAAGCGGTTTTGCCGTGCAGCCGGCGGTCACCATCCCGCCCAACTCGCTGTCGGTGACGATCGGCCGCGACGGCGTGATTTCGGTGCAGCGCGCCGGTTCGGCCGCGCCCAGCCAGGTCGGTTCGCTGCAGCTGGTGGCATTCACCAATCCGGCCGGGCTGCAGAGTTTCGGCGAGAACCTCTACCTGGAGACGGCGTCCTCCGGCACCCCCGGTGCCAACACGCCGGGCACCAACGGCCTCGGCCTGCTCAACCAGGGGTATGCCGAGACATCCAACGTCAACGTGGTTGAAGAGCTGGTGTCAATGATCCAGACCCAGCGCGCCTACGAAATCAACTCGAAATCGATATCGACTTCCGACCAGATGCTGCAGCGCCTGACGCAGCTCTGATCCGGGTGAAGGAGTTCAAGATGCGCACATTTGCAATGATTCTCGTGCTGGCCGGCCTGTCTGCCGGATGCGTGCACACCGTGCCGCCGACCAGCGTCCACCAGCCAATGAGCTCGCGTCCGGCATCACAGCCTCCGGTGCCCGCGGGCAATGGCGCGATTTTCCAGGCCGGTCACAACGACCGTCCTCTGTTCGAGGACCGGCGCGCGCGCCGCGTCGGCGACACGCTGACCATAGCGATCGGCGAGCGGACCGCGGCCAGCAAGAAATCGAATACAGCGACCGAACGCTCCAGCAACAACCAGTTCGGCGTCACATCGCTGGCAGGGCTGCCGGGCAAGAGTTTCCTCAATTCGAACCTGAATGCGACCTCCGACCTGTCCTTCGACGGCAAGGGTGAAAGCGCCAGCAACAACGACTTCACCGGCACCATCACGGTAACCGTGATCGAAGTCTTGCCCAACGGCAACCTGCTGGTCAGCGGCGAGAAACAGATGGGCATCAACCAGGGATCGGAATTCATCCGCTTCTCGGGCATTGTCAATCCGCTGAACCTCACCAGCAGCAATACCGTGGCATCGACCCAGGTTGCCGATGCGCGCATCGAATACCGCGCCAACGGCGGAATGGACAGCGCCCAGGTGATGGGCTGGCTGAGCCGGTTCTTCCTCAATTTCCTGCCATTCTGACCATGAATATCCCGCACGAAATGAACTCCGGGCGCCTGGAGATTTTGCGCCGCCTGATGCAATCGGGTCTTGCACTGATGCTGCTGGCCCTGCTGCTGGCGCTGGCGAGTTTTGCGGCAAATGCCGAACGCATCAAGGAACTGGCTTCGGTGCAGGGCGTGCGCGAGAACCAGCTCATCGGTTACGGCCTCGTTGTCGGACTTGACGGCACCGGCGACCAGACCACGCAGACGCCGTTCACGGTGCAGAGCCTGACGACGATGCTGTCGCAGCTTGGCGTGACCCTGCCGCCGGGCGCAAGCCTGCAGCTGAAGAACGTGGCTGCGGTGATGGTGACCGCTTCGCTGCCGCCCTTTGCACGGCCCGGGCAGCCGATCGACGTCACCGTGTCCTCGCTGGGCAATGCCAAGTCACTGCGCGGCGGCACGCTGCTGCTGACGCCGCTGAAGGGGGCCGACGGGCAGACCTATGCGATGGCCCAGGGCAACGTGCTGGTCGGCGGCGTCGGCGCCTCCACCGGTTCCGGCACCAGCGTGCAGGTCAACCACCTCGGTGTCGGCCGCGTCGCGGGCGGCGCCACCGTCGAACGCATGGTGCCGACACAGCTCGGCGGCGACGGCCACATCAAGCTCGGGGTGCACAGCGCCGATTTCACGACCACGCACCGCATCGTCGATGCGATCAACAGCGCATTCGGCGCCGGCACCGCGTCGGCGATGGACGGCCGAACCGTGCGCGTCAGCGCGCCCGCGGATCCCGGCGAACGGGTGGGCTTCCTCGCCAGGATGGAAAGCCTCGAGGTGCGGCCGGGCAGCAGCGCGGCCAGGGTCATAGTCAATGCCCGCACCGGTTCCGTGGTGATGAACCAGGCGGTCAGCATCGAAACCTGCGCCGTTGCCCACGGCAACCTGTCGGTGGTGATCACCACCGAACCGGTGATCAGCCAGCCCGGCCCGCTGTCCGGCGGACAGACCGTGCAGGCGGAGCGTTCGCAGATTGAAATCCGCCAGGACCGCGGCCTGCTGACGATGGTCAAGGGCGTCAGCCTCGGCGAAGTGGTCAAGGCGCTCAATGCCATCGGCGCCACGCCGCAGGACCTGCTGTCGATCCTGCAGGCGATGAAGGCCGCGGGCGCGCTGCGCGCCCAGCTCGAGATCATCTGACCGGAGGCTCCGGCGAACATGTCTGCAAATCTGCCCGGCAATACTGCGCTTACCGCGGATGTCCGCGGGCTCGACGGGCTCAGGTTCCGCGCGAAATCCGATCCCGATGCGGCGCTGAAGGATGCAGCACGCCAGTTCGAAGTGCTGTTCATGAACATGCTGCTGAAGAGCATGCGCGATGCGACGCCGCAGGAGGGCATGTTCGACAGCGAGCAGACCCGTTTCTACACCGCGATGCTCGACCAGCAGCTGTCGGACAAGCTGTCGTCGTCGAAGGGCGGACTGGGGCTGGCTGAAATCATGGTGCGGCAACTGCAGCGAAGCAGCGGCGCGGCGCCTGCAGCCGGAGATCCTGCGGCGCCCGCGCAACCGGTGCCCCTGCAGCCGGCGGCACCGCAGGCGATGCCCCTGCCCGGTGCCGGACAGACCGCGATTCCGCTGCCGGCCGCGCCGGCACCGTCTCCCGCCGGCGGATCGCAGCCGGCTGCAAACACGCGCGATTTCGTCAACCGGCTGTGGCCGCATGCCGCGGAAGCCAGCCGCAGCACCGGCATACCCGCGCATTTCATGATCGGACAGGCGGCACTGGAATCGGGCTGGGGAAACCGGGAGATCCGCGGCGGAGACGGCGCGCCCAGCCACAACCTGTTCGGCATCAAGGCCGGCCGCGGCTGGACCGGACGCACGGTCGACATCGTGACCACCGAATACATCAATGGTGCCCCACAGAAGGTTGTCGACCGCTTCCGCGCCTACGATTCTTACGCCGACTCCTTCCGCGACTATGCAAACCTGATGCGCGGCAACCCGCGTTACGCCGCGGTGCTGGAGTCGGGCAACGACGCGGTGGCGTTTGCGCGCGGACTGCAGAAGGCCGGTTATGCGACGGATCCGCAGTATGCGGACAAGCTGGCACGGGTGATCAACGGCAGCGTGCTGCGCCAGAGCCTGCAGGGCTGAGGCGGCTGCATGGTCCGGAAGCGGCCCCCGCGTGCCGTCAACGACTGAAACAGGAAATGTGAGGGAACATGGGCAGCGGAATTTTCGGCATCGGCGTCAGCGGACTGAATGCCGCGCAGGCGGGCCTGGTCACGACCGGGCATAACATCGCCAACGCCAACACCCCCGGCTACCACCGCCAGGGCATCGTGCAGTCGACGCCGGTGCCGCTGTTCACCGGCGGCGGCTTTTTCGGCCAGGGCGTGAATGTCCAGAACGTGCTTCGCTCGTACAGCGAATTCCTCGAGGGGCAGGTGATCCGCAGCGAGGCGCGATCCAGTTACCTGTCGGCCTATGGCGCGCAACTGGCACAGATTGACGGCATGCTGGCCGATCCGGCCGCGGGACTGTCACCCGCGCTGCAGGAATTTTTTGGCGCGGTGCATGACGTTGCCGCCAATCCGTCGTCCGTGCCCTCGCGCCAGGCGTTGCTGTCCGGCGGCGAGGCGCTGGCGGCCCGCTTCCAGGCGATGGATGCGCGGCTGGGCGAGTTGTTCAACGGCGTCAATACCCAGATCGCCAGTACGGTGACCGGCATCAACGCCTATGCGCAGGAAATCGCCAGTCTCAACAGCCGCATCGTGGTTGCGCAGTCGAACCCGGCGCAGGCGCCCAACGATCTGCTCGACCAGCGCGACCGGATGGTGGCCGAACTGAACAAGCTGGTCGGCACCACCGTGGTTGCCCAGGGTGACGGCACCATCAATGTATTCATCGGCAGCGGCCAGAACCTCGTCGTCGGCGCGCAGTCTTTCCGGCTTTCGACGGCGCCTTCCGTTGACGACCCGACGCGCCTCGACGTGGCCTACCAGGTCGGTGCTTCGGCGGTGCGGATCACGCCGGAAAATCTCGGCGCCGGCAGCCTTGGCGGCCTGCTGGCTTTCCGCAGCGGGCCTCTGGAGGAGGCGCGGAACACGCTGGGGCGCATTGCCACGGGCCTTGCGCGCACGTTCAACGAGCAGCATCGCCTGGGGCAGGATCTGAACGGCGTGATGGGCGGCGATTTTTTCGCCGAACCGCAACCGGCGGTGACGGCGCGGGCGACCAATACCGGCGATGCGGTGATCGGCGCGGTGCTGGCCGATGTCCCGGCACTGACGACATCCAGTTACCGCCTGTCGTACGACGGCAGCGACTACCGCCTGACCCGGCTGTCCGACAACACGACGACGACCTACGCCAGCCTGCCGCAAACGGTGGACGGGCTGACTTTTTCGCTGGACTCGGGCACAGCCGCGGCCGGTGACACCTTCCTGATCGAGCCCACGCGGTATGCCGCGCGCAATTTTGCGGTTGCGCTTGGCGACGCCGCAAAAATTGCCGCGGCCGCACCGGTCCGCACCGCAGCCGCAATGGCGAACACCGGTTCGGCAGCGATCAGCGCCGGCGAAGTGAACACGCCGCCGCCGCCCGATCCCAATCTCCAGCAGCCGGTGACAATAACCTTCACCGGTGCCGGCACTTTCGATGTCAGCGGCACCGGCACCGGCGACCCGGCCGGTGTTGCGTACCTGCCCGGCGGCAGCATCAGTTACAACGGCTGGACGGTGAAGATCACCGGCACGCCGGCGGCGGGCGACACCTTCACCATCGCACCCAACAGCGGCGGCATCGCCGACAACCGCAACGCGGCGCTGCTGGCCGGGCTGCAGACGCGCAATACGCTTGCCGGCGGCACGGCGTCCTACCAGGGCGCCTACAGCCAGCTGACCAGCGGTGTCGGCAGCTCGATGCGGCAGAACCAGGTCTCCGCCGCCGCCCAGGAAAATCTTGCCGTGCAGGCGCGCCAGAACCAGCAGTCCCTGTCCGGGGTCAACCTCGACGAGGAGGCGGCGAACCTGATCCGCTACCAGCAGGCCTACCAGGCCTCGGGCAAGGTCATCGAGATCGCGTCCCGGTTGTTCGACACCCTGCTCGGCATCAGCGGAAGGTAAGGATCATGCGCATCAGCACCAACACGCTTTATGACCTCGGCATCGCCGGCATCCTGGACCGCCAGGGTGCCCAGCTGAAGCTGCAGCAGCAGATCGCCTCCGGGCGGCGGGTGCTGACGCCCGCGGATGACCCGATCGCGGCGGCTTCGGCGCTGGAAATCGGTCAGGCCAAGGCGCTGAGCGACCAGTACCAGGTCAATATCGAAAACGCCCGAGCCTCCCTGCTGCTGGAGGAGCAGGCGCTGGGAGACATCACGCGCCTGCTGCAGGATGTGAAGGTGATCGCGGTGAATGCCGGCAATGCCTCGCTGCGCAACGAAGATCGCGCCAGCCTTGCCAACGAACTGGAGGGACGCTACCGGGAACTGCTCGGCATCGCGAACCGCACTGACGGCGGCGGACAGTACCTGTTTTCCGGATATCGCGGCGGTACGCAGCCGTTCAGCGAAACACTGCCCGGGGTCGTGAACTACAACGGTGACGAAGGCCAGCGGCTGATCCGGATCGGCGCCTCGCGCCAGCTGGCGGTCAGCGATTCCGGATCGGCGGTATTCCAGGCGATTGCCGAAGGCAACGGCAGTTTTGTCGCCGCCGCCGCGCCTGCAAACACCGGTGGCGGCATCGTCAGCTCCGCCACCGTGGTCGATGCGATGGCCTGGAGCGGCGCCGGCAACCCCGGCAATTTTTCAGTGCAATTCCACGTCGACAGTACGGTGACGCCGCCAGCGACAAGTTACGACATTGTCGACACCGTGAACAACATATCGCTGCTCACCGGGCTGGCGCCCGTCGCCGGCCCCCATCTGCGGGCATATGCCGAACTCTCGGCGATCAGCCTGAAGACCATGGTGCCGCCGGATACCAGCGCGACGCCCTTCGATTACGGTGCCCAGCTCGTGATCACCGGTGCGCCTGCCACCGGCGATTCTTTCACCCTTCGTCCGGCTGCATCCCGCGACATGTTTGCCAGCCTCAACGACCTGATCAGCACCCTGCGCACCGGAAACTCCGGTTCGGTGACCTCGGCCGCCGGGTACCAGAACCGGCTCAATGCGGCGATGACCAATCTCGACAATGCGCTGGAGAACGTGCTCACCGTGCGGGCTTCCGCCGGCGTGCGCCTGCGCGAACTGGACACCGCGTACGACACGGCCTCGGACATCAGCTTCAGTCACAGCGAGAACCTGTCGCGGCTGCAGGATCTTGACTATGCCAGCGCGCTGTCCGATCTCAGCCGCGAGCAGATCTACCTGGAGGCGGCGCAGAAATCGTTCATCCAGATCACCACCCTCCGTCTTTTCGATTTCATATGATCATGTTCACCCCCACGAAGGCGGGACTCATGGCCGGCGCGCTGCTGCTGTCGGGCTGTGCCGGCACCGCCAACGAGGCCGCCAGGAGTCCGCTGTTGCCGGACAAGGTGCTGCGCCTCAGTGCCTCGACGACGCTGCCTCTCGAGGCGGTCGCAGCCGCAGCCCTGGCCTATGCAGTGATCGATCCGCTGGCGCCGAACTGGGCGATAGAGAGCCGTCCGCTGGGTGGCGGCCGCTACGACATCGCGCTGACAATGAAGCGCTTCGTCACCGGCGGTGACGGTGAGGCGCGCCGTGTGTTCCTGCGCGAGGCCGGACGGCTGGCGCGCAGCAACGGCGCCGCCGATTTCCGGATAGCAGCCTTCGAGGAGGGCATTGATTCGGAAGTGCCGGTCGCACGCCGCGTGGCACGCGGCATCATCGAACTGTACTGATCCCGGCGTCCTGCCGCGCTCAGGGGCGGAAGGACAGCATCAGCCCGAAGCTGTCAGCCAGCAGGCGCTCGAACACCGGGGTGAAGAACGGCAGCGACAGCAGCAGTGCACCGAAACCGACGGTGAGGGTGATCGGAAAACCGACGGCAAACACGTTCAGCTGCGGCGCAGCCCGGGTCAACACGCCAAGCGCGAGGTTGGTGGTGAGCAGGGCTGCGACCACCGGCAGCGACAGCAGCAGGGCTGAATAGAGGATCCGGCCGCCCCAGCCCGCGATCGTGCGCCAGGCAAGCGGGTCCACCGCGGCGGCGGTGATCGGCATCTCCCGGAAGCTGTCGGCCAGCGTCGAAATCATCATCAGGTGGCCGTTGAGGGCGAGGAAGGTCAGCGTCGCCACCAGGCCGAGGAACTGTCCGACCACCGGCATCTGGCCGGAATTCTGCGGATCGTAGAACACCGCGAAACCGAGGCCCATCTGCAGGCCGATCAGTTCACCGGCCATTTCGACGGCGGTGAACACCATGCGCACCGCAAAACCCATCGCCAGCCCGATCAGCAGCTGCTGCATGAAAATGCCGAGGCCGGCGGTGGAGTCCGGGGCGATGTCGGGCAGCGGCGGCAGGGTCGGCGCGACCACCACGGTGATCAGCAGGGCGAGCCCCACACGCATGCGCAGGGGAAAACGCTGGTTGCCGAACAGCGGTGCCGCGATCATCAGTCCGAGGATGCGGATGAACGGCCACAGCAGCCCGGCGAGCCAGAGATTGAGCTGGGCGGTGGTGACAGTCAGCATCGCTTGCAGGCCTGCGCTCTGCCGGATCAGCCGATCAGCGTCGGGATGCTGGTGAACAGGCGGCGCATGAAATCGGTCAGCACCGTGAGTATCCACGGGCCGGCGATGATCAGCGTGATGAATACCGCGGCGAGCTTGGGGATGAAGGACAGCGTCATCTCGTTGATCTGTGTCGCCGCCTGGAACACGCTGACGGTCAGGCCGACGACCAGGGCGGCCAGCAGCAGGGGTGCCGACGCCAGCAGCGTGATTTCGACGGCTGAACGGGCGAGGTTGATGACGGCTTCCGGACTCATAAAAATATCCAATAAAAACAAATACTTATGTATAGAAGCTTTGGGCGAGGGAACCGATCATCAGGTTCCAGCCATCGACCAGCACGAACAGCATCAGCTTGAACGGCAGCGCGATCATCACCGGCGACACCATCATCATGCCCATCGACATCAGCACGCTGGCGACCAGCATGTCGATGATCAGGAAGGGGATGAACACGACGAAGCCGATGGTGAACGCGGTTTTCAGTTCGCTGGTGACATAGGCCGGCACCAGGATTTTAAGCGGCACGTCGGCGGCCTTTTCCGGCGGCGCTTCCGCAGACAGTTTCATGAACAGCATCAGGTCGGCCTCGCGTGTCTGGCGCAGCATGAATTCGCGCAGCGGCACCGCCCCTTTTTCCAGTGCCTGGTTGAAGCTGATCTTGTTTTCGGAGAACGGCTGGTAGGCCTCGGCGTGGATGCGGTCGAGCACCGGCGACATCACGAACAGTGTCAGGAACAGCGCCAGGCCGACCAGCACCTGGTTCGGCGGCGAGGTCGGCGTGCCGATCGCCTGGCGCAGCAGCGAGAGCACGATGATGATGCGGGTGAAACCGGTCATCATCAGCAGCACGGCCGGCAGGAAGGTCAGCGAGGTCAGCAGCAGCAGTGTCTGGATCGACAGCGTCCAGGTCTGGCCGCCGCCGGGGGCGGGCGTGCTGGTCAGCGCCGGCAGTCCGGACTGGGCAAAAGCGGGGGCGGCGGCTGCCGCAAGCAGCAGGACGAGGATCAGTCTAACCGGCACGGCGCTGCTCCATCATGCGTTTGAGCCAGTCCGCGAACGGCACGGTTCCGGGCGCCGCGGCAGGGGCCTGCGGCAGTTCGGCGCGGGGCATCGAGTGCAGCGCGCTGACCCGGCCCGGCGCCACGCCGACCACCAGCCAGGTGCCGGCGACTTCCACCAGCACCACGCGTTCGCGCTGGCCGACCGGCGCGCCGGCGATGACCTTGATGGTGCCGGAGGGACCGCTGCCAGGCAGCCCGATTCGCCTGACGATCCACGCCAGGGCGAGAATCATGGCGAGCACGATGGCGAGACCCAGCACCATCTGCAGCATGCTGCCCGCGGATACCGCAGGCGCCGGCAGCACCGGCGCATCGGCCGCCGCCGCCAGTGCCGGCAGCAGCACGGTGCATGCCGCCGCGATCGAAATTCCTGTCCGCGGCATGGTCAGCGCCGCAGCTTGCGGATGCGTTCGGACGGCGTGATGATGTCCGTCAGCCGGATGCCGAACTTGTCGTTGACGACCACGACTTCACCTTGTGCAATCAGGCAGCCGTTGACCAGAACGTCCATCGGCTCGCCGGCCAGTCCGTCGAGTTCGACCACCGAGCCCTGCGCGAGCTGCAGCAGGTTCTTGATCGCGATCTTGGTGCGCCCGAGTTCGACCGTCAGCTGCACGGGAATGTCGAGGATCAGGTCGATGTCGTTCGGCGCCTCGCTGCGCGCGCCGGTGCCGGAGAACTGCTCGAATATCGGCGCCGGCGTGCCGCGCATCGGCGCGGTTTCCGCGGCCGGGGTTTCGCCCTGCTCGGCCATTGCCGCGGCCCAGTCGTTGGCGCTGACTTCTTCGGTTGCGTTTTCAGACATGCTTTTTCTCCTTTACTGCTCGGCGCCCGCGGTGAGCATCCGCTCGACCTTCAGCGCATATTGACCATTGAGGATGCCGCACTTGCATTCCATGACCGGCACGCCGTCGACCTCGGCGAGCAGCGGCTGCGGGATGTCGAGGCCGATGACGTCGCCGACCTGCATCGCCAGCAGCTGCTGGATCGACAGTTCGGCCTGGCCGAGGTTGATGACGACTTCGATGTCGGCAGACTGCACCTGCTGGGACAGGCGGCGCACCCAGCGCTTGTCGACTTCCATCTGCTCGCCCTGCAGCGCGCTGTAGAGCAGTTCGCGGATCGGCTCGATCATCGAATACGGCAGGCAGACGTGGAACTCCCCGCCCTCGTTGCCAAACTCGATGGTGAAGGTGGTCACGACGACAACTTCATTCGGCGTCGCGATGTTGGCGAACTGGGTGTTCATCTCGGAGCGCATGTATTCGAAAGTCACCGGGTGCACCGGCGCCCAGGCTTTTTCCATGTCGGCGAACACCACTGCGAGCAGGCGCTGGATGATGCGCTGTTCGGTCTGCGTGAAATCGCGGCCCTCGACACGGGTGTGGAACTGGCCGTTGCCGCCGAACAGGTTGTCGATGACCAGGAACACCAGGCTCGGCTCGAAGATGAACAGCGCCGTTCCGCGCAGCGGTTTTACCTGCACCAGGTTGAGGTTGGTGGGCACCACCAGATTGCGCACGAAGTCGCTGTATTTCTGCAGCTTTACCGCGCCCACCGAAATTTCCGCGGAGCGGCGCACGAAGTTGAACAGGCCCAGGCGCAGCAGGCGCGCGAAACGTTCGTTGATGGTCTCCATCGTCGGCATGCGGCCGCGGACGATGCGTTCCTGCGACGCGAGGTCGTAGGGGCGTATGCCGTCCGCGGGCCCGGCTTCCGGCGCTTCGTCCTGCTCCCCGGTGACACCCTTGAGCAGGGCATCGACCTCATCCTGCGAAAGGAAATCCTTGCTCATGGCGGCGGTGGGCCTACTGGATGATCAGCGAGGTGAACAGCACGCTCAGCACCGGGCCGGATGCGGCGTTGCCGGTCTCGCCGGCGGCGGCCGGTGCCGGTGGTGTTTCACCTTCGGTCGCGGCCGGCTCCGTGCCGGCCTCGGGCTGCTGTTCGGCGGCATCGGTGCCGGTTTCGGCCGGTGCGGCGGCGACGGTGACTGCGGCTTTTTCCGCGACCGTCGCGGACGGCCTGGCCACTGCCGCAGGATCCAGCAGCGCGGTGATTTCCGCTGCGAGCTCACGCGCAAGCGCGGTCTTGCCTTCCGGCACCAGCAGTTCCGAAGCTTTCTTGGCCGAGAGCAGCAGCAGCATCCGGTTGCGGATCTCGGGCATCAGCTCCTTCAGCCGGTCGGCGACCGCCTGGCCGCTGACCTTGACGGTGATGCCGACCTGCATGTACTGGGTGCCGTTGTTTTCCGGCTGCAGGTTGACGGTGAAGGGATCAAGCGCCACGAATACCGGCGGCAGCGCAGGTGCGGCCTTGACCGGCTCTTCACCGGCATCCCCCCGTGTAAACCACCATGCGCCGCCGCCCGCGCCGAGCAGCAGCACCAGCACGGCACCGATGATGATGGGCAGGCGTTTTTTGCCGCCTTTTGCCGGCGTTGCGGTCTTGGATTCTGCCTTGTCTGACATGATTGCCCCTGAATGACTGTGCAGCGATTATCGTGGTGCCGGCGCGGCGGCCATGCCCGGAAAAGCCGCCATTAGGGGCGGCATCTCGCGCAATCGCCGGTCAGGCGAAGGTGTCGACCAGTCCCGGATGGCGGACGGGGATGCGCTGCGCCCCGTCGTTGAGCGGACCACCCGTTTCGCCGGCCTGCCGGCCCGCCACCGCCGGTGATCCGGGTTGCCCCCGGGCATCTTCCCCGCGCCGGAAGTTCTCGGCGGAGACGCCGGTTTCCCCGAGTTGTATGCCGGCCTGGCCCAGCGCTTCGCGCAGTGTCGGCATGGCGTTTTCGATGGCTTCCCGTACCGGGACAAGCGGCGAACTGAAAAACACGTTCGCGAGGTCGTTGTCGAGGGACAGCGTGATGCTGACCGGGCCCAGTTCGGGCGGATTGAGATGCAATTCCGCGGACTGCTGCTGTTTTCCGGCGAGCAGCACCACGCGCTGTGCGAAAGCCTCGGACCAGCCCGGCTGGGATACCGGCACCTCGACCCGCGGCAGCACTGCCGCCGCGGTGGCAGCGTTTTGGGGAGTCAACGGTGCCGCCTGCCAGTTGCCGGCCGGCAGTTCCTGCACACCCGCAGGCGGCTCCGGCAGCGCCGCATCCGGCATGTGATCGCCGGCAGCGGCAACCGGCAGCGGGAAGTTGCCGCCTGCGGCCGATTTTGCCGGTTTGATGTCGATGGCGGCGGACGTTTCCGCCCGGATGTCCGCGGCGGACGGCGCTGTGCCGCGATTGAGGACGACGGGCGGCAGGGGCGCCGGTGGTGCTGCCGGCAATTGCAGCGATGCCAGCGGATCGGCGGCAAATGACGGTTCCGCAAGGCTGTCACCGGTCTGCATGTCGGTGCCGTCCTCCGCGGACAGTCCGGGCTCTGCACCGATATCCCCTGGAGGTGCCAGGGCGGGTTCCAGTTCCAGCGCGAGCAAGGCCGCGAAGCCCGCAGCCGTGGCCTCCGTCCGGGTCATGTCCGTCCCTGCAGTGTTTCCTGCCGGGTGGATGGGGGTCTGCGGGGTCAGTGCCGGTGTGTTCATGTCGGTAGGGTCCTGTCAGGCAATAGGCCGGGCTTGCGCGTGATCAGGCCGTTGTTCAGGGATGCAGCGCAATTCCTGTGCCAGCGGTCTTCATCTGCCGCGTCCGCTGCGGGCGGTGACCGTCGCCGCCAGCTCATCGAGGGCGCGCTGCTCGGCGCGGTTGTCACGCCGGGATTCGGATTCCCGGTGGCGGCCGGCGAGCGTGTCGAAGGCCTTGACGCGGCGCTGGCGGTCGCGGAATTCGGCCTGTCCCTTGAGCATCATGTCCTGGGCATGGCCGACGATGGTCCGCTGCTGGGTGATCGCGGCGTCGAGCTTGTCCATGAAATCGTGGAAGTTGCGCCAGCCGTCTCCCGCCGGGTTGTCCTGCATGCCGGAGCGGAAGCGTGCGAGATAGTCCTCGCGGTATTGCAGCAGCAGGTTGAGCTTGGACTCGACCTGCTGCTTCTGCAGGTTCAGCGTGCCGAGGCGGGCGGCGGATTTTTCCGCCTCTTTTTCGGCCAGTTCGAGTATGGGTTGCAGCCGGAATGGTCTGGACATGGTGCTGGTCCCGTTTACTGGTGGATTGCGGATGTGCTGGCTGTGCGGGCGGCGAGCAGTGCATCCAGCGCATTCACGCTCGCGTCATGCCGCGCCTGCTCGTTCATGCGCTGCTGCAGAAAGGTTTCCATCTGCGGATAGAGCGCGATCGCGTCATCCAGCACCGGATCGCTGCCGCTGGCGTAGGCGCCGACGCTGATCAGGTCGCGGCTGCGCTGGTAGCGTGAATACAGCTGCTTGAAGCGGCGGATGCCTTCGAACTGTTTCTCGGTGATCAGCGCGGTCATCGCCCTGCTCACCGAGGATTCGATGTCGATCGCAGGATAGTGTCCGGCATCGGCCAGTCCGCGCGAGAGCATGATGTGTCCGTCGAGGATGGCGCGCGCCGAGTCGCCGACGGGATCCTGGGCGTCATCGCCCTCTATCAGGACGGTGTAGAACGCGGTGATCGAGCCGCCGCCGCGGCCTGCGTTGCCGGCACGCTCGACCAGCTGCGGCAGCTTGGCGAACACCGATGGCGGATAACCCTTGGTCACCGGCGGCTCCCCGATGGCCAGCGCGATTTCACGCTGGGCCATTGCGTAACGCGTCAGCGAATCCATGATCAGCAGCACGTGTTTGCCCTGGTCACGGAAACTTTCCGCGATGGCGGTCGCATAGGAGGCTCCCTGCAGCCGCATCAGCGGGCTGACATCGGCGGGTGCCGCGACAACAACCGAACGCGCGAGGCCCTGCGGTCCGAGGATGGTCTCGATGAACTCCTTCACCTCGCGGCCGCGTTCGCCGATGAGCCCGACAACGATGACATCGGCGCTGGTGTAGCGCGCCATCATGCCGAGCAGCACGCTTTTGCCGACACCGCTGCCGGCAAAAAGTCCCATGCGCTGCCCGCGTCCGACGGTGAGCAGCGAGTTGATGGCGCGGATCCCGGTGTCAAGCACGCTGCTGATCGGCGCGCGTTCCAGCGGATTGAGCGGGCGGTTGTGCAGCGATATTTCCCGTTCTGCCTTCAGTGCGCCGCGGCCGTCCAGCGGTTTGCCGGTGCTGTCCAGCACACGGCCCAGCAGTCCGCTGCCGACCGGAACGTGTTTTGCGAAATCAGCGGCGCGCCGGCGCGGCCGTGGAGGGTCATTGACGCGCGGCTTTTCGGCCGGCATTTCCATCGGCAGCACGCGCGCGCCCGGAGTCACGCCGTAAGTGTCGGATGCCGGCATCAGATAGAGCCGGTCATCCGAGAAACCCACGACTTCGGCTTCGGCCGAGTTGCCGCCGGGCAGCTCGATGGTGCAGCAGCTGCCGACGGCAAGGCGCAGCCCCACGGCCTCCATGACCAGGCCGGTGACCCGGGTCAGCCGGCCGCTGCAGATCAGCGGCGAGGTCGTTGAAGCCACCTGCCTGCATTCCTGCAGATACTTGCGGAGCTGGACTACGTTGGTCATGGCGGGATGTCCGTTCAGGCCGGCCACTTGCCGTCGCGGCCGAAGGCTGCAAGCAGCCGTTTCCAGCGCGCTTCGACGGTGGCGTCGAGTTCGCCGCCGGCGCTCTCGAGACGGCAGCCGCCGGCGGTGATGCCGGCGTCCTCGGCGATGGTCCAGCCGTTGAGCGCGCACTGGTCGCCCAGCTGTTCGCGCACCAGCCTGGCGTCATCCGGATGCAGCAGCAGCCGGGCCGGCGCGCGGGCCTGCCCCAGCAGCTGCAGGCCTTCGCGCACGATGCCGTTGACCAGCTCAGGGCTCTGCTGCAGTGCATCGCCGACCATGCGCCGGGCGAGGGTGAGGCTGAAATCAAGCAGGCCGTCGGCGAGCTGGGAATCCAGCTGTGACAGATTCCGGTTCAGGGTGTTGATGATGTCGTTGAGGCGTGCGGTCTGTGCTGCGGTGGAACGCGCGACTTCGGCCTTTGCGGCGGCAAGGCCTTCACGGTAGCCCGCATCGTAACCTTCGCGCTGCGCCCCGGGATCGGGTGTGGATGCCGCGGACGGTGCGGGCGTCTCCCGCGTGCTTGCCGCGCCATCGAAGGAATTCAGCTCCCAGCGCTGGTATGCGGAGAGCCGCTCCCGCGGGATTACCGTGCTGGACATGGGTTTCCGGTCCCGGGTTTGTGCTTACACATAGGCTTCCTCGCCGTTTCCGGCGAGCGCGATCTGTCCTTCATCGGCCAGCCTGCGGACAATCTTGAGGATTTCCTTCTGCTGGGCCTCGACTTCCGACACCCGCACCGCGCCTTTGGCTTCGAGGTCTTCCCTGAGCATTTCGGCCGCACGCTGTGACATGTTCTTGAAGATTTTTTCGCGCAGCTCCGCGGACGAGCCTTTCAGCGCCAGGATCAGCGATTCCGACTGCACCTCGCGCAGCAGCACCTGGATCGCGCGATCTTCGAGGCCGAGCAGGTTTTCCCAGACAAACATGTTGTCGAGGATGCTCTGCGCAAGATCGGCGTCGAATTCCTTGACCGATTCGATGATCGTGCCCTCGTGGGTGCCCGGCATGAAATTGAGGATTTCGGCTGCCGCTCGCGCACCGCCCATTGCACTCTTGCGCAGGTTTTCGTTGCCGGCAAGCAGCTTGGTCAGCACGTCGTTCAGTTCGCGCAGGGCCGCCGGCTGGATGCCGTCGAGCGTGGCAATGCGCAGCACCACGTCATTGCGCAGGCGCTCGCCGAACTGCTGCAGGATTTCCGAGGCCTGGTCGCGGTCGAGGTGAACGAGGATGGTGGCGATGATCTGCGGGTGTTCGTTCTTCACCAGTTCCGCAACCGTGGAGGAATCCATCCATTTCAGGCCCTCGATGCCGCTGGTGTCGCCGCCCTGCAGGATGCGTTCGATCAGGTTCGCCGAACGGTCATCGCCCAGCGCCTTCTTCAGCATGTTGCGGATGTATTCGTCGGCGCCGAGCCCGATCGTGGTCTGCTGCTGCGCGCTGCTGCAGAACTCGCCCAGTGTCGATTCGATCTGCTCGCGCGACACGCCTTTCAGGGACGCCATGGCCGCACCGATCTTCTGGACTTCACGCGGCGCCAGGTGCTTCAGCACGCCGGCGGCCTCGTCCTCACCCAGCGACATCAGCAGGATTGCGCTTTTCTGGATGCCGTCATCATTCATTGCCGCCCACCCATGACTTCACCACGTTGGCCACCACCTTCGGGTCCTGCTTGGCGATCTGCTTGGCGCTCTGCAGCGTCTGGTCATAACCGTGGGCCGCAGCGGGGGCCTGGCCGCCACCCGCCGCTTCGGGCAGCAGTTCCTGCGCGAGCAGCGGCGGCGCCTGGGTCAGGTTGCGCAGCATGGGGCGCACGATGCCCAGCAGAAGGTAAAGCGCGAGGGCGCCGATCAGCAGCTGTTTTCCGCCGTCCTTGACCATTTCCACGGTCTGCGGCTGTTTCCACAGCGGAAGCTCCGCAATTTCCTCGACCTCGGGTTTCTTGAAGGCGCTGTTGACCACTGAAACCGAATCCCCGCGTTCCTCGCTGAAGCCGACGACGCCGCGTACCAGTTCGCTGATCTGCTTTTTCTGGGCCTCGCTCAGGGGCCGTGCCGATACCGTGCCCTTGGCATCCTTGACCTGGTTGTGGTTCACCACCACAGCCACCGACAGTTTCTTGATGCGGCCCATGGCCTGACGCGTGTGCCTTATGGTCTTGTCGACTTCGTAGTTCACGGTCGAGTCGCGGCGGATGTTCGCGGGCGCGGCGGCCGCGGTCGCGGCGGGGGCAGCGGCGGCGGCGTTGACCGGCGCGGTGGCCGGCGCCGGAGCCTGGTTGGTCAGCGCGCCGGGAACGCCGCCGGCCTGGGCGGCCTGGCTGCCGCTTTCGCTGCTCTGCTGGCTGCGCACGGCCGCGTCCTCGGGTTTCTGGTTCGGTTTGTAGATCTCGTCGGCCTGCTCGGTCTCCGTGAAATCGATGTCGGCCGCGACCTGGGCGCGGGCATTGCCCGGACCCACCACCGGCAGCAGGATGGCCTCGATGCGCTGGGCGTAGTTCTGCTCCAGGTCATGCCGGTACTTGAGCTGGCCCGGATCAAGCGCCGGCTTGTTGCCGGACTCCGAGTCGCCGGAGAGCAGCGTGCCGTTCTGGTCGACGATGGTGACATTCTTGACGGGCAGGCCGGGCACGCTGTTCGAGACCAGGTGGGTGATTGCCGCGACCTGCATCGGCTCCAGTGTCCGCCCGGGGTGCAGGTTGACCAGCACCGATGCGCTGGTTTTCGGCTGTTCGCGGAGGAAGGGTGACGGTTTCGACAGTGCAAGGTGCACGCGTGCGCCCTGCACCGCGCCCACCGACTGGATCGAGCGTGACAGCTCGCCCTCGAGGGCGCGCTGGTAGTTGACCTGTTCGAGAAACTGGCTGGAGCCCAGTTTCTGGTTTTCCATCAATTCAAAGCCTGCGAGTCCGCCCTTGGGCAGCCCCTGTCCGGCCAGGCGCATGCGCGCCTCGTGGACGTGGCTCGAAGGCACCATCAGGGTGCCGTCCACGAACTTGTACGGCACGTTCATCTGCTGCAAGGCTGCAATCACCGCGCCGCCGTCGCGTTCACCGAGATTGGCGTGCAGTACGCGGTAATCGGGGGTTGAACTCCACATCCAGCCGCCGGCCGCCAGAGCCACGGCGATGGCGGCCACCAGCATCAGGCTGATTTTCTGTTGAACCGGCAGTTGTCCGACGGTTTGCAGGCGGGTGCTCATCGTTTCTCCGGTGCCGCGGCCCTTGCCGGCCGCCGCTGATTCCAGTGGGTTGAACTGCCGCTGCCGCCACGGGCGGTGCGGGGATGCGGAATTATGGTCAGCAGCAGGAATCCGGAAGTCCCGAATAAAGCGGGTATTCCGACCGTAATTGCATCCTCTGCCGGCGCCGCCGGGTGCTATTTTTCCGGCGTCTCCCCAATGGCCCGAGTGCCCTTCAAGCCGTGACTGAAACCGTATTGCATTCTTCCCATACACTTGGCGTCGCCGAGTTGCAGAAGGCTTTCCTGGTGTTCGACGATGCTTCCCGCCAGCTGGCCGGCAGCTATGAGGCCCTGCACCAGGAAGTCGCCAGGCTGAACGCCGAGGTGGTGGCAGCCAATGGCAGGCTGCGCGTCCAGCTCGCCGAGAATCAGGCGATGGCGAGGGCGCTCGCACGCAGCGAGCGGCTGGCAACCCTGGGCACGCTGTCCGCGACGCTGGCCCACCAGCTGCGCACGCCACTGGCGGGGGCCCTGCCGGATGAGCGGAAACACCGGTTCGCCACGGAGGTGGTGTCGCGGCTGCGTGAGCTGGAGACTTTCATCCAGGGCACGCTGGACTTTGCCAGCGGGCGCAGCGAGTGGCGGCAGCCGGTGGATCTTGCCGCCGTTGTTGCCGATGCCTGCCAGCTGATCCAGCCCCAGGCCGACCTGGCCGGCATCACGCTGTCCGCCGAATTGCCCCCGGCCGGCAGCGAACTGCCGGGCAGCCGCGGCGCACTGCTGTCCATGCTGCTCAACCTGCTCGACAACGCCATCATCGCCTGCAGCCGCGGCGGCCGCGTCCGTATCGGCCTGCGCCACGCCGCGGACGGGCTGCAGCTTGACGTGGCGGACGATGGCTGCGGCATGTGTGCCGGCACGCGCGCGCGCCTGTTCGAGCCTTATTTCACGACCCGTGGCGACGGCCACGGGCTCGGGCTGGCCTACGTAAAAAGCGTGGCCGAGGCCCATGGCGGCAGCGTCTCGGTCGAGTCACAACCCGGCGGCGGCAGCGTTTTCACGCTGTTGCTGCCGCAGCAACGCAGTACGCAGGAGGGAGCATGAGCATGAAGCCGATACTGGTGGTGGAAGACAATGCGGCACTGGCCGAGGCGCTGTGCGCGACCCTGCGCGTGGCCGGTTTCGAGGTGAAACACGCGGCGGACGGGCAACAGGCGATCGAAATGGCGGGAGCCTGTGATCCGGCGCTGGTGCTCAGCGACGTGCAGATGCGGCCGGTCGACGGATACGCGCTGCTTGAGCAACTGTCGCGCTTGCGTCCGGCGACGCCGGTGGTGCTGATGACGGCTTTTGCCGACGTGACACGAGCCGTGCAGGCGATGCGCGACGGTGCCGCCGACTATCTGGTGAAACCCTTCGACGCCGAGCGCCTGTTGCAGGTCGTGCGCCGCTGTTTCCCGGCCACGGTCGCGGATGACGACGGCGTGGTGGCCGCTGATCCGGCAACCCGCGATCTTCTGGCGCTGGCGCGCAAGGTGGCCGCCACCCCGGCCACGGTGCTGATTGCCGGGGAAAGCGGCTGCGGCAAGGAGGTGATTGCGCGCTACGTGCATCGCCATTCGCCGCGTGCGACGGGCCCGTTTGTCGCCATCAACTGCGCGGCCATTCCCGAACAACTGCTCGAAGCGACCCTGTTCGGGCATGAAAAAGGCGCCTATACCGGGGCGGTGCGCGCCGAGGAAGGAAAATTCGAGCAGGCGCAGGGCGGTACGCTGCTGCTGGACGAGGTGTCCGAGATGCCGCCCGGGTTGCAGGCCAAGCTGCTGCGTGTGCTGCAGGAGCGCGAGGTCGAGCGTGTTGGCGGACGCCGTGCAATCGCGCTCGACGTGCGCGTGATTGCCACCACCAACCGCATGCTGCATGACGAGGTGGCGCAGGGGCGTTTCCGGGAGGACTTGTATTACCGCCTGAACGTATTTCCGCTCGAGGTGCCGCCGTTGCGCCAGCGCCCCGGTGACGTGATTCCCCTGGCCGAGGCCCTGCTGCAGCAGGCTGCCGCCGAGTCCGGAGGCTGTCCCGCGGTGCTGCATGCCAGGGCCAAGGCCTGGCTGGTGGCGCACGACTGGCCGGGCAATGTGCGCGAACTGGCCAACGCCGTGCAGCGGGCGCTGATTGTTGCGCCGGGCTCCACCATCGACGAGGAGCACCTGCGCCGCTCCACGCCGTCACCGCGTGCTGAACCGGCCGCCGCACCGGCACCGGCCAACATCAGGTCCGCCGAGCGCGACCTGATCCTCAAAACCCTGGCGGCAGTCAACGGCTCGCGCCGCCGTGCGGTGGAGCGTCTCGGCATCAGCGAGCGCACGCTGCGCTACAAACTGCAGCAATACCGCCTTGCCGGCGTACTTTAGGAGAACACCATGGATACCCGGAGCATAGACCAGTTGCTGGGCCAGATGCGCACCGCTGCCGCGATGGCTTCAGGCAGGCCGCAGGCGGCCGCAAAACCCGCGACAGCGCAACCCGGAGGATTTTCGGAGGTGCTGAAAACCGCGATCGAGCAGACCAGCCAGGCGCAGCACAAGGCCCAGGGTCTTGCCCGCAGTTTTTCAGTCGGGGAGCCGGACGTGCAGTTGCACGACGTGATGGTGTCCATGCAGAAGGCGAACATTTCCTTCCAGCAGATGGTCCAGGTGCGCAACCGCCTGGTCTCTGCCTATCACGACATCATGAACATGCAGGTGTGATGGTTGCGCCGGAAGGGGAGCCTGGGGAAAAACCGCCCGGGTGTCAGGCGAGGCTGCCGGCGCGCGCGCGCTGGCTGCGCTGCTGCTGCATGATGTAACGCTGCACCAGCGCGCGTGCTTTTTCGGAGAGGCCGATGAACTGGTAGCCGCAGCGCCGCTGCTTGCGGCCGTTGGCGAGGGTGACCTCGAAGGTGTTGCGCAGTTCGACGGTGGCGCTCAGCGTTTCGGTGTCGGTCAGCGCAATATCGCATGCAAACCGGGTGGCCGGATCAAAGACCGGCAGGGAAGTGCTGGAGATCGTGGCAATTCCGCCGCAGCTGATGTCGGCGATGCTCAGTTCCATTTCGCGGATTTCGCCGCCGGCTTCCGCCTTCAGCATGCATTTCAGCGGATTGACGACCGGCGTCGTCAGGCGGAAATATTCCCGGCGCTGCAGGCGCAGCAGCTTGTCCGGCATCGGCATCGCAAACGCGCCGCGTCCGTCGTGTTCCGCCGTTTCGGCGCCGCCGCAGATGAACTGGACCTTGACCTTGTCGACGGAGGTGATGCACACCAGCCGCGAGGCCTGCGGCAGGCGCGCGTTGGCGCGCGGATCGGGGCCGTGGTCGAGGATGATGGTGCCGCCGTCGTCGTCGATGTCGAGGATTGCGGTGACGATGAACGAGTTGCCCTCGTCAAAATAGACGGAAAGCAGGGTGTTCTTCTGCATGATGGTGCGCAGTATCGACGCGATTTCGACGCGCGAATGCACATAATAGTTGCTGTCGTCTGCGGCGCTCATCAGTTCGAATTTGAGCAGTACCTGGTTGTTGTTCCGCATGGGGCATGCCGGCTGGGGGACATCCGGAGATTAACGCCGGGGGGCGTTCCTGCAATCCGCAAACAGCGCCGGCTTAGCCCCCCTTATCCGGACGTTCCTCCGGTCCGGATTCCGTGGCGGCGCGCCGCTCCAGCCGGTAAATCCATGCCAGCAGTTCGGCCACCGCGAGGTAGAGGCTCTGCGGGATCCTGGCGTCCAGATCGAGATGCATCAGCAGGCTGACCAGTTCCGGAGATTCGTGGACATAGACACCGGATTCCTGCGCACGCCTGATGATCGATTCCGCGGTGGCGCCGTGTCCCTTGGCAAGCACCCGCGGCGCCGCATCGGATGCGCCATAGGCGAGCGCCACTGCCCGGGGGCGGATTTCGCTGCGGGAAGCTGTCATGGCGGGTTGCTCCCGGGTGGGTTTTCCGCCACAGAATGCTGCCGCACGGTCAGCTCCTGCAGACTGATGTCCGCAGCGGCAAATGCCCGGCGCAGTTCCGCGGTCTCCAGCGCCAACATTTCGGAGGATCCGGCCGCGGATGCCGTGATGCATATTCGCGCCGTTTCACCACGGGCCTCCAGCATTGCGCTTACCGGGCCGAGCCGGGGCAGGTCGAGGCTGATGCGGGTTGTCCATGCCCCGCTCTCCGGCATGCCCGATGATTTCCCATCGGGCCTGCTGCCCGGGCCACAGTTCACCGGACCACAGCAGCCGGCGTGATTCCAGCGCATCAAGCTGGCTGCGTACCAGCAGCAGTGCCTCGGGATGGGCATTCAGGGGGCCCGGGGTGCTTGCTGCTGCGCCGGTGGCCATGGCGTCGCCGCGGGCAGCGTTGTCTGCCGGCTGCGGGTTTGTGACCTGCGTGCGGCGCAGCAGGAACTGGGGCTCGGCCGCCAGCTGTGCCAGGTTGCGTCCGCCCCCGACCCACTCGGCCTGGTGCGATTCATAGAACAGCCCGCTGTCGGCAACGGTTCGTGCCAGTTGTGCCGCAACCCCGCGGCTGTCGACAGGGGGGGATTCAAGCAGGGGGCGGTTGACATGGATCACGCCGGGACGCGGCGCACCCGGAGCGGACAGTTTTGCGATCAGCGCTGCAGCAGTGCTCAGCACGGCCACGGATTCCCCGGCCGTGTCGGCGATCTGCAATATCAGCTGCGGCGTTCTTGCCGTGACTTTCATGTGGATGAACTCGCCCGGCATCATCGGTCGCGGCGGCAGGAACTGGAGCATCCTGCCCGCGACGCTGACCCGGACCTGGCCGTCGCCGAGCAGCGCGTCAACGCGGGCGCGGATCAATCCCTCCGGCAGGCCGTCGGTGTCCTGTCCCGTCGACGGGCCCTTGTCCGCTTGCCTCTTCGGCGGATATCCCTGGGCCGATTCTGCAGGCTGGATGTACATGGCGGTTCCCGCGCTGCGCCGGCCCGGATGGCGCGTCAGCCGCCGGAGGAGTAGGCGTCGCGCAGGCGGTGGTTGCGGGTGTTCACGCCCAGCCACTGCCCGAGTTCGGCGACCCAGGGTTCGACCAGCCTGCGGATTTCCGCGTCATCGGCGAGCACCTGCCGGATCAGCGCCGCCTTGCGCTGTTGCGCGTCGGGCGTCGAGGCCGGCCGGACGGTGTCTGACGTCAAGCCGGAGAACACTTCCCGGCATTCTTCCTCGAGCTGCAGCAACAGCTCCCATTGCGCGGCACGTGCCGCTTCGAGCATTGCGGCGGTGAGGCCGGCGATGCGTTCGTAGGCGATGCAGGCGTCGTTTTTCCCGGCAGTCATGCCGCACCCCGGATGCCCGCGGATGGCGCTGCCGACGGCCGTTTGTCGCCGACCTGTGCCCAGGCGTCCTTGAGGTCGCCGAGCAGGCGTTGTACTTCCTCCAGCGGTTTGGCCGATGCATGGAGGTTGGCCGCGAGCAGCTGGTTGCGCATGTAGTCGTAGAGATCGGCAAGGTGCTGCGCCAGTTCACCACCCGCCTTCATGTCGAGGCTGGCCTTGAGGCCATTCTCGATGATCAGGATGGCCTTTGATACCGCGCTGCCGCGGGCAGCGATCTCGCCGCCGGCGAGGTGCCGCCGGGCGTCGTTGACTGCAATCATTGCACCCTCGAACAGCATCAGCACGAGTTTGTGCGGATCTGCGGCTTCGACACCGGTTTCGACGCCGACCCTGGCATAGGCGTTCAGTGCGCGCTGTGCTTGACCGTACATGGGATTCTCCTTGATTAGTTCCGTGAATTGCTGCCGCCCGGCAGATTGGCGAGCTGCTGGGTCAGGAAATTGCTGGTGTTGCTCAGGCGGCTGACCAGCGTGTCGAGCGCTGTGAACTGGGCGCGGATGCGGGCTTCCGTGGAGGCCAGCCGGCGGTTGATCGTGTCGCGCTGCCGTTCGATGTCCGCGATGCTGCGGTTTATCCCGCCGGTGCGACTGGAGATCGGGCCGGTTTCGTCGAGCAGCCGTGCGGCCAGCCGGTCGAGCCGCATCGCGTAACCTTCGGTCAGCTGCGCTGTTCCGATGAGGCCCGGCTGCAGTTGTGCTGCAGTTCCCGTGTAACGCAGGGTGAGGCCGTCCGCAGGGGTGCCGGGGTTTGCGGTCAGCTCCTGTCCGTTGCCGGTGGCTGCGCTGATGATGCCGGCGGATTCGAAATGGCCGGCGACATCGCGGCCGGCCCCGCTCTCGTTGCCGCCGTAGCCGAGCGCAGCGGCGGCAGTGCCGCCTGTGCTGCTGACGGTCGAGCGGATGCCGTAGGTCGGGCTGCTGATCACCAGCCTGCCTGCGCTGAGCGACACTGCCGGGACCAGTCCGGCCGCGCTCAGCGTGGCTGAACTGTCGAGCGCCGCCTGCAGGGCGGCAGCCAGTCCGGCAGCGTCATAACTGCCATGGGCAATACGCACGGTTCCCGAGGCGATGCCGTTGATGCGGATCTGGAAACCGTCGTTGTCCGCGTTGATGACAGTGTTCGTGGCGGCGGCGCTGCCTGCCGCCGCTGCGCCGCGGGTCGCGGCTTCGGTGACGTGCACCTGATACGGGCCGGGCATGCTGGTTTTTCCCGAACGCTGGTAAACCAGCAGGCTGCTGTCGGTCTGTCCGCGCGGCGCGAACAGTGCGCCGATCTCTGCCGGCGCCGTGCCGAGCAGGCCGCCCAGCTTCGCCGCATCCAGTGCGAGGCTTCCGTCAGGCTGGAACGAAATGCCGGCCTGCGACAGGTTGCTGACAGATCCGCCGAGCCCGGGTATTGCCGAACTCAGTGCCGCCCGCATCTGGGTTTGCACACTGAGCGCGCTGATGTCGCCGGAGAGTATCGAGGCGGTTCGTGTCTGCGCATCGTAGGCGGTGAGGCCGGAGATGGTCTTGTTGAGGTCGTTGTAGGCCTTGACGAAGGCCTGCACCGAGGCCTGGATGCCGCTG
>LNFM01001941.1_pt1 | contig 52446 bp, 47 predicted proteins | sample 596031 | NCBI WGS metagenome assembly LNFM01 (sample SAMN04254537, study PRJNA301005) | activated carbon metagenome | isolation source: dual media filters at the Ann Arbor, Michigan drinking water treatment plant | place: USA: Ann Arbor | reverse complement strand
GTGTTTCTGTACTAACGGCTGAAATGGCCGACCAGTTCAATATGCGTTGACCAACGAAACTGGCCGACTGGCCAGATCCGCGCTAACGTATATCCGGCGCCAACCAGTATTTTTGCATCACGTGCGAAACTGGCGGGATTGCAGCTGACATAAGCTATATTCGGCACCTTGGAGTCAGCAAGATTGTCGACCTGCTCCTTTGCACCCGCGCGCGGCGGGTCGAGGATCACGGCTTGGAATTTGTTCAACTCGTCCGGGCTCAGCGGCCGACGGTACAGGTCGCGATGTTCAGCAAATATCTGCCGTGCCGCTCGGCCCGACGCCGCCTTGAGCGCTAAAACCGGCTCACGATCGGCCTCGCCAGCATATATTTTCTTGCTGTTGTCGAGTGACAGCGCGAATGTGCCCAACCCTGCGAAGAGGTCAGCGATGAAGAGCTTGTCGTCGATGATTTCCTTCACCGCCGCGACCAGCGCCGCCTCACCGTCTCGAGTGGCTTGTAAGAACCCGTAAGGCGGGTAGGCGACGGCGACCCCGCCCAGAGTCACGGTAACAGGCTCGGGCTCCCAGAATGGAACCGGGCCATAGCCTTCATCCAGCGACAGCCGCGCGAGCGCGTGATTCTTGGCAAATTCGGATAGCACTTCATGCGTGTCGAGATCATTGGCGATCCAGTTTTCGATCAGAACGTCGATGCCCTGGTCGACAAGCGCCAATTTAATCTGCACCTGCCGTGCACGGTTGAGACGGGGACCAAGCAAATCGCGCAACGGTTGAAGCAACGCAAATAACTCTGGCGCCATGACGTCACATTGGCGCAAGTCTATGATCCGATGACTTTTTTCGGTACTGAAACCCAACTGAAACTGCTTGCCTGCCCAAGCCGAGCGTACCGCGACTCTCCGCCGTGTCTTGGGCGGGGAAATATGGACTGGCATGATTTCACCAATTGCGACCTGCTGAGTTGCCAGTGCGTGGGTCACCCTGTCGGCAATGAAAGTGCGAAGGCTTTCCTCATCGAGATGCTGAAGCTGACAGCCGCCACACAAAGGAAAATGCTGGCAGGGCGGTGTCGCATGATGCGGACCGTGCACCAATCCGCCCGATGGATCGATGATATCGCCAGGCGCTGCATGCGCAACGTAACGGCCTTCGGCGGTTACGCCATCTCCGCGCGCGGCGACCCTGATTATTTGCTCTGAACTGCTCATAGCGCCCCATGCCCCCGAAGGGGCGCGCAATCAACCGGCGTCTTTGGTCGCTGTGTCTTCAGATGGCGTTTCACTGCCTTTGACCTGTGCAGGCAAACGATATTTGTCGTCGCCCGAGCTAACTTCAATCATGCCATCGCTCAGCAGGCTGATCTTGGTTTCGTCAAATCCGTCGGCAGGGGCGAGACCGCGGCCGTCGGTCAATATGTTGAAGCGCCGGAAACCCCCATCGGGGTGGCGGATAACCAATATAGTGCTTTCCTTGCCCGCAATTTGCTCCGTTGTGCAGGTCCGCTCAAAAGCAGCTGACCCGGCAAGTGCACATTCAACCTTACCATCGAGAGCCGCTGCTTCATCGGCGTCATTTTCCGCATTTTTCAAGTCACCAGCTGCGTCCCCGCCGCACGCAGCAAGGCCGATTGCCAGCATTAACGGGAAAATTGACTTAAATATCGGCATAAACATGAGTTTCGGCTTGGCCTCCTGGATGCGTTACTGCGCCCTTATATGCTGGCCCCACATTTTGTGCATAGCGCCATAATGCGCCTGACCCATAATCGGTCGTTCGAGGGCGCCAATTTTTACGCCGTTGTTCAAGGACTTCTGCCGGAACGTTCAGGTCGATAACGCCGATTTCAGCGTCGATGATGATCTCGTCGCCATCTTCGATCAAAGCGATTGGTCCGCAATCGGCAGCTTCCGGCCCTACATGGCCGATGCAGAAGCCGCGGGTTGCACCTGAGAAACGACCGTCGGTGATGAGCGCAACTTTCTCACCCATCCCTTGCCCGTATAGCGCAGCGGTGGTCGACAGCATTTCCCGCATGCCTGGGCCGCCTTTAGGGCCCTCATAACGAATGACGATGACAGCGCCTTCTCGGATTTGCCGCGCTTCGACCGCCGCAAAGCAATCTTCCTCACAGTTGAACACTTGGGCGGGACCGATAAATTTCAGCCGTTCCATTCCAGCCACTTTCACAATCGCACCATCGGGTGCGAGCGACCCGCGCAAACCGACGACGCCACCGGTGGGCGTTATCGGCGCGGTTGCGGGGTAAATAACCTTTTGGTCAGGGTTCCACGTAATCTGCTCGATATTCTCGCCAAGCGTCTTGCCAGTGACCGTCATGCAGTCGCCGTATAGCAGACCCTCACCAAGCAACGACTTCATCAGCATGTAAATACCGCCCGCATCGTACATGTCGCGTGCCACGAACTGTCCGCCAGGCTGCAGATCGGCCATATACGGCGTGGACTTGAACGCTTCGGCGACATCGAACAGATCGAAATCTATGCCAGCCTCATGCGCCATTGCGGGCAAATGCAATGCGCCATTCGTCGATCCGCCCGTTGCGGCAACAATTCGTGCAGCGTTTACAAAAGCTTCACGCGTACATATGTCACGCGGCCTGATATTTGCCGCAAGCAGCTCCATCACCTGGGCACCCGCCGCATGCGCAATCTGGTCGCGGGTCGAATAAGGCGCAGGGGCCATATTGCTATTGGGTAGCGAAAGCCCGATCGCTTCGCCCACACATGCCATGGTGTTTGCGGTGTATTGCCCGCCGCACGCGCCATGACCCGGACAAGCAACGCGCTCAAGTTCTTCAAGTTCAGACAAAGGGCATGCACCAGCAGCATATTTGCCGACGATTTCGAAGACGTCTTTGACCGTGACGTCCTTGCCCTTGTACCGCCCAGGCAAGATCGATCCGCCATAGACAAAGATCGAAGGCACATTGAGCCGAAGCATCGCCATCATCATGCCCGGCAAAGATTTGTCGCATCCAGCAAAGCCAACAAGCGCATCATAACAATGACCCCGCACCGATAGCTCGATGGAATCTGCAATGACTTCACGGCTGATCAGCGATGATTTCATCCCCTGATGCCCCATCGCGATGCCGTCCGTCACAGTGATCGTATTAAACCGCCGCGGCATCCCGCCGCCCTGCTCCACCCCCTTGCGCGCAATGTCGGCTTGCGCATCGAGCGTGGTATTGCACGGCGCGCTGTCATTGCCCGCCGAAACCACCCCGACGAACGGCCGCGCGATTTCTTCCTCGGTCAAACCCATCGCGTAATAATAGCTGCGGTGTGGTGCGCGTTCCGGGCCGACCGAAACATGGCGGCTCGGGAGTTTTGATTTGTCGAAACTATGTGTCATGGCAGGCTCGCTTTCAGCGCGAGCGTCTATTCAGTTTGACCCGTCCGATGCAAGCTTTTCTACAACATATTGCGCCATTTCGCCCAAAATCGCTGCAAATCTTTCTTGTCCGGCGCTGTCTCCGACCAAATCTTGCCGTATTTCCACGCCCACATAAGGAATTTCATTCGCCTCGGCATGACGGTTCATCGTCGCGTTAAGATGCTTGCCCGAATAAGGAAGCTGATCACCCACAATCAGGCCTTCGCCCTCCAACCGCTCTATCGCCAGCGTCGAAGCCGTCTCATATTCATTGTACAATATACCAATTTCCCAAGGCCGATGGCGATGTGGCTGGCTTTCGAGCCGGGGTGTAAAACTATGCACCGAAAGGATCAACGATGGTCGGTGGTGACGCAACAGGTCTTGCAACTGTGTATGATAAGGGTGGAAATACCGGTCCAACCGCTTTTCACGGCCTGCTGCGTCCAGCATATTGCCTGGAACGGCAAATCCATCGCTTTCCTGCGGGATTGCGCTTGCATCGCCGGGATAACGGTTGAGATCAACCACCAACCGTGAATGTGTCGCCAAGAATGCAGCGCAGCCGGACAAGTCGACCAGGTAGTTTGCGACCTCGGCAACGCCAATATCATAAGCGATATGCTGATTCAGCAAATCGGTGCTGATGCCAAGGTCGATTTCGTCAGGGACATGGTTCGACGCATGGTCACATATTACCAAAATGCCGCCACGCATTGGCACGCCTAGGATATTCCAAGGGTTGTTCATCTCAGCAAAGATGCCATCGTCCACCAATTAGGGCAAGCCATACCGATGCTTGTCCGGGCACGGTCTCTGGCGCCGGTCGACGAGTAAAGCGCAAAACATGTCGCGCCCGAGCCAGACATGCGGACCAATTCGGTTTCGGTTTGGCGAAGAAGCTGCAAGACATCGGCAATCTTCGCGCAAATTGACACGGCGGGCGCTTCCAAATCATTTCGCCCGGCGAGCGTCGCCTGCCACGGATCGATGTAATCCAGCGCCCCGCGATCAATCCCATCCCACGCGCCAAATACCGGCCCCGTCGATACAGGAGCCATCGGGTTGACGAGAAGCAAAGCGCGTCCGGCAATGTCGTTATCGGCCACCGCATGCAATTGCGTTCCAGTCCCCGCGCCATATACCGTCTGGCTTTGCACACATGCGGGGATGTCAGCGCCAAGCGGGGCGAGCAATCGAGCAAGCGCCTCGTCGCTTGCACCGATATCCCATAACCGGTTCAACAACCGCGCAGTAGCGGCCGCATCAGCCGAACCGCCGCCAATCCCAGATGCCACCGGCAGTTGCTTATCGAGCACAAGAGCAGCCCCTTGCTCAACGCCAAAATGGGTTTGCAACGCCTCTGCGGCCTGCACTACCAAATTATCGCTTTCACTCAGGCCTTCCCCAAATGGCCCCGCTATTGCCAGACTAATGTCGTCTGCTAGCTCGCCTGACAAATGGTCGCCATCTTCGGCAAAGCCGAATAGCGTTTCGAGATCATGATAGCCATCATCGCGCCGCCGCCGGACATGCAAAGCAAGATTGATTTTGGCATAGGCTGTTTCGGATATTGGCGACATTAGCGTTGTGTTATGCCGTAATCGATTTTGCTCGCAAGCCGGGCGAGTACGTCGCCCTCAGCCGACTGTTTCGCACTATTCCAAGCGTATCGCGCATCGCGGCGGCGACCGAGCGCCCAATAGGCATCGCCCAGATGCTCGTTGATCGCGGCATCATTACCCGCCGCTTTGGCTGCTTTTTCGAGCAATGGCAGTGCTTGGCTCAACTTTCCATCAAGGAAGTAAGCCCAACCCAGCGAGTCAGTGATCGCGCTTGATTCCGGGTTCATATCATATGCTCTTTTGATCATGGCGGTAGCGCGCGCTTGATCCGTCCCCTTTTCCAACAATGAATATCCCAGATAGTTCAGGACCTGCGCGTTGTTCGGGTCAAGCACCAAAATGTTCTCCATTTCCGCCTTTGCATTTTGCCAGTCGCCCGATCGGTCGAGCGCAGATGCGAGCAACAGCCGGTAATTGCTCAACTGGCGTGGCGAAACTCTGGACGTTTCAGCTGATGACACAAGGCTGCGATATATCGACACAGCAGAAGGCAAATCGCCGTTCGCCTCATTGGCGCGTCCCTGGAGCAATTTAACAGCCAAAGAGCCAGGCTCTTTTCGTGCCGCGTCCGATGCGATGGAGATCGCTTCGTTGTGCCTTCCCCGAGCGATCAATATGCTCAAGCGGTGTTCGAGCGCCGAAATCCAATATGCCGAAGATGGCGAGATATTGGCAAGTCCAGATAATCCTGCATCGGGCAGATTGTTCGCATTTAGCGCTTTGGCAACTGCTACACGCGTTGCGTCATCCTGCGGTGCTATCCATTCGGCAATGCGCGCCAATAGCAATCCTTGCTCCGGCACATCCTGTTCAACCAGCGCGACAGATATCCGGCGATAAAGCGCGGATAAGCCTGTTTCGACCGATAATCTGGAGATGGGTTTAATGGGCGGGGGCAGCCCGTCGGACTGCCATGCCGACCGCATCAGCGCATCGGCAAACAATTTATCGCCGCTGCCCGCTATCGGAGCAGCGCTGGCGATCAGCAGATCGCGGACATATTCATCAGGCTGGGTCGAAATTGCCCGCAGGCTGTATTTTGCCGCCGCAACATCACCCGATGCCATTTGGAGATAAATTCGCTGATCGCTTGAATAATAGGCGTAAAACGGATTTTCTTCAGGGTCGGCTTCGGGAAGTTCGGCCGATTTTCCGCTGGCAACACGAACCCAGCTTTTCAGGATCGGCGTCATGAAGGCAAAATTACCGCTCCTGGACAGCTCGTCGGCGGCAACCTCAGCCAGTGTCCAGCTTTTCGAGCGGAAAGCATCGGCAAACAAAAGCACTGCAGTTTCCGCCGATCCTCCGTTAAGCAGTTCCATTGCACGCGCTGCGCGAACGGCGGTCACTATGTCGGCCGACCGAACGGCGCTGGCGAACAGGCGGTCGGCGACTATCTCGCTCTCGGGTGCACTTCGATAAAGTCTCAAATAGGATTTGAGTGCAACGTCATCGCGATAACTGATTTCGGCCAGTCTCGCACTTGCGTAATCACCAATCGCGTCGTCCGTTTTTGCCCATGCCACCGAGGGTAAGGCCAGCAGCAGCGCGGAAAGGGCTAGTTTACATATTCGGATAATTCGGGCCACCGCCACCCTCCGGGGTTACCCAGTTGATGTTCTGGTTCGGATCCTTGATGTCGCAAGTCTTGCAATGCACGCAATTCTGCGAATTAATCTGATAGCGAGGCTCTTTGCCCTCTTCCTCGATCCATTCATAGACGCCGGCAGGGCAGTAACGGGTCGACGGTCCGGCAAATTCCATGAACTCGCTTGTCTTTTGCAGGTCCATATCCTTAACCTGCAGATGGACGGGTTGATCCTCGGCATGGTTGGTGTTGGAGAGAAATACCGACGAAAGGCGGTCAAAGCTGAACACACCATCGGGCTTAGGATAGGCGATGGGCGCCACGGTCGTCTTGTGCCGGAGTTGCTTGTGGTCAGGATGATGCTTCATTGTGAAGGGCATGCGGATGCCCCAATTTTCGAGCCACATGTTGATGCCGGACAGCATCGTCCCCATTACGGTTCCATATTTCTCGACCAAAGGAAGGACATTACGAACGATGCGCAATTCCTTGTATATCCAGCTTTTTTCATATGCGGACTGGTAAGCGGTTAACGCGTCATGTTCGCGACCTGCGGCCAGTGCTTCGACGGCGGCATCAGCCGCCAGCATACCCGATTTCATCGCGGTATGGTTACCCTTGATGCGCGGAACGTTCACGAATCCTGCCGAGCAGCCAATGAGCACGCCACCGGGGAAGGCCAGTTTAGGCACCGATTGCCAACCGCCATCGCTGATCGCGCGCGCGCCATAAGACACGCGGCGACCACCTTTCAAGATTTTCTGGATCTCAGGGTGCGTTTTCCAACGCTGGAACTCTTCGAATGGTGACAGATAGGGATTGTTGTAGTTGAGCCATACAACAAAGCCCAACGCGACCTGATTATTCGCCTGATGATAGAGAAACGCGCCGCCATTGGCATCGCTCAGCGGCCAGCCCTGGCTGTGGATGACGCGGCCTGCTGAATGCTGCTCGGGCGGAATGTCCCACAATTCCTTGAGACCAATGCCGTACACCTGCGGCTCGCATTCCTTATCGAGCGAAAACTGTGGCTTCAGCAATTTGGTGAGATGTCCGCGTACACCCTCTGCGAAAAATGTATATTTGGCGTGCAGCTCGAGCCCTTGGACATAGTCTCCCTTTTGGCTGCCATCGCGCGCGATGCCCATGTCGCCGGTAGCCACGCCTTTAACCGAGCCGTCGGAATTGTATAAAATTTCAGCTGCTGCAAAGCCTGGGAATATCTCGACCCCCAGATTTTCGGCCTGTCCCGCCAGCCAACGGCACAAATTGCCGAGCGATCCGGTGTAGGTGCCCTTATTGTGCATAAAGCTGGGTGTGATGAAATGCGGTATATTGAACTTGCCGGTCTTTGTCATGACCCAGTGCTGGTTGTCGTTCACTGGCGTATCTGCGAGCGGACAGCCCTGATCGCGCCAATCAGGGATTAATTCGTCGAGCGCCTTGGGATCAATCACAGCGCCGGACAGTATATGCGCGCCGACTTCCGAACCTTTTTCTAGGATACAAACGCTGGTATCAGGCGATTTCTGCTTGATACGGATCGCGGCGGACAGACCTGCTGGTCCAGCGCCTACAATCACCACATCATATGGCATCGATTCCCGTTCACTCATCGCATTCGTCCTTTGACCCGCCAGACATTCAAACCATCCTGTTAAACGAACGGCCTATGGATATTGCCATGCCAAGCAATTGACCCTGTCGTCAACCAGTGACTGAACGGAAACATGGAGCAACCAGGGCAGCTTGCCGCATCCAACATGATCGATTCGCTGAACACCTGGTGGGAACTGGCCGGGGTGGATGCGTTTGTCGGCGAGATGCCGGTGAACTGGCTTGAGCTTGATACCAAACCAGAGGCCGCCGAAACCGCGCAGTTGCCACCGCCGCAATCGGCTAAATCTCCTTTGTCAGAGCCTGTTCGACCAGCGGTAGAGCGGCCTACCGATATTGAGACGCTCAAAGCCTTGATAACCAGCGGTGCCGCGCTCCCCGGCAATACATTCGGCTCACGTTTCGTGACGCCAATCGGGCTTGTCGGCAGCGAGGTCATGATCGTCTCCGACTTGCCCGACCAGGACGAGATCGAGGCTGGCAAGATGGGTAGCGCCGCTTCGGGCGCGTTGCTCTACCGGATGATGGCGGCCATCGGGATTAGTCTCGCGGATTGCTATTGGACGGCGCTAGCCACAACAATCCCCTCGACAGGTGAGGTGCCCGAAGCGGCGCACTCCGAATTGGCGGATTTTATCAGGTACCAAATGTCGCTCGTAAAACCCAAATCGCTTATTCTGCTCGGCTCGGCGGCATGTAAGGCTCTGCTGAACGAAGAACTGATGAAAGCGCGTGCACAGTTACGGAATTTTAACCATGATGGCAGCAACATGGCGGTCTTGACGACATTTCATCCGCGAACTTTAATCGCGCGGCCTGCCATGAAGGCACAAGCGTGGAAAGATTTGCAGATGTTCGCAAAAAGGGATGGCTTGTGAACAAAGCTACGTGGTTGTTTTTGGGTTTCGCATTAGCTCCGGTTGCGACTGCACAGGCTAACACCAGCGAAGAATTCCGCACAGTAACATCAGCGCAAGCTGCGCCAACGGTTCTCAGCAAGTCCGAAAAAAGCGCCTACTCTGAAATCTACGCCGCAATCGCTTCACAGAAATGGGATGACGCGGCAAAACTGATCGACCGGATGCCGGTTGGTCCAATGACAGCGATGGCGCGGGCAGAGCTGTATCTCACCCCGAATAGTCCCAAGGTAGACGCATCGCAATTGCAGGCGTTGCTCAACGCCGCACCCTATCTGCCGCAAGCCGAACAATTGGAGACGATGGCCCGGAAACGCGGTGCTGACTATTTGCCCGAGCGGCCCGGCATTCGCCGCATGTCTTGGCTGGGCGGAGCGCCGAAGCGTGATCTGCCCGACAATATGGCCAGTGACGGTCTACGCGGCGAATTGCAGGAATTTATCAAAAATGACGATCCAGCGTCTGCCGAGCGACTTGTCGAGAGCAAAGCAGACCAACTTTCCGCAGGTGCGCTGACCGAACTTCGCTACCGCGTGACATGGTCCTACTACATCGAAAATGACGACATGTCTGCCAAACGCGTTGCCGCTATTGCCCGCACAAGTGGTGGCGAATGGGGCACGCAAGCCGCATGGGCTTACGGACTCGCTTCGTGGCGGCTAAAAGATTACGCAGCCGCCTTTGAAGCTTTCGACAGCGTCTCACGGCAAGCAACCAATGATGACCTGAAAGCCGCCGGACTTTTCTGGAGTGCGCGCGCAGCGACAGCCGCAAAGCAACCGCAACAGGTTCAATCGCGTATGCAGAACGCCGCGCAACTTCCTGAAACATTTTACGGATTGCTGGCCAGCGAGTCGCTCGGAATGGAGCCGATTGCGCGCAAGGCAGCCAGGATTTCCAAGCTTGATTGGAACAGCCTGAAAAATGAACAGAACGCCGTTCTTGCTGTGTCGCTCGCAGAAATAGGCCAGACCAAACTGGCCGACGAGGCACTTCGTCATCAGGCCAGAATAGGCAATGCAAACCAGCACAGCAATCTGGCGCAACTTGCCGGTTCGCTCAATCTGGCATCAACCCAGTTCTGGATGGGGCATTATGGCCCCTCACGCGACCAAAGCAACGCGATGGCACGCTATCCGACTCCGAATTGGGAGCCGACCGGCGGGTGGCGCGTAACGCCGTCATTGGTGTACGCCCATGCCTTGCAGGAATCGAACTTCCGTACCGATGTCATCAGCCCCGCCGGTGCCCGCGGCCTGATGCAGGTCCGCCCAGGTACTGCCGGCGATCTGGCGCGGGCGCGCGGCATTGGTTTTGCCGCATCGGAGCTCGACCGGCCAGCAGTAAACCTCGAATATGGCCAGTCGTACTTGGAAAAACTGCGTGATCTGCCTGCGACCGGCGGCCTGCTGCCGAAGGTTATTGCCGCCTATAATGCAGGTCCGACGCCGGTCACCCGCTGGAACACAGAAATTCGCGACAATGGCGACCCGTTGCTGTTTATCGAATCGATTCCTTATTGGGAAACGCGAGGCTATGTCGCGATCATCCTGCGCAATTACTGGATTTATGAAATGCGCGAGAACAAGGCGTCGGGCAGCATGAACGGCCTAGCGCAATATCTTTGGCCCAAATTCCCCGATGCCAATGGTCATGTTGCATCAAAGCGCGCAAAAGGAACGTCCATTGCCGCTCGATGAAAGCCAAACCTTCAAGCCAGTCAACATTGCGCTGATGACGGTATCCGACACTCGCGGCGTTGATGACGACACCAGTGGCGATATCTTGGCCGAACGTATTCTTGGTGCAGGCCACAAAATCGTCGAACGCGCGATATTGCGCGACGATACCGCGATGATCACGTCGCGCCTTCACAACTGGATCGATGATGATCAAATCGATGTAGTGATTTCAACTGGAGGCACTGGGCTGACCGGACGCGATGTCACTCCTGAAGCGCTCGACCGCGTTAAAACCAAGGATATTCCTGGTTTCGGCGAGCTATTCCGTTGGCTCAGCTATGCCAGCATAGGCACCTCAACCATTCAGTCCCGCGCCTGCGCCATATTGGCGCGCGGTACCTATATCTTTGCCCTACCCGGCTCGAACGGCGCGGTGAAAGACGGTTGGGACCAGATATTGGTGCATCAACTCGATAGCCGCCACAGGCCGTGCAATTTCGTCGAACTCATGCCGAGGTTGCGCGAAGTTTAGCCGGGTTGAGGAAAACGAACCTCAAAGGCAGTGCCTTTGGCCCGCGGTAATATATGTATCGACCCTGAAAGTTGCTGCAACAGTGCGTCCACGATGGTCATCCCAAACCCGCCAGAGGTAAACGGATCGAAGCCCGAAGGCAGGCCTTTTCCATTGTCCTCGACCAGAATTTTCACAAACCTATCTTGTGCAGAAACGCTCAGTTCTATGCGGTTTTGCTCGTCGCCATCGAAAGCATATTTGATAGCATTGGTCAGCAGTTCGCCGACAATCAACGCGACCGGAACTGCTTTGTCCATGTTCAGGTTGATCTTTGCCAGGTCATGGAATTCATGCGTCACTGAGCCTGACGTTGCAAATGCACCAATGGTATCGTTGGCAAATTCTTTCAAATAGCTACCAAGTTCAACGCTGGTGTGTTCGCCTTCGGCATAAAGGTGCCGATGAAGATTGGCGACAATATCGATCCGCGAGCGTGCCTCTTTTAACGCCTGCTTTAAGTCTGCAGATTTACTTTTCCCGGCCTGGAGTTGCAGCAGCGATGTGACGATTTGCAGGCTATTCTTCACCCTGTGGTTGACCTCGTAAAGCAATGCTTCCTTTGTTTTAACTGCATCTTCTAGGTCACGCTCGATGCCGAAGCGCTGAGTATCATCATAGATCGTCAGCACGGCGCCAATTTTCTCTCCGTCCACCGAATAAACCGGCTTGGCGTTACCGATCGCTAAAACTTCGGTACCGTTCGGGCGCTGGATACGCCATCGAGCATGGATAACGGTCTCGTCGTTGCGAGCGGCGCGCGTCAACGGCAAAGTCTCTATCGGGTGCGGCTCGCCGGACTCGGTGTATAGGCTGTAAGTCGACGAATAATCCTCCGGAGCCACATCGAGTTTGTTGACTCCATGAAGCTGTTTTGCGGCCTCGTTGACGAACAAAATTTTGCCGTCGGTATCTGTGATGATCACGCCTTCGGCCAATTGCCCCAAAATCGCATCGCGGTATGAATTTACCGCCATCAAACGGCTTTCGGCGGTTTCGAGCAATGACTCGGCGCTTTGCTGCGCGCTGACGTCGGTATGTACGCCCACCCAGCCAACCACTTCACCATCGTTGTCGCAGGCAGGCTCAACCTGGGTCAGAAACGGGCGGAACAATCCGTCTGCGCCTTTCAAAGTCATGATCAATTCGAAACCGGTTTTTGCTGCGACCGCCTTGTACCATTTCGCCATAATTCCGGGTAATTTTTCGGCGTCATGAACGGAGCGCCATCCACCCGCTGCCATCTGCTCGTTGGTCGTGCCGCAATAGCTGTGCCAGCGTTTGTTGAACCAGAAAATGTCACCGCTAAGATCGGCCATCCAGCACAGGGTCGGAACATTTTCTACGAATATCCGTAACAATGAATCATCCATTTTATAGATCATTCGAAATTCCTGCGTTTGAGGCTGTTGCATTGTGCTGGATTATACGAGCGATAAAAGCAATCAGCGACGTTAATGTTCTTTGTATGTTCTATAAGGAATGCTATGTCGCGATATGCCGAAAATGCACAAGCCCGATCTTCGTTCCGGCCGTGGTGCCCCAGCCAATGTCGTTCCGACACGTTTTAACTTGAAGGAACGAGTGGCCGATGGCGATTGGCTTGACGAGCGGGAGGCGCTGGATGGCGGTGCGCCACCCTTAAAGACGACGGTGACCGAGGAATATCCCAAGTCGATCCTCTCATTCAACAGCTCACCCGACCTGCCCTTCGACCGCTCGGTCAACGCCTATCGGGGGTGCGAGCATGGATGCATTTATTGCTATGCGCGGCCGAGCCATGCCTATCACGATTTGTCGCCGGGGCTGGATTTTGAAAGCCGGTTATTCGCCAAACCCAATGCAGCAGAATTGCTCCGCAAGACTATGGCGAAACCGGGGTACAAACCTGCAACAATCGCGATCGGCACCAATACCGATCCCTATCAACCGATAGAGCGCAGCTATCGGATTACGCGGTCGATATTGGCTTTGATGGTCGAAACATCGCATCCGATTGTGATCACCACTAAATCGGCGCGGGTGGTCGACGATATCGATTATCTGCGCCAGCTTGCGGTGAAACAGTTAACAGGCGTGGCGATTTCGGTGACGACTTTGGACGCAAAGCTGGCGCGGATATTGGAACCGCGTGCGTCATCGCCGATGACCCGGCTGGCGGCAGTTCGGAAACTCGCTGAAGTTGGCATCTATGTGCATGTGAATATTGCACCAGTGATTCCAGCGGTCACCGATGGCGAAGTCGAGGCTATCGCAGCTGCCGCCGCAGAACATGGCGCATCGAGCATCAGTTGGATTCCGATCCGTCTGCCCCATGAAGTCGCGCCATTATTTCGCGATTGGCTTCAGGTTCACTTTCCCGACCGTGCAGCCAAGGTAATGAACCACATTCAGGAAATGCGCGGCGGCAAGGACAATGACTCCGAGTTTTTCACGCGTATGAAAGGACAAGGCGCGTGGGCCGAGCTTATCCGAACACGGATGAAAATAGCAGTGCGCAAACACGGGCTCGCTAGTTCGAAATGGAATGTGCGCAATGACCTGTTTGTGCCGCCAAATGTAGATGGCCAGCTTAGCCTCTTTTAGCCAAAGCTGGCATCATCCCCGTCGAGCGGTTTGAACCGGATCAGGCGGCTTGTCATGACGGCTGCCTGCCGGTTGACCACGGCCTTTTGATATTCGGGGTCGGTGACCATCTCCATGAACGCCGCACTGTTGGGGTAGCGTGCAATGAACACCATGTCCCAACTCCTGTCCGCAGGCCCAATCACCATCGCCTCCATCTCACCACGCCAGATTATGCTTCCGCCGACTCGCTGGAATATGGGCCCGCTGGTCTTGCCATATTCCTTATAGGCGCGCCGCCCGTTCCATTCATGTGGTGCATTGGGGTGGTCGGAGGGATATTTTGCGAGCTCATTGAACTTCAGTAGATTGAGCATATTGATCGGCACATCACGCGGCAGCGATTTGAACAGGTCAAACGCTTCGCGCGTCGGGTCGATATAGGCGTCAGTCATGCATTAGTCCTCCAGCACGAAATCCTTGAACTGCTGCCGCAGTGCCACTTTCTGGATCTTGCCCGTTCCGGTGTGCGGCAGTTCGTCGACAAACAGTACCCGGTCCGGCATCCACCATTTGACGATGCGCTCTGCAAGATACGCCTTCACGGCCTCTTCGGTTACATCTGCGCCAGGTTTCTTTACCGCGATCAGTACGGGCCGCTCGTCCCATTTGGGGTGAGCAACACCGATTGCGCCCGCCTCGGCAATACCCGGACACCCAACCGCGATATTCTCCAGTTCAACCGAGCTGATCCATTCGCCGCCTGATTTGATGACATCCTTAACGCGGTCGGTAATCTGCATCGTGCCGTCGGGGTGAAGCACCGAAACGTCGCCGGTATCGAACCATTGGTCTCCATCGACGCAATCGGCTTCGGCCTTGAAATAGCGCTTAATAACCCAAGGCCCACGTATTTGTAGTGCCCCTGAGGTTACGCCATCACGCGGCGCGACATTTCCGTCCTTGTCGATGACGCGCAGTTGCACCCCGAAAGGCGTGCGGCCTTGCTTGCACACGACGTCGATTTGCTCATCGAGCGTCAGATCGTCCCAATTCGGCGTTGGTGCACCCATCGTGCCGATTGGCGAGGTTTCGGTCATGCCCCATGCGTGCGATACGCGCACACCCGATTTCATCAGCCGCTCAATCATCGCGCGCGGTGCAGCCGAACCGCCGATTGTAACAAGTTTTAGCTTACCAAGCCCGGCGTCGCGTCCCGCCGCGGCTTCGGCATCCAGATGCCCGAACATCGCGAGCCAAACGGTGGGAACACCTGCGCTATGGGTAATCCCCTCGTCGAGCATGAGCTTATGCAAAACCGGCGCTTCGTTGGTAGTCGAAAACACAAACTTTACGCCTGCTGCAGCGCCTGCAAAAGGCAAGCCCCAACTTGCGGCATGGAACATCGGAACAATTGGTAGCAACGCTGCTTGCGGACTTAAGTCGAACACCGAAGGCGCAATTTCGGCCATGGCGTGCAGCATGGTCGAACGATGTTGATAGAGCACACCCTTCGGATTGCCGGTCGTGCCGCTTGTGTAGCAAAGCATGCACGGATCGCGCTCGTCGCCCGTGGCCCATTCGTAATTGCCGTCGTGCGCCGCGATCAGCGCGCCGTAGCTGGCAGCGTCGTCAAAGATGATGTAATGCTCCACCGTTATCAAATGCGGCCTCAGCCGGTCGATAATAGGCTGGAACGCCGCGTCGTACATCAGCACTTTGTCTTCGGCATGGTTCATGATGTAGATCAGGTCTTCGTCGAACAGCCTGATATTGACGGTGTGGATGACGCCGCCAAAGCCGATTGCGCCATACCATGCGGCCAGATGGCGGTGGTGGTTCATTGCGAAGGTGGCGATCCGGTCACCCTTTTGCAGGCCAAATCCGGCAAAGGCTTGCGCCAGTTTGCGTGCTTCAGTCGCAACATTTGCCCAATTTGTGCGGTCGATGCTGCCGTTTGACCATCGCGTCACAATCTCACGCGTGCCATGTTCGCGCGCCGCGTAATCGATCAAATGGGTAACCCGAAGGTCCCAATCCTGCATGGTGCCGTGCATCGCTCTCTCCTCCAAATCGTCACCCGTTCGTGTCGAGCGTAGTCGAGGCACCCATTTGGCGGGCGCGCCTTGTGGGCGTATCGACCATGCTCGATCCGAACGGATAACTGGTTTTTGTTCGCTCGTTAATGCACCAATGCCAAAACAGGCCCTAGTGGCGCAAGCTCTACATTTCCAACGCCGTCGATTGATTTCACCTGTTCGAGCAATGATGCATCAAGCTGGTAACGTCGCCCCAGCACGATATGCGCCCATCGGCCGTCGGCGGTGCGGGTTTTGACCACTAGCTCGCTCTTTCCGCCGTGTAATGGCTCAACCAATTGTGCCAACCGCGACAAGGCTGACGCATCGGTTATGTCCAGCTGCATCTTGAGGCGTGACACGCTGGTCAGGCTATTCAGCGGCTTTGCACTCTTGACCGTAAAGCTTGGAACCTCGTCGCCTGGGCGCATGTCCATTTCGCAGTGAAGCAACAGGCAGGCCGCCTCCTTTGCCCATTCGGACAGTTGCACCCCGACTGCCTCATCAAAACAGCGTACTGAAAACTGACCGCTCTGGTCGGAGAAATCGGCAACCATGAAGCGCTTGCCTTTGCGCGATTCGCGCCAGCGCACGCCTTCGATCAAGGCCGACATTGTGGCGGCACGGCGGACGCCTTCAGGGATAGGTCCGCTTTCGAGCCAAGTCGCATAGGATTTAGCGCCATGGCTCGCGGCCATCGCGTCATATTGCGAGCATGGATGCGCCGAGAAATAGAAACCAAAGGCTTCCTTTTCGCGGTTCATCTGCTCGCCCGGTGACCATGATATACTTTGATCGATCCGCAATTTGGCGATGTCCGAACCGCCTTCACCGAATAGGCCGCCCTGCCCGCTCTCCCGCGAATCGCGCGCAGATTGCGCTGCGGCTAGCAAAGTTTCTGCCGCCGAATGGACAGCTGCGCGGTTCCGCTCCAGCGCGTCAAAAGCCCCTGCTGCTGCCAGATTTTCTAGACTGCGCCGGTTGAGTTGCGCAGGGTCTGCGCGGTTGGCGAAATCATCAAGGCTGGCAAATGCACCGCCGCTTTCGCGTTCGGCAACCAACGCCTCCATCGCCTTTTCTCCGACATTCTTAATGCCGCCCAAAGCATAGCGCACCGCAAGCCCGCCATGGCCGTCGCCTTCAACGACATATTCGGCTTCGCTTCGGTTGATGTCGGGCGGAAGGCACGCAACCTCCAACCGCCGCATATCGTCGATGAAAATTCCGAGCTTGTCGGTTTGGTGCATGTCGAAGCACATAGATGCCGCGAAAAATTCTTCGGGATGGTGCGTTTTGAGCCAAGCTGTTTGATAAGCGAGCACAGCATAAGCCGCCGCATGGCTCTTGTTGAAACCATAGCCAGCAAATTTGTCGATCAAATCGAACAATTCATTAGCGCGGTTTGACGTGATGCTATGGGCCGCACAGCCAGTCACAAACCGTCCGCGCTGCGCGTCCATTTCGGCCTGGACCTTTTTGCCCATTGCACGGCGCAGCAAATCTGCTTCACCGAGGCTGTAGCCCGCCAGGATCTGCGCGGCCTGCATTACCTGTTCCTGGTAAACGAAAATCCCGTAGGTTTCGTTGAGTACCGGCTCAAGCAAATGGTGCGGATATTCGATTGTCTCCTCGCCATTTTTGCGACGTCCGAACATCGGGATATTATCCATCGGGCCAGGACGATAAAGCGACACGAGTGCAATGATGTCGCCGAAATTGGTTGGCTTAACCGCAGCCAGCGTCCGCCGCATGCCTTCGGATTCCAGCTGGAACACGCCAACCGTATCGCCGCGCTGGAGCAATTCATACACCGCTGGATCATCATGCGGCAGCAGGTCGAGATTGATCTCGACTCCGCGTTTGGCAAGCATCTGGCAGGCCTTTTGCAAGACCGACAGCGTTTTCAGTCCCAGAAAGTCGAACTTTACCAAGCCGGCGCTTTCGACATATTTCATGTCGAACTGCGTGACGGGCATGTCCGACCGCGGATCGCGGTACAGTGGCGCTAACTCGGACAATTCCCGGTCGCCGATGACCACGCCTGCAGCGTGGGTAGAGCTATGCCGAGGTAGCCCCTCCAATTTCATCGCAAGATCGAACAACCGCTTAACCTGTTCATCACGCCGATATTCTTCGCGCAATTCGGCTACGCCGCCCAGCGCGCGCTTCAAATCCCATGGGTCAGTCGGATGGTTCGGCACTTGCTTGCACAGCCGGTCGATCTGACCATAGCTCATCTGCAGCACGCGGCCAGTATCGCGCAAAACTGCGCGTGCTTTCAGCTTCCCGAAAGTGATGATCTGCGCAACTTGACGCGAACCATATTTCTTTTGCACATAGCGAATGACTTCGCCGCGCCGCGTTTCGCAGAAGTCGATATCGAAGTCGGGCATCGATACACGGTCTGGGTTCAGGAACCGTTCGAACAGCAGGCCAAGCTTGATCGGATCGAGGTCGGTGATTGTCAGCGACCAAGCAACCAGCGACCCTGCCCCCGAGCCACGGCCCGGGCCCACCGCAATATCCTGTTCCTTGGCCCATTTGATGAAATCGGCAACGATCAGGAAATATCCGGGGAAACCCATTGAACAGATGACATCGGCTTCGAACTTCAGGCGATCAAAATAGAGTTGCCGTTCGGCGGCATCGGTGATGCCAGCGGTTTCGAGCCGCTTTTCAAGGCCGACGCGCGCATCTTCGCGAAGTTGCGTGTCCTCGGCGGCACGATCACCTGCCAGGCTTGGGAGGATCGGTTCGCGGTACGGCGCACCAATTGCGCAGCGTTGCGCGACGGTCAATGTGTTGGCCAAGGCCTCGGGTATATCCGCGAACAAGGCGCGCATTTGCCTGCCGGTCTTGATCCATGTTTCGCGACTGCTTTTGCGGCGGTCCTGATTCTCGACATATTCGCCGTCGGCAATACATAACATCGCATCATGCGCGTCAAAAAATTCAGGCTCGGCAAAAAAAGCGGGATTGGTTGCGACCAGCGGCACGTCGCGCGCATAGGCCAAATCGATCAGCGCGTTTTCAGCGGCTTCCTCGACAGCATCCTGCCGACGACTTAACTCGATATAGATCCGGTCGGGAAACAGTGACTGCAACTGCGACATATAATCCGAAGCCGCATTGGCTTGGCCCTCGGCGAGCAACCGCGCCAACGCCCCTTCGCCGCCACCGGTTAACGCGATCAGCCCGTCTGTCAGCCCCATAATTTGCTCTAGGGTGACATGCGCATCAAACTCCTCCGGCCGATCAAGATGCGCCATCGACACAAGGCGGCAGAGATTATGATATCCAGCCTCATCCTGCGCGAAGAGCGGCAGCCAGTCGCGCACGAACTGGCCATCGCTTGTCGGTCGCCGAACGCCGAGCAGGCTGCCGATAATCGGTTGAATGCCCTTGGATTTTGCACCATCCTGAAAGGGCATCACGCCGTACAAACCATTGCGGTCGCAAATGGCAATCGCCGGAAATCCGAGCTTTCGTGCGGCTTCCCCTATTGCCTTAGGCTCGATTGCCCCCTCGAGCATCGTGTAGGCCGAGAATACACGTAAAGGGACGAAGGGGACATAAACCATTGGCAGACGTTAGGTCACTGTCTTGCGATTCGCAAACGGGTCAGTCGGGCTTAACTGTGGACAATCATGCACTCTGAGCGAGCAATTTCTCGATGTCTTTGGACAGCGCTTCGGGCTTCACTTGCGGACCATGTCGGGCAACGACCTTGCCTTTGCGGTCGACCAGAAATTTGGTGAAATTCCATTTGATACCGCGCGACCCCATCAGGCCGGCCTGTTGCTGTTTCATATACTGCCAGAGCGGGTCCTCATCGGTGCCGTTGACGTCCACTTTCGCAGCCAACGGGAACGACACGTCGTAGGTTAGCGAACAGAAATTCTTTATCTCTTCTTCGTCGCCTGGCTCCTGCGCGCCGAACTGGTTGCATGGGAAGGCCAGCACTTCGAAACCCTGATCCTTATACTTCCGATAGAGCGCCTCCAGCCCTTCATATTGCGGCGTAAATCCGCATTTGGACGCAGTGTTGACGACTAGCAGAACCTTGCCTGCATGTTCGGCCATGGCCTCGTCCCGCCCACCGGGCATTTTTACGGTGAAATCATAAACGGACATTTGCTCTCTCCCTGTTTAAGCCAATACGCCTTCATGCAGCCGGAAAACCCGGTCCATTTTGGCCGCTAGCCGCTCGTTGTGCGTTGCGACAATCGCCGATGAGCCCTCGTCGCGTACCAAGGCCATGAATTCGCCCAATACCTTATCGGCGGTATGCTCATCAAGATTACCGGTCGGTTCATCCGCCAGCACAAGCTTGGGTCGGTTGGCCAATGCACGCGCAACTGCTACGCGTTGCTGCTCACCGCCCGAAAGCTTTGATGGCCGGTGATGCAACCGCTCGGCAAGGCCCAATTTGGACAACAGATGGGTCGCGCGCTCGGTCGCCGCATCGGGCAAGGCATCAGCGATCAACTGGGGGAGAACCACATTTTCCAGCGCATCGAAATCGGGCAGCAGGTGATGGAACTGGTAAACAAAGCCCAGCTTTTGTCGCCTGATTTCGGTCTGCCGGTCAACACTGGCGGCGCTGACTTCTTCACCATCGAGTTTAATCGATCCGGAGAATCCGCCTTCAAGCAGCCCAACCGCCTGAAGCAACGTCGACTTGCCCGAACCTGATGGCCCGAGCAGCGCAACAAGCTCGCCTTTATCCACGGACAAATTTATACCGCGCAATACCTCTATGGTGACATCGCCTTGCACGAACTGGCGGCGGACATCGATAAGCTCGACAATCTTACTCATAACGCAACACCTGCACAGGATCGGTACTTGCTGCCTTCAACGCAGGATAGAGCGTCGCCAGAAAGCTGAACAATAAGGCCAATCCGCAAATCGCCAGCACCTCAAACGGATCGGTGCGCGACGGCAATTCGGTCAGGAAACGAATCGACGGATCCCACAGGTTTTGCCCGGTCACCAGCTGAATGAAATTGACCACCGATTGCCGGAAATAGAGGAAAATCGCACCCAGGATCATGCCCAGTAATATCCCTGCCGATCCAATCAACAATCCAACGGTCATGAAAATCTTCAGCAATGATTTGCGAGAAGCCCCCATTGTCCGCAATATCGCGATATCGCGCGTCTTTGCGCGCACCAGCATGATCAGCGAAGACAGAATGTTAAACACTGCGACCAAGACTATAATCGACAGCACGACAAACATCGCCACTCGCTCAACCGCCAACGCCTCGAACAGCGACGCATTCATGCTTTTCCAGTCGACGATCAGGCCCTTGTTATCGAGCTTAGGCAGCAACGGCGCCAATATGCGGTTCACATTGTCGGGATCGTCGGTTTTGATTTCGATCATCCCGACTTCGTCGCCGAGCAACATTAATAGCTGCGCGCGCTCGATTGGCATCACCACGAACGCTTTGTCATAATCATAGACACCGACCTCGAAAATCGCGACCACTTCATAGGAAATTTCGCGCGGCACAGTGCCGAATGGCGTAGTCCGGCCCGCAGGGTTGATAATCGTGATGCTCTGCCCGACCTGAACACCCAGATTTTGCGCAAGCCGCGAGCCGATCGCTACGCGATCTTCATTAGAGTTCAGCGCGCGCAAATCGCCAGCGACTGTCTTGCCATCGAGCGTTTCATTGCTGAGGATATCCTCAACCGACATGCCGCGCGCCAATATCGCCTCAACGCGGCCATTATATGTCGTCAGCAAAGGCTGTTCGATCAACGCTGTGGCATTGGTGACGCCGGGCGTTTGTTTGACATCGTCCAGTATCTGCCGCCAGTCCTGCAATCGCCCGCCATAGCCTTGTACCACTGCATGGCCGTTAAGCCCGACAATCTTGTCGAATAACTCTGCGCGAAACCCGTTCATCACGCTCATGACGATAATAAGCGCAGCAACCCCGAGCGCCACGGCGACCAGGCTGATGCTGGCGACAAGGAAAATAAAGCCCTCACCCTTGCCGGGGAGGAGATAGCGTTTGGCCACCATCCGTTCGTATCGTGACAGGATCATCAGCGGCCTTTATTCAGCATTTTTAGCATGCTCGCGGCATTAGTCGGGGCCAAAGCCGCTGGCAAGCTTTGTTGCAAGGCTGCAACAGCTTTTGAAAAAGCGATGTGACGATGACGCTAAGCATTGCAAAGAATCGGTCTGGGGCAGATGAAGACGTGGAATTCGTCGGACGCCCATGTGGCCGAGGGTTCAGGGGGGAAAACTCAGACCCGCCGGTGGGGACCGGCAGAGGACTGAACACTGCGCTAGCAAAGCTGCAATGCGAGACCGTTCGGATAATTCCGGGCGGTCTTGTTTTTTGGTCTGCATTTTTCTCTTGAAATTATTTGCTCCAAACCCATCTTAAAATCCGGACGCCCCAACAGGGTCCAAACATGACCGCAGGTGCCATTTGGGCCTGCTCCAAACCAAATTGCTTTAAGGAGAATTTGACATGACACGTTTTGATTTCACCCCCTATCGCCGCAACACTGTCGGTTTTGACCGGTTGTTCGAGCTGCTCGAAAATAATGGCCGGGTGGCACAGAATGAAAATTATCCGCCTTTCAATATCGAACGTACCGGCGAAAACGATTATAAAGTTACTGTCGCTGTTGCCGGTTTTAAATCGGACGAGATCGAGATTACTGCACAGCAGAATCTGCTGATCGTTGCAGGCCAGAAAGATGCCGACAGCAACGACAACCGCGATTTCCTGCATATGGGCATTGCCAGCCGCAATTTCGAACGCAAGTTCCAGCTTGCCGACCATATCCATGTCACCGACGCCGATCTGGCCGATGGTTTGCTGACCATCACTTTGGTTCGCGAAGTGCCCGAGGAGCTGAAGCCGCGCAAGATCAACATCGGTTCGCAACCAGCCGCAACGGTCATCGAATATGATGCCGATGCAAAGAAAAAAGACAGCAAGGCTGCTTAATCTATAAAGTTGGGTCGGCCGAGCAATCGGCCGCCGCTAATTGATGAAAGGTTCGGGGCGGTCGAGCAATCGGCCGCCCCAGGCACATCTGCGCCCTCCCTCATCGCGTCAGCCCGGGTCGCAATTGGGCCGACGGATGCGGATCTGAATTAATCCTTGGTTACATCAGATAATGATGATGTTTAAACTACCGCAAATTTCTGACAATTTGATTATCAAACCAGCCGGCTTTGTTTCACGGCCGCTTCGACAAAGCTCGCAAATAAAGGGTGAGGTGCAAAGGGTTTCGACTTCAGTTCAGGATGGAACTGCACGCCAATAAACCACGGATGGTCGGGCCGCTCGACGATTTCTGGCAGCTCGCCGTCGGGTGACATGCCACTGAAGACAAGGCCGCCTTGCTCCAACGCCTGTTTGTAATGCGCGTTGACTTCGTAGCGGTGACGGTGGCGTTCCGAAATATCGCTCGCGCCATAGATACTCGCAACATGGCTGTTGCCTGTCAGCTTAGCTTCATATGCACCAAGCCGCATCGTTCCGCCGAGATCGCCGCCGGCCTCGCGTTTCTGCAAGCCTTCTTCGCTCATCCATTCGGTGATAATGCCGACGATGGGCTCATCGGTCGGGCCGAATTCGGTGCTCGATGCAGCGGTAATTCCAGCGGTATTTCGCGCGCCTTCGATGCACGCCATTTGCATACCGAGACAAATTCCAAAAAACGGCACCTGCCGCTCGCGCGCAAATTTGACCGACGCGATTTTGCCTTCCGAACCGCGCTCGCCAAAGCCGCCAGGCACGAGAATCGCGTGCATTGGCTCCAACGCGGCCGCGATGTCATTTTCGGATTGCTCGAATAACTCGGCATCGATCCATTTCACGTTGACCTTGACCCTATTAGCCAGCCCGCCGTGAACCAGCGCCTCGTTCAACGACTTATACGCATCAGCTAGACCAACATATTTGCCGACGACGCCAATAGTTACTTCACCCTCGGGGTTGGTCTGACGGTCGATAATATCGTCCCAACGCGACAGGTCAGGTTCACCGGCTGCATCCAAACCGAATGCCTGAAGTACTTCGGTATCAAGCCCCTCGGCATGATATTGCAGCGGCACCGCATAGATGCTTTTCGCATCGAGCGCCGGAATAACAGCTTCCTTGCGAACGTTGCAAAAGGCGGCGATTTTGGCGCGTTCGTTTTCCGGCAATGGATGTTCGCAGCGGCAAAGCAGTATGTCGGGTTGGACCCCCAATGATGCCAGCTCGCGCACGCTATGCTGCGTTGGCTTGGTTTTCAGTTCTCCCGCTGCAGCGATGTACGGCACCAGAGTGACATGTACCGACAGGGTCTGGTCGCGACCAAGATCATTCCGCAATTGGCGAATAGCCTCGATAAACGGCAGCGACTCGATATCGCCGACGGTGCCGCCGATTTCGCACAGAACGAAATCGAGATCGTCTGTTTCAGCCTTGGCAAATTCCTTGATTGCATCGGTGACGTGCGGAATGACCTGCACAGTGGCGCCGAGATAATCGCCGCGCCGTTCGCGCTGGATGATCTGCTGATAGATGCGGCCAGAGGTGACATTGTCCGACTGGCGCGCTGACACGCCAGTAAACCGTTCATAATGACCAAGATCGAGATCGGTTTCGGCGCCATCATCGGTCACATAGACTTCGCCATGCTGATAGGGCGACATGGTGCCTGGATCGACGTTTAGATAGGGATCGAACTTGCGGATGCGAACGCGGTACCCGCGCGCCTGCAACAGAGCCGCGAGCGACGCCGCCATAAGACCTTTGCCAAGCGAGGAGACCACGCCACCGGTGATGAAAATGAACCGTGCCATGGGAGGAAAGGCTTAAAGCGCCTTTGCGTCAAAAGACAAGCGGGCGAATCCCCGATGACCAAATAAATTTGTGCAAAAGCGGTTTTGCCGCCCGGTCGAAATTTATTTGTCGAGCGGGACTTCGGTTGCTGGCGGCGCGGTCTCGGTCGTCGCAGGAGCAACAGCAGCGGGGTCGGTCCCGGCAGCAGGAGCGGTCGGCGTTGCCGGAACTTCGGTGCGCTCAAGAGTCGTGTCGATATTGGATGTGCCGCCTTCGCGTGCCGCAACGAATGCGAGCGAGATCGACAACAAGACAAATAAAGTCGCCAATATCGTCGTTGTCCGGGTCATGAAATCGGCGGCACCGCGCGCCGACATCAATCCAGATGGGCTTCCCCCCATTCCAAGGCCGCCACCTTCCGAACGCTGCATCAAGATGACGCCGACGAGCGAGGCTGCTACAATTGCCTGTACGACAATGAGAAAATGAAAAAGACCCATGAATAATTCCGACGTTAAAGGGCGTCATCGCGCCGTTGATGCGGCCCACATAGCGAGCACGCCCACATTCTTCAAGCTATTCGCCCGAATTGGCTGCAGCCGCCAGTATGGGCTCGAATTTTGCCGCACTCAGGCTTGCGCCACCGATCAGGCCACCGTCGACATCGGGAATTGCCAGTAACATTGTGGCATTTTCACCGTTCATCGATCCGCCGTATAATAGGCGAAACTTTTTACCTGTTTCACCAAAACGGCCGACGAGTTGTTCGCGGATAGCGGCATGCATTTCTCGCACGTCTTTTTCTTCCGGAATCCGTCCTGTACCGATGGCCCATACAGGCTCGTAAGCGATGCTCAGCCAGTCAGCACTGCTGTTAGCGGGCAGTGAATGCTGTAACTGGCCCAATACGATTTCCAACGCTCGCCCGGCATCGCGTTCCTGCAAAGTCTCCCCGACACAGACGATTACATTTAAACCCTCAATTCGGGCGGCTTCAGCTTTGCCGCGAATATCGGCGTCGGTTTCATGCTGTGCAGCGCGGCGCTCGCTATGACCGATTATCGTGACCCTAGCCCCTGCATCGACCAGCATTGCAGCCGCCACGCAACCGGTATGCGCGCCCGAAGCTGTGGCGTGGCAGTCCTGCCCCCCAATCGAAAATTCTGGAAGTGCGGCCGCCGCGCGCTCAATCAGCGTTGCTGGAATGCAAATTGCGCTGTCGACCGAAGGATAGGCCGCGGCCATTGTCGCAATCGCCGCAATTTCATGCAAATCAGCCGACGTGCCGTTCATTTTCCAGTTGCCGACTATATATTTGCGCATGACTTACCCTTTTTGTTGCAGTGCGAATCTAGTGCGGCGCTATGCCCTTGTTTCGCAAGCTGCTGCAAGCCCGTGACGCTATGCCCCCCTTGATTGCATGGGCCTTGCCGCCTAAAGCGACTGGCAAATTGGCACATTGGTGCAGATTACAGGATTCCATAACCGCATGATCACTTTCATCCGCTCACTTATCAATTCCAAATTCGGAGCGATCTTCGCTCTGATATTTATCGGCATGATTGCGGTCGCCTTTGCACTTGGCGATGTTACTGGGTCGGGCAGTTTCGGCGGATTGAGCGGTGGTAATGTCGCCAAAGTCGGCAACCGGAATATCACGCTCGGCGAACTGAACGATTCTTTGCAGAACCGGCTGAAGGCCGAACGACAAAATAATCCGACGCTGGACATGGCAAGCTTTGTTGAAGGCGGCGGGCTTGATTCTACGCTTGAGCAATTGATCAACCGGTACGCGATTGCGGTGTTTGGCGACGAAACGGGCGTCGCTGTCAGCAAGCGTCTGATCGATTCCGAAATTCGCAAAATTCCCGGCGCAATGGGATTGGATGGCAAATTCAGTGCCGACGCCTTCCGTGCATTTGCGCAACAAATCGGCGTCAGCGAAGACGCTATCCGCGAAGATATCACGCAAGGTCTGTTCACGCAGCAAATTCTGCCAGCAGCCGCCAGCGGCCCGGCCGCGCCCGACAGCTTGGTCCTGCCTTTTGCATCGTTAATGCTCGAAAAGCGCTCAGGACAGGTCGCATCGATTCCTTCTTCGGCATTTTTCCCTTCGGCCCCTCCATCTGAGGCCGTGCTGACAAAATATTACACGGATAACGCGGTCAAGTTCACGATGCCCGAACGCCGCGCCATCAGCTATGCAATTTTCGATAACTCAATCATCTCCGCCAAGGCCAAGCCGTCAGACGCTGACATTGCGTCTTATTATAAGGCAAATGCCGCGAAATATGCCGCATCGCAGACGCGCAATATCAGCCAGGTTATTGTTCCGACCGAAGCTGCGGCGAAATCGGTTGTGGCGCAGGTCAGCGGCGGCAAATCGCTGGCGCAAGTGGCGAATGAACTTGGGCTTTCGGTGACGACACTGAACGGCGTTGCCAAGATCAATTTGAGCGGTAGCGCTTCACCTGCGGTTGCCGATGCAGTATTCGCCGCGGCCCAAGGCGGCATTGCGACGCCCGCGCGTGGAAAGCTTGGCTGGGCGGTGGTGCGTGTCGATGCGATCAACCAGATTGCCGCAAAATCGTTGGCGCAGGCACGCAGCGAAATTGAAACAGAATTGACTAAGACCCGCAGTGAAGAAATGCTGACCGAAATGACGGCGGAGATTGAGGATGCCTTTGCCGACGGTTCGACAATCGCAGATATGGCAAAAGCCAATGGCTTGAGCGTCGAAACATCGCCTAAATTGTTCGCCAACGGTCAAAATCCCGCCAACCCCGCTTATAAGCCGATTCCTGAAATGCAAGTCATATTGCCCGCCGCGTTTCAGTTGGAAACCGATGGCGAGGCGCAACTGGTCGAGCTGGTCCCCGGTGAGAAATTCGCAATGGTGGCGGTGGCTGATTTTGACGAAGCCGCTCCGCCTCCACTCGCGTCGGTGCGTCCGCTGGTGCAGCAACAGTGGGCGCTGACCGAAGGCGCTAAAGCAGCACGGGCAACCGCCGAACGCGTGCGCAAGGCAGTCGATAGCGGCCTGACCCTGCAAGCCGCGCTCGCCGCTGCCAAGGTCCAAGGCGCGGTCATCGAGAGCATCAATGGCACGCGCGCCGACTTGTCCAAGGAAGGCCAGCCGATATCGCCCCCGCTATCTTTGATGTTCGCAATGAAAAAAGGCACCGCAAAAACGCTGCAAGGTGGCCAGAATCGCGGATGGTATGTGGTCTATCTCAACGAAGTCGTCAAAGGCGATGCAAGCGGCAATGCCGAGATGCTGCGTGCGCGCAAGCAAGAGATTACCGGTCTGTTGCAAACCGAATATGGCGCTCAGTTGGTTGCGGCAGCCGCCAAAGCTGTTGGCGTTGAAAAGAACGAGGACGGCATCAAGGAGCTACGCACCCGCCTGTCGAATCGTGACGCCAACTAAACCGACGCTGATATGGCGTAAGCGGATTGCCGATACCGAGACGCCGGTGTCGGCGGCGCTGAAGCTGTTTGAGCCCGAACGCGGCGATTTTATCCTGGAGTCGGTTGAGGGTGGAGAAACGCGTGGTCGCCATAGTCTGATCGGCATTGCGCCGGACCTGGTATTTCGGGCTGCCGGTGACAGAGCCGAAATCAATCGTCATTGGCTGACCGACCGCGAGGCATTTGAGCCTGAACCGGTGCCCACATTGGGAGCGTTACGGGCATTAGCAGCCTCATGCCGGATGGATGTGCCGGAGGAATTGCCGCCTGCATTGGCGTGTCTCGTAGGCTACTTCGGTTATGAAACCATCGGGCTGGTCGAGAAACTTCCGCGGGCGCCGCAGTCCGAACTCGAATTGCCCGATATGCTGTTTGTTCGGCCAACCGTCATTTTGGTATTCGACCGGCTGAAAGACGAGATGTTTCTCGTTTCACCTATTTGGTCGGGTGCCGACGACACGCCCGCTGTCGAACTTGCTAACGAGCGGCTCGATGAGGCCGAGCGGCTTCTGGACAAGTCTGTGGATAAAGCTGTCGCTAACCGCCCCGGATCTGCCGACGCTTTACAGCTAAGTCCAGTCCTGCCCGCCGACCGCTATCGCCAAATGGTGCTCCGCGCCAAAGACTATATTGCGGCAGGTGACATCTTCCAGGTCGTCCTCGCCCAGCGCTTCACCGCGCCATTCGCGCTGTCGGCAGTCGACCTCTACCGCGCACTCCGCCGCATAAACCCCTCGCCTTTCCTGTATTTCCTCGACCTGCCCGACTTCGCCATTGTCGGCTCAAGTCCCGAAATTCTCGTCCGTGCGCGCGGCGGTGAAGTCACGATCCGGCCCATTGCCGGAACGCGGCCGCGCGGTAAAAATTCTATTGAAGACGCAGAAAACCGCGCCTCTTTACTGGCCGACCCCAAGGAACGTGCAGAGCATCTGATGCTGCTTGACCTCGGCCGTAACGATGTCGGCCGAGTCACTAAAGGCGGCAGCGTGACCGTCACCGACAGCTATATGGTCGAGCTTTACAGCCATGTGATGCATATCGTTTCCAACGTGGTTGGCGAATTGGCACCCGACAAGGACGCCATCGACGCTCTGTTCGCAGGCTTCCCCGCAGGCACCGTCAGCGGCGCACCTAAGGTTCGCGCTTGCGAGATTATCGCCGAACTCGAACCCGAAACACGCGGAGCCTATGCAGGCGGCGTCGGCTATTTCTCACCCAATGGCGACATGGATAGTTGCATTGTGTTGCGCACCGGAATCGTTAAAGACGGCGTCCTCCACGTACAGGCAGGCGCAGGCATCGTCGCCGACAGCGAACCGGAATATGAACAGCGCGAGTGTGAAGCAAAGGCGGGAGCATTGATTGCAGCGGCGCGCGAGGCAGTGAAAGTTGCCGGAGAGGCAGGGTTTGGTCAATGATCCTAGTCGTCGACAATTATGACAGCTTCACCTGGAACCTCGTCCATTATCTGATGGAGCTGGGCGCTGAGGTCGAGGTTGTGCGCAACGACGATATGTCGGCGGGACAGGCGTTATCGTCTGGCGCGCAGGCTTTCCTAATTTCGCCGGGGCCCAAGACGCCGAATGAAGCTGGCGTCAGCCTCGATCTGGTTGCTGCCTGCGCCGATGCGGGCAAGCCGTTGCTGGGCGTGTGCCTTGGGCATCAGACTATTGGCCAGCATTTCGGCGGAACCGTTGCGCGCGGCGGTTTGATGCATGGCAAGACTTCGCCGGTGGCTCATGACGGCAGCGGGTTGTTCGCCGGCCTGCCTTCGCCCTTCACCGCAACGCGCTATCATAGCCTGATCGTCGAGAATATTCCAGACAGCCTGATCGTCAACGCAACCAGCGACGACGGTCATGTAATGGGTTTCCGGCATGCGACGTTGCCAATCCACGGCGTTCAGTTTCACCCCGAAAGCATCGCCACCGAACATGGCCATGCAATGCTGGCGAACTTCATGCGGATTGCAGGCATGGATGCGAAAGAGCATGTATGAACCCCATCCCAGTTTTCGTTATGCTGAACTTGTTTCAGCACAAAGCGCTTCTGTCGCCTGTTATTCTGAAACAAGTTCAGGATGACGATGGTTCGGAGTTTGTAGCTTGAACCCCTTCGGCCCCCTGCCCGACCCGCAACATCTGTTCGGTCACGACGAGGCCGCACAGGCCTTTGCCGATATCCTCGACGCGCGCGCGACCGAAGATGAAATCGAAGCCTTCCTCGTCGCACTCTCGGCCCGCGGCGAGACAATGGTCGAAATCGCTGCTGCGGCGCAAGCGATGCGCGAGCGGCTTATTCCAATCGAGGCGCCTGAAGGCGCCATCGACGTCTGCGGCACAGGCGGCGACGGGCATCACACTCTCAACGTTTCGACCGCTGTATCGATCGTCGTAGCAGCCTGTGAAGTACCAGTCGCCAAGCACGGCAACCGGGCCGCGTCTTCCAAAGCCGGTGCGGCGGACACTCTGGAAGCTCTCGGCCTCGACATGGAGCGCGCAGGGCGAATGGCGGAGGAAACGCTTAAAGACCTAGGCATTTGCTTCCTATTCGCCGCCAACCACCACCCAGCGATGAAGCGGATCCAGCCCATCCGTCAACGCATCGGCAAACGTACCATCTTCAACCTGATGGGGCCACTTGCCAACCCGGCCCGCGTTAAACGCCAGCTTATCGGAATCGCTCGCCCAGCCTATGTGCCGGTCTATGCCGAAGCGCTGCATCATCTCGGTACCGAACATTCGCGGATCATTTCGGGCGATGAAGGGCTAGACGAATTGAGCCTTGCCGGCGGTAACGAAGTCGCAGTCGTCGAGCCCGAAGGCGTTCGGTTCCAACGCACCAGTGCCACCGACGCTGGCCTTCCGGTACATCCCGTTGAAGCCATTCGAGGCGGCGATGCCGAGCATAACGCCTTGGAATTGCGCAAGCTGTTACAGGGTGAGCCCAGCGCGTACCGCGACGCGGTGCTGTTTAACGCGTCCGAAGCGCTGCTGGTTGCGGGGGTCGTTCAGACCATGCCTGAAGGTGTTGAAGAAGCCGCCGAGGCCATTGACAAAGGACTTGCCAACGCACTGCTGAATTGCTGGATTGCATATAAATGAACAAGTTGGACGAAATCTGCGCGACCAAGCGCATCGAAGTATCGGCTCGAAAAGCTTTGGGGCTGGCGTGCTGGCCGATGCCGTCGCCTGTCCGCGGGTTCGAGGAGGCTTTGCGGGTCAAGGCGGAAAGCAGTTTTGCGCTGATTGCCGAGATCAAGAAGGCAAGCCCGTCAAAGGGGCTGATCCGCGCCGATTTTGATCCGGCGTCCCATGCCCTCGCATATCAGGCGGGCGGCGCAGATTGCCTGTCAGTGCTCACCGATGCGCCTTATTTTCAGGGGCATGAGGATTATCTGGTCGCGGCGCGCGCGGCATGTAATCTGCCCGTCATCCGCAAGGATTTCATGGTCGATCCCTGGCAATGTGCCGAGGCGCGTTCGATGGGGGCCGATGCAATACTGATCATTGTAGCCGCGCTCGATGATGCGATGATGACCGAGATTGAGGACGCGGCGGTGGCCGAAGGGCTTGATGTGCTGGTCGAGGTCCATGACGAGGCCGAGATGGAGCGAGCTCTGACACATCTCAAATCAAAGCTGATCGGAGTGAACAACCGTAATCTGAAGACGTTCGACGTCGATCTGTGTACTACCGAGCGCCTGGCCACTATGGCGCCCGACGATGTGCTGCTGGTTTGCGAAAGCGGTATTTCGTCGCACCGCGATTGCGAAAGGATGGCAGCGGCAGGTGTGCGCACGTTCCTCGTTGGCGAAAGCCTGATGCGACAGAATGATGTCGAAAATGCCACGCGCATTTTGCTGACTGGTGAATGACCAAACTCACCCATCTCGACGACAGTGGCGCGGCGCATATGGTCGATGTGTCTGAAAAAGCTTATACTGTGCGCGAGGCAGTTGCTGAGGGCTACATTGCGATGTCTGCCGAGGCGTTGGTCGCAATTCGCGACGGCTCGGCCAAGAAAGGCGACGTTCTTGCCACAGCCCGCATCGCCGGAATCATGGCGGCAAAAAAGACCGCCGAGTTGATTCCGCTGTGCCACCCCTTGATGCTCTCAAAAGTATCGGTTGATTTTCAGCTCGAGGATGATGGCATCCGCGCCACCGCGTTGGTTCGCCTGACCGGCCAGACCGGCGTTGAAATGGAAGCGATGACTTCCGTTTCGATCGCGCTCTTAACGATTTACGACATGGGCAAAGCGCTCGACAAAGGCATGACCATTTCGGGCGTTCGGCTGCTGTCGAAGAGCGGTGGCAAGTCGGGCGACTGGAAACTGGACGAACACCGCACATGATCAGCGTTGAGGAAGCGCAGGCGCGATTGTTGGCGTTGGCCGCTCCGCTTCCTGCGTTCAGCGTGCCGATCGTTCAAGCAGTTGGGCATTATCTCGCCGAAAATGTAATCGCGAAGCGCTCTCAACCTGCGGCAGACCTGTCGGCTATGGATGGATACGCTATACGCTTTGCCGATATGCCTGGACCTTGGCGAATGATTGGCGAAAGCGCGGCAGGGCGGCCATTTGCTGGTCAAATCAATCCGGGCGAAGCGGCACGCATTTTTACAGGCGCGCAAGTGCCTGACGGCGCGGATAGTGTATTGATTCAGGAGGAAGCCTCGCGCGACGGGGACGTACTGACACTCAGCGGCGAAGGACCGCCCGCGTCTGGCGTTCACATCCGGCGCATGGGCGGTGATTTCACCGATGGCGATCGGCTGCTGGAGGCTGGATCGAAGCTTAACGCAGGGGCTGTCGCTGCCGCAGTCATGGCTGGTCATGGCACGTTGGCTGTCGGCGGACGTCCAAAGGTCAGCATCATTGCTTCAGGCGACGAGCTTTTGCCGCCCGGGCAGTCCTGCGGTACAGCCCAAATCCCTTCGTCAAACAGCGTCATGTTAACCGCGATGCTGGCAAATTTGCCCTGCCATGTCCAAGACGAAGGTATCGTAGCCGACAATCTGCCCGATCTAGAGGCCGCGTTTAGTGCTTGTGCCGGTTCGGACATCATCGTCACCAGCGGCGGTGCATCGGTCGGCGACCATGATCTGGTACAACAGGCACTGCGCAATGTCGGAGCCGAAATCGACTTCTGGAAAGTCGCGATGCGTCCAGGAAAGCCCGTCATGGCAGGACGGCTTGGTGCTGCGATTGTGCTCGGATTGCCCGGAAACCCGTCATCGGCATTCGTAACTGGATTCCTGTTTCTGCTTCCACTCGTGCGCCATTTTGCAGGGAGCACGTCGCCTTTGCTGGAGCCATTCACTGCGATTCTTGACAGCGACTTACACGCAGGTGGTCAGCGAACCGACTATTTTCGCGCTAGGGCAGAACATGGTATAATTTCGGTATTTAATCGACAAGACAGCGGAATGCTCGCTCCGTTATCGAAGGCCAATGCGCTGCTGATTAACCCGGCAGGCGCGCCCGCCCGTTCAGCCGGGTCGGCAGCGCAATATCTCCGCATAGACTAATTATCCAGCCACAAGATGTTCGATTGTTCTTGACTTTATCTTACTTGTTCCCCAATCGTTCCATTCATGTTCAACCTAACGGGAACAAAAGATGCTCACCGCGAAACAACATGAATTATTGATCTTCATCCATCAACGCCTTGAACAAAGTGGCGTGTCGCCGTCGTTTGAGGAAATGAAGGAAGCGCTCGATCTGAAGAGCAAATCGGGTGTTCACCGCCTTATCGGTGCTCTTGAAGAGCGCGGCTTCATCCACCGCTTGGCCAACCGCGCACGTGCGCTTGAGGTGGTTAAGATGCCAGAGGGTGGCACTGCGCGGGACACCAACGTCGTCAAGCTGACGCCGGCTATTGCCAGCAACAAGGCGCAGGTCAATCTGCCCATTGCCGCGAATGATGTCCTTGAAATCCCGTTGCATGGCAAGATTGCTGCGGGTGTACCTATCGAAGCACTGGAGGGGCAGACTTCGCTTTCGGTGCCGATGGCGCTGTTGGGCGCGGGCGAACATTATGCGCTTGAGGTATCGGGCGATTCGATGTGCGAAGCGGGCATTCTCGATGGCGATTACGCGCTGATCAAGAAAGCCAACACCGCGCGTGACGGCGAAATCGTGGTGGCGCTGGTTCGCGGCGAGGAAGCCACACTGAAATATCTACGCCGCGAAAATGGTCAAATTCGGCTTGATCCAGCAAACAGCAGCTATGAGCCGCAATATTTTGCCGCGCATGAGGTTGAAGTTCAGGGCAAGCTTGCAGGGTTACTGCGCCGCTATCATTGATCCGCAGCCTCCTGAGCCCTCGCGGCTTGGGCGGTTTTTACACAGGGTTGATGGGCATTGTTTGCGTTGACGCTCACCGGCATGATAAAGAATGTCGTGAGCAGGATGGCAACAGCATTTGCCAAAGCGCCGTAAACGCCGGTACCGTGGAAACGAAACAGCGCAACTGGCGCCAATATCAATTCAATCGCTAGGTTCGTGACAACCAGGCTTGTTAGTCCGGGGCCCAATCGTATTGCAATTAGCTCCTCACGCCGTTCGGTCCATCGTTTGATCCAGCGGCTTTCACGCAGGATGACGATGGTGGCGACCGCCGCAAAACTGAGTTGAAAGTCGGCTCGGGCATCTTTTTCGGCCAAAAAAGCAGAATAACTGTCGCACCGAGCGCGACAAGTCGTAATGTGAAAGCCTCCCGGCCCATGGCCAAAGCCATAAGGACCGCAAGCTGGGCTATGCATGGGCGAACCGTCGGCACTTTTCCGCGCGAAAATACCCGACATGCCCGTACCGTAGCACCACCGTCACAGTATACAAATATACGGGGCGGCAATTGAAATGCTTTGCCTTGACGCCCGGTTGATTTGACAGCATGGGCATCGGAACGATAACGCCATTTTCTCCCCATGAAATGCTGGCAGTTTAGGAGCCCAAAGAACGCCCGAGGGGTATTTCTGGCACCTGTTGTCGAACATAACTAACATGCCTTTTTTGAAAGGCAGCCCAGACCAGGGTTAAAAGTGATGGAGTTTGAATATGGCCGAAAATAACGCGACCTTGACCGTTGGCGACACGAGCTATGACTTGCCGATTATGAAGGGTACAGAAGGACCCGATGTGATCGATATCCGCAAATTATACGGTGCTTCGGATCATTTCACGTTCGATCCAGGCTTCACTTCAACCGCAAGCTGCGAGTCTGCGCTCACCTTTATCGACGGCGACAAAGGTGTGCTTTTGCATCGTGGCTATTCCATCGAAGATCTCGCTGAACATTCGAGCTTTATGGAAGTGTCTTATCTGCTTTTGAATGGCGAGCTACCGGATAAACAGCAGCTTCACGATTTCAGCTATACTATAACCCGCCACACGATGCTCCATGAGCAGCTGTCGACATTTTATCGCGGTTTCCGCCGCGACGCTCATCCCATGGCAATCATGTGCGGCGTTGTTGGAGCTTTGTCGGCATTTTATCACGACTCGACCGATATTGCGGACCCCACCCACCGGACGATTTCCAGCCACAGGCTGATCGCGAAAATGCCGACCATTGCCGCGATGGCATATAAGTATTCGGTAGGTCAGCCATTTGTTTATCCCGACAACAGCCTGTCATATACCGGAAATTTCCTGCGGATGACTTTTGGCGTTCCAGCGGAGCCTTATGTCGTAAACCCGGTCATAGAGCGTGCGCTGGACCGCATTTTCATATTGCATGCCGATCATGAGCAAAATGCATCGACATCGACGGTACGCCTTGCAGGTTCGTCTGGTGCCAACCCCTTTGCGTGTATCGCCGCTGGCATCGCCTGCCTGTGGGGTCCCGCACATGGCGGCGCGAACGAAGCCGCGTTAAACATGCTGCGCGAAATCGGTACGCCTGATAAAATTCCGCATTATATTGAGCGTGCTAAGGATAAAAACGACCCATTCCGCCTGATGGGCTTTGGTCACCGTGTTTATAAAAATTACGATCCACGCGCCACTGTGATGCAAAAAACTGTTCGCGAAGTGTTGAGCGAATTGAAGGTCAAAGACCCAATTTTCGATGTTGCGCTGCAACTTGAGGAAATGGCGCTCAACGACCCATATTTCATCGAGAAGAAGCTGTTTCCGAATGTGGATTTCTATTCGGGGATTATTCTGTCGGCTATTGGCTTTCCGACCGATATGTTCACCGTACTTTTCGCGCTTTCGCGGACTGTCGGTTGGGTTGCGCAGTGGAACGAGATGATATCCGATCCCGGCCAGAAAATCGGCCGCCCGCGTCAGCTATATACCGGACCAAATGTTCGGCCCTATCCGGTCTCTGTTTGATAGCTACTAGACAGTGGGGAGGCGAAGTGTGAACTTTGCGCCTCCGCTGTCGGTATCTGCTACAAACAACTCGCCGCCCATCGCATCGGCTAGTCGTCGAGAAATATAAAGACCAAGGCCGCTTCCGCCATCTCCGGAGCGGCCTAGCCGTTCAAATTTCTCGAAGACTTTGTCATGATCAGCGAGTGCAATGCCCTTGCCTTGGTCGGTAACGGATATTTGTGCCCAGTTTTCAACTTGCGCGATTTCAATATAAACTTGTGTTCCATCCGGTGAATAGCGGATCGCATTGTTCACAAGGTTCAGCAAAATCTGCAGTGTCCGGCGAAACTCAGCGACTGCATAGACGGCAATATTGGCGTCAGGTGTTTCAATAACGATACTGTGATCTGCGGCCTTAAGTGACAGAAGTCCTGCGACCCGCCTCGCAACATCGCCTAGCTCGATTTCATCCTTAGCTGTTTTGAAATCCGCCCGCTCAATCGCTTCAAGGTCACCCAGATCATCGACAAGTGCGGAAAGATGCCGAGCCGCATTGGCAATATCGCGCGCATAGAGCGCATAATTCTCGCGGATGGGTCCTTGCAGTTCGCTACCGATTGTTTCGGCATTGGCAATGATACGGCCGAGGGGTTGTCGCAACACGGGTGCTAAATGTTTACCAAACATCGCTTCGGGCGCGACCCCGGATTGCGCGGGAGCGTGGTCGACAGGGGTCTGCTTGCTCTTGAAGAACAATCGATAATTATCGGACAGCTTCTCTCCCGTGACCTCAACCACCTTGTCATCCGATATCCGCGTTAGAGTGCATCCTGATGTCACAACATGCGGCGTAGCCAAATCAATCAAGCCAGTTATACATTCAGCACCGCTATAAAGCTCATTCAGGATTTCTTGGTAGTCGCGGCCGAAATCGGTTGGAGTCAGGCCAACGGTTGCAATACCGCTTGCGTGTACCATGCGCAGCGCCGCATCTAATCGCATGGTGCCGGTATCGATCTCAGGCATGTCATCGTCGACGACGGCACGTGGCTTGGCAAGCGACGCCAACACGTGCCAGCTAATGATATTGAGCTTCGCCAGCTTGCCCTCGGGTCGCACTTCTACCCATAATTCCAGTTGCTCGGCTTCGTCAGACACCCGTACTGCCCGCGAAAGTCGCATCTGCAACCGGATGGATAAATCGGCCAACCGGGCAAGCGCAGGAATTGCCAGCATCCCACCCTCGATCCCGCCTGAACGGGCGTGCAATCGGATAAGCGCATCGTCGGCCCTCACCAAACGGCCATCGCTATCAACTTCGGCAGATATTGGCCGGAACAGTTCGGTTCCTGCGCTCATAGCTGACCGAATGCCAGATAGTTCGTTCTCGCCGTCGCCCATTTCGAAATTTCGGTTTGAACAGATTGCTGCTGCAACGAGTCGTAGCTGGCGTCAAAAATGCCTGCTTCGTGCAAAGTAATCACTTCACCCCGGAAGGTGTAGATAGCCTTTGCCGCGTCTGCTTTCGCTACTCCAGCACCTGCGAGCATGATCGCGTACGGCGTGGATGAACCGGAATCTATGAGCCGGACCACGTGATCATGGTCGAGATTCAGAATCTTCGACAATGCAGCAACATGGAGATGCAACCCAGCTAGTTCAGGTTTAAGCAGCTCCAACCTCTCGATATCATTGCTGAAATGAACAATTTTCCGGGCGGCCGATTGTGCACGATTCGCTTCCGAAAATTGGGCAATTATCGTCTTCGCCGATTCTATAACATCGAGCTGCCGACTATCATGGACAATTTCAAGTGCCGCGACAACACGCCAACATATTTTGTGCAGCAGTTCCGGAGTCAGCATGAGAAATGAATGTCGGACAGAATGATGATGCAGACTGTCCGCAGCTAGCAATGTCTGACCCGCTTCAACGATTACAGCATTAGGGTGGTCAAGTAGACGGTTTGCTATTTGCGTTGGAATGGCGTCGGCCATTGGGCTCAGCCTGTCTTCGGCAACGCGTGCCAGAATGAAATCGATTAGGTCCGGTTCACGCAGAAAGCCGGACCGCGTGAGCATTTCCCATGTGTTTGAAATTTGACCTGCGTTGTCTTTTAGAATTGCAAACTCAATGTCCGAAACGATCTGACGCAATTTCGCCGACACTGCGCTTATGATTGCTTCGCTCGGTGGCACCATAGCAGATGGAAACAAAACCGTGGCAACATCTGCACAACAAGCATGGATATCGCGCGCATACCCTGCGGCAACCTGTAAAAGCTGGTTATTCTGATCCACGCCGTAATCCAACGGAATTCCAATGCTGATAGCGACGCTATGCTTAGCAAATATGGGTTAATGGCACTTTAAGCGTAATCGCCGTTTTTGCCACGTGAAACAGGTTGATAAAGTCCCGCTACAAGTGTTGCGATTTGCAGCAATGCGATGATTTTCGTGCCTGCTGTGACGGCAGACAGGGCGGCAGTTCCAAGGAATGCTAAGCTTAGTAGGGCCGGTGACAACAATATCATTGCGCACCATTTCGGCAGTGTCAGCTTGTTTGCGATTAGCGCCAAGCCAATTGATATTGCGACAAACGCAAGAGTATCGGAGCTATAATCTGCGGTCATCCATGTTGCGATGAATGCAGATAGAATGACGAATGTCCAAAATAGTCCATTTTTCCAACGCTCGCGTAAAGTGTTTGCCGAGAATGCTTGGACGGCGGCGATCACTGAATGGGAAAGTAGCGCTAAAAATATCGCTAGAGCGGCGGCACCACTCCATCCCAACAATGCTATTCCGGCACTGCCTGCAGCCAGCAACAATCGCGAAGCATCCAACCCCCTAATGCCCCAATCTTTCGACCAAATTACTGGCGCTATCGACTTTGCAATGGGACCAAAAATATATCTCTCAACAAAACCGTCCGGTTTTTCAGTGCGGTGCTGGAGCATTTGAGATACAATTTTGTCGGCGTCGTCACGTGTTTCAACCCGTACCACATCCCCTAATTCCAATCGGACTTGCGGAATAGATTCAAAACGTGTGTTGGATTGAATTGCCTGCCGCAACAACGACGACCCAATGCTCCAGCCATCTGGTATTGCGCTCACCGCTTGGGCTATTTCTGTGCTCAACAGAGCAAAACCTGCCCATCGTGTGTTCAGATCGATCCGTTCGAATGTTGCGTTCTCGTCCCGCCCGTCCACTGTTGCAATGAATGGCAACATATTCTGCATTAAATCTGCGACGATTGACGGCGAAAAATAATGTCCCTCCGCTTGCACAACAAGACGACCGCCCGGCTTCAAATGGCCTTGCAAATCTTTTGCGGACCGGATGAATTCCACCCGTGCACCCGACGCTCGAAACCTATCGGCGATGTTGAGGAGTTCGCCAAAAACACTGTCGACCTCGATCAGAAAGCTGTCGATTCCGGCTTGCCGCAATATCTGCATTTGATAACTTAGCAGAGATTGTCCGCAGATTGACTGCAATGCGCCGCTTTGCCTCTCAAAATCGGCCGATGCTACGACGCTGGCCGCCGATACCAACGCGAGATGATCGGTCTTGGATACATAGTTTGGCGCCATGGCGTCGATATGGACGATATCGCGTCATTGCCAACTAATTTGTTGTGCGCAGTGCTGAATGATTGCCCAATCAGGCGATGTCGTGTGTCTCTATTTCGGAGATGGCTTCTCCAAGTTTACGAATAACAACAGGATCACCCGGCGCACCTTCGCTCGCTTCATCGGCGAGGTCCATAAGCCGCACGGCACCAAAACTTGCCGCCAAACCCTTTAATCGCCAGCTGGTATACTGCCAGTTGGCATCGCATCGTGATCGGGAAAGCAGGCTCAACTGCCGCTTTGCGCTGTCGACGAAAGAAGAGCGAAGCTCCAGGATAAGCGCATTGTCGTCACCGGCAGCCGCTTTTAATGCTGTGTCAAAAGAGCCATAATCCATAGACATTCGACTCCCATAGGTAAGAAAGGGTTAAGTTTGCGTTTCGTTGTGGATAAAACATGGTAAACAACTTGACATGACCGCCCAATCAAAAATCATTGGCCTCACACGGCAAATGGACCCCAACGCCGAGAGCGGACCGTTGGAAACGTCAACCGATTTCGCAGCGAGCGATACCGAAGCAATCGAAGCATATGACAGCTCCACCGAGAGCTATTATGACGACGACGAGGCTCGTGACGGCGCGCGCTGGACAGCTTTCGTTCTCCCATCTTTTTTGATTTTGAGCGGTTTGGGATGGTCGGGTTTCTTTGGCTGGACCTATTTCGCCGAAATGCAAACCGGCCCGTCGGCTGACCGGATCGCAACACTGGTAAGCAGTTGGGCCGCGCCGGTATTGCTGCTGGCTGTAATTTGGTTGCTCGCTATGCGTCACAGCCGCGCCGAAGCCACTCGCTTCGGCAATGTCGCGCGGACCCTGCGCGCCGAGAGCGAAGCGCTCGAAATAAGAATGCGTACGGTCAACGAAGAAATTTCCATGGCGCGTGAATTTTTGGCGCAAAATGCGCGAGAACTGGAAACTGTCGGCAAGCAGTCTTCGAACAATATGGTCGAAGCGGCCAGGATCTTGACGACGGCGTTGGCGGACAGCGACGAAAAGGCCAAGACACTCGAAGCTGTCAGCAACGCCGCGACCAGTAATCTGGAACAGCTGCGCAAACACCTGCCTGTTGTAACCAGTGCCGCAAAGGATGTGACAAACCAGATCGGCAGCGCGGGCAACAACGCCCAATTGCAGATCAAATCGCTCATCGGTGCGCTCGAACGGGTAGGCATTGCCGGACAGTCCGCTCGTGAATTTATTGACACCGTCGAAGTACGTTCTACCGACGTTTCAAGCAAACTTGAGAGCGTGTCGCGGCAAAGCGCTGCCATCTTGGACGAGGCGAGCATCTCATCGCAGAATCGCGTATCAGAGACGGCTGCTTTGCTTGAAAAAGCCGCCAATATGCTTACCGAACATGTCGTTAGCGCATCGCAAGAAGTCGACCGTGTTGTGGTCGACAGCAGCGCAAATATCGATCGTAAAATCGGCGATATGCGGGTTGCGCTGACCGCTCTATCGAACCAGTCGGAAGATCAGCGCGGCAGGATTTCAACAATCATCAGCGAGATAGAGTCGCATATTGAGGGTAGCGCTGCAAAAATCTCTGACATTGACCGTGCAGCGACCGACCAAACCGCCAAACTGGCATTTGCCGTTTCTGCATTAGGCGAGAGTACACGGAGCGTTGGATCCGCACTGAATGATAATCAGGAAATCACCCAGCGTCTTATCGACAGTTCTGAAAGGTTAAACTCTGCATTGGCCAACGCCAATTCGGAGATGACTACGGTGCTTCCGGCGTCGATGGACAGGTTGAATGACCGTTTTGCTGCCGCGCTGGAGCAGCTCAACAACGCTTCCACCAATGCACAAGCGCTCAATGGTCTGAGCGATGACTTGCTTGCAAAAACGACTTCAATTGAACATCTGATCGATATCCAGCGCGACACCGTTGCAAAATTGATGGCCGAAAGCGACGGTCATTTTGCCGCGCGCCACGAGCAAGCCGATGCTTTGGCGGCCGCGCTGACACACACACGTGGCTTAGTCGAAGAAATGACCGAAGATGCCAACGATCGGCTTATTTCGTCGCTGTTGCGAGTGCGTGAGACGACCAAACAAGCCGCGGAAAGCAGTCGCAAAATCATGGATGAAGAGCTTGCGCATGTCGCCGAGCGCCTAACCGAACAAAACCGCGTTGCCCTGGGTGAAGCCGTTGATGGCCAAATCGAAGCTATGAATGAAATCATGCAGAGCGCGATCCAGCGCAATTTAACACTGTCCGAAGCGTCGACTGCAAAGCTGAATTTGCAGTTGAGCGAACTCGACGAGATGGCGAGAAATTTGGAGGCGCGCATTGCTGACAGTCGCAACACATTTGAAGGCGTTGACGACGACAGCTTTGCCCGGCGCATGGTGCTACTCACCGAATCGCTAAACTCAACCGCGATTGACGTCGCCAAAATATTGTCGAACGATGTTACTGACACGGCATGGGCTGCCTATCTAAAAGGGGACCGCGGCGTGTTCACTCGGCGCGCCGTACGTTTACTCGATGCAGGTGAAGCCCGTGCGATTGCCGCGCATTATGGCGACGATGCCGAATTCCGCGACCATGTGAACCGGTACATCCATGATTTCGAAGCCATGATGCGCGTGTTGCTTAGCACGCGTGATGGCAACGCCATTGGCGTGACATTGCTGTCGTCGGATGTCGGCAAGCTTTACGTCGCATTGGCCCAGGCCATCGAACGGCTACGCAACTAAGCGGGCCGGCCCGACACCAGAAAATCGAAGCTGTGTCGGTCGATCCAGCCATAGGTGTAGTTTGCATAATATAGCCCGAACAATGCCGCCGAAAGCAAAGTTGTACGCAATATTATCTGCTTTGGATTAAAATTTCCCGGCGCACTATCTGCTTGCCCTGCGGTTTTCTCCAGCCCTAGCTCGTCATGCGTCCGCACCCCAATTGGTAGAACGACAAATGCCGTCAAAACCCAGAAGAGTGCGTAAATGGCGATAATCGATGTCCAGCTCATGCGGTCTCCACGATCATAACGTCAACAATCGGCTTTTTACCTGTCCAGCTCGTCGCAATTCGGCGCACAGCAAGCCGGACATTTTCGCGCAGCTTGTCATAGTCACCGCGGTTTTCTTTGATTGTTTTCGCAACCGCATCACTGGCCTCGTCAATGAAATCGTCTATATCCTCCTCTATGGGAACGCCGTGCAACCGTATCAGCGGATCGCCGAGTAAAGCATCGTTCCCGTCGATCGCCACGGCGACCGTGATTAAGCCGTACCACGACAGGCGGCGGCGTTCGTTGATCGTGGCGCCATCCGCAGCGATAATTGTATCACCATCAAGGATTAGCCTGCCCGTGCGTTCTTTGCCTACAATCTGTGGTTTACCCGGCGCCAACCGAACCACATCGCCATTGGACTGAACCAAAGCGTTCGGAACGCGGTGTGCCAGAGCAAAGCGTGCCTGCTCCGCCATATGACGCCGCTCGCCATGCACCGGAATCAGCACCTGAGGCCGAACCCAGTCATATAATTTGGCCAATTCGGGTTGTCCCGGGTGACCTGATACATGGACATGCGCCTGCTTTTCGGTGACTGTTAGAATGTTGCGCTCGGCCAGCTTGTTCATAATGACGCCGATGGCGATCTCGTTACCCGGTATCTGTTTCGATGAGAATATGACGGTGTCGCCCGCTTCCAGCTTCACCGGGTGGTTGCCTTCAGCGATCCTAGCCAATGCGGCCCGCGCCTCGCCCTGACCGCCGGTTGCAACGACCATGACATCATGCCGCGCCAGTCCGTCGACGCTGTCCATGTCGACAGTCTTTGGCATATCCTTAAGATAACCATTGGCCTGCGCCGCCTCAATGATCCGGTGAAGCGAACGCCCGGCAAAACACAGCGTCCGGCCACTTTCACGCGCGACTTCACCCATCGTCTGGAGACGCGCGGCGTTGGAGGCAAATGTGGTGAGCAAAACTCTGCCCTTCGCTGCCTTAACGGATTTCAAAAGATCGGCCTTCACGCTGCCTTCGCTGCCGCTGTTGTCCGCGTTGAACGCGTTGGTAGAATCGCAGATGAGAGCGAGCACGCCTTCATCGCCAATGGCTGTAAGCTGTTCTGCGGTCGATGGTTTGCCAATCACCGGTTGGTCATCAAGCTTCCAATCGCCGGTATGGAAAATCTTGCCATATGGCGTGGTAATCACGCATGCACTCATCTCCAGAATGGAGTGCGCAAGAGTAACGAACTGAAACCCGAACGGCCCGAGATCGAAGCTACCTTCCATCGGAATGACGTTGAGTTTGACCGTATCGGCAATACCTTCTTCTTCCAGCTTTCCGCGGATGAGCGTCGCGGTGAACGGCGTGGCGTAAAGCGGCACGCCCAAATCGGCGGCGAAATAAGCAACTGCTCCAATATGATCTTCATGCCCGTGCGTCAGCACTATGCCGAGCAGATCCTTTTTGCGCTGCTCGATAAACTCCAGGTCGGGCAGCACAAGGTCAATGCCGGGATATTCCGAATTGGCGAAGGTCAGGCCCAGATCGACCATTACCCATTTGCCCTGGCAACCATAAAGGTTGACGTTCATTCCAATTTCGTTCGACCCGCCAAGCGCGAGGAAAAGCAACTCATCCTTTGGGGTAGTCATTATTTTTGTTCTCTATTCCTATATAACAACGCCAGCAAATAAATGGCCATGTTGCTGAAACAGGATGGCAAGACCGCCGGTCGCAATGACGGTCACGGGCTTGCCAATTTCAGCCTTCATCCGTGCGATCATCCCTTCGATCATCGCCACATAGCCCCAATAGATGCCAATCTGCATTTGTCCAACAGTGGTTGTGCCGATGACGCTTTCATTTGGCGGCGGCTCGATTGCAATACGCGGCAACATGGCAGCCGCCGAATAGAGCGCATCAAGCGAAAGATTCACACCTGGCGCGATGCTGCCGCCGCGATAGGAGCCGTCAGGGCCGATATAGTCAAAGGTGGTTGCAGTGCCGAAGCTGATCACGATCTTGTCGCCTTCGGCCATCGCCTGCGCCGCAATCGCGTTGACCGCGCGATCGGCGCCTACCGATTGTGGTTCGGCAACTTTTAGCTGGATGCCCCATTCGACCGGATCACGCCCGGCCACCAGTGCTTCGCACTCGAAGTAGCGTGAGGCGAGGAGTTGCAGATTGTGAAGTGCGCGCGGAACAACGGTCGCTAAAATGACGGCATCGATATCGCCTCGCTTGTGTCCCGCCATTCGGATCAACTGATCCAGCCAGACAGCATATTCGTCCGCCGTGCGCCGTGCATCGGTCGCTATACGCCAGCGTTGCACGATTTCTCCATGGTCATCCACGAGAGCGAATTTGACGTTGGTATTGCCTGTGTCGATTGCCAGTAACATTGCCAACCCTTGCCTAAATAAGGAAAATATCGGCCGCATGAATGGCACGGATTTCACCATCCGCCAAGCGCAGCCGTAGTGCCCCATCCTCGTCGAGACCTGCAAACAATCCATCTGCAACTTCGCCGGTTGGCAGATGAACTGAAACTGCAGTGCCGATCGGATGTGCGACTTTCTGCCAGTTCATTGCTATTCCCTGCATACCCCCAATACGCCAGCGTTCGAGCCATATTGCAAAATTTTCGGCCAGAATTTCGGTGACGGCATGTGGGTGCGGTGGCAAGCCACCGAGTGTCGTCAAATCCGTAACGGGACGGTCAAGGCCTTTCGGATGCCACGCCAGGTTCAGTCCAATTCCGACAACCACAGCATTATCAGACCGTTCGAGCAGCACACCGCATAATTTTGCGCCGTCCGCCGACAATATGTCATTTGGCCATTTGATCTGGACAGCGAGTTCCGGCGCAATATTCTTGATAGTGTCTAAGACCGCCAGCGCGGTGACGAATGCCAAGGTGGAAGGCGCCGGATCACGAAGCCCAAGCCGAACAATCGTGCTTACAAGAAGGTTCCCAGAGGGGCTGTCCCACACCCTGCCCATCCGGCCTCGCCCGCTGTCTTGCCTGTCAGCACGAAGCCAAAGTCCTTCGGGTGCGCCTTGTGCCGCTCGTTCGAGTAGGTCGGCGTTGGTTGACCCGGTGAGCGCTACTTCTTCGAAAATCGGTGTCAGAACAACGCCTTTGCCGCTTGCGCTGACAACAATCCCAGAACAGGTATCGAAAAATAACCGACCGGCGAGTTGACCAAAGCCATTAGGCCGCCCGTCCAGACCAGTGTTTTGTCATCAGTCTCGGCAATGATGTCGACTGCGTCGTCAAAATACATGACCTTGACGACTTTCAAATAATAAAAGGCGCCAATTACCGAGGCAGCGATGCCGATGACGGCGAGCGGAAACAAACCGGCGGCAACTGCTGCGTCAAAGACGACCAGTTTGCCCCAGAAACCGAACAATGGCGGGATGCCGGCCAGACTGAACATGAATATCGCAAACGTCGCCGCCAGCGCAGGCCGGGTTTTGGACAGGCCGGCGATATCGCCCAGGCTTTCCTTATAATCGCCATCACGGCCCTTGAGCTGCAAAAGTACGATAAAGCTCCCCAATGTCATGGCGACATAGATCACGAGATAGACGAGCATAGCGGCAATGCCCTGCTCTGTTCCGGCAGCAAGGCCGATCAGAATGAAGCCGACATTGTTGATCGAGCTGTAGGCAAGCAGGCGTTTGAGATTCTGCTGACCGATCGCACCAACCGCGCCGATAATGATAGACATCAAGGCGACGACAATCACGATTTGCTGCCATACCATCACCTGCGTTCCGAACGCTTCCGTGACAACTCGGATCATAAGCACCGTGGCAGCGACTTTGGGCGCGCTGGCAAAATAGCCGGTGACCGGTGTCGGTGCGCCCTCATAGACGTCCGGCGTCCACATATGGAACGGCGCTGCGCTCATCTTGAAAGCGAGACCCGACAATATGAATACGATGCCGAATGTCAGGCCGAGGCTGATATCCCCATCAAGCGCAGTGCTGATGGCCGCAAAACTGGTCGAGCCCGCAAAGCCGTAAATCAGTGAGGCACCGAAGAGCAATATGCCGCTGGCCAATGCACCAAGGACGAAATATTTAAGTCCAGCTTCTGCAGAGCGTCCATCCGTCCGCGCAAAGCTTGCCAGCACATAGGACGACAGACTTAGCAGTTCCAGGCCGATATAGAGCGTGATCAGGTCGGCGGCCGACACCATCAGGCCCATTCCCACGCATGAAAGCACTATGAGAACCGGATATTCGGCCCGCATTGCCGCAGCTTTCTCAAGGAATGGAGGTGCAATGATCAACGACATGGCAGCGGCGAAATAGATCAATATTTTTGAAAAGTTTGCAAACGCGTCGTTGCTGTATAACCCACTGAACGCCAGCGACTGAGTGCCGGCAAATAGGAAATGCCCAGCGTAGGCCCCCGCGGCAACCAGCACGGCGACTGACAGGATGCTGACCAACCGGCCAGCCTCGGCACGCCATGCGGCAAGCAGCAACAGCGCAAGCGCAGAAAAGCTAAGGATGGCCTCAGAACGAACGAGGAAAAGCGAAGTGTTGAGGTCCATTAGTGTTGGCTCCCCTCAGCCGCTTTTTCGCTTCCATGTCCACCTACGCGATATTTCGCGGTCGTCGGGTCTTTTGCATTCAACTTGCTGTCGCCCGCGGGTGCTGCGCGCTCGATCCGTGCAACAATCGTGGCGACATCTCGGCGGATCGGTGCGAGGAAGGTTTCGGGATACACGCCCATCCAGATGACCGCGGCAGCAATCGGTGCCAACAACCACATCTCGCGGCCGTCCATATCGGGCATCGCTGCGGCGTCGGCATTGATCTGCGCGCCAAAGGCGATGCGCCGGTAGAGATAGAGCATATAGCCAGCGCCGAGGATGATGCCCGTGGTGGCTATGAGCGTTGCCCAGGTCGAGACCTTATAGGCACCAGCGAGCGCGAGGAACTCGCCGACAAATCCGCTGGTTCCGGGCAAGCCAACGCTCGCCATTGTGAACAGCATGAACAACAATGCATATTTCGGCATGTTGATCGATAGCCCGCCGTACCGGCTGATCTCGCGGGTGTGCAGGCGGTCGTAGATGACGCCAACACACAAAAATAGCGCGCCCGAAACAAGGCCATGGCTGAGCATGACAATGATTGCGCCTTCGATGCCCTGCTGATTGAACGTAAACAATCCAACGGTCACTATCGCCATATGTGCGACTGACGAATAAGCGATCAGCTTTTTCATGTCGTTCTGCACCAAGGCGACGAGCGAAGTGTACACCACCGCCACCATCGACAGGCCGAAGACTAAAGGAATGAAGTCCGCGCTGGCTTCAGGAAACATAGGGATCGAAAACCGCAGGAAGCCGTAACCGCCCATTTTCAGCAACACGCCAGCCAAAATGACTGATCCAGCAGTAGGCGCCTGAACGTGTGCATCGGGAAGCCAAGTGTGGACTGGCCACATCGGCATTTTGACCGCAAACGATGCAAAAAAAGCTAACCACAGCCATTTCTGAACATCGACAGGGAAATCGGTATTGAGCAAGGTCGGAATATCGGCGGTGCCTGCGAACTGTATCATCCACAGCATTGCGATCAGCATCATCAACGAACCGAGCAGTGTGTAAAGGAAGAATTTGTAGCTGGCGTAAATCCGTTCTGCACCGCCCCAGATGCCGATGATCAGATACATCGGGATCAGTCCTGCTTCGAAGAAGATGTAAAACAGCATGAGGTCCTGTGCCGCGAACACTCCGATCATCAGCGTTTCCATTAGCAGGAACGCAGCCATATATTCGCCGACACGCGACGTAATAGACCGCCAGCTGGCTCCGATGCAGATCGGCATCAAGAATACCGAGAGCATGATCAGCGTAAGCGAAATACCGTCGATACCAAGCTTCCAACCAATCGGGCCAAACAGCGAGGCGCTTTCGGTAAATTGCCACTGCGCGCCTGCGGGGTTGTAGCTGATCCACAACCAGACGCCGAGCAGCAGGTTGAACAACGTAGCCGTCAGCGCAATGATACGCGCCATTTCCGCGCGCACAAAAAGGCACGCAATTGCCGCGAGCATCGGCACTGCGAGCATGACCGAAAGAATGGGGAAATCAGCTGCGTTCATTATGCCTGTACCATCATCCAGCTGACCGCCGCGACGAGGCCAAGCAGCATCACCAGCGCGTAACTATATAAATATCCGCTCTGCATCCTGACTGCCATCCGGCTGCCGAATGCAACGACTGCGGCCGAACCATTGGGGCCGAACCGGTCGATTATGCCAACGTCGCCTTGCTTCCAGAACAGGCGTCCGAACCAGAACGCCGGGCGGATGAAGATCAAATTATAGAGCTCGTCGAAATACCATTTGTTGAGGAAAAAACGGTAGATCGGCGCAAACATAGCGGACAAGCGTTGCGGCGCATCGTCAGAGCGCTGGTACATCAGATAGGCCGTAACCAATCCGGTCATCATTGCCACAGTCGATGCCAGCTTCACCCAAAGCGGCACCTCATGCATCGCATGGATCAGGTGCGTGTTGAAATACAGTGTCGATGCGGCCCAGAATTCGGTACCGCCTTCTTCTGCGTAGATGAAATCATATTTGAACACATAGCCGGCCAGTACCGCGCCAACAGCCAGCACGCCTAATGGCACCAGCATGGTCCAGGGGCTTTCATGCGGATGATAGCCGCCGGTGCTGTCCGTAGCCGTTTCAGGCGTTTTATGAACGCTATGCTGGATATGCTCGCTCTCGATCCAGCGCGGCTTTCCGAAGAAAGTCAGGAACATCAATCGCCAGCTATAGAAGCTGGTCAGCAACGCAGCTATCACGCCTACTGCAAAGCCATACATGTGATAGGTCGAGGTGCTGGCATAAGCCGCCTCGATAATCGCGTCTTTCGAATGGAAACCGGCAAAGCCGCCGATGCCGACGATCCCCACACCGGTAATAGCCAGCGTCCCCGCCATCATGGCCCAGAAGGTCAGCGGGATATGTTTCCGGAGTCCGCCATAATAGCGCATGTCCTGTTCATGGTGCATCGCATGGATGACCGAGCCTGCACCGAGGAACAGCAACGCTTTAAAGAAGGCGTGCGTGAACAGGTGGAACATCGCCGCGCTGTAAGCGCCCGCACCTGCGGCGAAGAACATATAGCCCAGCTGAGAGCAGGTCGAATAAGCGATCACACGTTTGATGTCGTTCTGCACGAGGCCGACGGTGGCGGCGAATATCGCTGTCGTCGCGCCGACGATCATAATCATATTAAGCGCAAACTGGCTCGTTTCGAACAAAGGCGAAAGGCGACAGACCATGAACACGCCTGCTGTCACCATCGTTGCGGCATGGATCAGTGCGGACACCGGGGTCGGCCCTTCCATTGCGTCGGGCAACCATGTGTGCAGTCCCAATTGCGCTGACTTGCCCATCGCGCCGATGAATAGCAGTACGCAGAGCAGGCTCATCGTATCGACGCGGTAGCCGAGGAAGCCGATGCTTGAGCCGACTTTTTCAGGTGCGGCGGCGAGGATTTCGGGGATCGATACGGTTCCGAACAACCAAAACACGCCGAAAATGCCGAGCATGAAACCAAGGTCACCGACGCGGTTGACTACGAAAGCCTTGATTGCAGCGGCGTTTGCGCTTGGCTTCTTATACCAGAAACCGATCAGCAAATAAGACGCAAGGCCGACGCCTTCCCAACCGAAGAACATCTGCACCAGGTTGTTCGCGGTTACCAGCATCAGCATCGCGAAGGTGAACAACGATAGATAGGCGAAAAAGCGCGGTTGATCGGGGTCCTCCTCCATATAGCCCCAGCTATAAAGATGAACGAGCGCCGACACGGTGGTGATCACGACTAGCATTACCGCAGTCAGACTATCGACGCGCAATTCCCAATCGAAGGTCAGGTCGCCCGACTGCACCCATTGCATCACAGGCGCAACATAGGGGGTTTCGGTGCCGGAGAGGAAGCCGATGAAGATCGGCCAGCTCAGCAGAGCCGCGGTAAACAGACCGGCGGTGGTGATCGTCTTTGCCGCCAATGCACCAATGAACCGTTGGCCCAAGCCAGCGACAAGAGCTGCCAGAAGCGGCAGAAACACGATGATATGAATGGAGGTCACTGGATCTAACCCTTCATCCGGTTGACATCATCAACGGCAATCGTGCCGCGACCACGGAAATAGATGACGAGAATGGCCAGCCCGATAGCCGCCTCACTAGCCGCGACGGTCAGAACGAACATCGCGAAAATCTGGCCTGTAAGGTCGCCCAAAAACGCACTAAACGCGACAAGATTGATATTCACCGCGAGCAGAATGAGTTCGACTGCCATAAGTATGATGATTACATTCTTCCGGTTGAGGAAAATGCCGAGCACGCCCATGACGAACAGGATGGAACTGACGACCAGATAATGTTCGATGCCAATCATAGCTCGACCCCCTGCCCGACTGGCTGATTGACATTGCGCGTCGCGTCCTGCGGGCGACGCATTGTTTGGCTGCTGATATTCTGCGCTTTTGCACTGTAGCTCTTGCGATGGGTCAGCACGATCGCCCCGACCATCGCAACGAGCAGGATGAGGCCAGCACTTTCGAATAGGAATATATATTTGCTGTAGAGCAGGTTACCGATGGCTTCGATATTAGGCACTTCGTTCACAGGGGCGGCACCATCGGGCGTCCCAAGCTTAACCGCTCCTGCGCGATAGGCACCGATACCAAGCACAAGCTCGGCGACCAACACAACAGCCAGCATCAGTCCAAGCGGTACATTTTTCACAAAGCCTGCACGCAGTTCGGCGAAATCGATGTCGAGCATCATCACAACAAACAGGAACAACACCGCGACCGCGCCTACATAGACGATAACTAGCAACATCGCGATAAACTCGGCACCGATCAGCACCATTAGCCCAGCGGCATTGAAAAACGCGACGATAAGCCACAGCACGCTATGCACGGGGTTGCGCGCAAAAATCACCATTGCGGCAGACGCAATGAGCAAGGCAGCAAAGATATAAAAAGAGAGAACCTGAATCACGATGCGCCGCCCTTACCGATAGGCCGCATCGACGGCAAGGTTCGCGGCGAGTGCGCGTTCCCATTTGTCACCATTCGAAAGCAGCTTGTCCTTGTCATAGAGCAATTCTTCACGCGTTTCGGTCGC
>LNFM01001511.1_pt1 | contig 52474 bp, 59 predicted proteins | sample 596031 | NCBI WGS metagenome assembly LNFM01 (sample SAMN04254537, study PRJNA301005) | activated carbon metagenome | isolation source: dual media filters at the Ann Arbor, Michigan drinking water treatment plant | place: USA: Ann Arbor | reverse complement strand
CCGAGGACTCAGTGGCCGCTCGGTCCGGTGGGCGCGCTCTTTCGCGTCACCACCGGCGCCGGCAAGCGCTCGATCAGGACATTCACACAAGCCGGCTTGCCTGAATTCAGTGCGCTCTGGAGCGCCGGACGCAGCTCGGCGCTCTTCTGCACCAGAGCGCCGAATCCGCCGAGTCCGGCGACGGCCTGATCGTATCGGGCCGGCAGCAATTCGCACCCGAACGTGCGGCTGCGGCCATAGGTGTTGATCTGGATTTGATGCTCCGCGTTCCAGCAAGCATCGTTGCCGACGACCGCGACGATCGGCAAGCCGTGGCGCACCGCTGTGTCGAACTCGGCCATGTGGAAGCCGAACGTTCCGTCGCCCAGCAGGGCGATGACTTGTGACTGCGGTCGCGCGAGTTTCGCCGCCAGCGCGAACGGGAGCGCGCTGCCGATGGACCCGCCCGGGCCGTTGATCAGCCGGGTCTTAGGTTCGACGCAGGCCTGGGCCCATTGGCCGAACTCACCGCCATCGATCACGAGCACATCGTCGTCCTTCGCGGCCGCGCCGACCGAGCGGCCCACTTCGACCGGATGCAAAGGCCCGTCGCTGTTCCCGAGACTGTCCCAATCGAGCGGACGGTACCGCGTTGCCGCGCCTACTTCTTGGCTCCAGCCGAGGTCGCGTCCGCTGCTGTTGCCCAATGCTGTCAGCTTCCGAGCCGCACGCACGGGATCTGCGATGGCGCTCAGGACGATGCGGCCGGGCTCGCCCAGGGCTTTGGCGGCACGCTGCAAACTCTCTTGGTCAGGATCGATCTGCACGAACGCGCAGTTCGCCGCAAAAGCGGGCGCGCGCCCGAAGCGCAGGGTGAAGTCGAGCTTTTTCGCCAGCAGCACGACGAGATCGGCTTCCTTCAAGATCTCGGCCAGCGCGCCGAGCGCCGGATCGTTGACGCCGCGGGGACTTTCCATGCAGACCACCGGCACGCCGAAGGCCTGAGCAAGCTTCGCGCGCAGGCCCTGACCGGCATCGTTGGCGAACGAAGGGCCGGCAATGACGAGCGGTCGCTTCGCCGCCGAAATCTTCGCCGCGATCTCGCGGGCGATCTTCTCATCCAGGTCAGCCGGTGTCGCCTCGAAGGCCGAGGCGGGCGGGACGACGACTTGAGTGGCATCCACCTTGGTTTCGAGCACGTCGAACGGCAGGCTGATGTGGACGGGCCCCGGCCGCCCGGAGAGTGCGATGTTGAAGGCGCGCGCGATATCCGCACCGAGCCCCGCGGCGCTTTGTGCCGTCCACGAGGCCTTAACCACGGGCGCGGCCATGTCCGCTTGCCGCATCTCCTGGAAGGCATCCGTGCCGAGCTGATTGAGCGGCGCGTGCCCCGAGAGGAATACGAGCGGTGAGTCCGAGGACAAGGCCGTATAGAGAGCGCCGATGGCGTTCGCGTGACCGGGGCCGCCGGTGACCAGAGCGATGCCCGGCGTGCCCGTCAAGCGTCCCCACGCATCGGCCATGTGTACGGCCGCGCCCTCGTGGCGAACATGGATGATGTCCAGCTTGGCATCGATGGCCGCGTCGTAGACGGGCATGATCTGATTGCCCGAGAGCGAGAACAGATAGCGGGTGCCGGCGCGGGCGAGAGCTTGTGCCAGGGCGTCTGCGCCCCTGAACTGGGTAGTCATCGAGCGATCTCCGTTCTGATCATAAGGTGCGGACATGCGAGGCAGGCTGCTGCGGCCGCGTCGAAGTCAGCCGGTGTTAGGGGCGAGTCGAGAGCGTGCGTGCAGCCATCCAGCCTGTGATCCGGGTGGCGCCGCAAAGGCGCAGCACGCGAGACAGTTCCTCCAGTGTGGCGCCGGTGGTCATGACATCGTCGATCACCGCGACGCTCAGGCCGCTGAAATCCCGGGTGCAGGCGAACGCGCCACGGACATTCGCCGCGCGCTGTCCCCAAGGCAAGGAGCTTTGGGCTTCGCCATGACGCAATCTCACGCAAGCTTCGTGATCGACGGGCACGTCGTTCCGCGAGCCCAGGATTCGGGCCAGTTCCAGCGATTGATTGAATCCGCGCTCCCGGAGGCGTTGAGCGCTGAGCGGCATGGGCACGATGACATCGGGCAGCGTCTCTTCCGGGATCGCCTGCTGCATCAGATCGGCGAGCAAGGGTGCCGCCGGCAGGTTGCCCGAATACTTGAAGCTCTGAATGAGCCGATCGAGCGGGAAGGCGTACGCATGCGCAGTCACGACACTATCGAACGAAGGCGGATGAGCCAAGCACGCCCCGCAGGTCTCGCCCCCGAGCGTGGGTTCCGCGCAGCGCGGGCAGCGCTCGCCGGGAAGTCGAGTCAGATCGTCACGGCACTCCGCGCAGATGTTCGACGAGACGGCAGGCGCCGAGCACAATAGGCATAGCGGCGGCAACGCGAACCGCCTCATCGATGAGCAGTAGTTTAGAATCGCGTGTCCCAGATTGAACAACTCTATTCCCCAGACCGCCGGCCACCATGAATGCACCGATTGTAGACGAAGCTGACACACTGACCCGCCGCAGCGCGGTCCGCTGGACTCAGGAAGCCATCGAGGCCTTGTTCGCAACTCCCTTCAATGACCTGATCCACCGTGCCCAAAGCGTCCATCGCGAGCACTTCGACCCCAACGAAGTACAGTTGTCGACACTGCTGTCGATCAAGACGGGCGGCTGTCCCGAGGACTGCGGGTACTGTCCGCAATCGGTGAGGTTCAACACCGGGGTGGCCGACCAGGGGCTGATGCCGCTCGATCAGGTGCTCGCCGCCGCTCGTGCCGCGCAGGCCAACGGCGCGACCCGGTTTTGCATGGGCGCCGCGTGGCGCGGCCCCAAGCAGCGCGACATCGATCAAGTCGCAACGATGATCAAGGCCGTGCGCGATCTCGGCATGGAGACCTGCGCGACGCTCGGCATGTTGAAGGACGGCCAAGCCGAACAGTTGTCCGCCGCCGGCCTCGACTACTACAACCACAATCTCGATACCGCGCCCGACTTCTACAACGAGATCGTGCATACCCGCGAGCAGCAAGACCGTCTCGATACGCTGGGGCGTGTGCGCGGGGCAGGGTTGAGCGTTTGTTGCGGCGGTATCGTCGGTATGGGCGAAACGCGTGCGCAACGAGCCGCGTTGATCGCGCAACTGGCCAATCTGGCGCCCTATCCCGAGTCTGTCCCGATCAACAATCTGGTGGCCGTGCCGGGAACGCCGCTCGCCGATGCGGCGGCGCTCGATCCGCTCGAATTCGTTCGCACCATCGCGTGCGCGCGAATCACGATGCCGCGCGCGCGGGTTCGGCTGTCTGCAGGACGCAGCGAGATGTCCGAGGCCGTGCAGGCGCTGTGCTTCCTGGCTGGCGCGAACTCCATCTTTTACGGGGACAAGCTTCTGACCACGGGCAATCCGGAGGTGGAGCGCGATCAGGTATTGATGGGCAAGCTCGGTCTGCGCCCTGCCGCGCCGATCCCCAACGCGTGACACGGGCTCGCCGGTGCGAGGGCCGCGGCTGGCGGTGATCGGCCTGGATCCATGGTGAACTCCGGCCAGCCGCTGCACAAGGTGCTCGCTGACGAACTGTCGCAACTGCGCGAGGCGGGTTTGTACCGTTCGCGCGTCGCGCTCGACACCAGCCAGGGCGCGCGGGTTTCAATCGCCGGACGGGCGTATCTCTCATTCGCCTCCAACGATTATCTCGGACTGGCCGCCGATCCCCGACTGGTGGAAGCCGCGCGGGCGGCAGCTCTGCACTACGGTGTCGGCGCGGGCGCCTCGCATCTGCTCCACGGCCACAGCGCAGCGCACGATGCGCTCGAGCGGGCCTTGGCCGAATTCGTCGGTTGCCCGCGTGCCCTGGTGTTCTCGACGGGCTACATGGCGAACCTCGGCGTGCTGACTGCCCTGTGCGGCCGCGACGACGAGATATTCGCAGACAAGCTCAATCATGCCTCGCTCAACGACGCGATGGTCCTGAGTCGCGCCCGTTTCCGGCGTTATCCGCATCTGGATCTCGATGCGCTCGATCGCGCCCTCGAACGTTCCACGGCGAGGCGCAAGCTGGTGGCGACCGACGCGGTCTTCAGCATGGATGGCGATGTCGCCCCTTTGCCCGATGTTTTGCGATTGTGCGAGAAGCACGATGCGTATCTGCTGGTCGACGATGCGCACGGGTTCGGTGTGCTGGGCGTACACGGTGCAGGCGCGCTTTCCCATTTCGGGCTGCGCAGCGAACGCGTGCTCTACATGGGAACGCTGGGCAAGGCGGCGGGCGTCTATGGTGCGTTCGTCGCGGGCGACGAGGTGCTGATCGACTACTTCGTCAATCGGGCTCGCACATATATATACACGACTGCGACCCCGCCTCTGCTGGCTGCTGCCCTGCTGGAGAGCTTGGCCATCATTCGCAGCGAGAACTGGCGGCGCGAGCGGCTGCGTGAACTCGTTCGAACACTGATGGCCGGTTTGGGGTCGAAATCGATCATGATGCTTCCCTCGCAAACGGCAATCCAGCCATTCATCCTGGGTACGACTGCGCGAGCGGTGAACGTATCGGCGCGTCTGGCCGAGGCGGGAATTCTCGTCCCGGCTGTGCGTCCGCCGACGGTTCCTCGAGGGAGCGCGCGCCTTCGCATCAGTTTATCGGCGGCGCATGAGCCTGCCGATGTGCAGCGGCTCGCACAGGCGCTGTGCGACATCGAGCCATGAGCGCATCGGCCGATCTCGATAAACGGCTGGTGCGTCGCGGCTTCGAGCGCGCTGCCAGTACGTATGAAGAGGCCGCCTTTCTCGCCCGCGAGGTCGGCAGTCGCATGCGAGAGCGACTGGACTTTCTACGCGCAGTCCCCTCGACCATTCTCGACTTGGGCAGCGGCACGGGCGAGGGCGCGCGCTGGCTGCGCCGACGCTATCCGGGCTGCGCCGTGTTCGAACTCGACTTCGCGCATGCGATGCTTGTCGGCGCACGCGATTCTGCGTCGTGGTTGCAACGCGGTGTGCAGCGATGGAAGGGGGTTGCGCCGCGCATCTGCGCCGACGCCGAGAAGCTGCCTTTTCGCGACCGTTCGTTCGACATGGTTTGGTCTAACCTCACCCTGCATTGGGTCGATCTTCGTCAGGCGTTGGCCGAGGCCTATCGCGTGTTGCGTCCGGGTGGCGTTTGCATGTTCAGCACCCTGGGTCCCGACACCTTGAAAGAACTGCGTGCCTCGTATGAGCAAGCCGACGGATTTCAGCACGTCAACCGCTTCGTCGACATGCACGATATCGGAGATATGCTGGTGGAATCCCGTTTCGCCGACCCCGTGATGGATATGGAGTATCTGCAGCTCACGTACGCCGATGTCGGCGCGCTGCTGAGGGAGTTGCGCGCTGCAAGCGCGCGTAACGCCAACGCGGCGCGACCGCCGGGGCTGAGCGGTCGACCTGCGTTTGCGCGCATGGGCGCGGCCTACGAGCGCTATCGAGCAGATGGCCGCTTGCCGGTGACGTTCGAAGTCGTCTACGGGCATGCGTGGCGACCGGAGCGGGAGCGGACAACCAAGTCGGGCGAGGCCATCGTCAATTTTCATCCGCTTCGGGGGCGCAATGGCGAGTAGGCACACGCAGGGATGCTTCGTCACGGGCACCGACACGGGCGTCGGCAAGACCCAGATTGCCTGCGCGCTTCTTCGGTCGATCGGACGACTTGGCATTTCCGCAGTCGGGATGAAACCCGTGGCAGCAGGTGGGCGGCGCGTGAAGGGCGTGCTGACCAATGCCGATGTGGTGGCGCTCGACAAGTCCAGCCGGGTTCGGGCCGCGAGAAAGTTGCGTAATCCGTATGTGCTCGCGCCGGCGATCGCGCCGCATATCGCCGCGCAGGAAGCCGGGATCGCCCTCGATATCGAAGTGATGGTGCGTGCGTTCCGGAGTTTGACCGAGCGCGCTCAGTACATCGTGGTCGAAGGGGCTGGAGGCTTTCGTGTCCCGCTAGACGGGCAGTTCGACCTGGGCGACTTGGCCCAGCGTCTGCAACTGCCCGTCGTGTTGGTGGTCGGCATGCGCCTCGGGTGCCTGTCGCATGCGCTACTCACGGCCGAGGCAATCGAGCGGCGTGGTTTGACGCTCGCCGGATGGATCGCGAACAGAATCGACCCGTCGATGCGTCGGTATCGTGCCAACGTGCACGCGTTGCAGGAGCGCATCGCCGCACCGATGCTCGCAGAGGTTCCGCACATTGCCGCAACGGGCGCGCGGCGAGCATGTCTCGATGCGATTTTGGACGTGAGCGCATTGGTGTCGCGCGCGCCACGCGAGGCCTCGTGATGAGGCTTGAATCCGTGGCGCTTTCTTGCGTGCGCGTTGAGCCGTGTGATAAAGTCCCGACGCTCTCGCGCCGCCTTCGCATTAGCTTTTCAGCGCTGTTGCGAACGTTACGGTAAATGCCATGCAAGACGGCTCCGCTGCGGATAACCAGGTCTTTTTGCTGATTGCGAGGCGAAACTGCTCGCTGCAGGGAGCCGAGCGCTGTATGGCATTCTGGCTTTTGGCGTTCGTTTCGATAGTGATCGCTTCTGTTTGTGCGGCCATGGGTGCATGGCCGGTACTTCCCTTCGCAGGATTGGAATTGGCTGCCTTGTATCTCGCGTTTCGCCGCTTCTCTCGCGATGCAGACGACTACGAAAAGGTGATCATTCGAGGTGATCGCTTGCTCGTGGAGTGCCATACGAACGGGCGCGTGCGACGCTTCGACGCAAACAGACACTGGACACAAGTGGTTGTGCGGCGCGGTGTTGGAGGGAGGCAAGTCTCGCTTCGCTCTCACGGCAATGAAATCGAGTTCGGAACACTCCTGAGCGAAGGCGCGCGGATAGAAGCTGCCCGCAAGCTGCAGGAACAATTGCGGGTTCAATGATGAGACATCAATCAGGGCTAGGGAAAAAAATGACCGGTACGCGCATTGCGGGCGCCTTGCTCGCTCTTGGGCCATCGATTGCGTGCGCGAGCCGCTACAACCTGCAGGAGCCGAACAGCGCGCTCGGCCAGTCGATCTACGATCTGCACACGATGATTCTTTGGGTCTGCGTGGCGATCTTCGTCGGCGTGTTCAGCGTCATGTTCTATTCCGTCTTCAAGCATCGCAAGTCGGTCGGTCACAAAGCCGCGAACTTCCACGAGAACACCCTCGTCGAGGTGATCTGGACCGTGATTCCTTTCATTATCTTGATTGGTATCGCCGTGCCTGCCACCCGCACCTTGTTGCATCAGCGCGATACTTCCGCGCCCGATCTTACGATCAAGGTCACCGGCTATCAGTGGAAGTGGGGATACGACTACCTGCAGGGTGAAGGGGAAGGCATTTCCTTCGTCAGCACGCTGTCCACGCCGCGCGACCAGATCGATGGCGCCGCTCCGAAAGGAGAACACTACCTGCTCGAGGTCGACCAGCCCCTGGTCGTGCCGGTCGGCAAGAAGGTGCGCCTGGTGATTACTGCGGCCGACGTGCTGCACGCATGGTGGGTTCCGGCACTCGCGGTCAAGCAAGACGCCATTCCGGGCTTCGTCCGCGACTCCTGGTTCAAGGCCGAGCGCGAAGGCGTCTTTAGGGGGCAGTGCGCCGAGCTTTGCGGCAAAGACCATGGGTTCATGCCGATCGTCGTTCACGTCTTGTCGGAGGCGAACTACGCCAAGTGGGTCGGCGAGCGCAAGCAAAAGATGGCTGCCGGTGCCGATGATCCCGACAAGTCTTGGACGGCGGTCGAATTGAAGTCGCGTGGCGCGCAGGTCTTCGCGCAAAACTGCGTTGCCTGTCATCAAGGCGACGGCATGGGCATCCCCGGGACCTTTCCCGCCCTGAACGGCTCAAAAGTGGTGACGGGTGCGGCCGACGCGTCGATCGCGACTGTGCTTCAGGGCGTCGCGCGCGACGGCAAGCCCACCGCGATGCAAGCGTTCAAACAGTTGTCCGATGTCGAGATCGCCGCGGTGATCACCTATGCCCGCAATGCGTGGGATAACAAAGCGGGTGATGCGATTTCGCCTGCTGACGTCAAAGCCGTGCGCAGCAACCAGTCGACTGCGGCGAACGGGGCCGGTGGGGCGGCAGTGATCAGCGTTGCGACAGCGGCTGCATCCACCGCCGGTGTCCTTGCGACGAGCGGAGCCGGCCAGTCGGCGGTCGTTGCTCGGTAGAGCGGCGAATCACGGTCGAATGCATATATAGGATTTTACGGAGCTACCGATGAGCACAGCCGTTCACGACCATACCCCCGGGCACGACGATCACGCTCACCACCCGACCGGGCTGAAGCGTTTCCTGACGACCACGAACCACAAGGACATCGGCACGGCGTACTTGTGGTTCAGCTTTGCGATGTTCCTCGTGGGCGGCGTGATGGCCCTGGTCATTCGGGCCGAGCTCTTCCAGCCCGGCATGCAGGTCGTGAACCCCGAATTCTTCAACCAGATGACGACGCTGCACGGTCTGATCATGGTGTTCGGCGCGATCATGCCCGCATTCGTCGGCTTCGCGAACTGGCAGATCCCGATGATGATCGGCGCGCCGGACATGGCGTTCCCTCGGCTGAACAACTGGAGCTTCTGGCTCCTTCCGCCGGCCGCTCTGCTGCTGGTGGCTTCGATGTTCGTCCCGGGTGGGGCAGCCGCCTCCGGCTGGACTTTGTATCCGCCGCTCACCATTCAGATGGGGCTCGGCATGGACTTGGCGATCTTCGCCATCCACATCCTGGGGATGTCCTCCATTCTGGGCTCGATCAACATCATCACGACCATTCTCAACATGCGCGCCCCAGGCATGACGCTGATGAAGATGCCGATGTTCTGCTGGACGTGGCTGATCACCGCATACCTGGTGGTGGCGGCGATGCCGGTGCTGGCGGGCGCGGTGACGATGCTGTTGACGGACCGCCACTTCGGCACGCACTTCTTCAACCCGGCTGGCGGTGGGGATCCGGTGCTGTTCCAGCACATCTTCTGGTTCTTCGGTCATCCGGAGGTCTACATCATCGCCATTCCGGCGTTCGGCGTGATTTCCCAGGTGATTCCTGCGTTTGCCCGCAAGCCGCTGTTCGGCTACACCTCGATGGTGTATGCGACCGCCTCGATCGCGATCTTGTCGTTCATCGTCTGGGCGCACCACATGTACACCACCGGGATGCCGGTGCAGGCGCAGTTGTTCTTCATGTACGCGACCACGCTGATCGCCGTGCCCACTGGGGTGAAGGTGTTCAACTGGGTTGCCACGATGTGGAAGGGCTCGCTGACCTTCGAGACGCCGATGCTGTTCGCGATTGGTTTCCTGTTCCTGTTCACGATGGGCGGGTTCACCGGTCTCGTGCTGTCCTACACGCCGGTCGACGTTCAATTGCACGACACCTATTACGTGGTCGCCCACTTTCATTACGTGATGGTGGCCGGGGCGCTGTTCTCGGCATTCGCAGGAGTCTACTTCTGGTTGCCCAAGTGGACCGGCCGCATGTACGACGAGACCCTCGGAAAATGGCACTTCTGGCTGTCGTTCGTGTTTTTCAACGTGACCTTTTTCGTACAGCACTTCTTGGGCTTGGCCGGCATGCCTCGCCGGATTCCCGACTACGCGTTGCAGTTCGCCGATTTCAACATGGTCTCGACGATCGGTGCGTTCGGCTTCGGGATGACTCAACTGTTGTTCCTGTATATCGTCGTCAAATGCATCCGCAGCGGCGAAACGGCGCCGGCGAATCCATGGGAAGGCGCCGATACCCTGGAATGGACGCACCTGCCGTCGCCTGCGCCTTACCATAGCTTCGATACACCGCCGGTGGTGAAGTAGCCGGCATGATGAGCACGGACACAAGCAAGCAGCGCGAGCGCAAGAACCTCATCACCGGCTTCATTGTGGGGATGCTCGCCCTGCTCTCCTTCGTCGCGTTCCTTTGGAAGGTCTGGTGAGCGAATGAGTCTCCTGAGCGAGAACCGTAGCATGCTGAAACGACTGACCATCTTCGCGGTGGCCATGTTCGCATTCGGTTTTGCACTCGTACCGTTCTATCGCGTGATCTGCGAGGTGACCGGCCTGGATGATCTGCTTCGGCCGGATGCCCCCCTCAACACCCAGGTCGATACCAGCCGTTGGGTGACGATCGAACTCGACTCGAATACCCACGGCCTGCCGTGGACCTTCTCGCCCACTCAACGTAGCGTCCGGGTACATCCGGGTGAACTCGTCCACGTCGTCTACGAAGTTCGCAACAACTCGGCCGCGCCGATTGCCGGGCAGGCCATCCCGAGCTACGGCCCCAAGGTGGCTGCGGGCTACCTTCGAAAGATGGAGTGTTTCTGTTTCCAGAAACAGGAACTCGCAGCGGGCGAAACCAGGCAGATGCCGGTCGTGTTCGTCGTCGACCCCGAGCTTCCCAAGGATGTGGGTACGGTCACGCTTTCATACACATTTTTCGAATTGAATGGCGCTACGCCTAAGCCCGATGCCGGAGTGACGGGGTGATTGCGGTGAGCGTTCCCCCCAAGAACGTCAGGCGCGCATCGCTTGTTGAAGTGATCAAGGCCGTGGCGAGCGGATTCTTCGGGGTTCGGAAGCGGGCCGACCACGAGGCGGTGCATATCACTCCGCTGCAGTACGTGATCGTAGGCCTGATTGGCGCCGCGATTTTTGTGACCACACTCCTTGTCGTGGTGCAGTTCATCTTGAGTCGGGCTGGCGCAGGTGCTTGACCGAATAATTCGGGGAGAAATGAATGTCTTCTAATACGTCGTCCGACCGGTACTTCGTACCAGAGCCATCCTCTTGGCCGCTGACTGGTTCGCTGGCATTGGGTCTGCTCGGCTTTGGCGCCGCCTTTGCGGTCAACAGAATGACCTCGGGTTATGTCCTGCTGGCCCTGGGCTTCGCCGTGCTGATCTACATGCTGTTCGGCTGGTTCGGGCAAGTCGTGCGCGAGAGCGAGTCCGGCAAGTACAACAAGCAAGTCGACGTCTCGTTCCGCTGGGCGATGGGCTGGTTCATCTTCTCGGAAGTGATGTTCTTTGCCGTGTTTTTCGGCGCACTTTATTACATGCGCATCCTGTCGGTCCCCTGGCTGGGCGAGATCGATCAGAAACTGTTGTGGCCGGACTTCACCCCGACCTGGCCTGTCGCTGGGCCGGGGCTCACGGAGAAGTTCGCGACCGTGGGTGCCTGGGGCATCCCGGCGCTGAATACCCTGTTGCTGCTGCTGTCCGGCGTCACGCTCACGCTCGCCCACTGGGCCTTGATGAAGGCCAATCGAGGCGCGTTGATCGGTTGGATGGCGGCCACTGTCGCTCTCGGCATCGTGTTTCTTGGCTTCCAGGTGTACGAGTATGGACACGCCTACAGCGACCTCAATCTGAAGATGAGTTCGGGCGCGTACGGCGCAACCTTCTACATGCTGACCGGCTTTCACGGTTTTCACGTGACGGTGGGCACGATCATGCTGATCGTCATTCTCGCGCGCTGCATGGCCGGTCATTTCACCCCTGAGAAGCATTTCGGCTTCGAGGGTGTTGCCTGGTACTGGCACTTCGTGGACGTGGTTTGGCTATTCCTGTTCATTTTCGTCTATTGGCTTTAGAGCAGGACCGCATCGAGGAGGAGGATCCCTGATGGGGGCAAACGCCGCACGAGAGTGCGGCGTTTTTTTTCGCCTGGCAGGGTGCACTCAAGGATCAGGAGGTGTCACAGGCCAAGGGGGGGCGGAACTCGCCCGTGCGCTGGAGGGTCATTGCCAAGTCGCCAGGCGCGGCTATGGCACGCTGAATGCGGACGCTGAAAGATAGGATCGACGGATCCGACTCGATGGGTGATCGCGCTAACTCAATCGGGAGCCGATCCAGCCAAAATAGTGGCTGATCATGAGCAGCGCGAACACACAGACCGATAAAATGATCCGGACGGTCAGCGCCTTCAAGGTCCTGTCGGAGTCGCCGCGATCCTTCACCAGAAACACGCCCGCCGAAACCAGACTCACGGCAATAAAGATCATGAACAGGATGATAACGATGCGCACAGCGGACCCTATCGACAAGAACGCAGTCTAACCGAACGATTCCTGCGCTCCAACATCTATGCCTAGTCGTCGCTTCAGACCTTCGTTGTGGGGAACATTGGCCGCCCTCACCGGTATCGCGTTGGGTGTGGCTTTGGGTTTTTGGCAGGTCGGGCGCGCACAGGAGAAACTGCAGTTGGTGGCCGTCATGGAGCGCCAGGCTGCCGCGCTGCCCGTCCAGATTTCTGCGGCGAGCGTCTCGGCGCACGATCTGGATCACCGCAAGGTCGAGGCGCGCGGGCATTTCGATCCGCGGGGCATGATCCTGCTGGATAATCGGATACGCGGCGGCCGTGTGGGATACGAGGTCGTCATGCCGCTTCGCCTCGCGGGGACGCAGATGCATATTCTCGTGAACCGAGGCTGGGTCGCGGGCACGGGGGATCGGCAGCGATTGCCCGACGTAACGACACCCCCCGGTGAAGTGTCCATTACCGGACTTGCCGTTGTGCCGGGGCAAAAGCTCTACGAGCTTTCCGAGGAAGCCATCGAAGGCGTCGTGTGGCAGAACTTAACGATCGAGCGCTACGTGGCGAACATGGGATACTCGATTCACCCGGTCATGATTCGGCAGGCGAACGACGCGCAAGACGGACTGGTGCGTGACTGGTCGATCTCCGAGCGACAAATCAACGTGCACCGCAGCTATGCCTTCCAATGGTTCGCGCTCGCGGTGCTGGTGCTTTTCATCTATCTGGCGATGTCCTTCAAACGTGACTCCACGAACGCTTAGTCGACTGAAGCTGCTCGGAATCGGTGCGATCGCGGTTGCGCCTGTGCTCGGGTCCTATTTGCTGTACTGGTTCTGGTCTCCCGACTCCTACACGAATTACGGCGAATTGATGCAGCCTCGTCCCGCACCGACGGTGGCGATGCAGTCGCACTCGGGCGAGGCGTTCACCTTCGCCCAGCTCAAGGGGCGTTGGGCGTTCGTGATGCTCGACAGCGGCCAGTGTGATGCAGCATGCGAGCAGAAGTTGTGGAAGATCCGCCAGGTGCGGCAAGCGCAAGGCAAAGAGTCGGGCCGGGTGGAGAGAGTGTTCTTGCTTGAGGACGGACAGGCGTTGACGGATCAGATGCGCACCGACTACGCGGGCACCTGGTTCGTGCGCGCGAATGAAGCCAAACTGGCTGAGGCCTTCCCCGCGCCAAGTTCTCCGCGTCACCACATCTATCTGGTCGACCCCTTGGGTAACGTGATCCTGCGATTCCCGCAGGACGCAGACCCCAAGCGCATGATCAAGGACGTGTCTCGCCTGCTGAAGTACTCCCGAGTTGGTTGATCCATTCGAGCCGGCGGTAGTCGGCTCGGGCGTCGAGGCTTGGGGTGATAGAATCTGCCGATACTCAAAGTCACATCTGCTCCGCCCATGTCCATCTCCAGCAGCATGACCTCTCCCAGTCTCAGTTCGCGCGCTGAACAACTGTTTCAGCTGACCAAGCCACGCGTCGTCTCCCTGATCGTCTTTACCGCGGTCATCGGGATGCTGCTTGCGGTTCCGGGCGCGGTTCCGCTGCAGCCTCTGCTGTTCGGCACCTTGGGCATCGCACTTGTGGCCGGTGCCGCAGCCGCCTTCAATTGCATGGTGGAGCAGAAGATCGATGCGCTGATGGCACGCACCCGCAGGCGTCCCCTGCCGCAGGGCACGATCAGCACGGTTCAAACGCTTCTGTTCGCGGGTGTGATCGGCGGTATCGGCCTGATCGTCCTGTATCGCCTCGTGAACCCCTTGACCATGTGGTTGACGCTCGCGACGTTCGTGGGTTACGCGGTCGTTTACACGGTGATACTCAAGCCGCTGACCCCTCAGAACATCGTGATCGGGGGCGCTTCGGGCGCGATGCCTCCCGTGTTGGGATGGGCCGCGGTGACGGGAGAGGTCGGCCACGACGCACTCCTGTTGTTTCTGATCATCTTCGCCTGGACGCCCCCCCACTTCTGGTCGCTCGCCTTGTACCGGCGTGACGACTATGCCAAGGCGGGCGTGCCCATGCTGCCTGTGACGCACGGGGACCGATTCACCCGGTTGTCCGTGCTTCTTTACACCATCATCCTCGCCGCGGTCACGCTGCTGCCGTTTGCGTTTCGCATGAGCGGCTACTTCTACCTCGCAAGCGCAGTCGTCCTGAATGCAATCTACCTCTGGTACGCGATCAAGATCGTGACCGAGTACAGTGATCAACTCGCGCGTCGAGCGTTCCGGTACTCGATCCTGTACCTGTCGCTGCTGTTCGCGGCCCTGTTGACGGATCATTATCTGGGCCTGTGATGCGTCGGCTACTTACTCTCGCCGCAGTTCTGCTGTTCCTCTCGGGCTGCGGCCCACAGCAGTTCAAGGCGACCGATATCACCGGGGCGAGTTTTGCCCGCAAGCTCGAATTGACAGGGCATGACGGTAAGCCGCGGACTTTGGGTGACTTCAAGGGCAAGGTGGTCCTGGTGTTTTTCGGTTTCACCCAGTGTCCGGACGTCTGCCCCAGCACGCTGGCCCGATACGCAGAAGTCGCGCGGGAACTCGGCGCAGATTCCGACCGGATGCAAGTGTTGTTCGTGTCCGTCGACCCTGAGCGCGACACGCAGGCCTTGCTGGCCAACTACGTGCCGGCGTTCGATCCCAGGTTTCTCGGGCTCTATGGCGACGCCGAAGCGACCGCCCGCGCCGCGAAGGAATTCAAGGTGGTTTACGAGAAACAGCCCGGCAAGACGCCCGAGACCTATACGATCGACCACTCGGCCGGTACCTATGTTTTCGACCAGAACGGCCAGGTGAGGCTGTTCGTTCGCCATGAGGCTGCGATCGAAGACGTCGTCCACGATCTGAGGATATTGCTCAAGCAGTGAACCCGCGGGGTTCGGTGGGTGGGGCATCAAGAAAAAAGGGCAGCGAGGCTGCCCTTTTTTCGTTGGCCAAGTGCGATCAGGCGGCCAATTCAGCCATCGCGGTTTTCATGCGCCCCAGGGCGCGTTGCTCGATCTGGCGGATTCTTTCCGCAGAGACGCCGAATTCCGCCGCGAGCTCGTGCAAGGTGGCGGTATCGCCCTCTCGCAGCCAACGAGCCTCGACGATTCGTCGACTGCGCGGATCGAGCAGTTCGAGCGCTTTTTTCAATCCCTGGGTACGCAACTGCTCGGTTTGCTCCTCTTCGAGCAAACGGGAAGGCTCGGTGCCCGGGTCGCGCAGGTAGGCGATGGGGCTCATGCCGTCATCGTCGTCCTCGCCGCTGGGCTCCAGCGCGATGTCCTGACCACCCAGCCGGGTTTCCATCTCGATGACTTCATGCTTCTTGACGCCGAGATGCGCGGCCATGTCGGTGACTTCCTTGTCGCCGAGGGTACCCAGGCTCTGCTTGAGGCTGCGCAGATTGAAAAACAGCTTGCGCTGGGCCTTGGTCGTGGCGATCTTCACGATGCGCCAATTGCGCAGGATGAATTCGTGGATCTCGGCGCGTATCCAGTGCATGGCGAACGAGACGAGGCGAACGCCGCGCTCCGGATCGAAGCGCTTGACGGCCTTCATCAGGCCGATATTGCCTTCCTGGATCAGATCGGCTTGGTTCAGCCCGTAGCCCAAGTAGCTGCGCGCGATCGATACGACGACGCGCAAGTGGGAGAGCACGAGGCGCCGGGCAGCCTCCACGTCGTCGTGTTTCAGGTAGCGCCGGGCGAGGGAGGTCTCTTCCTCCTGGCTCAGGATAGGAAATCGGTTGACGCCCTGGATGTAGCTCTCCAGACTGCCACCGACCGAGATTGTGGGTGGGGCAACGATACCGTTCATCGCTTTGCTCCTTGTCTGCCAGGATGATGTTAGCACTCAAGGTTAGAGAGTGCCAACAACGGCAAAAGTTCGCGTCAATTAAGCGAGGGTATCGAGGTCACTGCAACCGGCGCGCCCAAAGATGCCGGCTCGAGGCGATCCAGGCAGCCGTGCCGCCGAGCAAGGCGCTAAGAACTAGAAAACCTGCCGCATATTCCCATGGGACAGTGGAGATCCTGACCTGAGTGCCGTAGGCGAGCGAAAAATCGGCCAATGCCTGGTCCAATGCGCGTGTGCCAGCCAAGATGATCGCCACGGCGACCGCCCCGCCCATGAGGCCTTGCAGACAGCCCAGGTAAAGGTAAGGCCTGCGTATATAGCCATCCGTTGCGCCGATCAGGCGCGATAGTTCGATTTCGCCCTGGCGGTCGAGCATTTGAAGCCGAATCGTGTTGAAGGTAATGGCCAGCGCTGCTACGCCGAACATGAGGCCCAGAAGCAGGGCGACCGTCTGGGCGATCCGGACCCCGGCGTTCACTTTGCGCGCCCAGCCCGAATCTGCCTGTACCAGCGCAACCTTCGGCCACCCGGTCACTTCGACACGCAGAGCATCGATCCGCGAGGGGTCCTGCGTACCCAGGCGCAAAACAAACGCATCCGGTAAGGGATTCTCCGGCAAGGCGTCCAGCACTTCGGCCAGCCCGGGCGACTGCCGCAGCGATTTCGCCGCTTCCTGGCGTGGGATGAACACGGCCTGTCGAACGTCGGCCAACGCTTCCAGTCGTTCCCGCACGATCGCGATGTCCTGCGAAGCGACGCCCAGGCCCAGAAAAACCGAAACCTCGGGGTCCGACGGATGTTGATTGGCGAAACCCCGTACGCTCTCCACAGTGACGTAAAGGCCGGCGGGCAACGCGAGCGCAAGTCCGAGGACGAATACTTCGAAGAGGGAGGCAAACGGCCGTCGAACCAGTCGGCGCAGCGCGCTCGACAGCGCCGCGCCGTGGGCGGTGATCCAGTTCTTCAAGCGGACTGCTCCAGAATGTGCCCGTCCCGAAGCTGCAGAACCCTCGGCTGCAAGCGGTCGATGACCGCCCGGTCGTGGGTGGCCATCACGACCGTGACGCCGACTTGGTTGAAGGACTTGAACAGATCCGCGATGGTCACGGCGTAGTCCGGATCCAGATTGCCGGTTGGCTCGTCGGCGAGCAGGATCGCCGGCCGGTGCACGATCGCGCGGGCGATGCACAACCGCTGCTGCTCGCCCCCCGACAGGGCGATGGGCATCGTTCGCTCGCGCGCGAGCAGCCCGACCTTGTCGAGTGCCGCCCGGACCCGCTGCTGGATATCGCCCCGCGGAAACAACGCGATGCGCAGCGGCAAAGCCACATTGTCGAACACGTTGCGGTCGAAGAGCAGTCGATGGTCCTGGAAGACCAGGCCGAATTGGCGGCGCAGGTAGGGCAACGAGCGGGCGCGCAGATCTTGCAGCACTTCGCCGTTGACGCACACGCGCCCGGCGCTCGGGTGCTCGATCGCTGCCATCAGGTTGAGCAAGGTGCTTTTGCCGGCGCCCGAGGGTCCGGCGATCACGACGAGTTCGCCTTTGTCTATGCGCAGGCTGACGTTCTGCAGCGCAGTGATCCCGCCCGGATAGCGCTTGTCGACGTTCTCGAACCGTATCATCGCTTCCAAGGCGGCACGCGAGCCTGTCTCGTTATCTGCAACCGCGGGCGAACGCTCGATCAATCGAACAAGGCGTCGACGAACGCCCGGGCGTCGAACGGCTGCAGATCGTCCATGCCTTCGCCTACGCCGATGAAGCGCAAGGGAATCGGACGATCCTTGGCGGTGGTCGATCGGGTATGGGCGATCGCGGCGATCACCCCGCCCTTGGCGGTACCGTCCAGCTTGGTCATGATCAGCCCCGTGACGCCCAGCGCTTCGTCGAAGGCCTTCAACTGCGCCAGCGCGTTCTGGCCGGTGTTGGCGTCGAGCACCAGCATGATTTCGTGCGGTGCGCCAGGCAGCGCACGATCGATGACGCGCTTGACCTTGCGAATCTCCTCCATGAGGTGCAGTTGCGTGGGCAGTCGTCCAGCCGTGTCGGCGATGAGCACGTCGGAGTTGCGCGCGCGTGCCGCTTGAACCGCATCGAAGATGACTGCGGCGGAATCGCCGCCTCGCTGGGAGATCACCGCGACGTTGTTTCTCTCGCCCCAGACCGCGAGTTGCTCGCGTGCCGCCGCACGAAACGTATCGCCGGCGGCAAGCAGCACGGACAGGGAACTCGTCTGGCAATGTTTCGCCAGTTTGCCGATCGATGTCGTCTTGCCTGTGCCGTTGACCCCGACCATCATGATCACGAAGGGTTTCTGCTCCTCGATTTCGAGCGGCACGGCAAGCGGCGCAATCAATTCGTAGAGCACCTCCTTCAATGCCGACCGCAACTGACCGGCGTCGGCCAGACGTTCCTTCTTGGCTTTGGCGCGTAAAGCTTCGATGATGTGAGCGGTCGCCGGCACCCCGACGTCACTCGTGATCAAGAGCGTTTCGAGTTCCTCGTACAGCGTCTCGTCGATCGTGGGGTGCCGAGCGAACAGCTCGGTCAGATCGGTGTTGAGGACTTCACGGGTGCGCTGGAGCCCCTGCTTTAGCCGCGCAGCCCAACCCCCGCCTTCGACCTTGCGATCGGCAGGGCCTTCCTCTTTGCTCTTGGATTTCAGGAAACCGAACATGGTGATAGAGTGTCAGAGGAAGTTGCTAAGGCGGCGTAAATTCTAGCATGCGTGTTTTCGTACTCATCTGGTTGACCGCGTTGGGCCTCGGGTGGTTCTCGACGCCGGGCGAAACATGGGCCGCCCGTTCGCCGGCGGTTCACGAGTACCGACTCGACAACGGCATGCGTGTCCTCGTGAAGGAAGACCATCGGGCGCCCGTGGCGGTCTCCATGCTCTGGTATGGCGCCGGCAGCATGGACGAATTCAATGGCACGACCGGCGTTGCCCACGTGCTCGAACACATGATGTTCAAGGGCACGCCCAAAGTGCCGACGGGCGAGTTCTCCCGCAAGATCGCACGCGCCGGCGGCCGTGACAACGCGTTCACCAGCCGGGATTACACCGCCTACTTTCAAACCCTGCATCGCGACCATCTGCCCCTTGCGCTCGAATTGGAGGCGGATCGCATGACGAACCTGCTCCTTACCAAGGAGGAGTTCGAGAAGGAAATCCAGGTGGTCATGGAGGAGCGTCGCTGGCGCACGGACGATCGGCCGACCGCCTTGCTCTACGAGGCGCTGATGGCTACGGCGCTGAAGGCGCATCCGTATCGCCAACCGGTGATCGGCTGGATGAACGATCTGCAAAACATGCGCGTAGAGGATGCCCGCGATTGGTATCAGCGATGGTATGCGCCCAACAACGCCATTCTCGTGGTGGTGGGGAGTGTGACCGGCGACGAAGTCCACGCGCTTGCACGCAAACACTTCGGCGACATTCCCTCGCGTGCCTTGCCCGAGCGAAAGCCGCAGCTCGAACCGGATCAGCGGGGCATGCGGCGGGTGGTCGTGAAGGCGCCATCCGAGCTGCCCAGTGTGTATCTGGCTTTCCGCGTGCCCAAGTTGCGTGACGCGCAGAAGGATTGGGAGCCCTACGCACTCGATGTGCTCGAAGGCGTGCTCAGCGGCCATGAGGGTGCGCGGCTCACGGCGAGTTTGGTGCGCGGATCGCGCGTGGCCGCCTCGGCGGGCGCGGGTTACCAGGGCACGGGGCGAGGACCGGGGTTCTTCCTGCTTTCCGGCACCCCTTCCGAGGGTAAGACGGTCGCCGAATTGGAGGCTGCCCTGCGGGCGGAGGTCAGACGGGTAGCCGAGGAGGGCGTCGGTCGCGAAGAACTCGATCGCGTCAAGGCGCAGGTGGTGGCGGCGCAAGTCTTCGCTCGCGATTCCATGTTCGCCCAGGCCAGCCAGATGGGGGCGCTGGAAAGCATAGGCTTGTCGCACCGGACGATCGACATCATGGTCGACCGGATCCGGCAAGTCACCCCGGAACAAGTCCAAGAGGTTGCCGCACGCTACTTCGGAGACGAGGCGCTCACCGTGGCCGTGCTCGACCCGCAGCCCTTGTCCCAGAAGCGGCGAGCTGCGCCGCCTGCCGGTGCGCGCCATTGATGGTCCTGCAAGATCGGACGATCCGCCCCGCAACGGACAAGTCCCCGACAATGGATGGCCGCCGATGACTGCTCGCCGCTCTTTCGGTGCGTACGAACGAATCGTACGTGGCGTCGCCTTGCTTTGCCTGCTGCTTGTCGCCTCGATCGCCGGCAAGGCCTATGCCCTGCTGCCTATCCAGGATTGGAAGACCGCCTCGGGCGCCCGCGTGTTGCTGGTCGTCAACAACGACTTGCCCATGCTCGATATCAGCGTCGACTTTCCCGCAGGATCGGGTTTCGATGTGCCGGACAAGGCGGGGCTCGCCAGCTATACCAATCATCTCTTGAGACTGGGCGCAGGCGGCTTGAGCGAAAACGAGATCTCTCAACGCATCGCCGACGTGGGCGCCCAGTTGTCGGGGCGTTTCACCGCAGATCGCGCGGGCCTGTACTTGAGAACGCTTTCCAGCGTGAAAGAGCGCGACCGGGCGCTCGATGTCATGACGCGCGTCTTGCTGCAGCCGGAATTTCCCGCGGAAGCACTCGCTCGTGAGAAGGCTCGCGGCATTGCCGGTCTGAAAGAGGCCGACACCAGGCCCGACACGATCGCCAGTCGAGCTTTTCGGCGCTTGGTGTTCGGCGATCATCCCTATGGGCTGCGTGGTGCCGGCGAAGTGGAGACGGTTTCCGCCTTGACGCGCGCCGATCTGCTTGATTTCTATCAGCGTCACTACGTCGCCGACCGCGCCGTCGTCTCCATCATGGGCGATATCACTCGCGGCGAGGCCGAGCGCATCGCTGAACTGCTTACCGCGAAATTGCCGCGCGCCGGCTCTGCTCAGGCAGCGATCCCGGGCGTTCGTGCGCTGGAGCGCGCTCAGTCCTCGGTGCTGTCGCATCCGGCATCGCAGGCCCATATTCTCGTCGGCGGACCAGGCATTCGTCGCAGCGACCCCGATTACTTTCCCATCTTCGTCGGTAACTACATTCTGGGCGGTGGCGGCTTCGCCTCGCGGCTCAACGAGGAGGTGCGGCAAAAACGCGGCCTCGCCTACAGCGTATACAGTGCGTTCGTTCCTCTGCTGCGAGAAGGGCCGTTCCAGATCGGACTGCAGACGCGCGGCGATCAGGCGCAGGCCGCCCTGAAGATCGTGCACGAAACGTTGAGTGCGTTTGTCGCAAGCGGCCCCAGCGAGCAGGAACTGGAAGCGGCGAAGAACAATCTCATCGGCGGGTTTCCGATGCGGATCGATTCGAATCGAAAGATCCACGAGTATCTGGCCACGATCGGGTTCTACGACTTGCCGCTCGACTATCTCGACCAGTTCGTCGAGAACATCCGCAAGGTCACGGTGAGCGACATCAAGGCCGCTTTCGGAAGGCGTATCCAACCCGAACGATTGGTGACGGTTGTCGTCGGCGGTGGCGTAGAGCCGATCGCTCAGCCTTGAACGCGAACCGTGTGCGCATCATCGGCGGTCTGTATCGCAGCCGGTTTCTGCGCTTTCCGGCTCGGCCGGGACTGCGTCCCTCCCCCGATCGGGTGCGGGAGACCCTCTTCAACTGGCTCGGCCAGGAACTCGACGGCTGCGAGTGCTGCGATCTTTTCGCCGGCAGCGGCGCGCTCGGCTTCGAGGCCGTGTCCCGCGGCGCGCGCCGGGTGGTCATGGTGGAGCAGGATGCTCGCGTCTTTCAGGCGCTGGAGTCGAATGCCAAACTGCTCGGATGCGAGGCTGTCGTGGAACTGCGGCGCTGCAATGCGCTAGAATTTGTGCGCGAAGCCCACCGAGCATTCGACGTCGTGTTCCTGGATCCACCTTTCGATAGTGGATTGCTTGCACGGATCGCACCGGAGTTGTCACGCCTGGTCAGGCGCGGCGGCATGGCATACGTCGAGAGTCCAAGCGGTCTCGAACTCGAACCACCCTGGCAGCTGCATCGCCGCGGTACCGCAGGACAGGTTACCTATCAGTTGTTCACCCATGGCCACCACTAAAGTCATCTATCCAGGCACCTTCGATCCTCTGACGCTCGGTCACGAAGATCTCGTCCGCCGCGCATCGAAACTGTTCGATGAGGTCACCGTCGCCGTCGCAGACAGCCAAGGCAAGCGACCGTGCTTCACCCCGGACGAGCGGGTGGACATCGCGCGTGAAGTGCTCAAGCCCTATGGCAATGTGAACGTCATGCGGTTTTCGGGCTTGCTGATCGATTTCGCGCGCTCGCAAGGCGCGAACGTCATCATGCGCGGGCTGCGTGCGGTGTCCGATTTCGAGTACGAATTTCAGCTCGCTGGAATGAACCGCAACCTGCACCCGGAAATCGAGACCTTGTTCCTCACCCCGGCGGAGCGTTACCTGTTCATTTCGGCGACCCTGGTGAGGGAGATCGCGCTCCTCGGCGGCGATGTTTCGAAGTTCGTCCACCCGTCCGTGGTCGAGCGTTTGAAGATCAAGCTGGGAAAGTAGCGGAGTTCGCACATGGCGCTCATGATCACGGACGAGTGCATCAACTGCGACGTGTGCGAGCCCGAATGCCCCAACGACGCCATCTCGCAAGGCGAGGAGATCTACGAGATCGATCCCGGGCGCTGCACTGAATGCGTCGGCCACCACGACGAGCCGCAGTGCCGCAAGGTATGCCCGGTCGACTGCATTCCGCTCAACCCCGCCTTCGCCGAGACCCACGAACAACTGTATGCGAAGTATCTGCGGCTGACATCGCCGGCCGACAAGGCCGAGGCTTCCGAGAAATCCGCGGGCTGATCAGCGCTTCTGGCAACCGGGGCAGAAGTAGGTCGCCCGTTGTCCTTGGCGTATCGCTCGCACGGCTTGGGCACATCGACGGCAGCGTTCTCCTGCGCGGCCGTAAACGAAATACTGCTGCTGGAAATAGCCCAGGCTGCCATCGGCATGATGCCAGTCGCGCAAGCTGCTGCCGCCGGCCTGCAAGGCATCGGCCAAGGTCTGCTTGACGGCCGTCGCCAGCATCGTGCAGCGCCGCAAGCTGACGCCCCCGGCGCGCGTGCGCGGATCGATGCCGGCGCGAAACAGCGCTTCGCTCGCATAGATGTTGCCCACGCCGACCACGATGCGAGCGTTCATCAAGGTCTCCTTGATGCTTGAGCGCCGGCCGCGTGTCGCGGTATGAAGGTAGGCGCCGCTGAATTCTTCGCCGAGCGGCTCGGGTCCGAGTGTCGCCAGTAGAAGGTGCGCGTGCGGATCGTCTGCGACGAAATGCAGCGAGCCGAAGCGGCGCGGGTCGGTGAGCCGCAGGACCTTGCCGTCGTCCACCTCCACGTCCACGTGATCATGCTTCGCAGCGGGAGTGTTCGCTGCGACCATGCAGAGGGCTCCCGACATGCCGAGATGGACAATGACGCTGCCATGCTCCAAAGTCATGAGCAGATACTTGGCGCGTCGGCCCAAGGCGACGATGCGCTGGCCGAGCAAGCTGGCGGCGAAATCCGAAGGCACCGGCCATCGCAAGCGCGGCTCGCGAACGATCACTGCGGTGATTCGTTTGCCCACGAGATGCGGCTCGATGCCGCGCCGGGTGGTTTCGACTTCCGGCAACTCGGGCATCGCAGCTCAGTGCCGTTCGCTGGTAGTGGCGACGGGTGAGGCAAGCAGCTGCCCCGCCATGCCCGCCGGCAAGTGGTAGTCGAGTCCCTCGTCCGCGCGATGCAGCACGAGATCGGGTGTGCGTGCCTTGACGCCGAACTCGAGCTTGCGCCCGTCGCGCAGTTCGACCGTGACCTGCACGGCGGCTGTCGATTCCCCGGGTTGGGTGACCACGCTGCTCGCGAGCCGCCATTGATCCACCCAGCGGATCAGATCATCCTGGGACAGGCCCGGAGCGGCCGGCTCGAGTTGCCACCGGGTGCCGTCGTGCCGCAAGCTGAAACCGGGCAAGTCGAATCGAACGGGCACGTCGTCGGCCCCGAACATTCGGTGAGCCAGCAGCTTGGCGGGTGTGGAGGGCACGCCGCCGGCCTGGCGGGCGGGGATCGTAAAGACGGCCTGATCGGTGCGGACGTACAACTCTTGCGTGATGGGGTTGGTCGTGCCGAATTCGAGCGTTTGCGACCCGAAGCGTACGCGCGCCCACGGTTTGTCCAGACCGTAGCGGACGAGGTCGGTATCGGGCAGTCTGGCCGATGCCTCGATGCGCGTGAGATCCAGCAGCCGTCCCAGCGCCGTCTCGTCCAGCCTTGCTCGAACAGGCGCGGCCATGGTCCACTGCGAGGCCTTTCGCTCGAGCAGGATGGGAGGATGGGGCGAGCGGTGAATCTCGATCTCTTGCAGCGTCGCGCCAGGCACGGTGATGACGTTGTCGTTCGCGTCCTTCACCGGTTCGGATTCGTGGAACACTGCCACGCCGGCGCCCAGAACAGCGACGAGCAATCCGATATTGACCAGCGCGCGGGCCGTCATCCTGGGCATGTCGACTCGGTCACGCCCGACGGCGCCGCCACCAGATCCATGCGCCCGCGCTCAGCAGCGCCAGAGGCAGCGCGATCAGGAAGGCGACGACCAGAGTGAGGAGCCAAGTCTTCGACAAGGTCAGCGTCACATCGGGCGCGCTGCGCGGCTGAATGGCGATCAATCGCTCGTCGCCGGCCAGCCAGTTGACGATATTGATGCCCAGATCGAGATTGCCGCCATTGCCGAGGTACATGTTGGCCAGAAAGTGGCCGCTGCCGACCACGACGATCCGCTGCACTTTCTCCTCCCGCATGCGCTCGAGTGCCACGGCGATCTGCACCGGCCCGGCGATGTCGCGCGCGCGATCGAAGACGATGCGGCCGTTCAGATCGTCGGTTTCGATCCAGCCGCGCTGCGCGACTTCGATCAGCGGCACGGCGCTCCAGCCCTCGACCGGCGACACCGACACCGCTCGCGCGAAGGGGAACAGCGTATTGACGCGCATGTTGCCCATGATGGGGTGCCCGCTGTAGGCGCCGGGGGCGGCCACCGACATGACCGGGCGCCCGCCGCGCTCGATCGCGTCGGGATCGACCACCACGCCAGGGCTGAGCACGAGGCCGATGTTCTCGGCCAGCTCGTCGAGACCCTGCAGCGGCTCCTGGTCGATCAGCCACAGAAGATTGCCGCCGCGCTCGACGTACCGCAGGAGCCTTTCGATCTCCGCGGGCAGGAGTGCGACTTGCGGACTGGCGACGACGAGGACGGTCGTGTTGGCCGGAACCTCGGGTGCGATGCTGAGGTTGAGCGTGCTGACGTCGATGCCCTTGGTCGCGAGCTGCTTGCCGAAATCGCCCAGATCGTGGTTCGCGCCACCGATCAGACTGCGTTCGCCATGGCCATCGAGGGACATCACGAGTCTTTGCTCGGAGCGCGAAAGCCGGATCAGCACATTGGTGAAATCGAGCTCGGAGAGCGCCGTCAGACGCTCGCTGCGATCGCCGTATGCGATCACCAGCTCGCCGTTGACCTGCACCCCGGCTCGGGCTGCGGCCTTGGGCTGCTCCCGCGGATCGATGAACCGCAGTTCGATGTCCGGCTTGGCGCGCTGATAACGAGCGAGGAAGTCGCGGATATGCTTGCGCAGCTCGCCCAGGCGCGGGTCCTGCGGTGTCGCATAGGCAGTCACGACCACCGGCCCCTCGAGCTTGCGCAGGACATCGATGGAAGCTGCGGACAAGGTATTGCGGCCGCTGCTCGTCAGATCCCATTGCGTGCCGTGACGTTGGGCGATGACAGCGAGCAACGCAGTCAGTGCGACGACCAGAATCACGAATAGGCCGTTTTGTGCCGCCAGGCGCAGCCTCATCTTGCGTGCGGGCGTCATACGGCTTGCCCGACGAGGCGGTCGCGATCGAGCTGGCGAATCGTCAACACCAGGAAGGCAGCGATCACCAGCAGATGCCAGATGAGATCGGCGCTGTCCACCAGGCCCGCATTGAAGCTCTCGAAGCGTCGAGTCATCGATACCATCTGCATTACGGACGACGGGTCGGGGTTGGCGAGGCTGGCCAGCCAGGATGCGAGCAGCATGCCCAGCGCCACGACGGCGGCGACGATCGGCTGTCGCGTCAGGCTGGATGCGAACAAGCCGACGGCGGCGAAGGTGCAAAGCAGGAGCGCGAGCCCCACGGTGTTCGCCAAGATCAGTCCCGTGTCGACGTCCGCGCCTGCGCCGAGCATCAAGCCCATGAGTGCCACCATCGCCACCGGGAGGAGCAGGAACGCCACCAGGCCGAGGAACTTGCCGAGGACGATCTGCGTCATCGACACCGGGGCCGATATGAGCAAGGTCATGGTGCGGTTGCGCCGCTCCTCGGCGATCAGGCGCATGCTCAGCAGCGGGACGGTCATCATCAGCACCACCGCGGCGGCAGAGAAGACGGGCGCCACGATGAGTTCGGTCGCTCCGGGCGCGTTCGCCAACTGGGCCAGGCGCGGCTGCAATTCCATGAAGGCATCGAGCCGCATGAGATAGACCCATGCCATGATGATTTGCACCACCGCGAGCAACACCCAGGCGAGTGGGGAGACGAAGAGGCTGCGCAGTTCCTTGCCGGCAAGCGTGCGAATCATGCTTGCGGCTCGTCGCGAGTCAGATGCACGAAGACGTCCTCCAGGCGGCTGTGGGCCGGCCCCAGCTGGTAGAGCCCCCAGCCTTGGTCGACCGAGCGACCGACGAGCACATCCGTCGGATCGAATTTGGGTTCGCGACCGAGCAGGAACTGGTGTTCATTCAATCGCTCGACGCGGCTGACGCCCGGCAAGGCGGCAAGCGTTGCCTGGGCGGGCGGATGTCGAAACGCGACTTGCAGCGCGCGGCCATGCGTGAACTCATCGAGTGCAGAAATCGTGTCGCTGAAGACGACCCGTCCCTGGTGGAGAATTTCGACGCGGTCGCATACGGCTTCGACCTCGGACAGGATATGGGTCGAGAGTATGACCGAGCGCTCCTCGCCCAGCGTCCGAATGAGGCTGCGGATCTCGCGGATCTGGATCGGATCCAGACCGACGGTTGGTTCATCGAGCACGATCACATCGGGGTCGTGCAGAATCGCTTGCGCGATGCCGACGCGTTGCTGATAGCCTTTCGACAGTGAACCGAGCAGACGCTTGCCGATACCGTCGAGCCCGCAGCGGGCCTTCACGGCATCGAGGCCCTGCGTCATTGCCGCTGGCGCCATTCGGTGCAGCTTCCCGGCCAGGCGCAGGAACTCGTCCACGGTGAATTCGCGATAAAGCGGGGGATGCTCGGGCAGATAACCGATATTGCGCTTGGCCTGCAGCGGTTGGGCAAGGAGGTCGATCCCGCAGATCTGGATCGTCCCTGCGCTCGGCGCAAGATTGCCGGTGAGCATCTGCATGGTGGTGGTCTTGCCTGCACCGTTCGGACCGAGCAGGCCAAGAACTTCGCCACGACGCAGGGTCAAATCGATTTCGCGAACCGCCTCGTACGCGCCAAATCTGCGCGAGATCTGTCGGGCGTTGACGGTAGTCTTTGCACTGGGCTCGATGACCGATCCTTCAAGAGCGCGCTTGTTCAAGCGCGCGAATATAACCTAAACTGTCGGAAACATTGAAGATATGACTTTGTCCAGAGCCCTCGTCTGCATCTTGGCTTGCGCCCTCACCGCGCTGCAAAGCGGTTGCGCGCAAGTGCCTGCGAAAGAATCGCCTCCCCAGGCTGCGAGCGCCTCGCAGGTCGAGCTTGACCCCAAGCCTGAAACGAACCCCGGTCCGGCGCTGCCGCCGCAGGATCTGACCCCGCAACTCCTGTACGAGTATCTCCTCGCCGAGATGGCCTTGAGCCGGCAGGAGATCGGGCTGGCCGCGAAGGTCTATGTCGAGCTTGCGCGCAAGACCCGGGATCCGCGCATCGCTAGGCGCGCGACCGCCGTAGCCGTGCAGGCCAGGCAGGGCGCATGGGCCGTCGAGGCGGCGACGATCTGGCTGCAGGCCGATCCGACATCGCTGCAAGCGCGGCAAACCCTGGCCTCGATCCTGATCAGCAGCGGAGCGCTTCAGGACGTCCGCCCGCATCTGGAGATGTTGCTGGCGACAGATCCGGCGCAAACCGCCCAGATCTTCCTGCAGATGAACAACCTGCTTGCTCACCATGCCGACAAGGCCGCGGTGGCGGGTTTGATCAAGGAATTGGCTGCGCTGCATCCCAAGGTGCCGGAGGCTCATCTGGCGGTGGCCCAGGCGGAGTGGAACGCCGGTCAACCGGACGGTGCGCTGGCCGGCGCGGCCGAGGCGCTCAAGCTGCGCCCCGATTGGGAACTGGCCGCCTTGTTTCGCATGCAGGTGCTGCAGCAGCGATCCAGTACCGAGGCCGCGACCTTCGGGCGCAGCTATTTGAGGAGCCACCCGGGGGCCAAGGACATCCGGCTCAATTTGGTCCGCTTGCTGGTCGCCGATCAGAAGAAGAACGAGGCTCGGCGCGAGATTCAGGCGCTCGTGAAGGCGCATCCCGAGGATGCGGCGGTCGCCTTGACGGTCGGCCTGCTGGCGGTGCAGATGACCGAATGGCCGCTTGCCGAAACGCATCTGAAGCGAGTGCTCGATCTGGATCCCGCCGGCAACAGCACGGACACCGTCCGCTTCTATCTCGGCCAGGTAATCGAAGAGCAGAAGAGAACCGACGAGGCGCTCCGGTGGTACCGGTCGGTGACGCCGGGCGAGCAGTACCTGCCCGCGCAAGGGCGCATCGCGAACCTTTTGGCCAAGCAGGGAAAGCTGGCCGAAGCGCGCGCGCTGCTGCAGGCGCAGCAGCCGCAGAATCTCGCGGAGAGAGTTCAGCTCACTCAGTTCGAAGCGGCGATTCTTCGGGACACCAAGGCCCACAAGGAAGCCTTCGATTTGCTGGCGCAGGCGCTGCAGAAACTGCCGGACACGCCTGAACTGCTCTACGACTATGCGATGGCGGCCGAAAAGATGGACAGGCTCGACGTCGTCGAGACGAGCCTGCGCAGACTGATCGAACTGCGTCCCGACCACGCCCATGCCTACAATGCGCTGGGCTATACCTTGGCGGACCGCACCGATCGCTTCCAGGAAGCGTTCGTACTCATCGATCAGGCGTTGAAGCTGGCGCCCGATGACCCCTTCATCCAGGACAGCATGGGCTGGGTTTTGTATCGGCTCGGTCGCCTCCCGGAGGCGCAGGCTTATCTGCAGAAGGCATTCGATCGCAGGCCCGATCCGGAAATCGCCGCTCACCTGGGCGAAGTGCTCTGGGTGCAGGGGCAGCGCGACGAGGCTCGACGCATCTGGAATGGGGCGCTGGCCGAGCATCCCGAGAATGAAGTGCTGCGGGCGGTCCTCAAGAAGTTCCTGCAGTAGATGCGATCAGGTATCGTGCGCCCGCTCGCCTGCCTTGTTTTCGCGCTGGTATTGAGCGGTTGTGCCCAGCTGCCGTTCATGGGCCCGGGTCGCAGTCAAGGCAGCCCGGTGGCCTTCGAAATGCTCGGCCGGGTATATGTCCGGTTCGGGCCGCAGGCGTTTTCAGGGTCTTTGCGCTGGCGCCACGACGATTTGGCGGACGAGGTTTGGCTGGGAGGGCCCTTGGGGCAGACGGCCGCGCATATCGTGCGTGATTCGACCGGCGCCACGTTGACCACGGCCGACCAGCAGACGTATCAGTCGATGAGCATCGAGTCCTTGACGAAAGACGGCCTGGGTTGGAGTCTGCCGCTCGCGGACCTCAGCTACTACGTGCTGGGCGAGGTGCCTCCCCGCGCAAGCAGCGCCCCAGAGCGTGACGGTGCCGGGCACATGACGCGTCTGGAGCACGAAGGTTGGGTGGTGCGATGGACGCGGCGCGAAGCGGCTGCTCCGGGGCCCGCCATCCTGCGCCTGGATCTGCGCAAGGAAGACGTGGAGATTCGGCTCGTCATCGATCAATTGCAGCGGCCCGACCGATCGTGATGCGCACGCAGATTCGAGTCGGTGCCCGACCCCGTGAGTGACGAAACCGAACTTCAGCTCTGGTATCCCGCGCCGGCCAAGCTGAATCTGTTCTTGCACGTGGTCGGCCGCAGGCCCGATGGCTATCACGAGCTGCAGACGGTATTTCGCTTCATCGATCATGGCGATCGTCTGCGAATCCGGGTGCGTCCGGGCAGCGGGATCGTGCGCGGCAACGATGTCCCTGGCTTGCCGGCTGCGGAAGATCTGACCGTTCGCGCGGCACAGCTTCTGCGCGCGCGGTACGGGGTGAAGGCCGGCGCGGAGATCTGTCTCGAGAAACACTTGCCCATGGGAGGCGGCCTGGGTGGGGGCAGCTCCGATGCGGCTACGGTACTGATCGTGCTCAATCGACTCTGGGGCCTGGACTTGCCGGTGTCGGCGTTGGCGCCTCTGGCTGTGGAACTCGGCGCCGATGTGCCCGTATTCGTTTCCGGGCACAACGCCTTCGCCGAGGGGATCGGCGAAAAGCTCACGCCGATCGAGCTCCCGCCGGCCTGGTATGTCGTGTTGATTCCGCCCGTCGCGGTCCCGACGGCACGCGTCTTCGGCGACCCGCAATTGACACGTGACTCGAATCGAATGACAATGTCGGCCTTTTTCGCGGGGGGCCTGCGTAACGATCTTGAACCGGTCGTCTGTCGCTTGTACCCGGCAATAAAAGACCATCTGGATTGGCTGCGGCGGCACGGGCCTGCGTGGCTTACGGGGAGCGGGGCATGTGTGTTCGCCTCCTTTAGCCAGGAACTCGAGGCCCGCCAAGTCTTCGCCGCAAGGCTGCCGCACATGCAGGGATTCGTTGCCCGAGGGTTGGATCATCACCCTCTGCGAGAAATGATTTTGGGGAGTCGCCAAGCTGGTTAAGGCACCGGATTTTGATTCCGGCATGCGAAGGTTCGAATCCTTCCTCCCCAGCCAAGTCGAGCCGAGGGCGCCTCAAGGCGCCCAACGTCGTTCGGAAGCGTCAACGCATTGAGAAAGCATCCCGTGGGAAGCAGTTTCCTCTCCAGTGCCCAGCTTCGCAACATGGCCGGCACCGCCGCGTACGAGCGCCTGATGGTGTTCACCGGCAATGCCAGCCCGAGCTTGGCCGAGCAGGTCGTGCGTTCGTTGAACATCCCGCTGGGGCGGGCGACGGTCGGCCGCTTCTCCGACGGGGAAGTCATGGTCGAGATTCTGGAGAACGTCCGCGGCAAAGACGTCTTCGTGCTGCAATCGACCTGCACGCCGACCAACGATCATTTGATGGAACTCATCATCATGGTCGATGCGCTCAAGCGTTCGTCGGCCGGTCGGGTAACCGCCGCCATCCCGTATTTCGGCTATGCGCGCCAGGACAGACGGCCGCGATCGGCCCGCGTGCCCATCACCGCCAAAGTGGTGGCCAACATGCTGCAGAGCGTGGGCGTCGATCGGGTCTTGACCATGGATCTGCACGCCGATCAGATCCAGGGTTTTTTCGATATTCCGGTCGACAACGTGTACGCGACGCCGATGCTGCTCGGCGATCTGTGGAAGAAGAACTATCAGGATCTGGTCGTGGTGTCGCCGGATGTGGGCGGTGTGGTGCGAGCCCGCGCCATGGCGAAGCGGCTCGAGTCCGATCTGGCCATCATCGACAAGCGGCGGCCACGCCCGAACGTGGCCACCGTCATGAACATCATCGGCGAAGTGCAGGGGCGCTCTTGCGTGATCGTCGACGACATGGTCGATACCGCCAACACATTGTGCGAGGCGGCCCGGGCGCTGAAGGAAGCGGGCGCGCTGCGAGTGGTTGCGTACTGTACGCATCCGGTGTTGTCGGGGCAGGCCGTGCAGCGCATCAGCGCCTCCGTACTGGACGAGTTGGTTGTTTGCGACACCATACCTTTGAGCGAGCCCGCCAAAGCATGCGGTCGAATACGCGCTCTTGGCATAGCGGAATTGTTGGCCGAGACAATGCTGCGAATCAGCAGCGAGAATTCTGTCAGCTCGTTGTTTGCTGAATGACCTAGGCAGGTCGGCAAGCCGGCACAGCGGACTTTTTGGAGAAGTAGGATGAAGATCGAATTTACCGCCTTTCCTCGCAACACCAATGGCACCGGGCCGAGCCGGCGCATGCGGCGCACGGGCCGTGTGCCGGGCGTGGTCTACGGCGCGGGCAAGGAGTCGCAGGCGATCGAGCTCGATCACAACGCCCTCGCGCGCCACTTGAAGCTGGAGTCGTTCCACGCTTCGATCCTCGACATGACGGTCGACGGCAGCCAGCAGAAGGTCTTGCTGCGCGATGTGCAGATGCATCCCTGGAAGGCCGAGGTGCTGCACGTGGACTTCCAACTCGTGGCCGCTGATCGCAAGATCCACATGAAGGTCCCGCTGCACTTCGTCAATGCCGAACTGTGCCCCGGGGTCAAGGAAGGGGGCGTGGTCAGCCACGTGATGAACGACGTCGATATCCAGTGTCTGCCCGGCGATCTGCCCGAGTACATCGAAGTCGATGTCTCCAATCTGGATCTCGGCCATTCGATTCACGTCAACGAACTCGTGATGCCCGGCGGCGTCGATCTGGTTCCCCGTCTCAAACAGGAGAATCAGGTCGTCGTCACCTTGTCGGTGCCGCGAGCACTCATCGAAGAGGCCGCTGCCACGGCGGCTACAGCGGCAGCCGGCGCCGAAAAGCCCGATGCGGCTGCCGACAAGGACAAGAAGTAATCAACGAGCAGGTTGGTGGCGCGGCCCTGGTTGCCTGCGCCGCCCTGGCCCGCCAGGCTTAGTCGTGGCGGGCTTTTTCATGGGGGCTCGCTCGCACCATCGACGCTTGCCGGCAAGTTCGACTGCAACCCTGGGGTGCGTCGACCACGATGGTCGACAGCGCCGCTTCCTGTGATACTCGAAAGCCATGAAACTCGTCGTTGGGCTAGGTAATCCGGGGCGCAAGTATCAGGCGACACGCCATAACGCGGGGTTTTGGTGGGTCGAACGGCTGGCCGAGCGGGTAGGCGTGGGCTTGCGCGCCGAGGGGCGATTCCAAGGCTTGGCCGGGCGGCTGTCGCCGCCGAATGGAAATGCCTGGTTGCTGCTCCCGGAAACATTCATGAACCATAGCGGTCGTGCGGTGGCTGCCTTGGCGTCCTTCTACCGCATCCAGCCGGCGGACATCCTGGTGGTGCACGACGAATTGGATCTTCCGCCGGGCACCGTGAAGCTCAAGAAGGGCGGCGGAGCAGGCGGCCACAACGGCGTGAGCGACATTGCCTCCCAGCTCGGCAGCAAGGATTTTTGGCGCTTGCGCCTCGGTATCGGTCATCCGGGCGTGCGCGATGAAGTCATCGACTACGTACTGTGCGCGCCGCGTGCCGAAGAACGCCGTGCGATCGACGATGCGATCGAGCGCAGCCTCGAGATCTGGCCGCTGATGGCAGAGAGCAAGATGGAGACAGCGATGCACAAGCTACATACGACGAAGGGACCGGCGGCATGAGCCTCAAATGCGGGATCGTCGGACTGCCGAACGTGGGCAAGTCGACGTTGTTCAACGCACTGACCAAGGCTGGCATTGCCGCCGAGAACTATCCCTTCTGCACCATCGAGCCCAACGTGGGCATCGTGGAAGTTCCCGATGCGCGCCTGGCGAAGCTCGCCGCCATCGCGAAGCCGGAGAAGCTCCTGCCGGCGGTGGTCGAGTTCGTCGATATCGCCGGGCTCGTCGCCGGCGCTTCCAAGGGCGAAGGCCTGGGCAACCAGTTCCTCGCCAATATTCGGGAAACCGACGCGATCGCCCACGTCGTGCGCTGCTTCGAGGATCCCAACGTCATTCACGTCTCGAACCGCATCGATCCGGTCGCCGATATCGAGACCATCGACACCGAGCTTGCGCTGGCCGACCTCGCCACCGTGGAGAAGCAGCTCTCGCGCTACGGCAAGCTCGCGAAGGCGGGCGGCGACAAGGAAGCGCAGCGGCTGGTCGCGGTGCTCGAGAAGTGCCGTGCGCAGCTCGATCAGGCCAAGCCGGTGCGCGCGCTCGATCTGTACGACGAGGAGCGCGCGATCCTCAAGCCGCTTTGCCTCATCACAGCCAAACCGGCGATGTACGTGGCCAACGTGAAGGAGGGCGGCTTCGACGGCAATCCCCTGCTGGAGGCCGTGCGGGCGCATGCCAAGGCCGAGGGCGCGCCCGTGGTGGCGGTGTGCGCGGCGATCGAGGCGGAGATCGCCGACATGCCGGACGAGGACAAGGCCGTGTTTCTCGCCGACATGGGCATGGACGAGCCCGGTCTGGATCGGGTGATTCGGGCGGGTTTCTCGCTGTTGGGCCTGCAGAGCTACTTCACAGCAGGGCCGAAGGAAGTCCGCGCCTGGACGATCAAGGTCGGCGCGACGGCTCCGCAAGCAGCCGGGGTCATCCACACGGACTTCGAGCGCGGCTTCATTCGTGCCGAGGTCATCGGCTTCGACGACTATATCGCCTGCAACGGCGAGCAAGGCGCGAAGGAGGCCGGCAAGATGCGGCTCGAAGGCAAGGAGTACGTCGTGCGCGATGGCGACGTCATTCATTTCCGCTTCAATGTCTGAGCGGGCGGGCTGATCGCTTTTTTCCGCTCGATTCCGGCAAATGGCAGGACACCCCATGGCCGAACAAATGCGGCAGGCGCCATTGCAGCGTGAATCCTGGCTGGATGCGTTCTCGCGCTATCGCGCGGCGCCCGGTGTCAGTGCCGACGATGCGCGGTCTCGACTGGCCCATCTGGACCAGCGGCTCTATAGCTACTGGCGCTTGGGCGAGCGGGTGATCGCCCTGTGTGCCAGTCGGGGGACGAACATCGCGTTGATCGGTCTGCCGCACTTCGCCTTGGCCGAATACGTCTCCGGCGTCAGACCGGTGGTGGCGCAGACGGATCCGGCCCGGTTCATCGACGGCATCGTGTCCGGTTCGAAGCTGGTCGACTTCGCCGTGTTCGAAGACGTCGCGCGCAAGCTCGGCATCGAGCCCGTCATGCTGGAATTGCCGTTCGACCCCGTTGCCGATCTCGGTCCGGAACTGGTCGATGCGCTGTTGCGCCGCTACAGCGTCTCCTTGTTCCGGGATCGGGCGGTCGTGCTGCTCGATATCGTTGGTTTCTCGACTTACGAGCCGATCGAGCAGGCGACCCTGCTCAACAGCCTTTCCTATTCGATCAATTCCGCCTACGACAAGCTGGCGGGCGGCGACCCGCGAATACAGTTCGCCCGCAGCCCGACCGGTGACGGCTTCTACATCTGGAACCGTGCCGCCGACGGACAAGGCAATGTCGAGCTCTACAAGCTCATGCTGCTCCTGCTGGCCGACAACGCGATGGCGCGCGCGAAGGCGCGGACGCGAGCGGTGCCCGAGCTTCGCTCCGGTTTCCACGTGGGCGCCCACTACGAGTTCTATCAGCCGGAAGGGCTGTCGCCTTCGCTCACGAGCTATCTCGTGGGTGAAGTCACCATCGATCTGGCTCGCATGCTGGGCCACGCCATGCCGGGGCAGATTCTCATCGGCGATTTCGGGGCAGGCGCTTCCGGGGCCGATCCCGCCGGAGTGCTGGCATCCGCGCCGCGATTCGTCGAGCGCATGCAGCAGGCGGTGAACGACTTTGCCGGCATCCGCCTGGCGGGCGAGTATGTGCGGGAGATTCGCTGCTATCTCACGGGACCGCGTCGCGACGACGGCAGCTTCGGCACGTCTCGCTACGGCGCGATCGACAAGCACGGCGCCTATCGCCGCATGTACAACGCCAAGATAAACATTCACCGCTGCGACGCGAGCCCAATCTACCTGGGCATCCGCGACCCGGATGTGTCCGGGTTCGACGTCGAGCATTTGTAGTGGTTGCACCGGCGCGGGACGCCTTTCATGCCGCGCCGGGACTCATTCGTTGCCCTGGACATGCGTGCCCGGGCGCGGGTTCGAGTCGACACAGGCGCGTAAGCTGAATATTATCGGCGGGTTCCGCAGCAGGCCGCGCCGCGCAGTCCCCCCGTCAGGGGTGGTCATTCCGGCACGGATGCGGTCATCGAAACAGCAGGCACGGAGATATCATGGGACGAGGCGACAAACGCACACGCAAGGGCAAGATTTTCAAGGGCAGCTACGGCAAGACACGGCCGCGCGGCACCAAGAAGGAAGCTGCAGCCAAGGAGGCCGCGGCCAAGGCTTCGGCGGCGAAGTCCGCGCCGGCTCGTAGAAGCGCGTAAAGATCCCGCCTGGGCACAGGCCGCCCTCGCGCGGGGTGGCCCGAGCCGCCGGCCGCAAGCCGGCGCCGTGCGAGCGATCAGCGCTTCTTGCCCACCAGCCACACCCCTGCGAGCACCAAGGCTGCGCCAGCAGTCTGAATCGCAGTCACAGGTTCCCCCAGGATCAGCGCAGCCAGCACGATGGTCGATACCGGCCCGATCGAGCTCGTGATCGAGGCGCGGTTGGTGCCGATGCGGCGCATTCCCTCCGCCATGCCCCAGGTCGGCAGTACGGTGCAGAGGATCGCCATGGTCGCCCCATAGGCGTAGACGGGCATCGGCAGATCGAGCGCGGACAGATCGCGCACGAGCAGGAACTGCACGATCACGAACACGCTGGCGGCCCCCGAGGCGTAGGCTGTGAATCGAGCCGCGCCTATCCTGGGAATCATCGTGCCGCTTCCCAGCAGGTACACCGCCAAGGTCAGCGTACTGCAAAGCACCAGCAGGCCGCCGATCGTCAGTGCCCTGGGGTCGTCGCTGATGATGAGCGAATCGGCCATGACGAGCGCAATGCCCCCGTAGGTCAATGCCAGGGCCATCATGTGAATGCGCTGAACACGCTGGCGGAACATCAGCGCGGACAGCAGCACCACGATCGTCGGGGTCAGATAAAGCAGCAGCCGCTCCAGCGATGCGGGCACGTACAGCAGCCCTAGGAACGAGAGCAGGCTCGACAGGTAGTAGCCGATGAATCCGAGGCCCAGGATGAGTATCCAGTCCGGGCGGGTCAGCGGCTGTGCGGAGCGGCTCGCGATCCACCCCATGATGACGAAGAAGGGCAAAGAAAACGCCATACGCAGCATCATCAGCGTGACGGCATCCACCCCGTAGGGATAGGCCAGCTTGATGAGGATGCCCCGGCCGGAGAACCCGACCGACGAGATGAGGACGAGCCCGACGCCGATCAGGTCGGCGCGGGCCTGACGAGCTGCTTGATCGGGCATCAGCGGCGGCGGCCACCGCCGAGTATGGATCCGAGAACCCCGCGCAGGATTTGTTTGCCCACCTCCGATCCCATCGCCCGAGCGGCGCTTTTGGCGGCCGTCTCTAGGACGCTTTCGCGACTGCGTGCGCCAGCGGCGGGCTTGCCGCCGCCGAACAGCCCGCCGAGCTTGTCGAGCAGCGAGCCCTCCGCGGGTGCTGCGGCGCCCGCCGGTCCGCCCTGCGGGCTGGCCGACGCCTGGCGCGCCCCCAATTGCTCGTAGGCCGATTCGCGATCGACTGCGGCCTCGTAGTGGCCGGCGATCGGGGACGCCGCGATCAAGCTGCTGCGCTCCTGCGCGGTCAAGGGGCCGATCCGGCTCGCTGGCGGCACGATGAGCGCACGCTCGACGACGGTCGGGCTGCCCTTCGGGTCGAGGAAGGAGACGAGCGCTTCGCCCACGCCCATTTCGGTGATCGCCTTCTCCACGTCGAGTTTCGGGTTCGCGCGCAGTGTGGTGGCTGCGGTCTTCACCGCTTTCTGATCCCGCGGCGTGAACGCTCGCAACGCATGCTGCACACGATTGCCCAGCTGCCCGAGCACCGTGTCCGGAATGTCGAGGGGGTTCTGGGTGACGAAATAGACCCCGACGCCTTTCGAGCGGATCAGCCGCACCACCTGCTCGATCTTCTCGAGCAGCGACGCCGGAGCATCGTTGAACAGCAGGTGCGCTTCATCGAAGAAGAACACCATCTCGGGTTTGTCGAGGTCGCCCTTTTCCGGCAGGTTCTCGAACATCTCCGAGAGCAGCCAGAGCAGGAAGGTCGCGTAGATCTTGGGTGAATTGAGCAGCTTGTCGGCAGCGAGAATATTGATCATGCCGCGTCCGTCCGCGCCGGTCTGCATGAGGTCCGCGATATTGAGCTGGGGTTCGCCGAAGAATTTCTCGCCGCCCTGGTGCTCGAGTTCCAACAGGCCGCGCTGAATTGCGCCGATGCTCGCCGCCGATATGTTGCCGTATTGGGTCGTGAACTGGCTGGCGTTGTCGCCCACGAACTTGAGCATGGCGCGCAAGTCCTTCAGATCGATCAGCAGCAGCCCGTGGTCGTCCGCGATCTTGAAGGTGGCGGTGAGCACGCCCTGCTGCGTCGCGTTCAAATTGAGCAAGCGCGAGAAGAGCAGCGGCCCCATCTCGGATACCGTCGCGCGTACCGGGTGCCCCTGCTCGCCGAAGACATCCCAGAACATGACCGGGCAAGCACGGAACTCCAAGGGCGGCATCCCCAGTACCTGCATGCGCTGGGTGATCTTGGGGTGATCCGAGCCTTTCGCCCCGATGCCGGACAGGTCGCCTTTGACGTCGGCCATGAACACCGGCACCCCGATGTTGCTGAACGATTCGGCGATGCGCTGCAGCGTGACCGTCTTGCCCGTCCCGGTCGCCCCGGCGATCAAGCCGTGACGGTTTGCGAGCGCAGGCAACAGATAGATCTCCGCATCTCCCTTGCCGACCAACATTGGTTCTGGCATAGCCGTTCCCCGTGTTAAAATTTTCATTATATCAATCGACTATACACGCGCTGGCGGCAGCCCTCAGTTTTTTGGCGGGAGCCCTGCGTGTCGGGTCATTCTTTTGGGATATGTCATGGCAGGTCATAGCAAATGGGCCAACATCAAGCATAAGAAGGCGGCGGCGGATGCCAAGCGCGGGAAGGTATTCACCCGCCTCATCAAGGAAATCACGGTCGCCGCCCGGCTCGGCGGTGCCGACATCGGTGCCAACCCGCGTCTGCGCATGGCCGTCGACAAAGCCCAAGAGCAGAACATGCCCAAGGACAATATCGAACGCGCGATCAAGCGCGGCACGGGCGACCTCGAGGGCGTGAACTACGAAGAGATCCGCTACGAGGGCTACGGCACGGCCGGGGCCGCGGTGATCGTCGATTGCCTGACCGACAACCGCGCTCGAACCGTGGCCGAAGTACGGCATGCGTTCACCAAGCACGGCGGCAATCTCGGTACCGATGGCTCGGTCGCCTTTCTGTTCAAGCACTGCGGTCAGTTCATCTTCGCGCCAGGCACCGACGAAGACAAGTTGATGGAGGCGGCGCTCGAGGCGGGGGCCGAAGACGTCCTCTCCCATGAAGACGGCAGCATCGAGGTCATCAGCGCGCCACCGGATTTCATCAGCGTTCAGTCGGCGCTCGAAAAGGCGGGCTTCAAGGCGGACTTGGCCGAAATCACGATGAAACCCGTCAACGAAGCGGCGATGACGGGTGACGACGCCGCCAAGATGCAACGGCTGATCGACGCGCTCGAAGGCCTGGACGATGTCCAGGATGTCTACACGACCGCCGTGATCGATGAATAGTCGCCAGGCGACAGGCCGTTCGGCGTGCAAGTGAAACCGGCCGGATCAGCGGCGCTCGCTCGCTTGTCCCGATCCTTGCTCGCCAGGAATGGGCAGCCGCGTCCCTCAGGGGGACTTGGCGGGAATGCGTCGGCAGGTTGTGCGCCGGCCGCACCTTAGTGAGCGACGGTGCTTGCCAGTATCATCGCGTATCCGCGGGTCGATGAGACCTCTCGGGGTTACCTCCTGCTGGACATGGTCATGACTCACCCAGGTTCGATGTCGGCGACGCGCATGGGGCCGTCGGCAGCATGCGGCCGGGCGCCAGTCCCGTGAGCATCCGGATCCTCGGCATCGACCCGGGCCTGCGATCGACCGGCTTCGGGGTGATCGATCGTGACGGCAGTCAACTCGCTTACGTGGCAAGCGGCTGCGTGCGTGCCGAAGGCACCGAACTGCCCGCACGCCTGAAGATCATCCTCGAGGGTTTGAGCGAGGTCATCGCGCTGCATGCACCCCACCAGGTGGCCATCGAACAAGTCTTCGTGAACGTCAACCCGCACTCGACGCTGCTGCTCGGCCAGGCGCGCGGTACGGCGATATGTGCAGCCGTGCTCGGTGGCCTGCCGATTGCGGAGTACACCGCGCTGCAGATCAAGCAGGCCGTCGTCGGCAGGGGGCATGCCGAGAAGGGGCAGGTGCAGGAGATGGTCAAGCGTCTGCTTGGGCTCGCGGCCGCGCCGGGCTCCGATGCGGCGGATGCATTGGCCTGCGCCATCTGTCATGCTCACGGTGGACAAGGGCTGGGGCGGTTTCAGACGACGGGCTATCGCGTCCGGCGCGGCCGTTTGGTGTGAGCCTGCCAAGGAAGCGAGATCAGCGTGATTGGACGATTGAGCGGTGTGTTGGTAGAGAAGAATCCCCCGCAGATTCTCGTCGACGTGGGCGGGGTGGCCTACGAAGTCGACGTTCCGATGAGCACCTTTTACAACTTGCCGCAAACGGGCTTGCCGGTCACGCTGCACACCCATCTGCTGGTGCGGGAGGATGCGCATCTGCTCTACGGCTTCGGCACCGAAGCCGAGCGTCGGGCGTTTCGCCAGTTGCTGCGCATCAGCGGGATCGGTGCACGGACGGCGCTGGCGGTACTCTCGGGGTTGTCGGTCGCCGATCTTCAGCATGCGGTCGCTGCTCAGGATGCCGGACGGCTGGTGAAGACCCCGGGCATAGGCAAAAAGACCGCCGAGCGCTTGCTGCTCGAACTGCGCGACAAACTCGATACGGGGGTCAAGGGCGCGCCAGTCGGGCCGGTGGATTCGTCGAGCAGCGACGTGTTGAACGCGTTGCTCTCGCTCGGCTACAACGACAAGGAAGCGGGCTGGGCGGTGAAGCAGCTCGATCCCGAATTGTCCGTATCCGAGGCGATACGCCAGAGCCTCAAACTGCTGTCGAAGGCTTGACGGCAACCCTGGTGCTGGTCGCCGCTGCGGCCGCATCCTACAATGCCTCGCCATGATCGAATCTGACCGTCTCGTTTCCGCCGTAAAGCTTACCGGACAGGAAGAAGCCCTCGAACGGGCGCTGCGTCCGCGATCGTTGACGGACTACGTCGGGCAGCAGAAAGTCCGCGAGCAGCTGGGCATATTCATCGAAGCGGCACGGCGGCGCAAAGAGCCGCTCGACCACGTGTTGCTGTTCGGGCCGCCCGGCCTGGGCAAGACGACGTTGGCGCACATCGTCGCCAGGGAAATGGGCGTCAACCTGCGTCAGACTTCAGGTCCGGTGCTGGAGCGGGCGGGGGATCTGGCCGCGCTGCTGACCAATCTCGAGCCGATGGACGTGCTTTTCATCGATGAAATCCATCGGCTGTCGCCCGTGGTGGAGGAAATTCTCTATCCGGCGCTCGAGGACTACCAGATCGACATCATGATCGGAGAAGGGCCTGCGGCGCGCTCGGTAAAACTCGATTTGCCGCCGTTTACGCTGGTGGGCGCGACCACGCGGGCGGGCATGTTGACCAATCCCCTGCGAGACCGCTTCGGCATCGTCGCCCGGCTCGAGTTCTACACCGAGGCGGAGCTGTGCGTCATCGTGCAGCGCTCCGCCGGTCTGCTGGAGGTGGAGACCGAGGCTGCCGGTGCTGCCGAGATCGCGCGACGGTCGCGCGGCACGCCACGAATCGCGAACCGGCTGCTTCGCCGCGTGCGCGATTTCGCCCAGGTGAAGGCGCAGGGCATCGTCACTCGCGAAGTCGCCGACGCCGCCTTGCGCATGCTCGATGTCGACGCGCTGGGCTTCGACCTGATGGACCGCAATCTTCTGCTGGCCGTGATCGAGCGCTTCTCGGGTGGGCCGGTCGGCCTGGACAACCTTGCCGCCGCGATCGGCGAGGAGCGCGATACCATCGAAGACGTGATCGAGCCCTATCTCATCCAGCAGGGCTATCTTCAGCGCACGCCTCGCGGACGCATCGCGACACCAAGCGCCTACCGCCACTTCGGAGTCGTCATGCCGCGCTCGAACGGCACCCCGGATTTGTGGGACGAGGCCGCACGCTGATCGTGCGCTCTGTCGCGGAATCGCCGTCGTCCTGCGAGGAGGCCAACCCTTCTGCAAGCTTCGTGCGTTAGAGTCGATATCCGACCCATCGCCGCTCCAGCCCCTGCCTTCTATGCACACGCCATGATCACCGACACGCCGCCCGGCAGCGCCCCGCTCTTTTGCCTGAAGCAACGCGTCTATTGGGAGGACACCGACGCGGGTGGCGTCGTCTACTATGCCAACTACTTGAAGTTTCTCGAGCGTGCCCGCACCGAGTGGCTGCGCTCGCTCGGGCACGATCAGGGCGAGCTCGCGCGTCGCGACGGTGTCGTCTTCGTGGTGCGATCGGTCAATATCGACTTCCTTCGGCCAGCCCGGCTGGACGACGAGATCGTGGCCAGCATCGCGACCCTCGCGGCAGGCGCAAGCGTCGTGTTGCTGAGACAGTACATCGAGCGCGAGAATGAACGTATAGTGTGCGCCGACGTCAAATTGGCGTGTGTTAGAATCGCGACCTTCCAGCCGGCTCGCATCCCCCTGTATCTGCGTCCAATTTTCACCAATCAAAAAACTGAATGAACGTCGCAGTCACGCAGGATCTTTCGATACTCAGCCTGATCGCGGATGCGAGCGTGCTCGTTCAGTTGGTCATGCTCGGCCTGCTGCTCGCGTCCCTGGTTTCCTGGTATTACATCTTCCGCAAGTACCTCGGCATTCGTCGCGCCAATCAGCAGTGCGATCGGTTCGAAAAGGATTTCTGGTCGGGCGGAGATCTCAACGAGTTGTATCAAGGGGTGGTCAATTCCCGGCACAACTCGGGCAGCATGGAGCGGATCTTCGAAGCCGGCTATCGCGAGTTCACGAAGCTGCGCCGTCAGCCCGGACAGGACATGGCGGCGGTGATGGACGGCACTCGCCGCGCGATGCGAGCCACGTATCAGCGCGAACTCGAATTTCTCGAGTCCCATCTGTCGTTTCTCGCATCGGTGGGTTCGGTCAGTCCTTACGTCGGTTTGTTCGGCACCGTGTGGGGCATCATGAATGCGTTCCGTGGGCTGGCCAACGTGGCGCAGGCCACGCTGGCGCAAGTCGCCCCGGGGATCGCGGAAGCACTGATCGCAACGGCGATCGGTTTGTTCGCTGCCATTCCCGCGGTCGTGGCCTACAACCGGTTCGCCGGCGATGTGAACCGGCTGGCCACCCGGTTCGACAGTTTCATGGAAGAGTTCTCCAACATTCTCCAGCGTCAAGCGAACGTCTGAGGCCCGAGCACCTCCGATGCTTATCGAACGGCGAAACAACCGCAGGCTCATGAACCAGATCAACGTCGTGCCTTACATCGACGTCATGCTGGTATTGCTGGTGATCTTCATGGTGACCGCGCCAATGGTGAATCCCGGGCAGGTCGATTTGCCCTCGGTGGGCAAGACGAGCCAACCAGCGATTGCGCCTATGGAAGTGAGCGTACGCGCGGATGAATCCTTGTGGCTGCGTGACCGCAGCGGTCCGGGCAAGGAAGTCCGCGTCGATCGCGCCGCCCTGGTGGCTGCAATCAAGGAGAAGCAGCAGAACAATCCCGATCAGCCCGTCGTGATCGCCGGGGACAAAAGCGTGCGTTACGAGGCGGTGCTCGATGTGATGGACATGCTGCAACAGAACCAGGTGACCAAGGTCGGACTGCTCGCCAAGCCGCGCTGATGAATCCTGCCGTGGATCGCGACGAACCGGGGAAACTCGCTTCCGGTGTGCTGGCGGTGGCGGTGCATGTCGCCTTCCTCGCGTTGCTGGTCTTCGGAGCCGCCTGGCAGCAGCAGCCTCCCGAGGTGGTGATGGTCGACCTTTGGAACAATCTGCCGCCCGTGCCCGCGGTGAAGTCGCCCGCCCCGCCGCCTCCGCCGCCGCCCAAGCCCGAAGCGAAGCCGCCCCCGCCCCCGCCGCCGGTGACCAAGCCCGAGCCCAAGGCGGTGCCGCCCAAACCGGCGCCCGAGCCCAAGCCGGCGCCCAAGCCGGATATCGCGATCGAGAAGGAAAAGCAGGAGAAGGCGCGCCGCGAGCGGGAGGAGAAAGAGAAGGTCGAACTGAAGAAGCGGGAAGAGGCCCAGGCCGAACAGCGAAAGCGTGAAGAGCGCGAGAAGGCCGAGGCGGCCAAGCGCGAGGCGATCGAGAAGCAGAAGCTCGCTGCGCTCGAGAAGGAGCGCGCCGCGAAAGAGGCCGAACGCGCGCGCCTGGAGAAAGAGCAGAACGATGCGGCCCAGCGCTTGCAGCAGATGCAGGCCGCGGCGCAGAACAAGGAGTTCGATGGCTTCAGAGCCAAGGTTCAACAGAAGATCAAGCGCTTCGTGGTCAAGGCGCCTTGCGCGGCATTGGCCGATCCGGAGATCGTGCTCGAGATGAAGTTGTTTCCTGACGGCAACTTGATCGGTGAGCCGGTGGTGCGCAAATCCAGCGGTAGCGCGGCCTGCGACGATGCTGTGCGCCGTGCGGTGGTCCTGGCCCAGGAGCTGCCGCTGCCGCCGCCCGGGCACCCCATGCTGAGCCAGTTCATGAACCTGAATCTGAGATTCAAGCCTAACGAGTAGCCGAACGATGCTGCCCGCGGCGTCCCCACCCACGACAGAGCGATCCCCTCACCCATGAGCCCAGTGAAGACTCGAACGAGCGCTGCAGGTCACTTACAACGAGCTTACGGAGCATCGGTGTGGCTGTTGCTCGCCACGATCCTTGCATGGTGCGCCATCGTGCCTGCACGGGCTGCACTGACCATAGACATCATCGGTGCCGGGGATCGACAGCTTCCCGTTGCGGTTGCTCCGATGCAAGGCGAGGCGCGCCTGCCGCACCGGATCTCCGAGATCGTCGCCGCCGACCTGACCCGCGCGGGTCTGTTCCGCATGGTCGACCCAGGGGGTGTCATGCCCATGCCCTCCGAGCCCGGCGAGGTGCGCTATGGGGATTGGAGTTCGCGCGGTGCCGAGGCGCTCGTCATCGGTTCGGTGACCCCTGGCGCGGACGGGCGATTCGAAGTGCGCTTCCGGCTCATGGACGTGGCCAAGCAGGTTCAACTCGCTGGCTTCAGCTACACGATCGCTCCGGCGCAGGCACGCAACACGGCTCATCGCATCGCCGACGTGATCTACGAGAAATTGATCGGCGTGCCGGGCACCTTCGCCACACGCATCACGTATGTCGTCAAGCGCGGGAATCGGTACGAATTGCAAGTCGCGGATGCGGACGGCTTCGGCGCGCAGACTGTCGTGTCGTCCGACGAGCCGATCATCTCGCCCACGTGGTCGCCCGAGGGCAATCGTATCGCCTACGTCTCGTTCGAGCAGCGAAAACCCATCGTCTACATTCAGACGCTCTCCACGGGCCAGCGACGCGTGCTGGCGAATTTTCGCGGCTCGAACAGCTCGCCGGCGTGGGCGCCCGATGGTCGGCGGCTTGCGGTCGTGCTGACGCGCGACGGCAGCTCCCAGATCTACTCGATCGCGGCCGAGGGCGGTGCTGCGACGAGGCTCTCCAACAGCAGCAGCATCGATACCGAACCGAACTTCTCGCCCGACGGGCAGTGGATTCTGTTCACCTCGGATCGCGGCGGCAGTCCCCAGATCTATCGCATGCCGGCAAGCGGCGGCGCGCCCGAGCGCCTGACCTTCGACGGCACCTACAACGTGTCGCCGCGCTACAGTCCGGACGGCAAGAGCTTCGTTTACGTGCAACGCAGCGGCGGGCGGTTCAACCTGATGCGCAGGGAGTTCGCTTCGCGCCAGACCATTCCTCTCACCGATGGTCTCGTCGACGAGTCGCCCAGTTTCGCGCCCAACGGGCGCATGATCCTCTACGCTTCGCAGCAGGGGGGGCGTGGTATATTAGCCGCGGTCTCCAGCGACGGGCGGGTCAAGCAGCGCATCACGATTCAGTCTGGCGACGTGCGCGAACCTGCATGGGGGCCGATGCAAAAAGGATTCTGACCGGCCAGCCGCAATGTTGGATCCGATCGAGCGCGGAACGAAGACACGAGTCGCCGGTCCATTCAAAGAATACGTCAATAAGAGGAACGGGTGATGAGAAGAGTCCTGTTGGGTGTTTTGGTTGCGAGTGTGCTTGCCGGATGCGCCAGCACGGATGTGAAGGATGAGGGCGCGCCGGTCGAGGATCGCAAGCCGGACGTCGTGACTGCGCCGACCACGAAGCCCGCGCCGCCGAAACAGCCGACGCCTCCGGTGGTGAAGCAAGTCGAAAGTAAGCCCGTGACTGCGAACCCGCTCAAAGACCCGGGCAGTATTCTGTCGCAGAGAACGATCTATTTCGATTACGACAGCTCGGCGGTGAAGGAAGAATTCAAACCGGTCATCTCCGCGCACGCCAAGTTCCTTACCGACAATCGCGCACGCAAAGTCACCATCCAGGGCAATACCGACGAGCGCGGCAGTCGCGAGTACAACCTGGCATTGGGACAGCGCCGTGCCGACAGCGTCAAGAAGATGATGATGTTGTTGGGGGCGACCGACAGTCAGATCGAGTCCGTCAGCTTCGGGGAAGAAAAGCCTGCGGTGATGGGGACGGACGACGCCGCCTTCTCCAAGAACCGTCGCGCTGAAATCGTCTACGATGGCGAGTAGCATCGCCCGCATCGGCCGGCTAATGCAGGCCGATGCCCATCCTGATCTGCCCGCATGAAATCCATCGAAACGCCAAACGCCCGGCCCCGGTTTCCTCGCGGCCGGTCGCTGCGCGCTGTGCTTGCCCTGGGCGCTGTCGCATCGATGGCGGCGGTGCAGGTGCCCGCCTACGCCGCCTTGTTCGGCGACAACGAAGCGAGGCGGCAGATCTCGGTGGAGCGTCAACGGCTCGACGACGCGTCGGCGCGCATCAACGCTCAAAGCCAGCAACTCGATACGATCTCGTCGCGCATCGGCAAGATTGAGGAATCCATCGGCAAGAACCAGGCGGTGCTCGAACTTTTCCGGGAGATCGAAAACCTGAGGGCGGATCTGGCCAGGATGCGCGGGCAGATCGAGGTGCTCAACAATGGCATCGAAACCGCACAGAAGCGTCAGCAGGATTTCTACGTCGATCTCGACACGCGCTTGCGCCGGCTCGAAAGCGCGTCGGTGCCGCCCGTGGGCGCAGTTGTGCCCGAGCCCGGGGCAGGCTCGCCGGGCAGCCCGACGGGGGCCAAGCCCGGCCCGGTTGGGGCGCAGCCGGCCGCAGCGGCGAGCAGCGCCGAGATGCGCGCCTACGAGGCGGCTCAGAATCTTCGGCGGATCGGCAACTATCAAGGCGCGATCCTCAGCTTCCAGAGCTTCATCAAGCAGTATCCGAAAAGCCCGCTGGCCTCGGGCGCTCAATACTGGATCGGCGATTCGTTCTTCAACATGAAGGATTTCCGAACCGCGATCACCAGCCAGCGGCTCCTGCTCGCGAGTTATCCCGACAGTGCAAAGGTGCCTGACGCGCTGCTGAACATCGCCAGCGCGCAGCTGGAAATGGGCGAGACCGCGGCAGCGCGCAAGACCTTGGACGAGATTCTCGGCAAGCATCCGGGAAGCGAAGCTGCGGACAAAGCGAAACGCAGGCTGGCCAATCTGCGCTGAAGTCGGCAACGAACCGGGGTGCGCCGAGCAGCGCGCGGCGATAAGCGACTTTGCATCGAGCGCGTCGCCGCAGGTTTGCTAGTATGTGCTCGTGACCGAGCATACGAGCCATACCCGCGGCCATGGAATTCAGTCCCCACCATCTCGTCCTACTAGTCGCTTTCCTGATCGCCGTCGTCTTCGGCGCGGTGGCCAACAAGACCCATTTCTGCACGCTGGGCGCGGTATCCGATTGGATGAACATCGGCAATACCGGCCGCATGCGGGCATGGATATTCGCGATGGCCGTTGCCCTCGCCGGTGTGCTCGCCCTGCAGGCGAGCGGCCTGGCCAGCATCGGCAACACGACCTTCCCGCCTTACCGGACGCCCAACTTCGCATGGCTGCGGCACATCCTCGGCGGCCTGATGTTCGGCGTCGGCATGACGCTCGCTTCAGGGTGCGGAAACAAGACGCTGCTACGCGCGGGCAGCGGCAATCTCAAGTCGGTCGTGGTGCTGCTGATCGCTGCGGTATTCGCGTACCTCATGATCTGGACGGAGTTCTACGCCCTTGCGTTCGATGCCTGGGTCGCGCCGACGGTGGTCGACCTGCAGCGCCATGGCATGCAGAGCCAGGCGCTGGGCGATGTGCTGGCGGGCTGGATCGGGGGGGAAGGCGCGCGCTACAACGTGTGGCTCGGCTGGACGCTCGTCGCGGCGATGACTGCGTTCGCATTCGCGTCGAAGGACTTTCGCGGCAGCTTCGACAACATCCTCGGCGGGGCTGTGGTCGGAGCCGCCGTGGCAGCGGGGTGGTACCTGACCGCGGGCAGCATCGGCGTGGCCTGGAAAGAATGGGCCGATATGTCGGCTTTGCCGCCCTCGCGCGTCGAGGTGCAGTCATTCACGTTCATCAGTCCAATGGCCGATGGTCTGCGCTACCTCATGGCGCCGAGCAACCTCGATCTGGTCAACTTCGGCATCATGGCGCTCACGGGCGTGCTTGCCGGCTCCTTCATGTATGCGATCGTCAGCCGCAGTTTCCGGATCGAGTGGTTCGGAAGCGCAGCTGATTTCGCCAGACATGCGGTGGGCGCGGTGCTGATGGGGATCGGAGGCGTGCTGGCGATGGGGTGCACCATCGGTCAAGCGATCAGCGGCGTCTCCACGCTGGCGCTCGGATCCTTCGTCACCTTCGCTGCGATCGTTGCCGGGTCGGTCGCGACGATGAAGTACGAGTACTGGCGCATGCTGCGCGAAGAGGGATGATTTTCGCCGTCGGCGCGCATTAGGGTTGTCGGATCGCGGCTCGCTGCCTATAATCCCGGCCTCTTTGGGTCGTTAGCTCAGTTGGTAGAGCAGCGGACTTTTAATCCGTTGGTCGCTGGTTCGAGCCCAGCACGGCCTACCAAAGAATCAAGGGGTTACGGTGTTTCTAAGGCTATTGCCTGCCCCTGACGTATCAATTTCGTATCACTTTTTGCGACGCGCTCCGCGGCCGCGGCAAGATGATCCGGCGCAAGGTGCGCGTAGCGCTCCACCATCATTGAAGATTTCCAGCCGCCCAGGGCTTGCAACTCCGGCACTGACGTGCCGGCCTTGCGATGTCGCGTCGCCCAGGTATGGCGGTTGTCGTGATTGCGGTAATCGCTGATTCCCGCCCTTTTGAGCGCGCCGCGCCAAGCCTTCGTGTTGACTGCCTTGACCGGCTTGCCCGCGTAGGTGAAGACAAACGTCGGGTGCTTGCCGACCTGGCGCCGAACGACCGCCATGGCGTCCGAGTTGAGCGGCACCGCGATCGCCCGGCCGTTCTTCGACTGCTCGGGCAAAATCCACGCGTGCTGCCTTTCCACGTCCACCTGTGACCATTGGAGCCGGATCACGTTACGCTGCCTCAGTCCCGTTGACATCGAAAAGCGGAAGATCTCGCATTGATGGTCGGGCAATTGTTCGAGCAACCTTGCCTCTTCCTCTTCCGTCAGAAAGCGCACTCGTCCCTGGGGTTCGGAGTACATCGGGACCTTCGGCACGCGATCGACCCATTCCCATTCCTTGCAGGCAAGGTTGAGTACGGTCCGGACGAGTGCCATGTAGCGGTTCACCGTAGAGCGGCTGCACTGACGATCGGTGTGGTGGTTGTTGCCACGCACGCGCTCCGCCAATTTCGCCTCGCGAACTTGCTCCAACTTGTCGCGGGTGAGCCCCCGAAGGGAGAGATTGCCGAGATGACGGTCGAGCCATTTGAATATCGCGATGTCTCTGTTGAGATCACGCTTTGCCGACTTTTCTCGGCAGTAGCGCACTACCGCTTCTTTCCACATCCGCTCGGGTTTCGCTCCGAGCTTCGACTGCTCCCACATCAGCGCCTTTATCCGGTCGTGGTACTGCTGCGCCTTTTTTCGGTCATCAGTCCCAGTAGACTCGAATACTCGCTTTCCGTTGTGGGTGAAGCGGACCCACCAATATGGGGAGTCCTTGCGACGGTATATTGACATGCCAACTGTTCCTTCATGTCGATATGCGTCGCCTGCCGAGGGGCATCATATTGCGAACGCAGATAGGCAACAAGGTCGTCCTCGATGAACACCCAGCGCCGGCCGATCTTGGTCCCGGGAATCGTTCCCTGGCGAGCTTTCTCGGCGAGCGTTACCGGGTGGACCTTCAGGAACTTCGCGGCTTCATCGAGAGTGAGGGTCTTCATTGCTGGGTTGGGCTAGACAGAAATGGGGTTTGATTGGTGCCTAGTGTCCAGTGTTTCGACGCCAGTTTCCGCTCATAACCCCCCCCTCGGAGGGGGGGGGATGGCGAGAAAAAGCCCCCCTTAGACTTTTTTCGGGTAGTTTCCGAGCAGGGAATCGGTCCCTTGCTGTACGAGGCGGATGCTATTCGCGTTCATCGCGCAGATCGGACAGGCCTGCTGGTCGAGACGCTCCGTGGTGACCACGAGGTAGCTCATCAGGCATACCGGGCACTCCACCCGCTGAAGCTCTGCCTTGCCGTCGGCGTCCAGAAAGCCGCAGTGGGTGAGCAGGGCGTAGGCGTGGTTGATATCGAGGCGTTTTACGCTGGTGTCCCGGGCGAGCTTTTCGGTCAGGCTCAGGTAGGCCGAGAAAGCGGCAAACATTCGCCATCCTCGATGCAGCGGGATGTCTGTGATCTTCCCGATGCGATCAAAGCAGCCGAGAAATATCGAGCACTGGAAGTGCCAAGCCTCGGAGGTGTGCTTGCCGGGGATGGCGAAGAAACGTGCGTTGCCTTGGAGGATCGGCCCTGAGGGTGGATCAGTATCGAGAAGCACTCGGTACATGCGACGAATCTTGGCGACGGGAATGTCGACGAATCGATGGATGATCCGCACTTTCGCGCCGGCCATGACCAGGCCGTGCGCGAGATCGAGGAACGCACTCTCCCACCGTGGATCGGTCGGATCTGCGCCCTCGGGAATCGGCTTCACGTGCTGTCGCGAAGCTGCTTCGTGAGGCGGGCGGCCACGAAGCCCGCGGCGTGGTGCTTGCCGACCTGGGTGTGAAGTGCGACACCGCGTCGAAACGCCTGAACCGAAAACTGGACAATCGGTCCGCCCCAACCGAACGCCATCCGGTCGATTTCCTCATCCGTGAGGGCTCTGAGCAGGTCTGCGTGCTCGAGCGTGATCCCGAGGCGGACAAGCATGTCGGGTTGACCCGCTGCGGCCTCGGTGGCGGCAAGTCGGGCGAATCTCAAGTACTGTCGATTGAGTCGTGCAACCAGGAGGGAGTTGAGGCTCTCGCGCTTCAAGCCCTCCAATAGCCGAGCCATCTCGGTTGCACTGTGGGTGAGGTTCCCCAGGCAGATCGATGTGTAGTCGAGATAGGCCTCCTGCTCGGCATCGAGGTGTCCAAGCCAGTGGCGAGCGATTTGGCGGTTCAGATTCTCAAGGTCGTCCATCGACAGTGTTCAGGGAGTCATCGTTTGGACGACCGCCGAGAGAGCGGCGGCGCGAAGCGTGACCCACTTGTTCTCCCTCGTCCCGGCAATCGTGCACGTAAAATACACTGTAATATACGTACTAGGTGAATTATTGACAGAAGTATGCACATACGTCAATAACAGGCTTGAAAGTGGATGTGACATAGATAGAATTAGGAGCATCCGACGTCAAATCCGGCGAAACTGCGCTTTCTTACGAAGGACCGAACGATGGCCGCTGCGCAGCGTAAGCAGACACCCCCCACGGTGCTCCCCGAGGCGAGTAGAAAGCCCCGAAATGATCCGGACCGGCTGAAGGCGTTCGCCGATCGATTCAATCTGATGCTCAACACGCTCGGCCTGCCAGAACGGGGGCGGGCGCGTCTGATCAAGGAACGGGTCGGCGTGAGCGGAACCACGGCCGCGAACTGGTTACGTGGGGACAGCTATCCCAGCTTCGAGGAGATCGCCCGCATCCGGCAGCGGCTGGGTGTGGATCCGGTGGATCTGTTCGATCACTCGCGCGAGGTTGCGATTTCGACTGCCACGGCGACGCTGCCCGCGACTGGATTGCCGGCTTCCCTTGCCCGACTCATCCAAGAAGAGCAGGTGACTCCGCTGGTGCAACTGCGCACCGACAACGGCGACTGGGATCACACGGCCTTGCCGAACAGCACATGGGCCCAGCTACTGGGGCGCAGCCTCGCCGGATTCATCCTGCTGCGCATGCGAGGCGATTCAATGGCGGACCGTATCAAGGACGGAACACCCTTGCTCGTCGATACCAACGACACGCAGATCTCCGACGACAATGGCATCTATGCGCTGCTGCTGGGCAACGCTGTCATCGTGCGTCGTGTGCAACGCCGGCTGCAGGGCGGGTACGTCATCGCGTGCGATAACCCAGAAATACCCGCAGAACAGATCGATCGGCTTGGATCATTTCGCGACGACGCGGGCAAGAC